>Ga0308166_1000301_pt1 | contig 79079 bp, 57 predicted proteins | sample PhyCR2_2_FD_202137 | JGI IMG/M metagenome (GOLD analysis project Ga0308166, IMG submission 202137) | Phyllosphere microbial communities from UC Gill Tract Community Farm, Albany, California, United States - DLSLCC.R2 | ecosystem: Host-associated > Plants > Phyllosphere > Unclassified | place...
CGCGGGTATGCGCCGGTTATTCGTGGCATCGCCCGCACCAATGCGCGCGTCACCATTCGCCAGGCCGGCAACGTGCTGCTGGAAACCACGGTCGCCCCCGGCGCCTTCGTGATTGACGACCTGTACTCCACCGGATATGGGGGCGATCTCAACGTGAGCGTGGCCGAGGCGGACGGTACCGAACAAAACTTTATCGTGCCTTATGCCTCGGTCAGTCAGTTGCTGCGTCCTGGCACGTCACGTTTCAGCGTCACCGCCGGTGAAACCCGCAACAACTTCGTTGACGAGCAGACGCGCCTGCTGCAAGGCACGCTGCAATATGGCCTGAACAACACCTTCACCGGGTTCGGCGGTGTGCAATCGAGCGATCACTACGCGGCAGTCCTCACAGGCTTGGCGTTCGGCACGCCGATCGGCGCCTTGGCGGTGGACGTGACACACGCCCAGACCGACCTGGCTGCCGGTCGGGCGAAGGGGCAGAGCATGCGCCTGTCCTACAGCAAGAACATTCTTAGCACCGGCAGTAACTTTTCGGTGGCGGCCTACCGTTTTTCCACCCGTGACTACCTGGATTTCAGCAATGCCGTGCAGCTGCTCGATGCCGAGAAAAACGGTTGGGACACCAGCCAGTTCGGCCGCCCGCGCAGCCGCTTGTCACTCACCGCCGACCAGAGCTTCGGGCCTTGGGGCCAGGTGTCGATCAGCGGCTATGCCCAGAACTACTGGAACCAGCAGGGCAGCGACGTGCAGTACCAGTTCAGTTACAGCAAGCAGTTCAACCGGGTGAGTTTCAGCGTGAATGCCAACCGCAGCCGCATGGGCCTGGGCGATATGGAAAACAGTTTTCTGCTGACCATGAGCATGCCGCTCGAATTTGGCGGCTCGGGCTATGGGCCGCAAGTCACCGCACAACTGGGCCGTGACACCCGCGGCAATTACAGCGAGCAGGCGGGTATCAGCGGCACTGCCGGCCAGGATCGCCAATATGGCTATGGCGCCACCTTCGGTCATGACGGCGCCAGCAACACCAAGAGTGCCGCCCTCAACGGCCAGTACACCGGCGCCCGCGCCATGCTCAGTGCCGCCCTGGGCCGAGGCGATGGCTATACCAGCGCGTCGGTGGGCGCGAGCGGCACGGTAGTGGCCCATGGCGATGGTGTGACCATGACGCCTTACCGCGGCGAAACCATGGCCGTGGTCAGCGCGCCAGGCGCCGAGGGGGCGAAGGTCTCCGGCTACCCGGGCCTGAGGCTCGACGGCAGCGGCAACGCCGTGGTGCCGTACCTGCGCCCGTATGAGTTGAACGAGGTGGCGATCGACCCGATCGGCAGTTCCCTGGACGTTGAGTTGAGCGAAACCAGCCAACAGACCGCGCCGCGTGCCGGTGCAGTCGTGCACCTCAAATACACCACCAACCAGGGCCGCGCGGTGCTGCTCAATGTGCGCCTGGACGACGGCAGCAGCTTGCCGTTCGGGGCGGGCGTGACCGATGGCGAGGGTGCCACCGTGGGCGTGGTCGGGCAGGGCGGTCAACTGTATGCACGGATCAAACCCGAGACGCGCCGCTTGCTGGTCAATTGGGGCAGCCGGGCGCAGCAGCAGTGCGCCCTGACGATCCCGCCAGGCCCTGGCGATGGGCAACAGCTGCAACAAGTGGACGCCGTGTGTGCGGCCGGCAAACAGGTCGCTGACAGCGTGCAGCCCAACACCCAGCAAAAGGTAGCGTTATGAACATCGGTTCTTTGATCAAACTGGGGTTGCTGGGCATGGCCTTGTGGGCCTCGGCCGGCACGGCCATGGCGGTCACCTGTTCCTACATGGACGGTGTCCGGCCTGCCGTTGGCTCCATGCCGTTGCAGATCTCGGCGATCACCGTCGGGCGTGATGTGCCGGTGGGCACTGAGGTCTACCGTCAAAAGTTCAGCATGGCCTCAGGTCAGGCGGTGAAGCTGGAATGCCTTTTCGCGCCGTATCAACAGTGGACCGAACTCACGGTTGAATCCAGCTATGCCCTGGCCAATGTGACCAGTGGCACCTATGCCAATAAAGTCTACAGAACCAGCGCTCCCGGATTGGGCGTTGCTTTCAATAGCAACGGTGGCCTGCTGCCCAGGCAAAGCGCCAAGGCATGGACCACGTGTACACCCGGGTGGCGATGCCTCGTGCCGTTTGACGGGCCTTCGAACTTTGAGCTGATCTTGATCAAGATTGGCGAGGTGACGCCGGGTGTGCTGGTGGGCAATACATTGCCGATCGTGAGTCTGTTCGGCAATTTCGGCGACGCCAGAATGAACGGCTTCAGGATGGGCATTTCCGGCAGCATCCAGATTGTTTCGCGAACCTGCAGTACACCGGATGTCTCGGTGCCCATGGGCACCCATCTGGTCAATAAATTCACTGGCCTTAACAGCAGCACGGGCTGGACGGATTTTGCCATCGCCTTGAATGACTGCCCGGCGTTCAACGGCAGGTTTTCCACTACCGGTCCCGGCTGGATTTCACAAAGCGGTAACTCACCCACCGGTACCGGCACCAGCGGGACCCGCGTCAACAACACACTGCAATACCGCATCGACCCGGCTCGGACGGCCATCAATGCAAGCAACGGCATTCTGAGCCTCGACCCGAGCACGGCCGGCAATGCGCCTGCCGCGACTGGCGTCGGCATTCAGGTCGCCACCAGCAACGGCGTTGCCCTGCCATTGGCGAGCAACCGAAACGCGGGCCTGTCCCTCAGGAGTACCGAAAGCAGTTATTCCATCCCGCTGCGCGCGCGCTACCTGCAAACCGGGGCCAAGGTTACGCCGGGGCCGGCGAATGCGTCGGCAACCTTCACGATCATTTATCAGTGAGTGGTGGGAACATGACCAATAAAGCGCTACGTATTCTGATTGCCGATGGGCAGCACTTCTACCGCTTGAAAATCGAGCGGGCGTTGAACCAGTTGGGCTATTACCGTATCGCGCCGATACACCGGCTGGATGAAGTCCTCAGTGCTGTGGAGTTCGGCGATACGCCGCTGGATGTGCTGATCATCAATGCCGCCCTGGCGCACAGCGTGAAATTCGATTTGCTCTGGTTCATCAGGGACAACCCACAGATTCGTCATGTGTTGATCTATGGTCAGGGCGAACGCGCTTCGCCCGCGCTTGCGTGGTGCCATGTGCCCAACGTGCTGATCAGTGCGGCGCCGTTGCCTGATCCGGAGGCGCTGGCGGCGTTTATGGGAAAGGTCGAGTGCAATACGGGTTGGAGTAATCAGGGCAGTGGGTCAAATAATCCATCAGGCGCCCAGCCCATCACTGTTTCAGGGTGACCTGTGTGTTCGTCCCGTTGCTCTCTGAATACGGTAAAACCGTGCTCCTTGTAGAAGTGAAAGCTGGGAACATTCTGCGAATACACGCTCAGTTGAAGTGAGGTTCTGGCTGCCTGCGCGTCCTTGAGCAATTGTGTACCGATACCACTGCCCTGATGCTCAGGCGCGACAAACAGCGCCGCCAGGGTGTCTTCATATACGCAACTGAAGCCCAGCACTTTCCCGTCGGCTTCAAACACACGGGTCACGGCGCTGGGCAGGTAGACCTCGCGCATGGCGCCCAGTTGGTCATGCCAGAAGGCGGGGTCGATAAAGTGGTGGGCCAGGATGGACGCTTGCAGCCAAATATCCAGGACGGGTTCCAGGTCGGCAGGTTGAAAGTGGCGAATCATAGTGCCTCAGTGTTTGAGTGAGCAGGCCGAACCTTGGCGAGACCGGCGCCGCCGCGCTTGAAGGTTCCTGCTGCTGCGATGGTGAGTAGGCGGCGAAAAGTCGGGCATTGTGCGTGGTTGGGGGCAGGGCAGGCGGCCGCATGTCGCAAGCCCCGGCTCATCGCCTGCAGGTGTTTGACCGTGGCATCAATCTCGTCGGCCTTGGCCAGCAGCACCGCTCTATCCACATTGGCCTGGCCATTGGGTGACAGCATGGCGTGTATCTCGTCCAGCGACAGGCCACCCGCCTGCCCGAGGGCGATGACCGCCAACTGCTCAACGACCGCTGCTGCGAAATGACGGCGAGCACCGGGCGGGCTGGTCGATGTAATCAGCCCCTTCTTTTCATAAAAACGCAGCGTATGGGCAGCAATGCCCGTGCGTTTGACGACCTCGGTGATATCCATTGGCAGACCATTGACTTGAAGTTGACTTCAACTTCTATGATGCCTGCGCAGGTTGAATGGGTCCATGACTAAGAGGTAGGTATGACAGAGTTGGAAGGGGTTGCGCAGGTGGTGTTGTTGGGGGCAGGGGCTACCGTGGTGATGGATATGTGGATGCTGCTGATGAAGGTGCTTGGCGTTCCGACCCTGAATTTTGCGTTCGTAGGTCGTTGGGTCGGCCATGCGTGCCGGGGGCGATTTGCGCACTCAAGCATTGGGCAAGCGCTTCCCGTTCGAGGTGAAGTAGCCCTGGGTTGGATCGCGCATTACGTCACCGGAGTGGTGTTCGCGTGGGTGCTGGTGTGGATTGAAGGCGATGCCTGGTTGCTGGCGCCGACTTTTGTACCTGCACTGGCGTGGGGTGTTGTGACAGTGGCCGTTCCGCTGTTTGTGATACAGCCGGCCATGGGGGCTGGGTTTGCGTCGTCCAGGACGCCGACGCCAGGCAAGAACCGACTGCGCAGCCTGATCAACCACGGCGTGTTTGGTGTGGGTCTTTACCTGGCGGCGTGGGTGATCGCCTGGGCCTGGGTCTGATGCAGATCAGCGCAGGAATTTGACGTACACGCACTCGGGGTCGTCTTCGTCGAGGTTCTCGATCTGCCCGCTGGGTATGAACCCGGCCTTTGTCATCAATGCCTGGGACGCGCGGTTGGAGGCGTTGGTGGAGGCGAACAACTTCGGCGTCTTGCAGGCCGCCTCGGCCGCCGCCAGCAGGCGCAGGGCCACACCCTGGCGCTGGCAGGTCGGTGATACCACCACAAGGGCAATAAAGCCGTGATCGAAAAAGTCGTGGGTGAGCACCAGGTACCCGGCGCACGCGTGGTCGCTGACTGCCACCAGGCATTGCTGGTTAACCACGGCGTCGTGGATAAACACGCGGCGGTGGGCATGGGCAGCCGCGTAGGCGTCCAGTTCAACCAGGGCGTGTACGTCGTCGGGCTGGGCCTGGCGGATCAGCCACTCTGTGGCGGTGGGGGAGCGGTGTTCAGTCATGGGCGTTCTGGTTTTTTCTTCCACGTGGCGAGTGCCGGCTTCACGTTCATGTATGAGTCCCTAGCGCATAGGGATAGCACATTTTTATTACGCAACGGTAGGGGCGAGCTTGCTCGTGAAAAACTCTCAGGCGCCGTGTTCATTCAGAAAGTACGCGTCAGCGTTGACGATTTTCGCGAGCAAGCTCGCTCCTACAACAAAAAGGGAAATCTGTCGGCAACGGTTATCCGATTTTATGAAAATTGCTCTGAACTATCGCGCTCGGCACGCCCTCGCAACAGTATCCATACACAGGAGGGAATCCGATGAACCACTACCCAACACCACCCTTCAATCCCCAGCAGCAGCCCGTTCCGGGCGACCAGCGCAAGATGGACCCGGTGCCGGATTGCGGTGAGCAAAGCTACAAAGGCTCGGGGCGCCTGGCCAACAAGATTGCGTTGATCACCGGCGCCGACAGCGGTATCGGGCGTGCGGTGGCGATTGCCTTTGCTCGCGAAGGCGCGGACGTCGCGGTGTCGTATCTGGACGAGCATGAGGACGCCAAGGAGACCGCTCGCTGGGTCGAAGCGGCAGGGCGCCAGTGCCTGTTGCTGCCCGGCGACCTTGGCGACGCGGCGCAGTGCACGGCGATCGTCAATGACACCGTCGAGAAATTCGGCCGTATCGATGTGCTGGTCAATAACGCTGCGTTCCAGATGACCTATAAGTCTCTGGAGGACATTCCCGACGAGGATTGGGTGAAAACCTTCAACGTCAATATCACGGCGATATTCCGCATCTGCAAGGCAGCGTTGCCGCATATGGCGCAAGGCAGTTCGATCATCAACACCTCGTCGGTCAATTCCGATATGCCCAACCCGACCCTGTTGCCCTATGCGGCCACCAAGGGTGCCATTGCCAACTTCACCGCCGGCCTTGCGCAGATGCTGGGCGAGCGTGGAATTCGGGTGAACAGCGTAGCGCCGGGGCCGATCTGGACGCCGTTGATCGTGTCGACCATGCCCGAGGAGTCGGTGAAGCATTTCGGTGGCAACACGCCGCTTGGCCGCCCAGGCCAACCGGTGGAAGTGGCGCCCATCTATGTGTTGCTGGCGTCGGATGAAGGCAGTTACATCTCTGGCGAACGCTATGGCGTGACGGGGGGCAAGCCGATTCTTTGAATCGGCACATCCCCCTGATTCAAGCAGCGTTAAAATGTGAAAGGCGGCTTGCCCCCGATAGCCATGGGTATCTACACAACTTTTGTAGCCACTGCCGACGCTAACCACGATGCGAAGCGAGCCGCTCTTGATCTTGCTCTTGATCTGCTTTTGATCTGAGGCGCCCCCCAAATCCATGGCGGATGACGGGCACACCGAGCCTAAGCGAGGTGCCGAGTGGTGGGGCAAGAGCCCTTTGGTTACTTTGGGGCTCTTTTCCAAAGTGACCCGCTGTAAAAGCGGAACCAATAGCAGCCGTGACTCAAATAACGGATATGTACTCGGTCAAAGTCCAGCATCCTGGTCGGCTCTTAGGCCGCCATCGGGGGCAAGCCCCCTCCCACAGGTCCGGCGTCACACCAGAGGTGTGTAGACACCCATGCCCCCGATAGCGACAAACCAGTCCACGCTTTGTTGACTGACACGCCCCGGACGGGGCGTGTCTTTTTTGTAGGAGCGAGCTTGCTCGCGAAAGACTCACAAGCGCCGCGTCCCTTCAGGTTTACGCATTATCGTTGACGTTTTTCGCGAGCAAGCTCGCTCCTACGTTCTCATCGCACGCCGTATACGCATCCACTCTCGATAAGCCGCAGTCCGCTGCGCATCCGCAAGCTTCTTCGCCTCCGTGAAGCGCGCCCAGGTCATTGCATCGCCGCTATAGTGTTCGATGATGTTATACGCCTGCGCATCCAGTCGATCCGCTTCGAAAAACATCTGGGTGTTCTGCGCAATCTCCTCATCCCACCTTTGACTGATTGTGTAATCCAGCACCTGACTGTTCATTGTGTGACACCCTCCGCCCACTGAATTTCTTCTGCCCCGCACCAGCGCACATCGGTAATGCCGTATTTTTCCGCCATCGGCTTGGACACGCGCTTGAGGTTGTTTTGACCGAACCTGGGGATGACCGCCACGCCGGCATCGCAACTGGCCCAGTGCCATGCTTCAGCATTGTTCATGCGTGCCGTACGCACGATAAAGGACCTCGGCTCGCCGTGAAGTTGATACTTGATGGTAAATAGCTCGTTGGTTTTCATGAGGCCTCCCTATGCTCATGAACTACAGATAATTGACGTCAAAAAAAATTCAAAGAACTTGTCGGGCAATTCGATGGGGGGCTGTCAGCGCTGCGGCAGTCAGTCATCCACGGTAAACTCTACCCACCCGGCTCCGTCAGCGGGCCGCTCTATCTGGGCGATTACACCGCCGACGGAGGTACCGTCTGGCAAGTTCACCATGACGAAATTGGGATGGCCGGGCCACTCCAGTGGAGTGTCAAAGACCAGGCGAATCAGGGTAGGTTTACCGCTACCTGTCAGATTTACGTCAACGTGTTCGTTGCGGCGTTCATCTGCTTGGGTTCCGAGGTGACGCGAAGCCGTGATGATGCTGGCGGAGCCTTGATAATCGTAAGACATGTTGCAATACCTCATGCAAAGGGCGGCGGATGCAGCCGTATTCTTGTGTGGCAAGCGCGGGTCAATGATTGTTCAATCCAGATGACCCGGCGGCGCCGTCAGTGCCGGTGGGGCGTTGCGGTAGGGTCGTCGATCTGGATGATCGTGCCGTGGCGCCAGGCGTCCGCCCCGGGTGCAATGGCGGGCGGGGCTATATCGGCGCGGGAGCGCTTCTTCTCGGTGCTGTCGATACCCAGGCGTTGATCGCGCTCGGCGACCATCCTCGGATCGGCCTGGCCGTCAGCGGTAAACCCCATCATCAGTTGAGGCACACCCAATGGCAGGCGCTTGTGCAGGTCGGTATGCCAGGTGTGCCAGGTCTTGCCGTAGGTGTGCACCAGTTTTTCCATCAGCGCGTGCTCGGCCACCGCGGGAATGCCGGGCGCGACCAGCTGGCCGGACTTCACCTCATGCACATGGCTGTGCCACAAGGCCTTCTCCGGTGCCGGCAGGCTGTTGAACAACTGCTCGCTGATGATGTACTCCACGCCCATCAACTTGGCGTCCTTGCGGTTGCCGTCGTAAATCACGCACTGGATCACCTCCTCGTTAAGGATGGCGCAGTAGTGGTGCGCTTCCATCTGCACGTCGGGGTGGCCGTTGTAGAAGTGAAAGCCGTCCAGGTAGGCATTCAGCGCGTCGATGGGCGGGCGTGACTGCAGCAGGGCGGCACCGGTATCGAGTGCTCGCGTGCCCGGCGATTTGGCATCACCTGGCGCCACCACGTTTGAGGCCGAGTCGTTGCCCGCGCAAGCCGTCAACGAGGCGACGCAAATTGCCAGGCACAGCGATGGCAGTGCAGGTTGCAGGCGGTGAATGTTCATCGGGGATTCCCTCCATGGGCAGTTGTCGAGAACATCTAGAAAGCCTGCCGAGGAGGGTGTTCAAACGGATAGGGGAGCGCATGGTTTGCGAAGATTTGTGGAACAGGCGTTCAGCGTACCGGGTCATTTTTCACAAGCGTGCAGTTCGGCGCAAATAGCAGTCGCCACCTGGGGCCTGACGGCATTCCGGCCGGGACCATCTGTAGCGAGTCCCTAGCCCTGGAGTTTGATGTCCACCTGCAGTTCATTGGCGTTGTTCTTGCCGGCGTCAACGACAACGCCGTGATAAGTGCGGCCTTCGGTTTTGATCTGAACCGTATGGGCCTTCAATAATTGTTCCGGCCACGGCGAGAGAATTTGCAGCGACACGCCCGCACCCGCTTCCATGACCTTCGCCATGCACTCGCAAGACAGGGGGTTCACGCCGAGCAGCGTGTCTTGAAGGTAGTCGATTGTGACGCGTTGCAAGGGGGTAACAGCACCAGCGTGCATGGCAAGCCTCGTTGTGTTTTGCGTTTACTCCACGGAGGAGAGGCGCGACGATTGTCGCGAAACCACCATGTCTTCCAGGATTTCCCGAACGAGCCGATTGATCCCTGGCTGGCCGTGATACTGGGCACGGTTGATGTTGGCGATGGTGAACTGGTTGGCATCGGGCGCCAGCACCGTCACCGACAGACTGTTATCCGGATTGATCGTGCAGGAGACACGGCAGTTGCGCAGCCGCCTCGCAAGCGCGCGCTGGATTTGCGCTTTGGTCAATGTGTCCATGGGGTCACCGGATAGCAGGCTTTAACGGATCAAGGGTAGCTCAAATTAGTTGTGCGCAAATGCTAGCGAGTTGATGGCAAGCCACTCGTCAGTCGCTGAGGCTGCGCGTTGAACATATGGGCGGTTGCGCCAGCCTGATACAGCATAGGCTGATGCATCACCCAAACATCGCTAGGGGAATCTCATGAAGAAGTTATATATGTGCCTGGGCTTGTGCAGTGTGTTCATGCTGCACGGTTGTTTTGACAGTTCCGATAACACCACCAAAGACAACACCAGCGGCAGCAAGTCTTCGGTGCAGATGCAGGAAGGCAAGGCGGACGAAAGCAAATAGAGGTCCCCGGGCCAAATGTGAGAGGGGGCCTGCTGCCGATATAGGTGTGTCAGTCTATGTAACTGTGACTGAACCACCGCAATCGGGAGCAAGCCCCCTCCCACGGTTCATACATCACTCAGCGCATATGCAGGATGATCGGGCTGCTGCTCGCCGGGTCAGTATGCCCGCGCAATTTGCTCACCGCTTTTGCATCGACCGCGCCACCGTTGTTGCCCCAGGTGCCGCGCACGTAGCTCAGCACGTCGGCGATTTCCTGATCGGACAGCTGCTCACGAAACGCCGGCATCCGGTAGGCGTCCGGCATCCCGGCCGCCACCACGCGCTGCGAGCCGTTGAGGGTGATGTTGATCGCCGAGGCGCTTTCCCTGGCCAGTGCCGACGTGGCGCCGGCCAGGGGCGGCATCCATTCGGGCTGGCCTTTGCCGTCGAGGCCGTGGCAGGAGGCGCAGCGGGTCGCGTAAGTGTGGGCGCCGGGCACATCCTGGCTCGCTGTCACCGCCTGATACTGCCAGGGGCTGCCATCACGCTGCGGGTCACCGGGCAGTGATTTGAGATAGCGGGCGATAGCGGCCAGGTCCTCGTCCTGCATGAATTGCGTGGAGTTGTTGAAGGCTTCGGTCATCGAGCCGTAGACCACGGCATGGGCATTGCGCCCAGTCTTGAGGAACTGCACGATCTGCGCTTCGCTCCAGCGGCCCAGGCCGGTGTTGGGGTCCTGGCGCAGGCTGGGTGCGTACCAGCCGTCAAGCAGCGCTCCGGAGAGGAACGGCGCGCCGGATTCGTCCAGGGCTTTCTCGTTGAAGGCCAGGCCACGTGGCGTGTGGCAACTGCCGCAGTGGCCGGGGCCCTGGACAATGTAGGCACCACGGTTCCACAGCGCGTCCTGGTCGGGCTTGGCGGCGTAAGTGGCGGTGGGCGCAAACACGCCATTCCACAGGGCGATGGGCCAGCGCAGGTTGAGCGGCCAGGGTATATCGCTGGGGATGTTCGGCTGGTTGGCCGGTTGCACGCCCTTCATGAAAAACGCATACAGCGCCTTCACATCGTCGTCGCTGAGCTTGACGTAAGACGGGTACGGCATGGCCGGGTACAGCCGACGGCCGCCCGGTGCGACACCCTGGCGTACGGCGCGATCAAAGTCGGCCAGGCTGTAGGTGCCGATGCCATGCTCGCGGTCGGGGGTGATGTTGGTGGCGTGGATCGCCCCCAACGGTGTGGCCATTTCCAGGCCACCGGCAAAGGGCTGCTTGCCGGCCAGGCTGTGGCAAGCCACACAGTCACTCACCCTTGCGACGTATTCGCCGCGACTGACCAATGCAGGGTCGAAACTGGTGGCCTGTTGCTGTTCAAACGGCGAGGCGGGCTCGCGGGTGACGTACCAGGCCAGCAGGCCTGCGGCGACCAGGCAGGGCAGCGCCAGCCAGCCTGCGGTTCTTGCGAATCGGCGGTTGTTCATGGACGTTCCCTGTGGGTTAACTGAAGGTGTGGCGGCTCAATGGCAAGCTGCGGATGCGCTGGCCGGTCAACTGTGCCACCGCATTGACCACCGCCGGTGCCACGGCGGGCAATGGCGGTTCACCGATGCCACCCATCTTTTCGCCGCTCTCGACGATCTTCACGTGGACCTGCGCCATACGCGAGGGCGGCAGGATCGGATACAGGTCGTAGTTACGCGCCCGTGGCATACCGTCCACGTACACCGCCTCCTCCAGCAACGTTTGCGAGAGCCCCAGGGCTACCGCGCCGCTGACCTGGGCTTGAATGATCGCCGGGTTGACGATGCTGCCCGGGTCGATGGCCTCCCAGATATGGTGGACCTTGACCTGGCCGTTCTCGATCGACACTTCGGCGACTACCGCCGCGTGAGAGCCAAAGGGCGAAGCCATGGCCACCCCGCGTGCACGGCGCGTGCCGTCTTCGGCGGTGTAGGGGCCACGCTTCCAGCCGCCGGACAGCTCGCCCACCGCTTGCAGCAAGGTGGTCAGCCGCGGGTTGTCGCGCAGCAGGTGCAGGCGCAACTCATACGGGTCGTGGCCGCCCTTGTCCGCCAGCTCATCCAGGAATGATTCGTAGAAAAAATCGTTAAGGGAATTACCCACTGAACGCCAGTAGCCGAGCATGGGCGCGCCCTTGACGTAGATCTGCGCGATGCGCTTGTTGGGGATCGCATAACTCTTGCCCGACAGGCCTTCCAGGGCGGTAGGGTCGATCTGCTCGCCCTGTTTGCCACTGAGGGCTTCAGTGGGGCCTTCGGTGGCGCTCACCGCTTCGATGGCTACCGGCAGGCCCTTGTCGTCCAGCGCGGCACGAAACTTCACCACGGCGAGCGGGCGCAACACATCGCGCAGGAACTCTTCTTCACGGCTCCAGATCAGCTTGATCGGGCGGCCGACCGCCTTGGCCAGCGCGATGGCCTGCGGGTACGGATTAGCCGAGTCATACAGGAAGTGCCGACCAAAAAAGCCCCCGAGCAGCGGGGAGTGCAGGGTGATTTGCTCGGTGGCGAGGCCGGTGCGCTTGGCAATGTCGGCGCGGAACATATCCGGCGCCTGGTTGGGCAGCCACACCTCAAGCGTGCCGTCGGGGTTGAAGCGCGCCAAGGCTGAAGGCGGCTCCAGCTGGGCATGGTTGAGGTATTGGTTATGGTAGGTGGCTTCGACCCGAGTCTTGGCGCCAGCCAGGGCGCCGGCCACATCGCCCTGGTTTTCGTCATCGCGGGCCGGGCCCTGCTGGGCGGCGAGAAAGTCGCGGTATTTGTCGCTGGAAAAATCCGCCGGCATCGCCCGTACGGTCGAGTCGGCAGAGGCTTCCTGCCATTCAACCTGGATGGCCTCCACCGCACGCTTGGCGTGCCACCAGCGTTCGGCCACCACCGCCACGGCGCCTGGCAAGGTATGAACCGAATGTACGCCCGGCATGGCCTCGACCTGGGCCTGGTTGCGCAGGCTGCCCACGCTCATGCCCAGGCGCGGCGCGTGCTGGACGGCGGCGTGGAGCATGTTGTCGAGTTTAAGGTCGATGGTGTAAAGCGCCTTGCCGGTGGATTTGTCATAGGCATCCAGGCGTTTGACCGGCTTGCCGATCCAGCGGAACTGGCCAGGGTCGCGCAGGGTGATGGTAGCGGGGTCGGGCACCGGCATATCGAGGGCACGACCGGCCAGTTCACCGTAGCCCACCGAGCGGCCGGACGCGGCGTGTACCACGCGGCCAGGCTGGGTGGTCAGCTCGCTGAGCGGCACGCGCAGTTGCTCGGCGCCGGCCTGCATCAGCATGGCGCGGGCGAGGGCGCCGAGGCGACGCATGGTCGGGTAGCTCATGCGCACCGACATGCTGCCGCCGGTGATGCGCAGGCCGTTTTCCATTACCACGTAGGCTTCACCCGGTGGGGCGGCTTCGACGATGAAGGTGGCGGGGTCGGCATCCAACTCTTCGCCGATGATCTGTGCCATGGCGGTGTGGGTGCCCTGGCCGCCTTCCATGAAGGGGCTGAGCAGGCGCACGCTCCCGTCCGGGCGAATTTCCAGGAACGCCGGCACTTGGGTGCCGCGTTCAGCAGCGCCGGTGGCGGCCTGCACCCGCGACGAGCCCAGGGGCAAGCCAAAGCCGATGACCAGCGCACCCACGGCGGTACTGGCGAGAAAGCGCCGACGCGACAGGTTGATCGGCTCGTCCAATTTAACGCCGGGCAGAATCTCGGACATATTCATCAGGCGGTCTCCTTCCCGGCGGCCAGACCATCCATGGCGGCATGGATGGCGTTGTAAGTGCCGCAGCGGCACAGGTTGACCATTGCCGCATCGATCTGCGCTTGCGACGGAGCGGGGGTATGCTTGAGCAGCGCGGTGGCCGCCATCACTTGCCCGGACTGGCAGTAGCCGCACTGCGCCACCTGGTGCTCGACCCAGGCAGAGACCACGCGTTTGCCTACTTCATCGGCCTCGATGGCTTCGATGGTGGTGATCTCGCGACCGACCACCCCGGCGACCGGCGTCACGCACGAGCGCACCACATTGCCGTCCACCAGCACCGAACAGGCGCCGCACTGGGCCAGGCCGCAGCCGTATTTGGTGCCGGTCAGGCCCAGGTTGTCGCGGATCACCCACAACAACGGCGTGTCTGCCTCGGCCTCGACTTGATAGGCCTTTTGGTTAATACGTAATTCCATGGCTGGCTCACCTGCTGATCATCGGTTGGTGCTGCAAAATTCTTATAGGAACGGTGCGACTGTACGTCGCCCATCGTCGAACTCTAGACCACCGCGCAACAGCTATCTATGCAATCGACTTCAAGTTCAGAGGATCAGGCAAGAATTCAACAGGATTGGGTCACTGCCCTCTGTAGGAGCTTGCTCGCGAAAAACGTCAACGATAATGCGTGTTTCCTGAATAAACGCGGCGCCTATGGGTTTTTCGCGAGCAAGCTCGCTCCTACAAGACCCCTCATCAGCCGCCAGGGAATTGAAACCCGCCTGACAGTTTTTCCTTCAAATACCCCACCAGCACCGTCACGGACCTGGGCACATGGGGCGAGTAGGGCCGAATCAGATAAATTTCATCGGCAAACGCGCCCTTGAGCGTCCAGCCCTTCAACACCTGCACCAGCTTGCCGCTGGCCAGGGCGGCATGGGCGCTGAAGTCCGGCAGCAGGGCGACGCCCAGGTGATTGAGCGCCGCGTCGCGCAAGGCCTCGCTGTTGTTGGTGGAAAAGCTGCCGGCGATGGGCACGGTGATGCGCTCGATATTTTTGCTGCCGCGTTCGAAGGTCCAGGCCGGCTGGTCGCTGCCCCGTGGGTAGTAAAGGCAGTTGTGGGCGCCCAGGTCTGCCGGGGTTCGCGGTTCACCGTGGCGTTGCAGGTAGTCCCGGGTCGCCACCAGCACCGAGGTGGTATCGCACAGCTTCCACGCCACATGCGTCTCCGGCACCTGGAAACCGTGGCGCACCGCCAGGTCGTAGCCTTCGGCCGCCAGTGAGCTCAAGGCGTCGGACACGTCCAGCTGGATGCGCACTTGCGGGTACTGCTGCAAAAAGCCGGAAAGGTGCGGCACCAGTTGTTGCCGGGCAAACGCCACGGGGGCGGTCAGGCGCACCAGGCCGCGAATTTCGCCGACGGAGTCGCGCACCGACGAGAAGCTGCGGGCAATCTGCGCATAGGCGCTGCGCACTTCGCGGGTCAAAGACAGCCCGGCTTCGGTCAATCGCACGCTGCGGGTGGTGCGGGTCACCAGGCGCGTACCGGTGGCTTTCTCCAGATCGGAGATGCGTTGGCTGACCGCCGATTTGCTCACCCCCAACCGTGCCGCGGCGGCGGTGTAGGTGCCTTGTTCTTCCAGCACCGACAGCCAGTGGATATGGGTCCACAGCCCTTCGATCTCAGCCTTTTCCATGAGTGTATTGTTCGCATAAAAGGACAATAAGTTCTGGATTCTGCTCTGGTTTGGAACAAATCGAAAGCCTATCGTGTTTCCCAACGCTACCCACCTGGGATCCACTGCCATGACCACGACCATTGAGCACTACATCAACGACCAGCGCGTGAGCCGCGATGATCGCTATCAGGACGTCTACAACCCGGCCACCGGTGACGTCACCGCGCGCGTGGCCCTGGCCAGCCGCCAGACCGTAGGCGAAGCCGTCGCTGCCGCCCAGGCTGCATTCGCCGGCTGGGCCGACACCCCGCCGATCCGCCGCGCCCGCGTGTTGTTTGAATACCTGCACCTGCTGCGTGAGCGCAAGGATGACTTGGCGCGCATCATTGTCGCCGAGCACGGCAAGGTCTTCACCGACGCCCAGGGCGAAGTCGACCGTGGCATCGACATTCTCGAATTTGCCTGCGGCATTCCCAACCTGCTCAAGGGCGAGCATTCTGACCAGGTCTCCCGTGGCATGGACAACTGGACCATGCGCCAGCCGCTGGGCGTGGTGGCCGGCGTGACGCCGTTCAACTTCCCGGTGATGGTGCCGATGTGGATGTACCCGATCGCCATCGCGGCAGGCAACACCTTCATCCTCAAGCCAAGCCCCACCGACCCGAGCGCTTCGTTGTTCATGGCCGAGCTGCTGCGTGAAGCGGGCTTGCCCAAAGGCGTGTTCAACGTGGTGCAGGGCGACAAGGAATCGGTGGATGCGCTGATCGAACACCCGGACGTCAAGGCTGTGAGCTTTGTCGGTTCCACGCCGATTGCCCAGTACATCTATGAGAGCGGCGCCCGCAACGGCAAGCGCGTACAAGGCCTGGGCGGGGCGAAAAACCATATGGTGGTGATGCCCGACGCCGATATCGAGCGCACCGTCGATGCACTGATGGGCGCTGCCTACGGCAGTGCCGGCGAGCGCTGCATGGCCATCTCGGTGGCGGTGCTGGTGGGGGATGTGGGGGATAAGGTCATCGCCGCCTTGAGCGAGCGCGCCAAGACGCTGCGCATTACCGACGGCCGCAACTTGAAAGCCGAGATGGGCCCGATCGTTTCGCGGGCGGCGCTGGAGCGCATCAGCGGCTATATCGAGCAGGGCGTACAGGCCGGCGCGCAATTGCTGCTTGATGGCCGCGACTACGTACCTACCGAGCCTGGCCTGGAAAACGGCTTCTGGCTTGGCGCCACGCTGTTCGACCACGTGACCCAAGACATGAGCATCTACCGCGAAGAAGTCTTCGGCCCGGTGCTGGCCTGCGTGCGCGTCAACGATTTCGCCGAAGCAGTGAAGCTGGTCAACGACCACGAGTTCGGCAACGGCGTCAGCTGCTTCACCCGCGACGGCAACATCGCCCGCGAATTTGCGCGGCGCATCGAAGTGGGCATGGTCGGCATCAACGTGCCGATCCCGGTGCCGATGGCCTGGCATGGTTTTGGCGGCTGGAAGAAGAGCCTGTTTGGCGACATGCATGCCTACGGCACCGAGGGGGTGCGTTTCTACACCAAGCAGAAGTCGATCATGCAGCGTTGGTCGGAGAGTATTGAGCAGGGCGCGGAGTTTGCGATGCCAGTGTCGAAGTAAGGTCTTACGAGCACTGTAAGTCCAAATGTGGGAGGGGGCTTGCCCCCGATAGCAGAGTGTCAGTCAGCCTCTATGTGACTGAAACACCGCTATCGGGGGCAAGCCCCCTCCCACATTTCGTACGCGTTTGTTCTGAATTGACGCGACGAGCATAAAAGTCCAGTATGGAATTATAAGTACAGAATAGCTGCTGTCCGTTTTTCTTCACTCTTGCCAAACCAACAACAACCCGCGAGAACCCGATCATGAAGAAACGCCACCTTATTCCCGCCCTGGCCCTGAGCCTGTTCGCTGCCAGCCACCTGCTGGCCGCCGAGAAAACCCTGCGCATCGGCATCGAGGCCGCTTACCCACCGTTTGCGTCCAAGACCGGCGACGGCAAGATCGTCGGCTTCGACTACGACATCGGCAACGCCCTGTGCGCGCAAATGAAGGTCAAGTGCGTGTGGGTTGAAGGTGAGTTCGATGGTTTGATCCCGTCCCTCAAGGTCAAGAAAATCGACCTGGCGCTGTCGTCCATGACCATCAACGAGGACCGCAAGAAGTCGGTGGATTTCACCCACAAATACTACTTCACCTCCTCACGCCTGGTGATGAAGGACGGCGCGGTGGTGGATGACCAGTACGCCAGCCTCAAGGGCAAGAACGTCGGCGTACAGCGCGCCACCACCACCGACCGTTATGCCACTGAGGTGTTCGAACCCAAGGGCATCAACGTCAAGCGCTACAGCAATAACGAAGAGATCTACATGGACCTGGCCGCAGGGCGCCTGGACGCGATTTTTGCCGACACCATCCCCCTGAGTGACTTCCTCGCGATGCCACGCGGCCAGGGTTACGCGTTTGTGGGGCCGGAACTCAAGGATCCGAAATACGTGGGCGAGGGCGCGGGGATTGCGGTGCGCAAGGGCAATGGCGAGTTGGTCAGCGAATTGAACGCGGCCATCGACGGCATTCGTGCCAGTGGCGAGTACCAGAAGATTTCAAAGCAGTACTTCAAGGCTGATATCTACGGCGACTGATTGTAGGAGCGAGCTTGCTCGCGAAGGACTCACAGGCACCGCGTTTACCCAGCACGCACGCGTTATCGTTGAGGTCCTTCGCGAGCAAGCTCGCTCCTACAGGTGGTCAAGCTTTTAATTCTTTCAAATGCTTGTAGACCGTCGCCCGCCCCATGCCGAGCACATTGGCGACATAGTTGGACGCGCTCTTGCCCTTGAACGCGCCTTCGGCGTGCAACGCCAACACCAGTTCACGTTTGTGGTCGCGGGTCAGCAGGTTCAGGCTCAACTGACGCTCACGCAGCCAGCCATGCAGAAAGGTGTTGATGCGCTCCTGCCAATCATCACGAAACAGCGCGTCCGGCTGGGCGATCAGCTTGCTCGGCGACAGGAACAGATCCAGCGCGGCCTTGGCGTTTTCCAGCAGTGAGATATTCAGGTTGATGCACAGCACGGCCAGCCGGCGACCGTTGTGGTCGTGCAGCACGGTGCTCAGGCTGCGGATTTTCTGGCCGTCCCAGTTGAGCTTTTCATAAGGCCCGATATTCACTTCGCTGACGTCACCGTCGAGCATGTCCTCCAGCGACGAGTCGTCACCCAGGCTGCGTTTGGACAGATTGTTGGCGATGTAGTCGACGGTTTGCGTGCGCAGGTCGTGCAGCACCACCTCCGCATGGGGAAAGAACAGCGTGGCGATCGCATCGGCAATCGCACGAAAGTTCTGCATAACGTTGTCGTGTTCAGCGGTGTTCATCAAAGGGGCTCCAGGCGGACGGGGGAGAGCATACCAGCGTCCAGCCCGAACTGTACGAGGTGCTCGGGCAGCGGCTCGCCGCGCACCAGTGCAGCGCTGGCCTGGCCCATGGCCGGTGAGGTCTGGATGCCATAACCGCCCTGTGCCGCCACCCAGAACAGCCCCGGCACCTGTGGGTCAAAACCGCTGAGCAAATCCCCATCGGCCACAAAACTGCGCAGGCCGGCCCAGGTGCGTGTCGGGCGGCGGATGGTCAGGGTGGTGGCTTCCTCGATCTGGTAGATGCCCATGGCGATATCCAGCTCTTCGGGTTGCACGTCCTGGGCCTGGACCGGGTCGGCGTTGGCCGGCGAGCCGAGGAACATGCCCGCGTCGGGCTTCATGTAGAAGGCTTCGTCAAGGGCCACCAGCATCGGCCAGTCATGGGCATCGACGCCGTCCGGGCCGGCGAAGATAAATGCGGAGCGACGTTTGGGTTGCAAACCGATGGAGGCCGCGCCTGCCAGGCCGCCGATATGGTCGGCCCAGGCGCCGGCAGCATTGATGATGACCGGCGCGGTGAAGGTCCCATCCTGGGTACGCACATGCCACAGGCCATCGGCGAGGCGGCTCAAGCCCAGTACATGGCTGTCGGTGCGCACCTGGCCATTGTTGCGACGGATGCCGCGCAGGTAACCCTGGTGCAGGGCATCGGTATCGATGTCGCACGCCGTTGGGTCATAGATTGCGCCGTGGACTTTTTCCCGGCGCAGGATCGGCAAGCGTTTACAGGCCTCGTCGGCGCTCAAGCGTTGCACCTGTGCCACGGTGGCTTTGGCGCTCAGGTATTGACTGTCGAGTTCGGCCGGGTCACCGGTGAAGTCGACGGTCATTTCGCCCCGCGCAGTGAGCAGTGGGTGTTCGCAGAAACCTGCCGGCGGCTGGTCGAAAAACGCACGGCTGGCCAGGGTCAGCGCGCGCACTTGCGGGGTGCCGTACGCCGCGGTGTAGAGCGCCGCCGAGCGCCCCGTGGAGTGATAGGCCGGATGGTTTTCGCGCTCCAGCACCAGCACCTTGGCGTGCTGCGACAACCAGAAGCCGGTGGACGCGCCGGCAATGCCGCCGCCGATAATGATGAAGTCTGCCTGGTGCATGGGTATCTCCTGAAAACAAAAGGTAGGAGCGAGGGGGACGCCTAGTTCCTACAGTGGTTTAGCGGTGCATTTGGTACAGGGCATTGGCCAATGCAATATCTTCCAGGCCCAGGCCGATGGAGCGGAAAAACACATGGCGCTGAGGGTCCGGGCGCTGCGCCATGTCGCTGAGCAGCTCGGGCAGGTCGCCGAGCACCGCGCGTTTATCCCAACCGTGCTGTTCCCTGGCAATCAGCATTTCGCCCGCCGCATCCGGAGTGGTCTGGCGATAATCGCAGTACACCTGCATCTGTTCGAGGCACACGGGAGGCACTTCGTGGGCACGCGGTGCGTTGGTGCTGATGGAGGTGATCAGCGCGGGCTTGCGCAGGCGCATCGGGTCGATCACAGGGCCTGCCGATGAGGTGCAGAGCAGAATCACATCGGCGTCTTGCAGCGCGGCATCGCAGCTGGCGGCGAGGCTCAGGCGCGGGTCCAGCGCGTTGAGTTGCGCGCGCGTTTCGGCGCTGGCACTGCCAAGGCTTGGGGAATACAGACGGATGTGCTGCCAGTCACGCAGGTTTTGCACATAGCGCAGGTGTGCCTGGGCGACCTTGCCGCTGCCGATAATCGCCAGGCGCTGCGCCGACAGCGGCGCCAGCGCATCGACTGCCAATGCGGTGGTGGCGGCCGTGCGCGCGGTGGTCAGTTCAGCGGCATCGCACAACAGCAGCGGCTGGCCGCTGTGCATCGACATCAGCAGAGTCCACGCGGTCACCAGCGGGCCTTGTTCACGCACGATGTAGGGCGAGGTCTTGACGCCATACACGCCATCTTCTGCCAGCACTCCCAGATAGTTGATGAAATCTCCCGCGCCCTGGGGAAACTCCACGAACTGCTGCGCCGGCTGCACCGCCTGCCCGGCGGCGAGCTCGCGAAACAGCTTGCGCAGGATAGCGGGCACGTCGATTTGAGCCAGCAAGGTACGGGCCTGGGCCTGGTCGATGATGAGGGGGGGATTGGACATGGATGCCTCCGCAAAACTAATTTGTCCATTATGGACTTTTAGTTTGTGTTCGCAATAACCCATGGAAAAAATCAGGCCAATGTGGGGCTTGCCTGCTAATGCCCCGATTACTCAGCAGGCACAAGGCGGCAAGGATTGTTTAGGAACGTAACAAGTGCAGTGCCTGTTAAAGGAACCTATTCGCGTATAGGCGCGACTCACCTGACGGCTGGTGTAAGCACGAGGAACGATCCGCGTATGTCAGCGCCACCAGCGCAGGAAGCCCCATACCAGGCAGTCAGGTGGGGTAATCGCCATTGTCTGAAAAAGGTACCTCATTAATGTTCCTGGATGATTTTTCTTCACCGAGCACCGATTGCTATTTACCCGGTGATCCCTCGTATTCAGAGATCACAGACACACTGGATTTCCCCGGCAACAATACAGTTGACCCTCTCAGCGAAACATTGAGCATTCTGGCCCGACCGCTGTCCCAAGAGGCGCTTTACAATACGATCATCCATGGACCTTTCACGGGCTCTTTGCGCAATTCCCTGGAAGAACAGCTGCAGTGTCTCGATGCGTATGCCCTCCGAGTTACCGCGCTGATCGATAGCATAGAACGGGGTAACGAAGGTGAGCGCAATATCCGCTTCCAACAGACTCGTCAGTTCCTGGAACCTGCTGGTTACTTTAGCGCCGGATTGTTGGCCGCAGGGTACGACCCCCATGAAAAAATCAGCGTGACATTCAACACTTACGTAGGGAAATGGACGCCGCAGGTAAAAACCAACACGGACAAACGCACCTACTTTGCATGGGAAATAGCAGCCGGCGCGCTAAAGCACGACCGGACATCGGAAGGTGGCCTGGTCAATTTCCAAACAACCCGCATCGAGCCACAAGACCGCAGCAGGATCAGTGATCTGGAGGTGTTGGGAGCGCGACTCCAGGGCCATTGGGAAGTTGAGGTAGCCAAGCCAATGAGGGATGAGTCAGGGCCACTGGCCGAGCGCTCGGGCAAAGCGGATGTCTATGTGCTGCGCGGCATCTTGCAAAGCCTGTTAAACGATAAGACTGGCTTCGAACAGTTAAGCCTTGAAACACAAGAGGCGATCTATCGAACGTTATATTGGAACGGCCAAGTCATTATTCCCAATCTCTATGGTTACCCATTGGCAGGCTATGCCTTTATTCCCGACTTGCCCTTTGATGGGAATATCGAGCGTCGACCCAATAAGGGGTTGATGATTGATTTGAAGAGCGGCAAGGCCAGTGAAATATCGGGCGATAGAGGCTTTTCCGAGTGGGCCAAAGAAAATCGCGATAACATCGTTAGTCGATTCAATGCCAGTGACAGGCAAGGCGGTAAAGACGCGCATTGGCCCAAAGCCGGCGAGGTACTTGATCATTACATTGCGGGCAATCTTGCTACCTATCCGGGACGTCAAAATATAGTCAAAGACATGGCTGTGCCGGTGTGGGAAACATTCAATTATACGAAGTCGCGAGGCAGTGATTATTTTTTGAAGCACGGCAGCCTCCGCTCCGGTATGGCCGCAGCGTACCAAGGGTTAAATGCCAATAATGCGGTGTGGAAGGACCAGACACAGGTATTTGGCGCCTCGCAGCAACGATGGAAGGCAGTAAAAGAAGCATGGGGCAGTACCTTTGGTTATGCACCCGCCGTTGGCAATCTGGGCCAGATCGTTTTCGGAGCGCATGACTCCATTTATGGCATGACGGCCAACGATCGCGTGGGAGGCAATGCCGCAGCGGCTATTTCAGCCTTGCAGCTGGCGCACGAGCTGTTGCCGGTCGGGCCAGAGGCGCAGGAGGTGCCGCTCATACCGTTTAACGCCAGCGCCAATGATCGTTACCAATGGCACCCTACAGCGCAGCCCCATGAAGTTGAACTGACGCGAATATCCAATGCGCCGGCCACTACGCCGTCCACACCAGCGCCAACCTTTGCGGGAATGCGCGAGGTGGAGTTCAGGGGCAAGAAGTATTTTGTTGCTGACAAACCCGATGTGGCAGATGGTGAACATTACAAGCTGCGAGTGCCCGACCCGCAAGACCCCTCGAAATTGGCGTATAGCGGCATTGCCGCCAAGCCGGATGAGGCGGGAGTGTGGGCAAAAATGGGCGTCCCGGGTGGCGGGCTGAAAGAATATTTTTCCCGTAAATACAGACAGGCACGGGAAACGTTGGACGCCGTTGCTCAACAACAAGCCGACATGGCGCTCCCCGTCAAGGAACACGAGGTCGAGCAGTTTACAAAGACGCTGGTGACACTCATGGGCGAGAGTAATGCAGGTGAGTTCGAATGGATTGAAACTTACACTCACGCGGATTCCGACTTTGTCAACGGACCACTGAGAGCGGGTAAGACCACGCCTGAGCTTGAAGCGTTTCTCGGCGAGTTCAATCAATTGAACCCTTATGAAGGCAAAGCTTATCGCTCAGCTTTTGTGACGGATGAAGGCGCGAAAAGGCTTAAAGATGGTGTTGGGAAAGTGTTCCAGGACCCAGGGGTACAATCTGCTTCGGCAACGGTGCGTAATTCTGCCGAATGGGAAGGGTGGGCCAAAGGCGCGGCAAAGCAGCGAACCCATGCCACTCAGCAGGTGGTGTATGTATTTGATGAGTCAGTGCCGAAGAAAAATATGTCGACGGACTTTTTGAAGGACCATGTTGCCATAGGTGCTGGAAAGGTTTTGCAGGTGCTGGCTCTCAAAGAGCAGGGCCAAAAGTTGTTTGTGTACCTCGCTTCGCCGTCCAAAATACCGAAGCATGTTTACAATCTATTTGATGGGAAGATCATTTACTGATTGCCTGAGCCCCTCGGTCGGCTGGATGGCGGCCTGACTATGTGCGCCACGCCGCCGTTTTGCCATGGCATTGAGGGACTTGCGAATCAGCGCCGTCCTGTCCGCGTACTCACATCCACCCACACCGCCACTACCAAAATGCTGCCCTTGACGATCATCTGCCAGTAACTGTCCACGTCGAGCATCGACATGCCGTTATCCAGGCTGGTAATCACCAACGCTCCAAGCAACGCCCCATACACCGTGCCCGAGCCACCGCGCATCGAGGTGCCGCCAATAAAACACGCGGCGATTGCATCGAGTTCGCCCATGTTGCCCGCCGACGGTGACCCGGCGGCGAGGCGGGCGGTGTTGACCAGGCCGGCGAGGGCGCACATCACGCCCATGATGCCGAAGATCCACAGTTTCACCGCTTGCACATTGATGCCCGACAGGCGCGTGGCTTCCATATTGCTGCCCACCGCATAGACGCGGCGGCCGAACACGGTCTGGCGAGTGACGTAGCTGAACACGCCGAGCAGCACCAGTAACAACAGCACCGGTACCGGAATGCCGTCGTAGCGGTTCAGGGTGGTGACAAACTCGGCGAGCACCGCACCAATCAGCACCACGCGCAATCCATCACGCACCAGCGAGTGCGCGGCCAAACCATGCAGCGCGCGGTTGCGCCGTTGTTTCCAGGTGAGGAACACCGTCAGGGCAAACAGCAACACCCCGAGCCCGATACCGACGGTGTGGGGCAAATACCCCTGGCCCACATACACCAGCGACGGCGACACCGGTGCAATGGTGGTGCCGCCGGTAATCCCGAGCAAAATCCCGCGAAACGCCAGCATCCCGCCCAGGCCGACGATAAACGAGGGGATGCGCAGATAGGCGGTCATGTAACCGTTGGCCAGGCCGATCATCAACCCGCACAGCGCCACCAGGCTGAGGTTGGCCAGCAGCGGTACGTGATAGACCACGTCCAGAATCGCCGCCAGCCCGCCCAACAGTCCGAGCAACGAACCCACCGACAAATCAATCTCGCCGCTGATGATCACCAGCACCATACCGCACGCCAATATGCCGGTGATCGACATCTGCCGCAGCAGGTTGGACAAGTTGCGCGGCGTGACGAAGCCGCCCTCGGTCTGCCAACTGAAAAACAGCCAGATGAACGCCACGGCGATCACCAGGGCGAGCATTTTGTAGCGGGTGAAAAGCTGTTTGACCTGATTCATCTACGCGGTCTTCCGATTATTAGGGTGTTGGCTGAGCGCAGCGGCGAGCACCTGTTCCTGGGTAAGCCCCTCGTTGATGAAGTCACCGCGCAGTTGGCCGTCGCCGATTACCAGCACGCGGTTGGACACGCCGAGCACTTCGGCCAGCTCCGAGGAAACCATGATGATCGACACACCTTCGGCCGCCAGCGCGCCCATCAGTTTGTAGATCTCATACTTGGCGCCCACATCCACGCCGCGCGTGGGTTCGTCGAGGATCAACACCCTGGGCTTGGCCATCAGCATTTTCGCGAGCACGGCCTTTTGCTGATTGCCGCCGGACAGGCTGGTGATCGGCAGGAACGGGCTGGCGGTCTTGAGGTGCATACGTGCGATTTGCTGGTCGATGCTGCCCAGTTCGGCCTCGGCGTCGATACGGCTCAGGTGCGCGTAGGTGTCGAGCACCGCCAGAGTGATGTTATGGCCGACGCCCAGGTCGGGAATGATGCCTTGGCGCTTGCGGTCTTCGGGCACCATGCACAACCCGGCGCGGATCGATTTGAGCGGCGTGCGCGTATCGACGATTTGGCCGTCCAGCCACACCTGCGCGCTGTAGCGGCCGGGGTAGGCGCCGAACAGTGCCGACACCAGTTCGGTGCGCCCGGCGCCCACGAGCCCTGCAATGCCGAGGATTTCGCCGCGCTTGAGCACAAACGAAATATCGTCGACGCGCTTGCGCTTGGGGTTGTCGACGTCGTAGCAGGTGACGTTGCGCGCCTCAAAAATCACCTCGCCCACTGCATGGGGCTCGGTGGGGTAGAGGTTGCTCATCTCGCGGCCGACCATTTGGGTGATGATCTGTGCGATGTCCATGTCCGCCATGGCGGTGGTCGCGATGTGCTTGCCGTCGCGGATCACTGCGATGGTGTCGCACACCGCCGCCACTTCATCGAGCTTGTGCGAGATATACACGCAGGCCACGCCCTTGGCCTTGAGGCCCTGGATGATGCCCAGCAGCACTTCGATTTCCGAGCGGGTCAGGGCTGAGGACGGCTCGTCAAGGATCAACAGGCGCGCTTGCTTGTTGAGGGCCTTGGCGATTTCCACCAGTTGCTGGTAGCCGCCGCCGTACTGCGACACTGGCAGCGCCACGTTCATGTCCGGCACCTTGAGTTCGCGCATCAAGGCTTCGGCCCGTTGCAGCATCGCCGGGTAGTTCATGCGCCCGCCGGGCAGGGTCAGTTCGTGGCCCATGAAGATGTTTTCGGCCACCGACAGGTCGGGCACCAGGGTCAGTTCCTGGTGAATGATGACGATGCCGGCGGCCTCGGTTTCGCGAATGGACTGGGCCTTGAGCGGCTGCCCGTCCCAGAGGATTTCGCCCTCCCAGGTGCCGTAGGGATAGACCGCCGACAGCACCTTCATCAAGGTGGATTTACCGGCACCGTTCTCACCGCACAGCCCGACGCACTCTCCCGGGCGTACCTTGATATCGATGCCATTGAGGGCGTGGACACCGCCAAAGCTTTTGACGATGCCGTTCATTTGCAGCAGGTAGTCGGGCATTACTATTGCTCACACAAGGGCTGACGACATTACTGTAGGAGCGAGCTTGCTCGCGAAAAACTCATAGACGACACGGGTTGCCTGATAGCGCTGCGTTATCGTTAACGTTTTTCGCGGGCAAGCCCGCTCCTACAGACCGATCTGCTCTTTGGTATAGAAACCGTCTTTCTCCAATACATCGATATTGGCTTTGGTCAGCGGCGTTGGGGTGAGCAGGATGGTGTCGACTTTCTTGCTGCCGTTGTCGTACTGCGAGCTGTAGCTCGGCTTTTCGCTGCGCGCCAGTTGCACCGAGAGCTTGGCGGCTTCGGTGGCGATCAGCTTGAGCGGCTTGTAGACGGTCATGGTCTGGGTGCCGTCGATCACGCGCTTGATTGCCGCAAGGTCAGCGTCCTGGCCGGAGATCGGCACCTTGCCCGCAAGCTTCTGTGCGGCCAGGGCCTGAATCGCGCCGCCGGCGGTGGCGTCGTTGGAGGCAACGATGGCATCGATCTTGTTGTCATTACGGGTCAGGGCATTTTCGACAATGCTCAAGGCTTCGGTAGGGTTCCACTCCTTGACCCACTGCTGGCCGACAATCTTGATGTCGCCCTTGTCGATAGCCGGTTGCAGCACCTTCACCTGACCTTCGCGCAGCACCTTGGCGTTGTTGTCCGTCGGTGCGCCGCCGAGCAGGAAGTAATTGCCCTTGGGCGCCGCTTGCAGCACGCCGTTGGCCTGCATCTCGCCGACTTTTTCGTTATCAAACGAGATGTACGCGTCGATGTCTGCGTTGAGGATCAGGCGGTCATAGGACACCACCTTGATCCCGGCCTTCTTGGCTTCGGCGACCGCATTGGTCAGCACCGTGGCGTTGAACGGCACGATCACGATCACATCGACGCCCCGGGAGATCAGGTTTTCAATCTGCGAGATTTGTTTTTGTTCGTTGGCATCGGCGGACTGCACGAACACCTTGGCGTCGAGTTTTTCCGCCGCCGCGACAAAGTAATCGCGGTCGCGAGACCAGCGCTCCAGGCGCAAGTCATCGATGGAAAAACCGATCTTCGGATGGGCTGGATCGGCCATCACCGGCAAGGCGAGCAGAGCCAGGGCAGTGGCGAGCAGGGTGCGTTTGAATGACTTCATGGTGGTGCGTCCTTTTATTGTTGTTGGAAAAGACACAGCGTGATGCGGGTAGAACTGTAGAGCGTCCCTTGACGCTCTGTGCATAGATTTGTCGTGCAAATGTCACCGATAGATAAACCGATTCACCACGCCTTCCAGCATTTCCTGGCGTCCACTCACGGCCTGCGGGTTCAGCTCGTGGGCAAACGCATGCTCGGCCAGGGACTGCAGGCTGAACTCACCCGCCAGCACCGCCTGGCCCAACGGCTGCTGCCAACCGGCATAACGCTGGTCCTTGAACTGCTGCAAGCGGTCGTCCTGCACCATCGCCGCCGCACGTTCCAGGGCCAGCGCCAGCACATCCATGGCTGCCACATGCCCGTGGAACAGGTCCACCTCGTCCAGGCTCTGGCGGCGCACCTTGGAATCGAAATTGTAGCCACCGTTCTTGAAGCCTCCCGCCTTGAGGATTTCATAGGTGGCCAGGGTCATTTCTTCGACGCTGTTGGGGAACTGGTCGGTGTCCCAGCCGTTCTGCGGGTCGCCGCGGTTGGCGTCGATGCTGCCGAAGATCCCCAGTGACACGGCGGTGGCGATCTCATGATGAAAGCTGTGCCCGGCCAATGTCGCGTGGTTGGCCTCGATGTTCACTTTGATTTCTTTCTCCAGGCCGTACTCATGCAGGAAGCCGAACACCGTGGCGCTGTCGTAATCGTACTGGTGCTTGGTCGGCTCCTGGGGTTTGGGCTCGATCAACAGGTCACCGGTAAAGCCGATCTTGTGCTTGTGCTCCACCACCATGCGCATAAAACGCCCGAGCTGTTCACGCTCGCGCTTGAGGTCGGTGTTGAGCAGGGTTTCATACCCTTCACGGCCACCCCACAGCACATAGTTGGCACCCTTGAGCCGCAGCGTGGCGTTCATCGCACTGAACACCTGGGCGGCAGCGAAGGCGAACACCTCCGGGTCGGGATTGCTCGCGGCCCCGGCGGCAAAGCGCGGGTTGCTGAAGCAATTGGCGGTGCCCCACAGCAGCTTGATGCCGGTCTGTTCCTGATGGCGCTCCAGGTGATCGACCATCTGTGCGAAATGGTTGCGGTACTCCTTGAGCGAGCTGCCCTCCGGCGCCACGTCGGTGTCGTGGAAACTGTAGTAGTCGATACCCAGCTTGGAAAAAAACTCAAAGGCCGCCTCCGCCTTGCCGATCGCCAGCTCCATCGGATCGCCATTGCGCTGCCATGGGCGTTTGAACGTACCCATGCCAAACATATCCGCCCCTGGCCACACAAAGGTGTGCCAATAACAGGCGGCCATGCGCAGGTGTTCGCGCATGGGTTTGCCGAGGATCAGCTTGTTGGCGTCGTAATGGCGAAAGGCGAGGGGGGATGTGCTGGCAGGGCCTTCGAAGCGAACCTTGTCGACACCGGGGAAGTACGGCATGGCGGTTTCCTTATTGTTCTGGGCGGTGCCTGGATACTAGCAACGGCACCTGGGGTGCTGATTATGAAAATCACCAAGGTGTAGTGCGATTTTGCACAGCGAGGTCTAGTCTGCACCTACCGGCCCCAAGGACAAAAACAATGAAAACCCTACCGCCCGTGCACCGCATCGCCTTGCTCTTCAACGGCAGCAAAATCTACGACCGCGGCATCATCACCGGTATCGGCAATTACCTGAGCAGCACTCGCGCGTCCTGGGACCTGTTCCTGGAGGAGGACTTTCTTTGCCGGCTGCGCGGTATCGAGCGCTGGCAGGGCGATGGGATCATTGCCGACTTCGATGACCCGCTGATCGGCGAGGCGCTGGCCGGGAGTCGGATACCGGTGGTGGCGGTGGGGGGATCTTACGAGGATGTCAGCGCGTACCCCAAAGGCATTCCCTATGTCGCGACCGATAACTACGCCTTGATGAAGCTGGCCTACGAACACTTGATCGAGGCCGGGCTGACGCGCTTTGCCTGTTTCAGCCTGCCCGAAGCCCAGGCCAATCGCTGGGCGCAGGAGCGTGAGAAAGCCTTTCGCGGCCTGGTGCAGCGCGATGGCTTGCCGGTGGAAATCTATCGCGGCCTGGGCACCAGTGCGCCGTTGTGGGACAGCGCGGTGGAGCAGCAGATTGCCTGGCTGCACAGCCTGCCCAAGCCCATCGGTATTATCGCGGTCACCGATGCTCGCGCCCGGCAGTTGTTGCAAGCCTGCCTGACGGCGGGCATTGCGGTGCCGGAGGAGGTGGCGTTGATCGGGATCGACAACGACCCGCTGACCCGCACCCTCACGCGGGTGCCGCTGAGTTCGGTGATCCAGGGCACCGAGACCATGGGGCGTACTGCCGCGGCCTTGCTGCATCAGATGCTGCACGGCAAGCCCTGCACCGGCACGCAGGTGCTGGTGCCGCCGGACGCGATCAACGTGCAGGCCTCCAGCCTGCATCAGCCCTTGGGCAACCCTTATGTGATGCAGGCATTGCTGTTTATCCGTCAGTACGCGTGCCAGGGGATCAAGACCGACCAGGTCGCCGCCTATGTCGGGGTCTCACGCTCGTCATTGGAGGCGCACTTTCGCAAGGTGCGCGGGTGCAGCGTGCATGACGAAATCCTGCGCTTCAAACTCGCGGCCGCCGCCAAGGGCCTGGAGAACCAGGACCTGGCCATCGCCGACATCGCCGCCCGCTGTGGCTTCACCTCTGCGCAGTACTTGCATACGGTGTTTCGCCGCGAGTTTGGCTGTACGCCACGTCAGTATCAGCAGGGCAGGCCAGTTGCAGCGCCTGTTGCATGCTTGCCAGCTTGATCTGGGTTTCTTCGTACTCATTGGCCGGCAGCGAACCCTCGACAATGCCGCAGCCGGCAAACGCATGGCAGTGCCTGGGGGTGATCAGCGCCGAGCGCAGGGCCACGAGAAAATCGCCATTGCCCTCGGCATCCAGCCAGCCCACTGGCGCGGCATACCAGCCGCGATCAAAGCCTTCGTGTTCACGGATAAAATCCAGCGCAGGCGCGCGTGGTAGACCGCCGACGGCGGGGGTAGGGTGCAAGGCCTGGATACCGTCCAGCAGGCGCTTGCCGGCGTTGAGCCTTGCGGTGATGGGCGTGCTCAAATGCTGCACGGTGGCAAGTTTCAGCAAGTTGGGGTGCGGCGCGGCGTGCAGGTCACTGACCTTGTCACCCAAGGCTTGGGTAATGGTCTGCACCACCAGTCGATGCTCGTGCTGCTCTTTCGGGTCGGCCAATAAACGTTTCCCCAGCGCCTGATCTTCATTGGGCTTGCACCCACGACGGGTGCTGCCTGCCAGGGCGTGGGTGGTGAGACGGCCCGCCTCGCAACTGAGCAAACGCTCGGGTGTGGCGCCCATGAAGCAGTGTTCGCCCCGGTGAATCGCGAACAAATGCGAGGCGTTGCGCCGAGCGTGCAGGCGGCCCATCACCGCGCCAGTGTCGAGCGCGGCGTCCAGGTGGTGGTCGATATGCCGCGCCAGCACCACCTTGCTCAAGTCACCCCGGGCGATGACGTGCAAGGCGGTGTCGACCTTGGCCTGCCATTGATCCCGCGGCAGTGCGACGCGTTCCACCACATGGGGAGCGGGAGCAACGTGGGTGGCTGGGTTGAGCAGTTGTTCATGGGCGGCCATGCTTGCTTGCGCCAAGGCCGCAGGATCGCTGCCGGGCTCGACCACGCGCTGGCAGCGCAGCCAGCGCCCGTGGCTGTCCTCGCTGAGCAACCAGTGGGCAAGGTGGAAACTGGCATCGGCAAACGGCGCCCAATGGGATGCGCAGGGCTGCTGCTCATCAAAGCGCATACCGCCCAGCAGCAAGGGCGGATGCGGGCCGTCCACCAGCGCATCGGCGCACAGTGCGAACCATTGGCGATCCACTTCGGCCATGCGCTGGGGCCCCGAGGCTTCGATCTGCCAGGCGCAGCCGAGGCCGAACAAACTTAAGTCCGGCGAGTGCGCACACCAAAAGAAACCCTGGCGATGGGCCTCGTACAGTGCCAGGGGCGCGAGCGTCGGCGCGGGGTAGGCGCTGACGGCAATAACGGGGCGCTGGTACGCCACCGCCCGTTGATGCGCGGCCTGGAAGGTCTTGAGCAAATCGGCCGCGTTCATACGCACTGGCTCTTTTTCTGTAGCCAGAAGGCCGTCTGCTCGGCGATGTACCAGTGGATGATCTGGTTGAACAGGCCCTCGACAAACTCGCCATCCAGCCCGACCTCCTGCGCCCACTGCCGGCGCTGGGGCAACATCGCCGCAACGCGATCGGGTGCGGCGATGCTGGCCTGGTCGGGTTTGAACGCGGAGGCGGCCTTGACGTATTGCATGCGCAGGCCGAGGGCGTCGATGATCTGCTTGTCGAGGCTGTCGATGGCATGGCGAATGTCGTGAAGGCCAGTGCAGTGTTCCGGGGTTTTCATCGTGCGTCTCCCTGAAGGTCGGTGGTGCGCTGCAACAGGTGGTCGATCACCGGTCGCGGCTGATGCCTGAGGTAAAAGTGGTCGCCGTCGAACAGGCGGATGTCCGGGGTATGGCGGCTCAGGTCGGCCCAGGCGCGAGCCTGCTCCAGGCTGACTTCGGCGTCATTGCGGGCCAGCAGCACGTCCAGCGGTGCCGTTAACGGCTGCAGGTTCGCGGGGCGCCAGGTTTCGATGGCCTGGTAGTCGCTGCGCAACGCCGGCAGAAACAGCGCGCGTAACTGCGGGTTGGCCCACAGGTCGGCGGCCTGGGCGTCCTGGCGCAGGATGTCGGCAATCAACGCGCTGTCGTCCTGGCGATGCAGGTCGCTGGACGGCTGCCGGTGCGGCGGTGCGTGGGCCGAAACAAACACGTGGTCAGGGCCGACATCGTCGGCCTCCAGCAGTGCGCCCACGGCATAGGCAAGCGCCGCGCCCATGCTGTGGCCGAACAGCCACAGGGGCCGCGCAGGCAAGGCCAGCAACGCCTGGCTGATGTGCTCGGCGAGGGTCGCCAGGCACGGGATATGCGCCTCGTTGAAGCGATCTTCACGCCCGGGGTACTGCACTGCCAACAGGTCAATGTCACCCGGCAAATGCGCCAGCCACGGCCGAAAAAAGCTCGCGCTGCCGCCGGCGTGGGGCAGGCACACCAGGCGTGCGCGGGGCTGTTGCCCCTCACGCAATACACGTAGCCACGGGCTCATAAGGCCAGCACCTGTTCCGCCAGGGCCTTGCGGTTGACCTTGCCCAGGCGCGTCAGCGGAAACTCGCGCAGCACCTGCAAGCGGTCTGGCAACTTGTAGGCCGCCAGCCCACGTTCGCGCAGCCAGGCGTTGATCGACGCCAGGTCCAATGACGCGCCGTGGGCCAGTATGCAGGCGCAACTGCGCTCACCCAGCAACTCGTCGGCCAGCGCCACCAGCGCCACATCGCGGATCAGCGGATGGCCGAGCAGCAGGTTCTCGATCTCTTCCACCGGAATCTTTTCGCCGCCCCGGTTGATTACATCCTTGCTGCGGCCCTCGACGATCAAATGCCCTTCGGGCAGGCGCCGTACCAGGTCGCCGCTGCGATAAAAGCCATCGGCGGTAAAGGCGCGCTGGTTGTGCTCGCGAGCGTTGTAGTAACCGCGAATGGTGTAGGGCCCGCGCACCAGCAATTCACCGACGGCGCCGGGGGCCACCGGCACATCGTCGGCATCGACGATACGGATTTCGTCTGCGCCGGTCAGCGGCAGGCCCTGGGTGTCGAAGACCAGCGCCTGCGGGTCATCCAGCCTGGTAAAACACAGCAATCCTTCGGCCATGCCGTACACCTGTTGCAGGCCACAGCCCAGGGTGGGGCGGATGCGTGCGGCGATCTCGGCCTTGAGGCGTGCGCCACCGACTTGCAGCCATTGCAGGCTGCTGAGGTCGTTGTCGGACCATTGCGCCACTTCCAGCCACAGCAACACCAGTGGCGGGATCAAGGCCGTGTGGGTGATGCGTTCGCGCTCGATCAGTTCGAAGGCGGTGTCGGGGCTTGGTTCCGGCGCCAGTACCAGGGTGGCGCCGACGCTGAACACCCCGAGTGCCCCCGGCGAGGCCAACGGGAAGTTATGTGCCACCGGCAGCGCCGCCAGGTAACGGGTGTGGCGGTCGAAACCGCAGGCTTGCGCCGCCAGCCGGGCATTGCACGCATAGTCGTCATGGGTGCGCGGGATCAGCTTGGGCAGGCCAGTGGTGCCGCCGGACAGCAATAGCACCGCCACATCGCGAGCGTCCGGCGCCGGGAACGGGCGAGGCGTGGCGACGCAGTCGGCCAGGGCCACGAACTCCTCGGCCACGCCTACCACCCACACCTGTTGCAGGCTCGACACCTGGCTACGCAACGTGCGCGCCAGGGGCCGATAATCGAAGCCCAGGTGCCGGTCGATAATCACATAGGCCACCGCTTGACTAAGGTGCGCCAAGTGGGCCAATTCATGTTCGCGGTGGGCCGGCAGCGCAAACACCGGGATCGCGCCCAGGCGCAACAGAGCGAAGGTCAGGCTGAAAAACTCGGCGATATTGGGCAGTTGCACCAGCACGCGCTGGCCGGCGACCAGCCCGCGCGCGGCGAGGCCGGCGGCCAGGCGGTCGGCGTGTTGGTCCAGCTCGGCGTAGCTCCAGTGCCGGTTGCCGTCCACCAGCGCCTCTTGCTGCGGCGTACGCCGGGCTTGCTCACGCAGCAGTTGGCCCAGTGGCACGCCTTGCCAGTAGCCTTGCTCGCGGTAGCGGCGGATAAAGTCTTCGGGCCAGTCTGTGAATCCATCAAGCATGGCTATCTCCATGTGCAGTCGGGCAGCTCAGCAATTGCGCACCGTGTAACGTCAATGGTTGCGCCAGGCCGGCGACTTGCACCGCCTGTACGCCGGTAAATTCGGCGGGTTGCAGGTGCAACATCGGGTCATCGCCCGCGAGCAGGTTGAGGGCGCTGTGATCGGCGGGGCTTACCCCCAGGTGAATGGCCGCCAGCCCCGTGGCGCCGTTGGGATGGATCAGTCGCTGCGGGTGCTGGGAGGGCGAATAGGGCGTGACCAGAAACGGCAGGCGCTCATGCCGCGGGTAAACAAACCGAAAGCGCGTCTGGCTGCCGTCCGCACAGGTGCGTTGCCACTTCACCACCCGGCCCATGGCCACGCCGCCGGCCGCCAGGTTTGTCAGACGGGGTGCCAGGGCCAGGTCATCGCAGAGCAGCGCGAGGTCGCAAAAACCTTCACCCTGGGCAGCCCAGCGCAACATTCGCCGCCCGGCGCCACGCCCGGCCAGGCAGTCGATGGGCCACTTGAACAGCCAGGCATGACGCGGGGTGGTGAGCAGCTCGATGATCGGCCCGTGGCTGAACCAGATATGCGCGTGTTGCGCGCGGGCCTCGGCGGTGGCGTAGATAACCTCGAAACCGGCGGCGCGAAAGTTCGCCACCGCCTGGTGCAGGTCGCGAACCCACAGCAGCACATGGCTGCAGGACGAACGGGATTGGGCAGTGTTCAAAGGGGCAGGGCTCCCACGAGTTGTGCGCTGGGGTCAGCGCCTGGCGGCTGTACGGCGTCGGCGCAGCGATGCAGTTCGGTCATCGGCAGCGCGCGGGGAATCGGCGGTTCAATCAGTTCCGGCATGCCGATCAGGCTGTTCATTTCACGCCAGGCCATCGACACCTCGGTGGCCCATATGCCGCTGCGCAGGCGCTGCGCCGGTTCGGCGATGTCGGCGCACAGCGCATCCAGGGCGAGGCTGACCGCATCGGGCCAGAGCTGGTTGAACACCTGGTGATAGCTGGCGGGTATGTGCGGGTCGAGCACCACCATGCTCGGCCCGGCCAATCGTTCACTGCCTTTGCCTGCCATGATCAGGCGGTCGGTGTCGTCCCGTGGTGCGTGCAGGCGTGGGTTCCACAGCACCGGGCCGTGGGTGTCGCACAGGCTCAGCACGCCGCCTTCACAGCCGACTTCAAGGCGATGCAGCAGGAACGAGTGGTTGTCCGGGTCCTGGGGATGTACCTGGTTTTGCACGCGCAGGCTGATCGGCACGCCATTGAAGCTGGCGTTCAACCGTGTGAAGGGCTGCGCACCGACACTGGCGGCCGGCGCCGCAAATTCCCAGGGGCGTAAACCACCGGCCAGGCGCCCGAGAATATCCAGCAACGGGTAGGCCACCTGGCTGTTACAGGCCGCGTCGATATAGGCCAGCCCTTGTTGCTCACGCAGGTACGCGGCGACCGCCAGAAAACGCCGGATCGCAAGGATATTCGGGTACAGCGTATTGACCGCATAGGCCGCCTGGCCCTGACGCGCGGCCTGCATGCACGCGGCGATTTCGCGGTGATGCACCGGGTGTTCCTGCAATACGTGAATGCCACGGCGCAAGAACTGCTGGGCCAGTTCGCTGCCGACGCCACCGGTGGCGCCGGAACGCACCACCACGCAGGCAATGTCGACGCTGTCGGGCACCTGCTCGACGGCCTCGTACAGCGCCACCCCGTAGTGATCGGCGCAGGCCTTCGAATAGGCATTGCCACGCGACAGGATGCCGACCAATTCATAGCGCTCATGGGCACGAGCCAAGGCTTGCAGGTAGATGCGGCCGAACGCGGTGCCGGCGACGATCACGCGTGGACGAGCGCGGCTCATGACCAGGTCACCGGCAGGCAGTGGGCGCCGCGAAAGAACGTCGCAGTTTTCCACTGCACCTGCCCGCAGCGTTGCAGGTTGGGCAGGCGTTCTACCAAGGCTTGCAAGGCCTCTTGCAACTCCACCCGTGCCAGCGCCGAGCCGATGCAGTGATGCAGGCCGTGGCCGAAGCCGAAATGGCCGCCGGCATCGCGTTGCAGGTTGAGGGTTTGCGGGTCGGCAAAGCGCGCCGGGTCATGGTTGGCCGCACCGATGGATGCGAAAACGGCTTCGCCCCGGCGAACCAGGGTTTCACCCACCTGGATATCTTCGAGGGCGTAATGCACAAACATCGCCGCCGACGCCAGCGGGATATAGCGCAGCAGCTCTTCCACCGCCTGGGGAATCTGCTCGGGATGGGCCTTGAGTTGTTGCCACTGTGCGGGATTGTCCAGCAACACCAGAATGAAATTGGGGATCTGCGAAGCACTGCCTTCGTAGCCGGCGACGAGAATGGCGATGCACAACAGCAGCAGTTGGTCTTCGCTCAGGCGCTCGCCTTGGTCATCGGCCTGGGCCAGGGCGGTCATGAAATCGTCCTGGGGCTGACGGCGCCGCTCGGCGACCAGGCCCTTGATGTATTCGGCCAGTTCGCCCAAGTGCTGTTGGGTCAACGCGGCGTCTTCGGCGCGGGTCGACAGCAATGAGTCGTTCCATACCTTAAAGCGTTCACGGTCTTGCAGCGGTACGCCCAGCAGCTCGCAAATCAACGCCAGGGGCAACGGTAAGGCATAGTCGCTCACCAAGTCGGCGGGCGGGCCGGCGGCGAGCATACGGTCGATCAGCTCATGGGCGTAGGCCCGGGCATGGGGGCGCAGTGCTTCGACGCGCCGCCGGGTAAACGCCTGGGCGGCGCGGGAGCGGATCCGAGTGAGTTGCGGCGGGTCCATCATCACGATGCCGCCGGCAATTCGCGGGAATGCTCGCGGGGCATCGTCGCGGCGAAAGGCTTCGCTGCGGCTGAAACGCCGGTCGCCCAGCACCAGGCGCACATCGTCGTAGCGGGTGGCGAGCCAGGCGGGCGCGCCGATGGGCATCTGGATACGCAGCAGGCCCGGCGCTTGCTGGGCATGGCGGTAAGGCTCGGCGAGCTCCAGGTCGGTGAAGGCATTGAAAGGGTAGGCCAGCGGGGTCATGGCAAGTCCTCGGCGGTAGGCAGGTCGGGCAAACGGTCGAGCAGTTCCAGGTGCAGGTCTGGGTGTTCCAGGTGCGCGGCCAGCGCGGCTCGGCTCAAGCGTTGGCAGGGCACTTGGGCGACGAACACACGATGGCCGAGCGACGCCAGCGGGTGGTCGGCGGCGGGCAGGCTGCGATTGCCCTGGAACCCGGCGAGGGCCAGGGCGGTTTGCCATTGGTTGAGATCGAGGAAGGTACTGCTGCTCAGCGCGCGCTCATCGCTGGCCTGGTTGAGCATGAAAGCCTGGGAGGCCATCACCCAGAACTCCTCCTGGGTCGGCTCGCTGAACACCAGCCAGCCGCCGGGTTTGAGCAAGGCGAGCAGGGTGGCCAGGGAGCGCTCGGTGTCGCGGGCGGCATTCAGCACGCCCCCGGCGACGATCAGGTCCCAACTCTGGGTGCGATAGCCTTGGGCAGGGGCGGGGCGGTCGATATCAAACACCCCGTGGCGCACCCACGGCCAGGCGTGCAGACGCTCGGCGGCCTGCTCGCTGAAGTAGCGCGACACGTCGGTGCACAGATAGTCCACCGTGACCTTGGCCAGGGCCGGCACCACGGCCTGGGTGGTGGAACCGGTGCCGGCACCGACTTCCAGCACCCGCAAGGGCTCGGTGCCGCTCTGGCGCGCAGCCCAGGCGCCAATCCAGTGAGCCACGGCGCGATGCTGGTACTGCGCCGCCAGGCTTTCGCGGTACAACGCCGCCGCACGTTCGGTGCGGCCTTCGGGAAACAGCAGGTGCACCGCCGCGCACTCACCGCGCATCAACGCCGGCAACTGGCGAGCGTTGTCTCGCGCGTAATCGAGGGTGGCGCTGCCGCCGGTGTTGCGCGCCCAGTCCAGGCTCAACTGTGCCCAGATGCCCTCCAGGCTGGCGTCGCTCCAGGCGCAGGCGTCGAGGTTGGGATGCAGGCGCTCGCCTTGGCGGCACAGCAAATCCTCGGCTTGGAGCACGTCGAGCCAGCGTGCGATGAGCGGGCGGTGGCCGGGGGCTATGCCGGCATTGGCGAGGCTCTGCGCCACATCGTTGAGCGGTGCGGGCAGCAGGCCGCACTGCTCCAGGCCATTGAGCATCGACAGCAAGGCGGCGTGGCTCAAGCGCTGGTTCAACTGTACGGCGTCGGTCAGCTGCGTGACGCTGAACTGCTGATCGACGGCGGCTGCGGTCGCGTCCAACTGATCGTCCACTGTCGCCGGTTCGCAAGGCTGGGGCACCGCGAACAGTGTCGTGCCGTGCAGCGCCACCGCATTCACCTGGGGGTGTTCCAGTGCCCGCTGGCACCAGCGCTGGTGCTCACGCTTGACGCTGACCAGGTCGCGCCCGTCATCGGTAAAACCCTCTACGTGGCAATCGAGCTGCGCCGCTGCCCGTTCCGCCAACTGCCAGTCGCCCGGTCGGGGGCTGATGAATAACAGCTGTTGCAGATGGCTCAGATCACTCAGGGCCAGGGCGGGAAAGTCCAGCAGACGCTCCAGTTGTTCGGCGCTCATCATTACCACCGCCGGACGCTGGCGTTCGAGCACTGCCAGCAAACGGGCCGGGGCCTGTTGATGCAGGCCCAGGTCGGTAAAGACCGGCAAGCGCCAGGGGTGCTTGCCGGCGGGCAGTTCGATCAGCAAGGTGTCGATATTCATGCTCAAACTCCTCTGGCCTGGAACAAGCGCTGCCCCGCAGCAGCGAGCGGTTCGCCCGCGTCAGGCCATACCTCCAGCAACTCAAAACCTGCGACCTGCAAGGCCTGGCGCCACGCGTCGACAGCCATGAAGGCTTCATCGCAAGCACGCAGCGGCGCATCGGCCGGCGGCGACAGCAACAGGTGCATGAAGGTCAGCATCGCCGGGTTGTCGGCGATGGATTCACTGAACAGCAAGGCGCCGCCGTCGCGCAGGCTGGTGCGGATCTGGCCGAGGCAGTGGGGCAGGTCGCGGGCGTTGTGCAGCGCGTTGCCGGCAATCACCAGGTCTTGGCTGCGGGGCGCTATGCCCTGGTCGCTGAAGCGGCGATTGAGATCGAGCAGGCCGAACTGCATCCCCGGTTCAAGACGAAACTGACGCTGGGCCGCACTGGTGAACAGCGAGCTGATGTCGGTAAAGCGATAATCCTTCTCGCGTTCTTGCAGCGCCGTCAGCACCGCAGCGGTGGTGCAACCGGCGCCGCCGCCCAGCTCCAGCACCTGCAGCGGCCCGGCAGCGGCGCTGACTTGTCGCGCCCGGGCCCCCAAGGCTTGATTGATCGCCGCAGTGAAGTGGTTGTGCTGGTAGGTGCCCATCACCTTCACCGGGTCCCCGCCAAGCATCAGCAAGTGGGTGAGGGTGAATTGATCGCGCAGCAGGTCGGGCAGGCATTCGATCACTTGGGTATGCAGGCGCGCCATGCTGGCTGGAAAGCCCAATGCGGCATACAGGCGCGGCAGTTCACCCACTTGCGGGTCATCGGGGGGCACTGGCCAACCCAGGCGTTTACCTTCCTCGTGCAGCAGGCCGGCACGGGTCAACGCGGCCAGCCAGCGGCGTACCACCCAGGCATGACGGGCCGCCGTGCCCAGGGCCTGGTTGATGTGCTCGGCAGTGCGCCACGCCTGCAACGGCAACGCATGGCTGTGCAGTAACACCTGGGCCATCACGCCCAGGCTCAAGTGTTCCAGCTCGTTCAGGGCGGTGTTCATAGGCAACCTTCTTGGGCGACGTGCAGTTGATCGAGCGGGTCGTGCAACAGGTTCAGGCTACGAATCGCCGAGGTGCACAGCAGGCGCTCCAGGCTGGCGGCGGGCGGCAGGGCCTGGGCCGCTTCATGGCAGCCGGCGCTGATCTCACCCTCCATCACGCTGATCACCGTGATCGCGGCCATGGCTGCGGTGAGCGCCGCATTGCCTGCGCCACTGAGCACCAGGCTGCGGGTCCGGACCTCGCTATCGTGCAGGCCCTCCAGTTGCAGCAGCAGGGTGACGAAGGGCGCCTGGCCGCTGAGGTCCAGGCGGCTGGCTTCGCACAAGCGCTGCACCGCTTCCGCCCTTGGCAAACCGTGAGCCTGGTCAAACGCCTTGAGCACGTAGCCGTCGGTGATCACGTTGAACCACTGGCCGACGTCCAGGTTCAGGTCCATGGCCAGGCGTTCACCCTCAAGGTTCAGGTAGGGCAGCAGGTGGACCGGGCCGGGAAAACACGGCACCGACACCTCGCGCCGGCGCCGCAGTGCGCGGCTGCGACGCCCGTGTTGCCAGGCCGCCAGCGGTTCGCTGCTGCCGTCCACCGCGCCTTGCAAAAAGTCGTCGGCGGCCACGGCGGTGAAGTGATCGCGCAAGCCGAAATAGCTGGTCAGGCTGCGTACCTGGGTGAACGCCTGCTCGGCCAGCCAGCGCGGCAGCAGGCCGGTGAGCCCCGGTTGCAGGCCTGCGCCCAATATCGCGCAGCGGCCACGCCATTGGGCGGGGTCGAGGTGCATATGACCGGCGGCGTCAACGTAATGGGCGTCGGCCTGCAACGCTGCCAGCGCGGCACGGTCCTGCACGCGCCACGAGGGGCCCGCGCAGTTGAGCAGCACAGCGCAACCACGGGCGAAGGTGGCCAAAGCCTGGGCATCGTTGAAGTCCACTGCGGCCCATTGCAAACGGGCTTGGGGCCATTGCTGCTGGAGAACCTGCACGCAGTGCGCGCCCTTGGCGGCATCGCGCCCGCCCAGGCGCAGTTCATTGACTCCCAGCGTCAACAACGCCTGGGCGCTGGCCAGCCCCACGTCGCCACTGGCGCCCAACACCCCGATCAGCATGGCTGCGCCTCGGCTTTCAAGCGCCAGCCGCCGGCGCGCTGGCGGTCATGCCAGAACCCGGCGTAGCGACCGTTTTGAGCAAGTAATTGTGCGTGCGTCCCCGATTCCACCAATCGGCCTTCATCCAGCACCAGTATCTGGTCGGCGGCCATGATGGTGGGCAGGCGGTGGGCGATCACCAGTACTGTGGCGTTTTGCATCAGGGCGTGAATCGCCGTCTGCACGAAGGCTTCGTTGTGCGGGTCCAGGGCTGCCGTGGCTTCATCCAGCAGTACGATGGGCGCACGTTTGAGCAGGGCCCGGGCCAGGGATACCCGTTGGCGTTCGCCGCCGGACAGCGCCGCGCCGCCTTCGCCTACGGGGGTGTTCCAGCCCTGGGGCAGGCGCGCGACGATTTCATCCATACCGGCCAATCGCGCCGCTTCGGCCACTTGCTCGGCGCTGGCGTCCGGGTTGCCGACGCGGATGTTGGCCTCCAGGCTGTCGTCGAACAGGTAGACGTCCTGCATCACCAGGGACAACTGCGCCATCAGCGCTGCGTTGGACAGTTCGCGTACGTCTACACCGCCAACCCTGACGCTGCCCTCGCTGGCATCGAAAAAGCGCATCAGCAAGCGGGTGACAGTGGTTTTGCCCGAGCCCGAGGCGCCGACAATCGCGGTCATCGAATGCGACGGTGCGCTGAAGGTCAGGTTATGCAGCACCTTTGGTCCGCTGGGGTACCCGAAGCTGACCTTGTCGAAGGCCAGGGTGCCGGGTGCCGTCAGCGGTTGGCTCACCGCGGGCTCCGGCAGCGGCGGCTCGCGCAGGATGCCCACCAGTTGCTCCAGGTCGTTCGCGGCCATGCGTAACAGACCACTGCGCGCCGCCGCTTCGGCCAGCGGCCCGACAAAACGTGCCGCCAGCGCGAGCAAGGCGACCAACTGGATGGCGTCGATTTCGCCATGGGCGGCCAGGGCGATGCCCACGCTCACCAGCAACGCAAACGCCAGTTGTACGGTCAGGCCACCGGCCAGCAACTTCGGAAAGGTCTGCGACAGCATCGAGCCGCCCGCGTGTTTCTGCGCCAGGTTGGCGGCCTGCAATGGCGCGTAGCCGTCCTGGGTGCGACCAAAGGCGCGCAGTACTGGCTGGTAGCGGGCGAACTCAACCACGCGGTTACCGGCCAGAGTCGCGGCGGCTTCCACGCGCGCATCATTGCTGCCGATGGCGGCGGCCGACCAGTGATGGGTGAAGTAGATCAGCGGCGCGCACAATGCGGCGGTCAGGCCCAGGCGCCAGTCGAACACGAACAGGGTCAGCGCCACGGTAGCCGGCACCACCACGCCGGACACCACCGGCCCCAGGTAATGGGCAAACAAACCGGTGACCATCAGTGTGCCGCTGGTGGCACTGCGCGACAGACGCCCGACCTTCTCGGAGTTGAACCAGCCCAGCGGCAGGCTGACCAGGTGCTGGCCAAGGCGGTCATGCAAGGTGGTCAACACCAGCAGTGCCAGGGCAAAGCCCTTCATGGCCTGCTGGTAATGGGCGATGCAGGTCAGCACCACCATCGCCGCCAGGCCAGCCAGCCAGAGGGACGCGCGGTGCAGGTCACCGGCAAACAGCGCGTGCAGGATCGGCACCAGCAACGCCACGGCCAGCCCTTGCAACACGGCACTGGTCACCAGCCAGGCGAGGTAGCGGTACAGGCGTGCGGCGTGGGCCGGGCCCAATAAAGTCACGAGGCTGCGGATCACAAGGACATCTCCAGGTCGGGGGCGGTGGTTTCGGTGCCGGCACGCCACAGGCGGGCATAGGTGCCGTTCGCCGCCAGCAATTGCTCGTGAGTACCGTTTTCCAGCACGCGGCCCTGGTCGAGCACCACGATCTGGTCGACGCCGCAGATACTCGCCAGACGGTGAGCAATCACCAGCACCGTGCGGCCGCGGGCCAGGGCAGAGAGGGCATCCTGGATCAGCGCTTCGGACTCGGGGTCGGCGTGGGAGGTGGCTTCATCGAGGATCAGCACCGGCGTATCGGCCAGCAGCGTGCGAGCGATGGACAAGCGCTGGGCTTCACCGCCGGAAAAAATCGCGTCTTCGCCGATCACCGACTGATAGCCGCGGGGCAGGGCGCGGATGCGTTGATGAATCTGCGCGGAGCGTGCCGCGGCCTCGACGTCGGCATCGCTGGCCTCGGGGCGGCCCAGGCGCAGATTGTCGGCGACGGTGCCGTGCACCAGTTGCGCGTCCTGCAACACAAAGCCCACGTGTTGATACAGCTGGCGCGGGTCAATCTCGCGCACATCCACACCACCCACGCAGACCCGCCCGGCGTTGACGTCGTGAAAGCGCGGCACCAACTTGGCCAGGGTCGATTTGCCCGCGCCGGAGGCACCCACCAGCGCAGTGACGCTGCCGGCCGGGCAGTGCAGGTCGACGCCATTGAGGATCAGGTGCTCGGAGTCATAGCCGAACTGCACCTGTTCAAAACGAATATCACTGCCCTGGGGCATCCTGCACACCTTGGGCGTGGGCAGTTCCTCAACCTCAAGCAGCGCCTCGATGCGGTCGGCGGCCGCGAGGGCAGTGCGCTGGGCGGTGAGGCTCTGGTTGATCACCAGCAACGACTGCGGAATCACCACGGCTACCAGGGTTTCGGCGAACAGCTCCAGCGCTGTAATCCAGCCCTGGGCCAGCAACAGGCTGCCCACCCCCAGGCTCACCAACAGAATTACCGGCACGCTCAGGGCCATCGATGAAAACGCTTCCAGGCGCAGCAGCGGCCGCACCCAGCCAGCGTATTGCGTGCTGAACTGGTCGACCGCCTGCTGATAGCTGCGATGGGCCTGGCCCACCTGGCCGAACGCCTTGACCACGGCAATGCCGTGGACAAACTCGACAATCGCCGCGCTGACCCGGGTCATGCTCTTGTCGAGCAACTGCATCTTGGCGCCGAAGCCGCGCATCATCAGGCTGTAGGCCACCGCGTAGATCGGCAGGGTCAGCACCGCCAGCAGCGCCAGGCGCCAGTTCAATGTGGCCAACCAGATCAGCCCTGCCAGCGGGGTGACTATCGCCGCCGTCACTTCCACTGCGTGATGGGCAACCAGGTGGTGCAGGTCTTCCAGGTCGTCCTGCACCACTTTGCGCACCGCGCCGGAGGTGGTGTCGGTGTACCAGCCCAGCGGCACGCGCCCCAGCTTGCGCACCATGGCTTCGCGCAAGCTCGATTGCAGGCGGTGGTCGGCCAGGTGGGTCAGCCACAGCGCGACGCCGCTGGCCATCCAGCCAAGGCTCAGGGCGACCACTACCAGCGCCGCCCACAGCCACAACGTGTGGCTGTGGGCATTGCCGGCCAGCAGCAAGCGGCCCAGTTCGGTCAGGCCGATAAAGGGCACCAGGTTGACCAGTGCACCGACGGCGGCGAAGACCACACCGAGGCGGATCAGGCGGTTGACCGGGCGTTTGAGGGTATCGAGTGCGGTGCTCATGAGTTTTTCCGAAGGGCCTCAAGCAGGTGCGCGGTGACGGTGTGCACGTGGGGTGGCTCGATCACGCTGAAGTGGTTGCCCGGCACGTCGATCAGGTTGAATTGCCCCAGGCACGCGTCCTCCCAGAACGGCGCCGCCAGGTGGCCGACGCCGCCGGTGATCCCGAACGATTGCTGCTCCAGACAGCGCAGGTAGGTCATGTTGCCGAGGAACGGCGGCGGATCGAACCGTGCCGCCCGCATACTGTGGCGGCATACGCGGAACAGCGTGGGCACCAGCTCCGGGCCGATGGGCACCCCGGCCTGGCCGGACGCCAGGCGTGCATACTCGGCCAGGCGTACTTCCTGGCTGCGCGCCGACTGTTGCTGCACCGCCAATGCCAGCGCGTCCAGGCCCGGGTCGCCGCCCAAGGCAGCCATGGCCCCGGCGGGTACGCGGCGGTTGTCGCGGGCCATCAGCAGGTCGATGGCGCGGTACACGTCGTAGTCTTCGATATGCGCGCCGAACACGGTCTTTACCGGGTCCAGGTTGAAGTTGGGCACGAAGATAGCCTCGTAGGCCAGCTCTTCGTCGGTGTCGATAAACATCGGGATACTGTCGATCAGGCTCAGGTCCACCACCTCCATGCCACGTTCCAGCAGGCGCCGGGCGACTTCGGTGGCGAGCAGGCCGCCCAGGCAGTAGCCGATCAACTGGAAGCGCTGATGGCCGTCGGCGATCAAGCGTTCGGCGTAGTCCTGGGCCACGCTTTCAATCAGGCGCTTGGGTTCCAGGGCCAGGTACTGCGCGGTGTCGGCCACCGCAAAACCGATCACCGGGCCGGCCTGCTGAGCGGCGAGTGAACGGCCCAGGTGCTGGAAATAATCCAGGGTGCCGAGGGCCGCGTGGAACATCACCCGTACCGGGCCGACGTCGCCGCCGCCAAAGGGCACCACCAGGGCGTTGCTGTTGGATGAACGCTGGGAATCGCCGGGCTTGACCGCAGACGGTGCGCTTTCTCCATGGCTGAGCAGGCGCGCCAGTGCGCTGACAGTCGGCTCGTTGAGCATCTGCCGCAAAAGGGTGTCGTAGCTCAGGCGTTGCGCCTGGGGCAGTTGTTCGCGCAACTGGCCGGCGACCCGGGCGAGGATCAGCGAGTCGGCGCCTTTTTCGTAGAAACTGTCGTCGGCGCCGATCTGCGCCAGGCCCAGGGCCTCGGCCCACACTTGGCACAGCTGCGCGGTGAGTGGGTCACTGGGTACCTGCTCGCTGCTGGCAGCTTGGGTATCCACGGCGGGGCGCCAACTGGCCAGAGTCTTGCGGTCGACCTTGCCGTTGGCGGTCAAGGGCAGGCGGTCGAGTACTTGCACATGCGCCGGCAGCATGTAGTCCGGCAGGCGTTGCGCGAGGGCGCGGCGCAGGCTGTCGACGCTCAGGCGCTGGAACCCGGCCTTGAAGCGTGCGGCGAACACTTGCATACCCAGGGCCGCCAGCGGGTGGTCGGCGTGGGGCAGGGGCGGCAGGCTTTCGCCGCCGAATGCCTGGATACGCTCACGCCAGGTGTCGGCGCTGCACAAGCCGCTGCGGCCTTGGTCGTGATCGCCGCCTGACGGCGTCATCATGAAGCCCTGGGTCAGCAGAATCGGCGGCCATTCGTCGGTCGGCTCGCTGAACACCAGCCAGCCACCCGGGCTGAGCAGTTCGGTGATCTGGCCGAGGGCGTTGTCGATGTCCTTGACGCTGTTGAGCATACCCGCGCACAGCACGATATCCACGCTGTTGCCGGCCAAGCCCTGGGGGCGGATGGGCTGATCGATGTCCAGCACGCCATAACGCACCCAGGCGTGGTCGGCAAAGCGTTGCCTGGCCGCCGGCAGGAAAAACGCGGTCATGTCGGTGAACAGGTAATCCACTTCGAGCCCATCGAGCAGGCTGATCACCGGCGCACTGGTAGCGCCGGTGCCCGCGCCGATTTCGAGGATGCGCAGCGGGCCGTCGCCTTCGTGCTGGGTAGCAAGGCGGTTGATCAGCGCAGCGATGCTGTGGTTGTTGTAGCGCGACACGGCATCCCCGCCATACAGCTGCAATGCCAGGTCTTGCTCGCCCTGGGGGAACAACAGGTCGAACGGGTTGACCTCGCCGCGCAGCAGTTTCTGCAGTTGCCCGACGTGGTTGAGCTGGTAGTCGAGCAGTGTCTGGCTGCACAGCCCGGACGCGACCGCCTGTTCCACCCGGCCCCAGGCCAGCGCCGGGTTTGGCGCGCTGTCGAGCAGGCGATAGCGGGACTGTTCACGGTGCAACAGGCCCGCGTCACACAAGGCCGCGAGCCAGCGCCGCACCAGCCAGTGATGGCGGGGCTGCGCTTGCAGGGCCTGCAGGATGGTGGGTGCATCCGGTTCGGCCCACGCGCCGCTGAATAGATTGGCCTTGAGCATCACGTCCAGCATCGAACTCAACGCTGCGCCACTGAGGTCCGCCTGATAGTCGCGTACCTGTTGGGGGGCAAAGCTGCCGACCTGGCTGTCGGCGTAGCGCTGCACCGCCGTCAGCAACGGCGCGCCGGGTAGCGGTTCGGGTTCGGCCCGCGCAGGCGTGACGAAGGCCAGCAGTTCGTCGCTGAACAGGCTGACCGCGCTGTCCACGCCCGGGGTGGAGAGCAGTGCGGCGTCGATTTCGCCCAGCTCCACCCGATGCCCACGGATCTTGACCTGGCCGTCGTCACGGCCGAGGAACTCCAGTTCACCCCCCGGCAGATAGCGGCCACGGTCACCGGTGCGGTACAGGCGCTGACCGTCGAGCGGGTGTGCAAGGAAGCGTGCCTCAGTCAGCGCCGGGTCGCCCAGGTAACCCTGGGCCAGGCCGACGCCGGTGATGTACAGGTCACCCGGCACCCAGGTCGGCACGTCGCGCCATTGGTTGTCCAGCACGCGAAAGCCCTGGTTGGCCAGCGGCAAGCCGTAGGGAATGCTGCGCCACGCGGGGTCAATTGCGCCGATGGGGTGCAGGTTGGACCAGATCGAAGCCTCGGTGGCGCCGCCCAGAGCCACCAGGGCCAGGCCCGGCAACAGCGCGTGCAGTTGCGGCGCCAGGTTCAGCGCGATCCAGTCACCCGACAACAACGCCAGGCGCAGGCTGTCCAGGGGGCGCGGCTCGGCTTGCAGGTAGTGGGCCAGCATCTGCAATTGCGCCGGTACCGAGTTCCACAGCGTCACCTGATGGCGCTGCACCAGTTCGGCCCAGTGCGACGGGTCGGCGCCGCGTGCCGGGTCGGGCAGCACCAGGGTGCCGCCCACCGCGAGGGGGCCGAACAGGTCATACACCGACAAGTCGAAACTCAGTTGCGCCAGACCCAGCACGCGGTCGGCGGCGTTGACCGCAAAGCGCCGGTTGATGTCCTGCACGGTATTGAGCGCGGCGCGATGGCTGATCATCACGCCCTTGGGTTCACCGGTGGAGCCTGAGGTGTAGATCACATAAGCGAGATCGTCGGGGCTGCCGTGCGGTGCCGGGAAGTCCGATGGGGTCAGCGCCAGTTGATCCACGTCATGCCAGTGCAAGCCCTCGGGCAATGGCGTGTGGGGCAGGGCCTGGGAATGGCCGAGCACGTGGCGCACCTTGGCGCTGCGCAGCACGCGGTCGCGGCGGGCGGCCGGGGCATGACTGTCCAGAGGCAGGTAGGCGGCGCCGGCCAGCAGTACGCCGTAGGCCGCCACCACTTGGTCACGGCCCTTGGGCATCAGAATCGCCACCGGTTCCTGGGCGCGGCAACCGGCGGCGCTGAGGGCAGCAGCGACTGCCAAGGCACGCTCCATCAGGGCGGCGTAGGTCAGGCTGCCGTGGGCATCGATCACTGCCAGGGCCTGCGGCTGTTCCCAGGCCATGCTCAGCAGGCCGTCATGCAGGCGGCCGGTGGGCAGCGGCGCGGCGGTGGCATTGGCGGCCAGGCGCTCACGTTGTTGCCAGGCCGGCAACGGCACTTGCATGGGGTGGTCCCAGGCGGCCGGGTCGAGGGCCAGTAACTGCAACTCGGCGACGAATGCCTGCTGCATGTCTTCGATCAGACCGTCGGGGAACACGCCTTGGCGCACATCCCAGTGGATGTGCAAACCCTGCGCGTCGTCCATTACCTGGCAGTCGAGGGTCACCTGCGGAGTTTGGGTGATGCCGTGGCCGACCTGTCGCTGGCTGGCGGGCGGTGGTTCGATCGCCAGGCCGATGGCGCTGGTGAACACCACCGGCATGGACGCCGCTTCACGCCCGCGCCGACGACCGATTTCGCGCATCACCTGGATGCCGGAAAACAGCCGGTGCTCCAGGTCGGCAAACAGTTGATTGCCCAGTTGGCGTGCCTGGCTGGTGAAATCCTGGCCCTGGGGATCCTTGACCTGCAACAGGCTGACCGAGGTGAAATCCCCCACCAGTTGACCCACTTGCGGATGCAGCGGCAAGCGGTTGAGCAGTGTCAGATTGAGGCTGAAGGTGGGTTGCTGGCTCCAGCGTTGCAAGGTGCCGACGTAGGCGCTGAGCACCACGATGGACGGGGTGAGGCCGAGGGCGCCGGCGGCTCTTTTCAAGGCTGCCCATGGCTGCGCGTGGAGTTGCGCGCAGTGGCGCTGGAAGCGCGGCACGCTGGTGTCTTCGCCGCTCAGGGGCGCCGGCAGTTGTGGGGCGGGGGGCAGTTCATCGATACGCGCCAGCCAGTAGTCACGGTCGCGTTGGTGGCGGCTGCCTTCGAGCAGACCCCGTTCGGCCAGCAGGTAGTCGCGAAAGGTGATGTCCAGGCTGGGCAAGCTGGCCTGGGGGTCGTGCAGTAGCTGTTCCAGCTCATTGAACAGCAGTTGCGCGCTGGCCCAGTCGGCGATCAATGAGTCCATGGAGAAGTGCAGGGTGTCGCCGCTGTCGCTGCGGCTCAGGCGCAATTCGAACAGCGGCCAGATATCGGTAGGGTAGAGCTTCTGCTCCATGGCCTCACGTATCTGCTGCACGGCGTGCTGGTGTTGTTCACGAGTGGCGCCGCGCAGGTCGGCGACCGCCACCGGGTAATGGGCGACTTCGGCCAGCACGCGCTGGGAGCCTTCGCTGGCGATCACCGCGCGCAGCATGTCGTGCCGGGCAATCAGGCGGTTCCAGGCGTGTTCGACCTGCTGCGGGTCGAGGCTCGGCCAGCTCAGTTCGAGGTAACCGTGGCAGGCCACGTTGCCGTAGCCAAACGAAGACTGTCGGCCGAGCAGGTAGGCGTTCTGCACATCGGTGAGCGGGAACGGCGCGTGACGCTGTGCCGGGTCGGCCATCACCTGGGGCCGCTCCTGGGTTTGCAGCAGGTGCAGGATCTGCTGCTTGTGCTCGCGCAGTTGCGCCAGGCGCTCGGCGTCGAGCAGGCCCTGGGGCGCGCGGAATTTGAGTTGACCATCCTGGGGCCAGAGTTCGACGCCCAGGGACTTGAGTTCGCTTAACAGTTTGGCGGCGGGCATGGGGGCAGCTCCTGGGATAAGGGCAGGTTGCGCGGGCATCAGATGACGCCCTCTTCAACGGTGTGCGGGGTGGGTTGGCGCTCGACGGCGTGGGCCACTTCCATCAGGCTGGCGGCGCCGAACAACTGGCCCATGGGCAATTCCAGGCCAACACGGCTGCGCAGCATTTCGAGAAACCGCGTGGCCAGCAGGCTGTCGCCGCCCAGGCGAAAAAAGTTGTCATGGCGCGACACGCTGGGCACGTTGAGCAATTGCTGCCACAGCTCGGCGACCAGTTGTTCTGCGGCGCTCAGCGGGGCTTCATCCACGGCACAGCGGGACCGGGCAGCCGCCGCCAATGGCGCAAGCAAGGCACGGCGATCTACCTTGCCATTGCTGCTCAGGGGCAAGTGCTCCAGCACCAGGATCTGTTCCGGGCGCATATAGGCGGGCAGGCATTGCACCAGGTGCTGGGCCAGCACCTCGGCGCAGGTGCTGGCGGTGACAGCAGCCAGCAGGCGCTGATCCTCGACCAGCACCACGGCACGGTTCACGCAGGGATGACGGGCCAGCGCGGCTTCGATTTCCCCCAGCTCGATACGATGGCCGTGAATCTTCACCTGGGTGTCGGCACGCCCGAGAAACTCCAGCAACCCACCCGGGTGGTAGCGGCCCAGGTCGCCGGTGCGGTACCAACCCTCGACAAAGCGCTCGGCATTCAATTGCGGTGCATGGCGATAGCCGCGTGCGACGCCGCTGCCGCCAATCCACAACTCGCCCGTGACCCAGTCCGGGCAGTCGCGGCCAAGGGCGTCGACCACGCGGTAAGCCTGGTTCGCCAGCGGCACGCCGTAGGGGATCGAGCGCCAGCCCGGCAACAGTTGCCGTACCTCGTAATGGTTGGACCAGATCGCCGCTTCGGTGGCGCCGCCCAGGGCGATAAAGCGGCAATCCGGGGCTTGTTGGCGCAGGCGTTGCGGCAGGTCGAGGCCGATCCAGTCGCCCGACAGCAGGGCCACCTTGAGCGCCAGGGGTTGGCGCTCAAGGGCGTTGGCTTCCAGCAGCATGTCGAGCAGCGCCGGTACGCTGTTCCACAGGCTCACGCGGTGATGTCGCAGGGCCTTGAGCCAGGCGCGGGCGTCGCGGCGCTGGTCTTCGTCGATCAACACCAGAGCGGCGCCCACCGAGAGCAGGCCGAACACGTCATACACCGACAGGTCGAAGTCCAGCGCCGACAGCGCCAGACCGCGGTCCGACGCGTCGATGCCGTAGCAGCGGTTGATCTCGGCCACGGTGTTCATGGCGGCGCGGTGGGTGATTTCCACGCCCTTGGGCTGGCCGGTGGAGCCGGAGGTGTAAATCACGTAGGCCAGTTGGTTGGCGCACACGGCCAGCGGTGCCGATAGCGGTTCGGCGCTTTGCGCCTGGGACGGCTTGAGATGCTTGACGCCTGGCAGCTGTGGGTCGTGCTCGGCGAGGATCAAGCTGACGCCGGCCTGTTGCAGGATGCGCTGGCAACGCTGCAACGGCTGGTCGACACCCACTGGCAGGTAGGCGGCGCCGGCGGCCAGCACGCCCAATACACTCGCAATCTGTTGCGGGCCCTTGGCCAGGGAGACCGCCACCAGGTCACCGGCTGCCACCCCTGCGTCCATCAGGCTACGGGCGATGCGCAACGCCCGTTCGGCCAGTTCGCCGTAGCTCAGGCTGCCATGCTCACCCCATAGCAATGCAGGGCGATGCGGGGCCTGGTGGGCGTATTGGAAAAAGCCCTGGTGCAAGGTCGGATCACCCGGCACGCCGGGGCCGGGTGCATTCAGCTGGGCGCGCAGTTGCGCCTGGGCCAGGGGCAGCAAGTCTGGCGGCGCGTCGTCCCAGGCGTGTTCGGCCAGCCAGTGGAGGTTGTGCAGGTAGGCATCGAACATGGCTTCGACCAGCCCCTCGGGGAACAGGCCGACTACGCGGTCCCAGTTCAGGGCGATGCCGCCGTCGGCTTCCACCACCTGATGATCGAGCCATACCTGTGGGGTTTGGGTCAGGCCGAATACCTGCCGGGCGAACGGCCCGTCTACCGGTGCGGCGGTGCCATCCGGCACGCCCAGGGCACTGGTGAAGACCACCGGCATGTTGACCTGCTGTTCACCGCGTTGCCGCGCCAGTTGACGCAGCAAGCTCACCGAACCGATGCAGCGGTGTTCCAGCGCATCGCCGAGCTGCTGCTGGGTGCGCCGTGCGCGGTCGATCCAGCGTTCGCCGACCTTGGGCGCATAGCCGAGCAGGGTCAGGGAGGTGAAATCGCCCATGACCTGATCGATCTGCGGATGCACCGGCCGGCGGTCAAACAGGGTCAGGTTGAGACTCAGGTCGGGGCGCGCACTCCAGCGCCCGAGGGTGTCGGCAAACGCGCAGAGCAGTACCGCCGAAGCAGTCAGGCCGTGTTGCTGGGCCTTGGCCAGGATCGCTTGCCAGGCATCGGCCTTGACCTGCCCTTGCAGGCGCTCGAAGCGCGGTTGGCCCAGGTTGGCGGGGTCGGTTGCCAGGGGCAGTTGCGGGTGCGGCGGCAACGTGGGCAGGCGTTCCTGCCAGAACTGTTGCGCGGCGTGCAATTCGTCAGGTTCCACACGGGATTGCACTTGATAGTCGCGAAATGAAAGCTGCAGCGGTGCCAGGGCCAGCGTCGGCTCGCGGTACAGCGCGTCGAGTTCGGCATAGAAACGCAGGATGCTCAGGGCATCAAGAATCAGGTTGTCCAGGCTGATCGCCAGCCGCGTGTGCCGGCCCTGGGTCACGGCCTGCACATCGAACAGTGGCCATTGGGCGGGATCGAACACGCGGTGGGCACAGTGTTCGCGCAGGTCTTCAAGGCAGGCGTAGCGCTGGCCGATCACGAAGGTGGGCACCTGGGGGAGGATGCGTGCCTGGCCTGTGTGGTCGAACACCGTGCGCAGCGTTTCGTGGCGTTCGATCAGGCGTGCCAATGCGTGTTGCAGGCGTGGCAGGTCGAGGTCTTCGACGTCGTATTCGCGGTAGAAGTGGCAGCTCACGCCGCCCAATACCAGGCTGGGGTCGCGGCCCAGCCAGTAGGCTTGCTGCACCTCGGTCATGGGGAAGGGCGCGTGACGTTGGTCGAGGTCCGGTACCACGGTGCGTTGTGTTTCGGCCTGGGCCTGTTGATGCAGGCCTGTGCAGAACTGCGCCAGCACCGGCTTGGCAAACACCTGGGCGATCCGTGCGCCCCCCAGCCCTTGTTCGGCCAGCAGGCGCACCAGGCGCGTGGCGCTCAGGGAGTCGCCACCGAGGGCAAAGAAGTTGTGCTCACGGCAGACCTCGCCACAGCCGAGCAATTGCTGCCAGGCGCGGGCCACCTGTTGTTCGATGGCTCCGCAGGGTGGCGACAGCTGGGCAGGGACGGCGCTGCTGTGGTCGGCCAGCCAGCCGTTGAGTGCGTTGCGATCCACCTTGTCATTGCTTGTCAGGGGCCACTGCGCGCAGCCGAGGATCAGGCTGGGAATCATATAGGCCGGCAGGCGCTCGGCCAGGTCCGGCAGCTCCAGTACTGTGGGCTGCACCGGGCCATTTGCAAGGCGCACCACCGCTGCCAGGTGCTGGCCGACCAGCAGCGCCACCGCCTGTTCGACGCCGGGGCACGCCAGCAGCGCCTGTTCTACTTCACCGGCTTCGATGCGGTAGCCATGCAATTTGAGTTGGAAGTCTGTGCGCCCCAGAAACTCGACCGTGCCGTCGGGGTGGTAGCGCGCACTGTCGCCGGTGCGGTACCAACGCAGGCCCTGGTACTGCACAAATCGTTCGGCGCTGCGTACCGGGTCGCCACGGTAACCCTCGGCCACCCCGGCGCCGCCGATCCACAGTTCACCGGCCACCCAATCCGGGCAGTCATGGCCATGCCGGTCGACGATGCGCAGGTTGACGTTATCTAGGGGCTTGCCGTAGGGCAGGCAATGCCAGTGCAGCGCCTGGCCGGGGGCGACTTCGAACAGCGTCGAGTGAATCGCCGCTTCCGTTGCGCCGCCCAGGGCCATGAAGCGGCAACCGGGCGCCTGGGCCCACAGACGTGACGCCAACTGCGGCGCGACCTTGTCACCACCGAGCAATACCGCGCGCAGGGGCAGTGGGGCGTCGGCGCAACCCAGCAACATGTCGAGCAGCGCCGGCACGCAATTGAGCACAGTGGCGCGGTGCTGCACGGCCAGTTCACGCCAGCGTGGGGCGTCGCGTTGCGCTTGGGGCTCGATCAGGATCACCGCCGCGCCGTTGGCCAGCGCGGCAAACAGGTCAAACACCGACAGGTCGAATTCCAGCGCGGAGAGCGCCAGGATTCGGTCTTCGCCATTGAGCTGCAAACGCCGTTGCAGGTCTTCCAGGGTGTTGGCTGCGGCCAGGTGGCTGACCTCTACGCCCTTGGGCTCACCAGTGGAACCGGAGGTATATAGAACATAGGCCAGGTCGCTGATCGCACCGGGGCGCGGCGCCTGCAACGCGGTGTCGGCGTGCGGCAAGCGGGTGAGCAGCAAGCGTGCGCCGGACGACTGGCAGATCTTGCGGCAACGCGCCTCGGGCTGGTCGGCGCCGATGGGCAGGTAGGTGGCGCTGCACGCCAGGATGCCCAGCACGGCGATCACCTGCTCGGGGCCTTTGGGCAGTTGCAACGCCACGATGTCACCGCGCTGCACGCCCTGGCCTTCGAGGTAGGCGGCGACGGCGAGGGCTCGCTCGGCCAGCTCGCCGTAGCTGATGATGTGGTTGCCGTGCAGCAGTGCGGGCTGGGCGGGCGTCAACTGCGCCTGGGTGAAAAAACCTTCGTGCAGGCGTGTCACCGGTAATGCTGTGCGCTGGCCTTGGGTGGCGCGGCGTACGTCAAGCTGGCTGGCGGGAACCAGCACCGGGACCGCCTGATCCCAGGCCGCAGCATCATGGCACAGGCGCTGCAACAGGCCGGTATAGGCATCGAACAGGCCATCGAGCACACCCTCGGCGAACAACCCTTCGCGGGCGTCGAGGTTGACCAGAATGCCGCCGTCCAGCTCGGTGACCTGGGCGTCCAGCCACACCTGCGGGCCCTGGGAAATGATCCAGGCCGGCTGGCCGAAACTCTCCTGCACGCCCTCGGCGAACAATTCCCCCAGGCCCAGCGCGCTGGTGTACACCACCGGCGCCAGCACTTGCTCGCCGCGATGGCGGGACAGTTCACGCAATACCTCCAGGCCGGAAAACGCACTGTGTGCGGCATCGCCATGAAAGCGTCGTTGCAGCGCCGTGGCTCGGGCGGCGAAGGTGCCGGTCATGCGGCCGTCCCAGGCCAGCAGGATCGAGGAGGTGAAGTCGCCGACCAGGCGCTCGACATCGGTATGCAAAGGCATGCGGTTGAACAACGGCAGGTTGAGCAGCAGCTCAGGCGTCTCGCACCAGGCGCCAAGGGCTTCGCAAAACACCGCGGCCAGGGCCATGGCCGGGGTGAGGGCGTGCTCGCGGGCGTGGCGTTCGAACGCCTGGCGTTGGGACGGCGACAACCAGTGGTGACGGCGGCGCACCTGGCGCTCATCGCCCTGGCTCTTGATGGGCAAGCGTGGGGCGCCGGGCAAGGCGTCCAGGCGCTGCAACCAGTAGTCGCGGGCGTGTCGATGGCGCTCGCGGTGCTCGGGGCTGGCGTGCTCCAGGCGCAGGTCGGCCAGGTAACGGGGGAAGCTGTAATCCAGCGCGGGCAGCGGCTGCAGGCGGTACAACTGCACCAGGTCGCCGAGCAGGGTACGCAGGCTCAAGGCGTCGGCGGCGAGCATGTCGAGGTTCAGGTGCAGGCGCGTGCCCTGGGGCAACAGTGATAACTGGATGTCCAGCACCTGGCCGTGTTCCACGGCCAACTGGCGATGGGAAAGTTCGGCGCGCAAGGCGTGCAGATGGTGTTGCCGCTGTGCGGCATCGGCCTGGCGCAGGTCATGCACTTTAAGCCCTGGCCATGGACTGCGGGGCAGGATCTGCTGGCGGCCATCGTCGAGGAATTGCGCCCGCAACATGGGGTGGCGGGCCAACAAGGCGTGCACGGCGGCTTCCAGGCGGGCCGGGTCAACGTCGTGACCGTCGAATTCGTTATAGAAGTGTGCAGCCACACCGCCCAGTGCCTGGCCAGGGGCACGGCCGATCCAGTACGCATGTTGCATGGGGGCCAGTTCGAAAGGCTGGCCATCGTCGGCGCTGTGATTGACGGGCGCGGCAGGAGCCGGCGCGGTGTCGAGCAGGGCCAGCCAGGCGCACAGGCGCGGGTCGGCCACCAGCTCGGCGAAACGTGCGGCCAGACCCTGGCGCCGCCATTGGCCGGCCAGGCGGATCAGGGTGACCGAATCCAGGCCCCATTCGATCAGGTTGGCCTCCAGGGGAATCTGCTCGGCAGGCTGTCCCAGGGCTTCGGACAGGGAACGGCGCAGCAGGGTTAGGGTTGAGGTGCTGGGAGTGGCCATGGCTCAACGTCTTCTCATCGCTAGGGCCCGGACCGGCGTTGGCCCAGGCGCTGAGGGGCAGGTAATTGCGTGGAAGAAGATGCTAGTCATTCTCATTTTCTCGACTACCCGGATCGAATCGTTTTTGCCCCGTATCCGTTTCCCTTGCGCGGTTTCGGGCGTGTGAGGGGTGGGGCATAACGCCGATCAGCGTGCGGGATACGGTTGGAAAATGACTTGAATCGGGTAGAGCCGCGCCGCCGCCCTTGACTACCGTCGCTCGCCGCCCTTTTGCAGGGCTTGTCCTTGAGGGAGTTGTGGATGTCAGTCGATTCGGGTTTGCAGGTGCGCGGTTTGTGCAAGCGCTACAACAATGGCGTTGAGGCGCTGCGCGGCGTTGACCTGAATGTGGGGCCGGGCATGTACGGTTTGCTCGGCCCCAATGGCGCGGGCAAAAGCAGCCTGATGCGCACCCTGGCGACCTTGCAGCAGCCGGACACCGGCAGCATTCACCTGGATGGTGTGGATGTGTTGGCCGATGCCGGGCATTTGCGTCGTCGCCTGGGTTACTTGCCACAGCAGCTGGGGGCGTATCCGGGGGTGAGTGCGCGGGATTTGCTCGATCGGTTTGCCTGGCTCAAGGGGCGTACCGACACTCGCCAGCGCCGCGAGGAAGTCGAGGGCTTGCTGGCCAAGGTCAACCTGCAGGAAGCCGCGCACCGGGCATTGGCCACGTATTCGGGGGGCATGTTGCGTCGCTTCGGCATTGCCATGGCCCTGATCGGCTCGCCGCGCTTGCTGATCGTCGATGAGCCGACCGCCGGGCTCGACCCGGCCGAGCGCAACCGTTTTCACCGGGTGTTGGCGGATGTGGCGGCCGAGTCCATCGTGTTGCTTTCGACCCATATCGTTGAAGACGTCGAGAACCTGTGCAGCCGCCTGGCGGTGCTGGCCGCTGGGCAGATTATTGTCGAAGGGCGCCCGGCGGATTTGCTCGAGGCTGAGCAGGGCCGTTTATGGGAGGCTTCGTTCGGCCGTGGTGAGCCGCTGCCCGACGCCTTGCATGTGGCGGCGAGCCCCGACGGCAGCCGCGTGATCGTGCACGGCGAACGTCCGGCTGATCCGCGCTTCAGGCTCCACGCGCCGCGCCTGGAAGACATCTATTACCTGGCGCTGGCCCAGGCCGGCGAGGCAGTCGCGGCATGAATACCTTTGCTCTCTTGATGCGCGAGGCCTGGGTGCAAGTGCGCGCCGGACTGCGCAGCGGCATTCCACTCCTGGTGTTCCTGGGCCTCACCGGCTATTTGCTGATGTCCCTGACCAATGCCGACTACGTGCAGAAAATGGGCGCCAGCGACATCGCACGCAATGCGCCGAGCCTGATCTACCTGATGTCGTGCGGTTGCATGTTTTTCCTGTTTTTCGCCTGGGCCTGGGTGTTCGCCCAACCGGCACTGCGCGACCGCAAGGCGCAATTGGAAGAGGTGCTGCTGGCCTTGCCGCTGTCGCTGCCGGCGCTGCTGTGGGGGCGCTTTATCGGCGCGGCGCTGGTGGGTGGCTTGCTCGCCGGTTCGCTGATCGTGGGCTTTCTGGTCAGCCCGGTACTGGGCTGGCTCGGCTGGGTCCCGGCCGCGAGTATCGGTGCACCGATGTGGTCGGCGCTGGGGTTTGCCTGGGTTGCGTTGCTGTTGCCGGTCAGCACCGGGGTTGGAGCCTTGTATTACCTGCTGGCCTTGCGCAGCCGTGGCCTGGCGGCACCGTTTGGGTTGGCGACGGTGTTGATGCTGCTTTGGATGTTTGCCGTGGTGGTGCTCAAGGGGGGGCATATCAACCCGCTGTTGGCTGCCAGCCTGGACCCGTCGTTGTTCACCTTTGCCCAGGCCCAGGTCGAGACCTGGAGCGCCGCGCAGAAATCCCAATCGCTGTTGGCCTTGACCCCGGGGTTCTGGCTTAACCGGCTGTTGTGGTGCGTTGTGCCGCTGCTGTTATTGGCCGCGGTATTGGCCCGCACCACGCGCCAGGGCTTGATGGGCAAACGCAGCGGGGCAGTGCTGGCGGAGCCGCCGATGTTACTGACAGGCGCAGTGAGCTTGCCTGGCCCGCTGACCCATAGCCAATGGTCGCGCGCCCTGTGGCGCGAGGCACGTTGGCAGGTACGCCAGCTGTTTGCCCGGCGCCTCTGGTGGGTGGCGCTCGGCTTGCTGTTGGTGATGGGCGTGCTCAGTGGCTTTGTCCACGGCGTGTGGCATGCGCGGGGGCCGATGGTGCCCCGGGCGGACCTGACCCTGCCGTTGTTGTCGAGTGCGTTGTTCCTGGTGATCGCCTTTATCGTAGCGGCGCTGGTTGGGCTGGTGTGCCGGCGCGATGACGTCGAAGGGTTTGGCGCTATGTTGCAGGCAACGGCGGCCCCGGCGTGGTTGCGATTGCTGGGGCGGGTGGCTTGTGTGCTGCTGGCGACCCTGACGCTTGCGCTGGTGCCGGGCCTGGCCAGCTTGCTGATCAGTGCGATTGCCGCGCCCGACAGCCTGGCGCCGGGCTTTGTGCTGGTGTATCAGGCGTTGGTGTTCGCGCCGCCGCTGGTGGAGCTGGCGATGCTCACGGTGCTGGTGCATGCGCTGATCCGCCGATCCGGGCTGGCGTATGCCACCTCGATGCTGCTGACGTTCTTCCTGGTACTCAACCATGAGTTGGGCCTGGTCACCTATCCGGCCTATGCCATGGCGATCCCTGCGCATGTGAGTGTGTCGCTGCTGACCGGCTGGGCGCCGTGGCTGGCGTTTCTGACGACCCTGGCCGGCTGGAAACTGGCCGGTTGCCTGGTCATGCTCGCGATCGCGGCACTGGCCTTGCCCCGTGGGCCGGAGCGTCGTCGATTGAGCGACGTGCGCCGCGGTTTGCTCGGCTTGCCCGGTGTGTTGCTGGCTCTGGGTGCTGTCGGCTTGCTTGGCAGCGGCGTGTTGTTGCAGCGGCATTTGGTGGAGCAGGGCGATTACCAGTCTGTCGCCGAGCAGCGCGCCGAACGCGCCGACTGGGAACGGCGCTGGCTGCCCGGGGCGAGTGCCTGGCAGGTGGCGGGCGGGCAGTTGCAGGTGCAGGTCGATTCGGCCGCCCGGCAGGTGGTGGGGCAGTGGACGTTGGATGGGGTGCTCACTACCGGCCTCGATGCCGAGTTGCCACCGGGGATGCAGGTGACAGCGGTCAGCGTGATGGGGCGCCCGGTTGTGTTTGAACACGCCACCGAGCACCTGCGGGTGCCCTTGGAGGGGTGCGCAGCAAGCGGTTGTCAGGTGGTGTTGAACTGGACGGTGAGTGCTGACGGCTGGCCTGCCGAAGGTGAAGCATTCTGGCTTGGGCCTCAGGGTGTGTGGCTGCAAGCGCACCGTGTGGTGCCACGCCTGGGGCTGGACAGTGAGCGGTTGTTGCGTGCACCGGCCCAGCGCAGCGAAGCCGGGTTGCCGACAGCGGTGCCCCGGTTGCCGACGGGTGCGGCGGTGGCGGTGGATGCCGTCGCACCGGCCGGGCACTGGCAATGGCAGCTTGAGGTCGATGGCCAGGCCTTTAGCGGCAGCAGTGAGGGGCCGCTGGACTTTGCCTATGCCACGTCGGCTCAGAAGGATATCAGCCGCGAGCACACCGCCCGTGAAGTGCAGGAGGACCTGGACGCGATGAGCGCCTGTGTGGCGCGGCGCCTGGGCAGCCGCCCCAGCGTCGAACAACTGAGTCAGTGGCCTGTCGGCATGGGTGCCAGCCGTCTGAGTCACGGTCATTTACTGCTTGGCCAGTCACCCAATTGGGACGTGGCGCCGACAGGCGTCGGGCGCTGGACGCGCCGTGCCCATATCGCCGAACTGCTTGCCCGCCAATCGCTGGTCGAGGCGAGCAACCTGCGCCAAACCCCCGGCTACCTGTGGCTCAGCCAGGGTGTGGCAGGTGCGCTGGGCCTGCTGTGTGTGGAGGACATCGACGGTGCTGATGCCCGTGCAGCGCTGGTCAAGCTGATGGCCGACGACCTGACCCGTGCCCTGGGCAACGACGGTGAGCCCGTCGGCACCCTGGCCGATGCCCGCGAACAGGGGTGGGCCGCCAGTTATGCCGCACTGGTCAGCCTTGACTGGGTCGCCGGGCAAACTCCGGAACAGCTCACGGCGCTGACCGCCGATGTCCGTAACGGCCAGGGATGGCCAACCGCGATCCAGGGCCTGCTGGGCGCGCCCTCCGATCCTGCGATTGCCGCCGCGCTCAAGCGCTGGGGGCCTGTGCAATGAAGTTGAATCATCCCTGTCTTTTGGAGCTTTGCCATGTCATCTGAACTGTCTATCCAGCCGCTGCGTCGTCCTTTCGGTTGGCGCGCCAACGTATTGACCCAAGCCATGGCGCTGACCTTGTCCAGCCAGATGTGCACGGCCTATGCCGCTGACTATCAACCCGCCGCCAGCAGCGAGACCATCGAGCTGGCGCCGGTGACGGTCAGTGCGCGGTTGAACCAGGAAAGTGCCAAGGACATTCCATTCGGTCTCTCGGTGCTTGATGGGAAAACGCTTGAGACCCGGCGGTTACGCACCCTGGAAGATGCCTTGCGTACCACGCCGGGGGTGGATGTGAACTCCTGGGGCGGCGCCAACGATGCCAACGTGCGCATCCGCGGGGTCGGCTCGCTGAACCAGATGAGCATGGATGACGGCTCGGTGGTGCTGAACGTGGACGGCGTGCCGATGTCAGTGCGCAACGCGGCAATGGCCACCCTCGACGTGCAGCAAGTGGAAGTGCTCAAGGGGCCGCAAGGCACGCTGTTCGGACGTAACAGCGAGGCCGGCGCGATTAACGTCACCACCCGCAAACCCACCCGTGAGTTGGAAGGCTATGTGCGCGGCGAGGTGGGCAATCAGGGCCAGTTCATGACCGAGGGCGCGGTAGGCGGGCCGCTGACCGAGTCCCTGGCCGGGCGACTTGCCGTGCGGCGCAGCGGCTTTGATAACTGGGTCGATGACCAGCAGGATGGCGACCCCCTGACCAAACCCCGCGACCTGGCATTGCGCGGCAGCCTGTTGTGGGACAACGATGAAGGCACCACCGGCCTGCTGACCGTCGAACGCCAGCGCGCCGATCATTATGCCGGCTCGGAGATCCTGCGCCCGTTCGGCAATCGCCCGAGCCTCGATTACACCCCGGGTACGTTCAACGGCAACAAGAAGACCAACGAGCGTTATTCCTTCGAGCTCAACCATGACCTGGCCCAGGCCCGGATCACCTCGATCAGCGCCTACACCAGCACCGACTTCAATGCGGTCAAGGGTTATGACCGCAACATCACCCAGGCGCTGTATGGTCGCCCGTTTGAATACCTGATCGAAGACTCGGCCCACGAGCGGGTCTGGAGCCAGGACCTGCGCCTGGGTTCGCTGGCGGATGCGGAGGTGTTCTGGGTGACCGGGGTGAACCTGTCGCGCTCCGAGCGCAGCTTTGACTCCAACAACTTCACCAACGGCGCGAAGCAGTTGCGCGACTTCACCACCAACAGTTATGCCGCCTACGGCGAAGTCACCTTCCCGATTGCCGAAGACTGGAAACTCACCACCGGCCTGCGCCACACCTGGGACCGCAAGACCTACGGCGCCGACTACAGCGGTGGCGGCAAGCTGGTCAGCGACAGCCGACGCTTGCAGGATGACTACAACACCGGGCGCGTGGCCCTGAGCTACGCGTGGACACCGCAGACCAACCTGTATGCGGTGCTGTCGCGGGGTTACAAGTCGGCCGGGTTCAACGACTACGCCACCTCGATCAGGGACAGCGAACCCTACAAGGCGGCCAAGGTGAACTCCGCCGAGGTCGGCTTCAAGCATGAAAGCGAAGGCGGTGCACTGAGCCTGGAGGGCGCGTTGTTCATTACGCGTGTGCAGGATGATCACTTGCTGGGCTATGACTTCACGTCCCTGGCAGTCAGCGCAGTGAATGCTGATACCCGCAGCAAAGGCGCCGAGTTGTCGAGCACCTGGCATGTCACCGATGAACTGACCCTGGGCAGCGCCATCAGCTACACCAACGCGGTGGTCACCTCGGATGCGCCAGGTGTGTCCGGTGGTGATGTGGCCAAGGGCAGCCGCGTGCCCGATGTGCCGTTGTGGAGTGGCAACTTCAGCGTGGCCTGGAATAAACCCTTGGGCGAACTGCTGGGCTTGCCGGCGCCGCGCTTGAATACCTTGCTCAATTATCGCATCCAGAAAAACCGCCCGGCGGATCCGCAGAACCACTACGACCTCAAGGGCTACGCCAAGCTGGATTTGCATCTTGGGGTGCAGAGTGGTGGTTCAGAGGTATATCTGTGGGGTGATAACTTGCTGGATGCGCGGTATGACCTGTATGGCTCGTATTCCACCGACACGGTGCTGACCGGGATGCCGGGGAGAGGGCGTTCGGCGGGGGTGGGGTATAGCTATCAGTTCTGAGGCAGCCACTGGGTGCAATGTGGGAGGGGCTTGCTCCCGCTGGCGACCTGACAGCCTATAGCTATCTAACTGATGCCCTGCGATCCAAATGTGGGAGGGGGCTTGCCCCCGATGGCGACCTGACAGTTGACCAGGATGTTGGATCAGACCGAGTACATATCTGTTATTTAGGTAACGGCCACTATTGGTTCCGCTTTTACAGCGGGTCACTTTGAAAAGCGCAAAGTAACCAAACGCTCTTGCCCCACCACTCGGCACCTCGCTCAGGCTCGGTGTGCCCGTAATCCGCCATGGATTTGGGGGGCCGCCGCCACGCGCCATCCATGGCGCGGGGCGGCTAAACCGGCATCCCTGCCGGTTTACCCCCCAAATCCCTGTCGAATTCCGGCCAGCGTGGTTTAACGGGGCGCCTGAGATCAAGATCAAAAGCAGATCAAGAGCGAGAGCGGCTCGCTGCGCATCGTGGTTACCGTCGGCTGCTACACAGCTGTGTAGATACCCATGCCCCGATGGGGGAGTGTCAGTCAGGACATCTGTGACTGATCCACCGCCATCGGGAGCAAGCCCCCTCCCACATTTGAACTCAGGACAGCCGGCCGAATCGCGTCGGTTCAGAATTGATAGGTATAGCCCACGCCCACCGTCCGCCGCCGCGACGGCCCACCATAGGCCACCGGGTCACTGTAGAAACCATAGGTGTCATACGTCTGGTTCAACAGATTGTCGGCAAACGCATACACCTCTCCAAACTTGCTCTCCAGCCCCGCCCGCAGGTCGAGTTTCTCGTAGTTGTCCAGGTTGAAGTGGTTCTGCGGGTCAGCCGCACGTTCACCCACCAGGTGGTAGTTGAGGCTGGTGTTGAGGCTGGTCTGGCCAAGGCTGGCGAAGTTGCCCAGGGGATGTTTCCAGCTGGCGTTGACGTTGCCGCTCCAGCGGGGCACATCCGGGGTGCGGTTGCCGGCGGCGACGTCACCGGCCTGGATGCCTTGCACACCGCTGGTGATCTTGGCATCGAGGTAGGTGGCGCTGGCTGCCAGGGTCAGGCCGTAGTCGAAGCGCCAGCTACCTTCGAGTTCGGCGCCGCGGGTGCGGGTGTCGGCGTTGAAGGCGTTGGTGGCGAAGGTCGCCGCGTCGTAGCCGAGCAGGTGATCATCGTGCACGCGGGTGTAGAACAACGCACCGTTGAGGCTGCCGCGACGGTCGTCGGTCTCGCTCTTGAAGCCCAGTTCGGCGGCCTTGCTGACGGCGGCCTTGTAGGGTTCGCTGTCGCTGACCTGGGAGGCATAATCATTGAACCCGCCGGATTTATACCCTCTTGCCAATTGCACGTAGACGTTGGTCTGTGGGGTGATCGCATAACTCAGGGCGACGCGGCCGGTGCCGTAGTGGTCGGTGAGTGTGCGCGAGTCGTCCACGGTGCTTGAGCCTGAGAAGTATTGGCCGTCGTAGGTCTTGCGGTCCCAGGAATGGCGGTAGCCGGTGGTGAGTTTCAGGCGTTCGGTGAGCGGGACAGTCACTTCGCCGTAGCCTGCGTAGGTGGTGGTAGTGAAGTCGCGGAACTTGGCGCCGGAGGTGCCGTAGGTGTTGCGTGGGGTGTCGTAGCTGCGTTCACTGCGGCTGGCGGCGACGCCGGCGACCCAGAACACGTCGGAATCGGGCAATGAGCCCAGGTGTATATCCTGGCTCCAGCTGCGCTCGAAGGATTTATCGACCACCCAGAACTCACCGGGCGTGCCATAGAGGGCGCCCATCAGCTTGCTGTCGTAGGCGATCAAACCGGTGAAGTCGGCCGTGCCAGTGGCGGTGGTGGAGGTCAGCCGGCTGTTGGCGAAGTCGTGGTCGACCTTGATCGTGTAGCGCTCGGTGGTCTTGTCGTTGTCGTCGAACAGGCCGGGCGTCAGATCCAGGCTCGGATGGCTGCCGTAGGGGCGCAGTACCAGGGAATTGGTGGCGCGTTCGGTCTGCTGGCGTTCGGCGCTGAACAGCACGCGGGTGTCATCGTTGAGGTCCCACAACAGGCTGGCGCGATAGGCTTCGTTGCGCGGTTTGGTGATGGGGTTATGGGTCTGGTCGTTGTCGATCCAGCTGTCGTAGCCGGCACGTCGCACCGCCAGGCGGCCGCTGAGGCTGTCACTGAGCGGCCCGCCAATGGCGCCTTCGGTGAGGAACTGGCCTTTCTGGCCGACTTCACCGCGCACATAACCTTCGAGTTCCCGGCTGGGTTGGCGGGTGGTGATGTTCACTGCGCCGGCCTGGCCGATTGCGCCGGACAGTGTGCCCTGCGGCCCCTTGAGCACTTCGATGCGGTCGACGTCGAGGGTGCCGAACCCCAGGCTGCGCGACGACACAGGTACGCCGTCGATATTGAACGCGACCGAACTGTCGTCCATGGACATCTGGTAAAGCGAACCGACACCGCGGATCAACACGTTGAAGTCGTTGGGCCCGCCGGAAGAATTGACGCTGACCCCTGAGGTATTGCGCAGGGCACTTTCCAGGGTATCGAGGCGTTGGGTACGCAGTTGTTCGCCATCGACCACACTGACGCTGAGCGGCACTTCCTTGGAATCCTCCTGGGCCATGCGCGCCGTTACCGTGGAGGCGGGCAGTTGCAGGGGGGCGCCGAGGGGGGCGGCGAAGGCACAAGGGGTGAGTGTCAAAGCAATAGCTATTGTTATACTATTACATTTGTAGCAAGATTGACGGGCAGCCGTCGTATTGCATTGTGCAGACATGATGGGACCTTGACTGAGAGTTCTGATCGGCGTGCGTTGCTCAGGGGCAGCAGCAATCTGGTTTGGCACATGCGGCGCGCCAAATGCTAATAATTATCAATTGCAGGGTTCTACCCCGATGTGGTCTGATTCGAGCCGTATCCGGTCAGCCAGGAGATTTACGATGTCAGCCGTTCAGGGAGGCGCAGGAGAACCGATGCCGGTCTCGCGAATCATTACGGGAGGGTTTGGTAGCGATCTCGGGCCGGGAGCGCATTGCCGGGTCACGCGTATGACCCTGCAGGAGGGCCTGGACATTGTGCGTTGGCAAAGCACCTTTGAGCAGCCGGTAGAGTTGCCGTTGCAAGACGACAGCGAATGCATTCACTTCAGCTTCACCAACCTGCTAAAGGGCAAGGCCGCGTGCAGCTTTCGCGATGGGCGCCGGCAACGTCGCTATGTGATTGATGAAGGCGCGGGCAGCATCAGCTTTGGCCGTTGCCGCCATGGCCTATATCACCAGCACGGCGAGATCGACAACATCACCGTCATGATCCGCCCCGAGTTGCTGGCCCAGTGGGAATTGAAGCTCGACCCGCTGCTGAACAAGGCATTGGCCTGCGAACATTGCTTCCTCGACGGCCATCGCAGCGGTGAAATGAGTGCTACCGCGCACATGCTCGGCCTGGCCATGGACCACGGCGCCAGCCTGCCATCGGCTCCGCCGCGCAGCAGCCTGTGGCTGTACGGGCAAAGTGTCACGCTGGTCAGTCTGTTCCTGGAAACGCGTCAGGATGGCGAATGCACCTGCCGCGTCAGCCACACCGACCGCCAGCGCCTGGTGCGGGCCCGCGATCGTTTGCTGGAAGACCTGGGCAAGGCGCCAAGCCTGTCGGAGTTGGCCCGTGAATCCGGCTTGAGCCAGCCCAAGCTCACCCGCGGGTTTCGCCAACTGTTCTCCAACAGCGTCTACGGCGTGTTCCAGCAGACGCGCATGATCCAGGCGCGCAGCCGCTTGATGAGCGGCAATGAATCGGTGATGCGCATCGCCTCGGACCTCGGTTATGCCAACGCCAGCCATTTCGCCACGGCGTTCCGCAAGCAGTTCGGGATCAATCCGTCGATGTTGAAAAATGGCGGGCGCGGCAGAGCCCTGGATGCCGGCTGACTAGAAGGTCGCCTTCACCTGAAGTCCCAGCACCAGCGCGTTATCGATGTTCTGTGCGGAAAACGCCCCCGGCTCGATGATGTATTGCACGTCCGGGCGCAAGGTCAGCCACGGTGTGGCCTGGTAGCCGTAGCTGAGTTCGATCAACTGTTCGGCGTTGTCGAGGTTGGCGTAGGCTGCATCCGCATTATCCCGACTGCGCGGGTTGGGCACTGCACGGCCATAACCGAGGGCGACGGTATCCCGGGGGCGACTGTCGAACGGTTTGTACAGCACCAGCCCCGCGCCATACCACTTGGTGAACGGCGAGGCTGCTTCGCTGGCGGCAGAGTATTGGCCGAAGGCGTGCAAGCTGCGGCCTTGGGAGGATTGGGAGGCCCACACCGCCTGGTCGATCAACAGGTAGTGACCGCCGCGCCCGCTGACGTCCTTGTTGCTGCCAATGCGTTTTACATCGGAACTGTCGTAGTAATAACCGAGCTTGTATTCACCCGGCAGGCTGCCCGCGTGCTTGTAGATCAGCTCGATGGGCACCACGGTGCCGGTGGTGTGCTTGGGCCCCAGGTGCCAGGCGCGGCTGGAGTTGCCATTGCTGGAAGGGTCGACGTTGAACGCCGCCACCCGCAGTTGCCAGTTTGGCGAAAAGTCATATTTCACCCGCGCACCCAGGTGCGCATTCGGGTAATTGGCCCAGCCACTGCCGCCCGACATGTTCAGCGGATGCCCGCAGAAACCGGCGTTCATGAAATTGCACAGAATGCCGCTGTCCAGGCCGCCGAGGTCATTGCCCATGGCCATGTAGCCGAGCTTGACGTTGAGCGCGGGGGTGAACAGCGTGCGCTCGTAGCTCAACTCGGTAAGGCGCGTATAGAGGCCACCGTAGTTTTCCTGGATCGGCAGGCGGTTGCCCACCAGGTCTTCGGAAGCGCTGTTGCCGCGCCGGTCGTTAATGGTCAGCTGGATGCGGTCGCCGTTGTTGAAGCCGTAGAGCTTGCCCAGGTCGAACTGCACGCCGAGCTTGAGGTTTTGCGAATAGCGCGCCGAGCGATGCTGGCCGCCGTGGGCGTTGTAAGCGGTTTCGCCACTGTAGTCGCCGGTAAAGCGGATGCCTTGTGCGTCGAGTTCACGGCGCAGGCCGCCCCAGTCGCCGGTCAGGGTGGTGTCGTCGGCTTGAACGGGCAGGGCGGCAGTCAACGCCAGGCCGAGCACCAGGCGCCCAAGGGAGGTATGAGAAGTAGGGTTCATGCGGGGTTCCAAACGCAAAGCGCGGTGCGCGAGCACCGCGCGAACAGAGGGGTGGTTACGGCAGGGCGTAGGCGATCACGTAGTCGCCACGGTCGGTGGACTGGCGCGCGCCGCCGGCGGTGACGACGATGTACTGCTTGCCGGTTTTCGGCGACACGTAGGTCATCGGGCCACCCTGGCTGCCGACGGGCAAGCGGGCTTTCCAGATTTCGTCACCGTTGCCACTGTTGAAGGCGCGCAGGTAGAAGTCCTGGGTGCCGGCGATAAAGATCAGGCCGCCTTGGGTGGACAGCGTGCCGCCCAGTGTGGGCAGGCCGACTTTGATTGGCAGGTGCATGCGGATGCCCAGGGGGCCGGTGTCTTCAACCGTGCCCACCGGTACTTGCCAGGCAACTTTTTGCGTCTTCATGTCGATGGCGGTCAAGGTGCCGAATGGCGGTGCCTGGCAAGGAATGCCGGCCACCGACAGGAAGCGGTTCTTATTGACCGCGTAAGGCGTGCCCTTGAGCGGCACGGCGCCCATACCGGTGTTCAGCGCTTCACCACCGGAAGAAGCCTGGGCCTTGTTTTGCGACGGCACCATCTGGATCCACAGCCCCAGGCGCATGTCGTTGACGAAGATAAAACCGTGTACCGGATCGGTGGAGATGCTGCCCCAGTTCATGCCGCCCAGGGAACCCGGAAAGCTCAGGGATTTATCGGTGCCCGGCGCGGTGTACAGGCCGTCGTAGCGCATGCCTTTGAAGTCGATACGGCACAGCAACTGGTCGTACGGGGTGGCACCCCACATGTCCGATTCGGTCAGGGTCTGCGCGCCAATCTGCGGCATACCCACCGATTTTGGCTGGGTCGGGGAGTATGGTTCGTTGGGAATGTTCGCGGCCTTGACCGGCACTTCCTGCACGTCGGTCAGCGGTTTGCCGGTGGCGCGGTCGAGCACGTAGATCTGCCCGGCCTTGGTGCCGATCACCACGGCCGGTACCGCCTTGTCGCTGCCTGGCGGGGTGAAGTCGATCAGGCTCGGCTGCATCGGCAGGTCGAAGTCCCAGAGGTCATTGTGGACGGTCTGGTAGACCCACTTTTCAGCACCGGTGGACGCGTCGAGCGCCAGCACGGAGGCGCCATATTTGTGGTTCAGCTGGGTGCGTTCCACGCCGTAAATGTCGGTGGAAGAGCTGCCCATCGGCAGGAAAACGGTGTTCATCAGCGGGTCGTAGGACATCGGCGCCCAGCTGTTCGGCGTGCTGCGCACATAGGTGCTGCCCGCGGCCGGCGCTTGCTTGTCTTCAGGGTTGCCCGGGTCGAACGCCCAACGCATCTGGCCGCTGATCACATCAAAGCCACGGATCACGCCGCCTGGCATATCGGTCTGCACGTTGTCGGCGACACGGCCACCGACAACGACGGTGGTGCCGGCGATCAAAGGCGCCGAGGACAGTTGGTAGTAGCTGTCCGGCACATTACCCAGGCCGGCTTTCAAGTCCACTTGGCCATGGGTGCCGAAGTCTTCGCAGAACTTGCCGGTGTCGGCATCCACGGCGATCAGGCGCGCATCAATGGTGTTGGTCAGCAGGCGACGCTGGCACTGCGCACCGGCAGGCACGCTGGCGGCAATGATCGGCGAGCTGTTGGGCTGGGTCGGCTGGGCAATCGGCGCAGTGGCGTCGAAGTAGGCCATGCCACGGCAACGCTGCCACACCGCTGACTGGGCGTTGACCTCGTTCTTCCACAGCTCTTTGCCGGTGTCGGCGTCCAGGGCGATCAGGTTGTTGTGCGGGGTGCAGATGAAGACTTTGTTGCCGATCTGCAAGGGCGTCAACTGGTCTTCGGCGCCGTTGCCGTCGCTGATGGCCACGTCACCGGTGTGGTAGGTCCAGGCGACCTTGAGTTTGTCGATGTTGTCGCGATTGATCTGGTCCAGCGCGGCGAAGCGGCTGCCGCCCTCGGTGTTGCCGTAGTGCGCCCAGTCTTTCTGTGCATCGGCTTCGGCTACCGGGGTGATGCCAGGGCCGGCACCGGTCGGCGCTACGCTTGGGTGAGCGACGAACATATTACCCGCCGCCACCGCCACGCCGACTGCCAGCAAGGCCGCGACCGCATAAGCGCCACGCGCCGGTTTGCCGGCCAGCAATGGATACACCAGCGCCACCACCACGCCGATCACCGCGAACATGAACAGCCGCGAGAACAGCGGCCAGTACACCAGGCCCACGTCGGCTACCGCCCATACGGCCGTACCGACGAGGAACGCGGCAAACAACCACGCCCCGGCAGGCTTGCGCCGAGCGATCAGCAGGCCGGAGACAGCCATGGCCACGCCACCTGCCAGGAAGTACCAGGAACCTCCCAGGCTGACCAGTTTGGCGCCGCCCACGGCAAGCGCAAGGCCGAGCAGGGCGATGACAACGCCCAGGCCCAGGAGTAGAAATCTAGAGACGCCAGCGGCGCGCGATGCTCGTTTCATGTCGAATAGACTCGAGTGAGAGAGGGCAAAGACGCGATTTTAGCAAGATAAGTAACCGGTTAGTACATTGTGCCTCGTAATAGTCTTTTACAACTACGGCGACGATGCCTTGGCTCAGGCCAACGCATCGCGCTGCATCGATTGCAGGTTCTTCTCAATGGTTTCGCAAATCGCCTCCATCTGGATCTGATGTTCGCTGGAGTGAAACGGGCTTTGCAGGTCGGTGCCGATACGTTCGATGGCCAGCAGCATAAAACCCACTACCGTGGAAGCCAGCGGGGTAAACCAGCCGAGGGATTCCACCAGGCCCACCGGTACGATCAGGCAGAACAGTGAGATAAACAGCCGCGGGAAATACACGTAGGGGTAGGGCAGTGGCGTATTGGCGATGCGCTCCATGCCGCCTTGGGCATTGGACAGGTCGACCAGGGTCGACTCCAGCCGCGCCAGGCGAATACTATCCAGGTGGCCGGCCTTGTATTCCTTGGCCAGCAACGCCGCTGACCCGGTCAGGATGTCATTGGCAAAATTGTTGGTCGCGCCATTGCGGGCGAATTCCTCGGCCGGGATAAACGCTCGCACTTCCTCCGGGCAGGGTTCGCCCTTTAGGTGGGCGGCCAGGCAATTCACATACGCCACATGGCGGCGCAGCAATGTGGATTTGATCGGATTCACTTCGCCGTCGGGGTCATCCAGCAGCGTCAGCACCTGGCGCGCAAAACTGCGTGAATTGTTGACCATCGCCCCCCATAACGTGCGCGCTTCCCACCAGCGGTTATAGGCGCTGCTGTTGCGAAAACTGATCAACACCACCAGCGCCGAACCCAGCAATGTCAGTGGCATCAGCGGCAGGTTGATCTTGGTGGTGAGAAACAGCATGAAGTCCACGGTGACTGCCACATCCCACAGCAATAGCCAGAACAGGGCCCAGCCCACATAGCCCATGGTCTTGATGATCAGGCGGTATTTCTTCAGGACGGCAGCTTTCAAACGAGAACCTCGCGGCGGGCGGTTGGCAACAATGCTCTGTTACGACGCCATGCAAGGGAGAAAGGTTCGCCGGTTGCTGAATCGATTCGTCGGCGAGTCACTAGCTTTGGAGGATGTAACGAGAAGTTACGCGCAAGTGTGTGCACAGGGGCCACTTGAATCTGGAACAACTTTGGTACTGATGACGTCTTGTCCGGCAATCGCTGTACATTGCGTTCGAGGCAAAAAGCCATTAACCGTAGGGTTTACCACGTGATTTGTTTTGGGGCCGGGCTGCAGGGATTTCGTAGCTGAGATCAGTGGAATCAAGTTGGATGATCAGGGCTCTTTCATGCATGTCAGTTCGTTGAAGTCGGCTATGTGTAATACCGCGCAAGCGCTCGAACGTCATAAGGATTTTGAATCGTGCCTGAGAGCGCATTACCACGTGCTGCTCGTGCCCTATTCCCGAAGACCGTTTTTCTACAAGAGTGCACTTAAATACAGCCGTTTGATGGTGTCGTTTGCGTTATTGAGTGAGTACTTCGCCACACCCTTACCGTTACTGTCGGAAGTTAAGACCCTGTGTGTGACGCGCAGGTATTGTTCAAAAAACAGCCTGGAATCAATGTTCCTGTTATTGCGGGCGCTGGGCTTCATGGACGTCGCGCCGCACCCCGAAGACAGTCGCTTCAGGGTCTATGCGCCGTCGGATGAGGCCTGTCGCGAAGCGCGTTTGATGTTGACCTCGCTCACCGAGTCACTGGCGCGGCTGTACCCTGAGCGGGCGATTTTCCGGCAAATGCGCGAGTTGGATGACCGTGGCTTCCTGTCCCTTTATTTCAAGGGTTTTGCCATTATCCTCGACGCCGATCTCACGGTGGATGTACTGCTTCCCGAGTGTTATTGGTTGGTGAAAAGAGACGCTGGGCATCTGTTGATGTTGGCGATTTATAACGATGCCTTCGCGCCGGAAAATGATCGGGCCACGTTCCGTTCATCGTCCTACCTGGCCCTGGCCAAGCAACTTTCCGTGTCCAAGACCCACATTATTCGAATGGTCCAGGAGGGCGTCGAGAAGGGGTATTTCAAAGCTCACTCAAAGACCCGGCTGGAAGTGCTGCCGCCTTTCGTCAGCCTGGTAAAACGCTTTATGGCCTTTTCTTTTGCGCTGGGCCTGCATGCTATTGAGATGGGAGCGTAAGGATGCCTGCTAACTTGAAGTTAAGGCCCAGGATGCGCAGGTTGTTGTCGCCTGCGGTGACCCAAGCGGAATGGATCGGGATCATTGCCTGGGTCGGTATCTGGCTGATTCATCCGGCCATGCAGTTCGACCTGTCCATGTTGGGTGTCACCATTGGCCTGTTGCTGGTATGCCGGTTTCACTCAAAAACCGCCAACTTTCTACTGTGGCGGATGCTGGGAGTGGCCTATATCGTGATGTTGTCCGTGGGGTTTGCCTATGTCATTGGCCTTAATCAGGAGTTGCGTATCTACGGCTTGCCCCTGGCCGTCACCCTGGTGGTCGGCAGCGCTATCTTGTTTATCAGTGTTCAGGATTATCTGGTCGGCGCCCTGTTGGTCTGGTTCATATTATGGTCGCCGATGCAGGCCGATATATACGCCGGAACACAGGCCTATCTGCTGATATTTTGCGCATCTTCGGTCTCCATCGGTTTTATCCTGAGTTATTCGTATTTGAAGAACCTGCGTTCGGTGTTGTTGGTGGAAAGCGAGTTTCGCGCCTTGGCCGAAACTGATTACTTGACCTCCATCCTTAACCGTCGCGCTTTTATGCAAAGCTTCGAACAGCTGCTCGACAGCGGCCAGGCTGGCTACTTCATCATGTTGGATATCGACAGCTTCAAGGCAAAAAATGATCTGTACGGTCACGATGTCGGTGACAAGATCCTGCGGGCCATGGCCGTGTGCCTGAAAAACGCCAAAGGCAGCCACAGCTTTGGACGAATCGGCGGGGAAGAGTTCGGCGTGTTGTTGCAGGACGATGACCCGGTCTTCGCCCGTGAGTTCGTGCTGGGTTTGTTGCAGGCGATACGCTCAAGTGTTGCCGCGCCTCACAACTACACCTGCAGTGCGGGCATGGCACGCTTCGCGCCAGGTGACGAGTTGTCGGCGGTGCTCAAGATGGCGGACAAAAATCTCTACGGCGCCAAGCGCAATGGCAAGGACTGCGTGCACCTTAATGGCGTGTTGCTGCAGCCTGTTGCGTCCTGAGGGCCGTAGGAGCGAGCTTGCTCGCGAAAAAACCATAGGCGCCGCGTTCATTCAGCAAGCACGCGTTATCGTTGACGTTTTTCGCGAGCAAGCTCGCTCCTACGGAGGGCAATTGGGCCAAGCTCTGGCTAGGATTGCGCAAGAACACTCGCCAGCAACCCGGGAAAGCGGCTCTCAAGCTCTTCACGGCGCAACGAATTCATATGGGTGGTGCCCACATTGCGCGTGTGTACCAGGCCCGCATCACGTAACACCCTGAAGTGGTGGGACATGCTGGACTTGGGTCGCCCGCCATCCAGTTCACCACAGCTGGCTTCGGCCACGCCGGCCAGGCAGCGCACGATGTCCAGGCGCACGGGGTCGCTGAGGGCGTACAGCACGCGCTCAAGCGTCAATTCTTGCAGGGTAGGGTGTTTGAAGGCTCGCATGGGGCGGATCATAACAGGGGGGTAGCGTTCAATACCATAGTTCGATTACCATCGAACTATCGAATCACACACGCTTCTCTCGGAGTATCTGATGTCCGCATTGTTCGAACCGTTCAAACTCAAAGACGTTACCTTGCGCAATCGCATTGCCATCCCGCCGATGTGCCAATACATGGCCGACGACGGCATGGTCAACGATTGGCACCATGTGCACCTGGCCGGCATGGCCCGGGGCGGTGCCGGCCTGCTGGTGGTCGAGGCCACGGCAGTTGCACCGGAGGGGCGTATCACCCCAGGCTGCGCCGGTATCTGGAGCGATGCCCATGCTCAGGCGTTCGTGCCGATGGTCAAGGCCATCAAGGCCGCAGGTTCGGTACCGGGCATCCAGATCGCCCACGCGGGCCGCAAAGCCAGCGCCAACCGCCCATGGGAGGGCGATGATCACATTCCGGCTTCCGATGCCCGCAGCTGGGAAACCATCGCGCCGTCGGCCATTGCGTTCGGCGCCAATTTGCCCAACGTGCCGCGTGCCATGACCCTGGAAGACATCGCCCGCGTCCAGCAAGACTTCGTCGATGCCGCCCGTCGCGCCCGCGATGCCGGTTTTGAATGGATCGAACTGCACTTCGCCCACGGTTACCTGGGCCAAAGCTTTTTCTCCGAGCACTCCAACCAGCGCACCGATGCCTACGGTGGCAGCTTCGATAACCGCAGCCGTTTTCTCCTGGAAACCCTGGCCGCCGTACGCGAAGTCTGGCCGGAAAACCTGCCACTGACCGCACGCTTTGGCGTGATCGAATATGACGGCCGCGACGAGCAGACGCTTACCGAGTCCATCGAGCTGGCGCGCCGCTTCAAGGCCGGTGGCCTGGATCTGTTGAGCGTCAGTGTCGGTTTCACGATTCCTGACACCAACATCCCGTGGGGTCCGGCGTTTATGGGGCCAATTGCTGAACGTGTACGTCGTGAAGCCGGTATTCCGGTGACGTCGGCGTGGGGCTTTGGTACTCCGCAACTGGCCGAAGGCGCGCTGCAGGCCGGTCATCTGGACCTGGTGTCGGTAGGGCGTGCGCATTTGGCCGATCCGCATTGGGCGTACTTTGCCGCCAAGGAACTGGGCGTGGACAAGTCCTCCTGGACCTTGCCGGCGCCTTACGCACATTGGTTGGAACGCTACCGTTGAGGCCAGCCAGCCGGTGATATGAGCCACTCGATTGAGTGGCTTTTTTTCGCCCGTGGTTTTTGCAGTGCCCGCTCGATACAACGCCGATACCCGAAAAATAACAAATGAGAACCGATATCAAACGAGAATGTGCTGAGATATGATGCGCGGCGAATTATTGGCAGGTTTGCCGCCCCATCTGGCTCATTCACTAGGTTTACATCCATGCGTCGTACCCTGATTTCAATCTGTGTGCTCCAGGCGTTTTCCCCTTTGACCTGGGCAGAGGATGCCCCTGCTGAAAAAGCCAGTATCGAGCTGCAAGCCACCAATGTGACCGCTACTGCAGATTTCGAATCGGCGCAGGGCCCGGTGCAGGGCTACCACGCCACCCGTTCAGCCAGTGCGACGCGCACCGACACCTCGATTCATGAAACACCGCAGTCCATCAGCGTTGTCTCCAAAGACGTAGTCGAGGATATCGGCGCAACCCGCCTGCAAGATGCTCTCGACTACGCCGGCGGCGTCGGCCGCGCCAACAACTTTGGCGGCCAGGGCCTGACCACCTTCACCGTGCGTGGCTTCACCACCGGTGAGTTCTACCGTAATGGGTTCCCGATCAACCGGGGCTACCCGAACATGCCGGATGCCAACACCATCGAACGCCTTGAGGTGTTGCGCGGCCCCGCAACCATGCTCTACGGCCGTGGCGACCCCGGTGGTACGTTCAACGTGGTGTCCAAGCAACCCTTGGCCGAACGCACCGTCACCCTGGGCAGCCAGGTGAATGACCAGGGCATGAAGCGCGGCACCCTGGATGCCTCCGGCCCCTTGGACGAAGAGGGCCGTCTGGCGTATCGCCTCAACGTGGTGGGCGAGGGTGGCGATACCTTCCGCGATCATGTCGAGACCGAGCGCTACGGCGTGACGCCGGTGATCACCTGGCAGGCCACCGACGCCACCAAGGTGACCTTCGAAGGCGACTTCATGCGCAACAACCACCCGCTGGACCGTGGCCTGACGCGTTTTCCCAATCAGCGCGGCACGCCATCGCGCGATACGTTCTGGGGCGACAAGGATGCTGGCAAGCTGCACAACGACAACAACATGGCCCAGTTGCGTTTCGAGCACGCGCTCAACGACAACTGGACCCTGGGCGGCGGTTTCCAATGGTTGGACGGCAGCTTGAAAGGTAACGCCATTGAAGCCAACGGGCCGGGCAGCCTGGGCGCCGATGGCCGTACCCTGCAACGCAACTTCAACTACCGCAAGCTGGAATGGACCGACAAGGATTACCAGCTCAACCTGACGGGCCACTTCTCCACGGGCGGGTTCGAGCACACCTTGCTCACCGGTATCGAGTACGAGGATTACGACTACAAGTCGATCATCCAGCGTTCCAGTGCGGCCCTGGGCACTTACCCGATCGACATCTTCAATCCGGTGTACGGCCAAACGCGCCCGGCGCTGACTCGCACGCCCACCCACGATAAAGAAAACCTCAAGACCTACGCTGCCTTCGTGCAGGACCAGGTGGCACTGACCGAGCGTCTGAAAGTCTTGGCAGGTGCGCGTTTCGAGCGTTTCGAACATGACTACCAAAGTTATGTAGCGGGAGTGAAACCGTGGACCGCCGCCGACAACGCCGTCACCCCACGTGTGGGCGTGATCTACGACCTTACCGACACCGTCGCGGTCTATGCCGACGCGGCCCGTTCGTTCAAGCCCAACACCGGCGCCAGCCGCGAAGGCGGTGGTTTCGCGCCGGAGAAAGGCAAGTCCTACGAGATGGGGATCAAGTGGGAGGCGCTTGATCGTCAACTGAGTGTCGACGCGGCGATCTACCAGATCGAAAAGAAAAACGTGCTGGCCACCGACCCATTGGACAATACCCTGAGTGTTGCGACCGGCCAGGTACGCAGCCGCGGATTTGATCTCAACGTGGCAGGCAACCTCACACCCGAGTGGCGTGTGATCGGCGGCTACGCCTACGTGGACGCCGAAGTGACCCGCGACACCACCCTGCGCGCCGGCACCCGTTTGATGAACATCCCGCGCAACAGCTTCAGCCTGCTCAACGTCTACGAGTTCCAGGATGGCGCACTCAAAGGGTTGGGCCTGGGTGCCGGTGGCAAGTACGTCGACCAGCGCGCCGGCCAGACCGCCAATACGGCCTTCTCGATGGACGCCTACACCGTGGTCGACCTGCTGGGTTACTACAAGGTCAACGAGCAGGTGCGTCTGAACCTGGACGTGAAGAACCTGTTCAACCGCGAGTATGAGGAAGGCGCTTTCGGCAATATCTACGCTTACCCAGGCGCACCGCGCACCGTGCAGGTCGGAATCTCCTACACCTTATAACGCCATACGCGATACTAGATGTGGCTTGCCCCAACGCCAGTCTGTAGGAGCGAGCTCGCTCGCGAAAAACGTCAACGATAAGGCGTGTTTCCTGATTGAACGCGGCGCCTGTGAGTTTTTCGCAAGCAAGCTCGCTCCTACACAGGCGCTGGAGCTTGCCTGCGTTACTGTCAGGTTTGACAGTAGACAGTGAAGGGCGATGGAGGGATGTTTGCCGTTAACGTGTCAGCGTAGTGGTCGGCGCTTATTAATTTTCCAAGCCACGCTTAATAGGGATATTAAAAATGGAACGGGAACTCCTCATTGAAACCGATGAACTGATTAAAAAAACCAACGATGCCGAGCGTCTGTTCACCCGATACGCCACCAAGTGCTACACCTCGGCCCTGCAAAAGTATGGCAAGGAGATCAGCGAGACTTCGTACACTTATCTATTGGCCGAGCTTGCCGAAAGTTCGTTGAGCTCCGAAATCCTCGGCCGGCCAGGTGCCAATATCAGCCTGGTCAGGATCGAGATAGAGGAGGTCATGCTCGAAGCCGACGTGATCAAGAAATTGAAACGGGCCGAAACCCACTATCTGGAAACGCTGGAATCGGTGCGTAAGTTCGAAGACCTTAAACGCTTCGAAAAAATGCAGGACACCTCCGATATTGTCCGCTCAATCAAACTGGGCGTGTCACGTTTCAATATCCTGTTTGTCATCCTGCTGATCGGCGGCTTGACGTGGGCGGCGATCAATCTGCCCAAAGAAGCCCTGGCGCTGATTTCCGCCGCTATCGGCGGGGCTATCACCCACTTGTTGTCCGAGCGCCAGGCGGTGCTGGCGCTGAAAAAAGAGGGCGATAACACCTGCCCCAGAGCCAACAATAACAATCAGGAGTGAGTGCGACGGGGTTGGGTTACAACGGCGTCAACACATTCATCACCGTATCCAGCGCCACCCGCGTGTCATCCAGTTGTACCAGCGAGGCGTGCCGCGCGCCCAGTGCATCACGGTTCTGGATCGCGGTGAGGATTGCCTTGTGCCGGGGCAGGCTCAGGCCCTGGATATCCGGGCGGCGGTTGGTGATATTGATCGACTCGCGCAGCGGCAGCGAGAGCATGTTGCACATATAGGCGAGCAGGTCGTTGCGGGTGGCGTCGGCAATCGCGCGGTGGAAGTCCAGGTCGGCCTGCAACAGGTCCTCGTGGGTCTTGGCGGTTTCCATGCCCTGGTAGGCTTGTTCGATGATGGCGATGTCTTCATCGGTGGCGGTGGTCGCGGCCATGGCGGCGATTTCCGGCTCCAGGATGCGGCGCACCCCGGCCAGCGTATTGAAGAACTCACTGTGGGGCGTGGACTGCATCAACCAGGACAGCACATCCGGGTCGAGCAGGTGCCATTTCAAGCGTGGCCGTACCACCGCACCCACCCGTGGCTTGGAATACACCAGGCCCTTGGCGCTGAGCACCCGCGTCGCCTCGCGCAACACCGAACGGCTGACCTGGTATTCCTCGCACAGCGTGGCTTCCATGGGCAACCGTTCTTCGGGCTTGAAGCGACCGGAAACGATGTGCATGCCCAGGTCCTGAACGATCTGGGCATGCTGGCTCTTGCGCGGCTTGGG
>Ga0308166_1000302_pt1 | contig 78911 bp, 58 predicted proteins | sample PhyCR2_2_FD_202137 | JGI IMG/M metagenome (GOLD analysis project Ga0308166, IMG submission 202137) | Phyllosphere microbial communities from UC Gill Tract Community Farm, Albany, California, United States - DLSLCC.R2 | ecosystem: Host-associated > Plants > Phyllosphere > Unclassified | place...
CTCAGCGGCCTGGGGGCGGCGTGGATGCAGCGGGGCAAGTAAGCCTGGCCATCGTCAAGGCTGGCTGGCCATGAACTGCATGATGCGCTCGCGCAGCCAGCGCTCGGCCGGGTCGTTGTCCTGGGCGCCACTCCAGACCATCGACAGCTCGGCCTCGGTGATCTCGAACGGTGCAGGGTCGGCGCGTAGACAACTGTCCTCGACCAGTGCACAGGCAGCGTAGTCAGGTACCGTGGCGATCAGTTCGGTGTTGCGCAGCAGGGCGCGCAGGCTGCCGAACTGCGGCACCGCCAGCACCACTTTGCGGGATCGACCGATCCGCGCCAGGTCGAGGTCGATGTTGCCGCTCATGTCACCGGAGAACGACACCATCACATGCGGCCGGGCACAGTATTCGTCGAGTGTCAGTGGCCCCGGGCGATCGTCGGCGCGCAGCACCCGCACGCCGATATCGCGCAGCTTGCGGCGCTTGGCGGTTGCCGGCAGGTCGGTGGTGTAGCTCACTCCCACCGAGATCTCACCGCTGGCCAGCAAGCCCGGCATCAACAGAAAGTTGGCCCGCCGGACCACCACGCTGATGTCCGGCGCTTCTTCACGCAGGGCCTGCAGCAAGGCCGGAAACAGGCCGAACTCGGCATCGTCCGACAGCCCCAGGCGGAAGACGTTGCAACTGCTGGCCGGGTCGAACTCGCGAGCGCGGCTGATGGCCGCGGAAATCACATCCATGGCCGGGCCCAGCTCCGCGAAGATCTGCATCGCCCGTGGCGTGGGCTCCATGGCGCGCCCGCTGCGGATCAGCAGGGGGTCGTCGAACAGTTCGCGCAGGCGGGCGAGGGCGGCGCTGACGGTGGACTGGGTGATGAACAGCTTTTCACCAACGCGGGTGAGGTTGCGTTCGATCATCAAGGCTTCGAACAGCACCAGCAGGTTCATGTCGACGCGGCGCAGGTCGTTGCGGTTCATGAGGCTTGGGTTCCGAAGCTAAGGGGTTTGCGCTGTATTGAAGCACGGGCCGCCGCGTCGTGCCTTGTATGGATGTGCCGGCGGCCTGGTGGCTGAAGCTGCGGCGCTGAAAGAGCCAACCTATCACCGCCAAACAGCTGCTCTATTAGACCTGCGCCCAGGCTGGGCTAGTCTTTCCCCTGGCCCCGCGAATTCCGCGCTCCGGTGGGGGCAGCACCCCTGTGCAAGACCGCACCCACCTGTTGTGACAGCTTCGCAAGGCCCCGTTTACACCTGATCAGGCAAGGCACGTACGCCTGCTCGGCTGAGCGAACATCTGGCACAGACCGGAAAACTGGATAATCGACCCATAGGTACCCGCAGATGTCGAACGAATCGAAATGCCCGTTCCATCAAACCGCAGGTGGCGGCACCACCAACCGTGACTGGTGGCCTGACCAGCTCAACCTCAGAATTCTGCACCAGCACTCGTCCAAGTCTGACCCCATGGACCCGGACTTCGACTATGCCAAGGCCTTCAAAAGCTTGGATTTCCAGGCCCTGAAGCAAGACCTGACCGCGTTGATGACCGATTCGCAGGACTGGTGGCCGGCCGATTTCGGCCACTACGGCCCGCTGTTCATCCGCATGGCCTGGCACAGCGCCGGCACCTACCGCATTGCCGATGGCCGCGGTGGCGCAGGCTCTGGCCAGCAACGCTTCGCACCGCTCAACAGCTGGCCAGACAACGTCAGCCTGGACAAGGCCCGACGCCTGCTGTGGCCGATCAAGCAAAAGTATGGCAACAAGATTTCCTGGGCCGACCTGATCGTGCTCACGGGCAATGTGGCGCTGGAGTCGATGGGCTTCAAGACCTTCGGCTTCTCTGGCGGCCGCGCCGATGTGTGGGAGCCGGACGAAGATGTCTACTGGGGCTCGGAAAAGGTCTGGCTGGGCGGCGATACCCGCTATGGCAAGGAGCAGGCCAAGGCCCAGCCGCCCGGGCAAGGGGACCTGGTGGCAGAGCCCGCCAAGCACCCGCAGGAACAAAGCCGAGACCTCGGTGGCGAGCGCAACCTCGAGAACCCGCTGGCCGCCGTGCAGATGGGCCTGATCTACGTAAACCCGGAAGGGCCGGAGGGCAACCCCGACCCGGTCGCATCGGGCAGGGACATCCGTGAAACCTTTGGCCGCATGGCCATGAACGATGAAGAAACCGTGGCGCTGATCGCCGGCGGCCATGCCTTCGGCAAGACCCACGGTGCCGGCCCTGCCGACAATGTCGGCCCCGAGCCGGAAGCCGCAGGGCTGGAACTGCAGGGCCTGGGCTGGGCCAACAGGTTTGGTACCGGCAAGGGCGGCGACACCATCACCAGCGGCCTTGAAGTGACCTGGACTTCGACGCCGACGAAGTGGAGCAACGAGTACCTGAACAACCTGTTCGACTTCGAGTGGGAACTGACCAAAAGCCCCGCAGGTGCCCACCAGTGGACACCGAAGGAAGGCAAAGGCGCGGGCACCGTACCGGATGCCCACGACCCGGCCAAACGCCACGCGCCGTCGATGCTCACGTCTGACCTGGCGCTGCGCTTCGATCCGATCTATGGGTCTATCGCCAAGCGCTTCAAGGACAACCCTGAGCAACTGGCAGATGCTTTCGCCCGCGCCTGGTACAAGCTGATCCACCGCGACATGGGCCCGCTGGCGCGCTACCTGGGCCCGGAAATGCCCAATGAAGAGCTGCTGTGGCAAGACCCGATCCCGCACGTCGACCACCCGCTGGTGGGCGAGCAGGACATTGCCGCGCTCAAGGCCAAGGTGCTGGCCACGGGCCTGAGCGTGGGCGAGCTGGTGGCCACGGCCTGGGCTGCAGCATCGACCTTCCGGGGCTCTGACAAGCGCGGCGGTGCCAACGGTGGTCGCTTGCGCCTGGCACCGCAAAAAGACTGGGTGGCCAACCAGGGCACCGGCAAGGTCGTTGCGGCGCTTGAGCACATCCAGGCCGAGTTCGCTGCCAGCGGCAAGCACATTTCCCTGGCCGACTTGATCGTGCTGGCCGGTGCCGCTGCCGTGGAGAAGGCTGCCAAGGACGCCGGTCATGACCTGAGTGTGGCGTTTCGCCCGGGCCGTGCCGATGCTACGCAGGCACAGACCGACGTGGAATCGTTCGCCGTGCTGGAGCCGCTGGCGGATGGTTTCCGAAATTTCAGCAAGGGCCGCTACAGCGTCAAAGCCGAGAAGTTGTTGCTGGACAAGGCGCAGCTGTTGACCTTGACCGCGCCGGAAATGACCGTACTGATCGGCGGGCTGCGCGTGTTGGGTGCCAACCATGCGGGGAGTCAACAGGGCGTATTTACCGACAAGGTCGGTACCCTGAGCAACGATTTCTTCCGCAACCTGCTGGACATGGGCGTGGAGTGGAAGCCGACTTCGGCAGACAACGAAGCGTTCGAAGGCCGCGACCGCAAGAGCGGGCAAGTGAAATGGAGCGCAAGCCGCGTTGACCTGGTGTTTGGGTCGCATGCGCAGCTGCGCGCGTTGAGCGAGGTGTACGGCAGCGGTGATGGCGGCGCCAAGTTCGCGCGCGATTTCGTTGCCGCCTGGGAGAAGGTCATGGAACTGGACCGTTTTGACCTGAAGTGAGGAACCTGCGGGGGCTGCTGGGCAGCCCCCTTCGCCATTGGCGATCCCGCCAATTCCAGGTCGGATAGATACAAAAGTGCCCTTGTCGGTTCTGTTGCAATGCTTCTCAGGCGGCCGGCCTGAACAGCGTGCTCACAACGACAAGGAAACCCGACCATGCAAATGCCCAAGACCCTGAAAATCCGCAACGGCAACAAGGTGCAGCCGACCTTTTCTGCCCAGGAATATGCCGCCCGCCACGCCCGGCTGCGGGCGTACATGGCGGAACACGACATCGAAGCGGCCATTTTCACCTCGTACCACAACGTCAACTATTACAGCGACTTCCTCTATTGCTCGTTCGGCCGCCCCTATGCGCTGGTCGTTACCCAGGACAAGGTCGTCTCGGTCAGCGCCAATATCGATGGCGGGCAACCGTGGCGGCGTACGGTCGGCACGGACAATATCGTCTACACCGACTGGCAACGTGACAACTACTTCGTCGCGATCCAGCAGGCGTTGCCCCTGGCCTCGCGCATTGGGGTGGAGTACGACCACCTCAACCTGCAGAACCACGCCAAGTTCGCGGCCTGCTATCCGAAAGCCGAGCTGGTGGATATCGGCGCGCCCTGCATGCGCATGCGCATGATCAAGTCGGCCGAGGAACAGGCGCTGATCCGCCACGGTGCACAGGTAGCCGATATCGGCGGGGCTGCGGTGGTCGAGGCACTGCGTGACCAGGTGCCGGAGTACGAGGTGGCGCTGCACGCGACCCAGGCGATGGTGCGCGAGATTGCCCGACGCTTCCCGGATGCCGAACTGATGGACACCTGGACCTGGTTCCAGTCCGGGCTCAATACCGACGGTGCACACAACCCGGTCACCAGCCGCCGGGTTGGCAAGGGGGAGATCCTGAGCCTCAACTGCTTCCCGATGATCGCCGGCTACTACACCGCCCTGGAGCGTACGCTGTTCCTCGACCACTGCCCGGAGGCGCACTTGCGGCTATGGCAGGCCAACGTCGAGGTGCACGAAGCCGGACTGAAACTGGTGCGCCCAGGCATGCGCTGCAGCGACATTGCCCGTGAACTGAATGACATTTTCCTTCGCCATGACCTGCTGCAATACCGCACCTTCGGCTATGGCCACTCATTCGGCACCTTGAGCCATTACTACGGCCGCGAGGCCGGGCTTGAACTGCGCGAAGACATCGACACAGTGCTGGAGCCGGGCATGGTGGTGTCGATCGAGCCGATGATCATGCTGCCCGAAGGGCGGCCTGGGGCCGGTGGCTATCGCGAGCATGACATCCTGATCGTCAACGACAGCGGTGCCGAAAACATCACTCGGTTCCCGTATGGGCCGGAGCACAACATCATTCGCACATAAGACTGATGCCGGCTTCATCGCCGGCACGCAAGCGCCCTGAGGGCGCCGGTGTGTCGGCGCCAAAGCCACTACACACAACAACAATATCCCGTATGACCACCACACCCTGCCTCCAATTAGAACAACCATGGGGTACCCGTCATGTCCAGCACCACCCTTGACCCATCCGCCGTCGCTGGCGTTTCGCACAGCGCCGAACGCCAAGCCCTGCGCAGGGCTGCCCGGGCCAGTTTCATGGGCAACTTCGTCGAATGGTTCGACTACGCAGCCTATGGCTACCTGGCCACCATCATCGCCGCCACCTTCTTCCCGCAGGCCGACAAGGCCACCAGCCTTTTGGCAACCTTTGCAGTGTTCGCCCTGTCGTTTCTGGTACGCCCATTGGGCGGCATCGTCTGGGGCCATTTCGGCGACCGGTATGGCCGGCGCAAGGCGTTGTCGTGGTCGATCCTGGTCATGTCGCTGTCCACCTTCTGCATCGGCTTGCTACCCGGTTACGCCCAGATCGGTCTATGGGCGCCGGCGCTGCTGTTGCTGATTCGCCTGGTGCAGGGGTTTTCCGCTTCGGGTGAGTATGCCGGTGCAGCAGCGTTCCTGGCCGAGTACGCGCCGCCGGGCCGGCGTGGCTTGTACACCAGCATTGTGCCTGCCAGTACCGCGGCGGGCCTGTTGTTCGGGGCAGCGTTCGTCGCGCTGTTGCATGAAGCGCTCAGCAATGAAGCCCTGCACAGCTGGGGCTGGCGCCTGCCGTTCCTGCTAGCGGCGCCGTTTGGCCTGGTGGGGCGCTACATCCGCATCAGTTTGCAGGACACGCCCAAGTTCCTGGAAATGGAGCAGCGCCTGGAAGCCAAGGCCGGCATGGCTCCGGCGCCCTTGCGCGAACTGCTCGGCCAGCATCGTCGCAGCCTGGCTATCGGCATGGGGGTTACCTGCCTGAACGCGGTGGCGTTCTATTTGCTGCTCAGCTACATGCCGACCTATCTGTCCACTGAAATGGGCATGAGCGAGCGGGACTCATTCATTGCTTCGACGGTGTCGCTGGCCACCTATATCGGCCTTGTTTTCCTGATGGGGCGGCTGTCTGACCTGTTTGGACGCAAAACCATGCTGGTGGTGGCATCGCTGTTGTTCCTTGGCCTGACCGTGCCGCTATTCAGCCTGCTGGACGGGCAACCGCTGCTGGTGATCCTGGCGATCCAGATTCTGTTCGGTGCGATGCTCGCCATGAACGACGGGACCTTGCCGTGCCTGCTGGCAGAGCTGTTTCCCACGCGGGTGCGCTTCAGCGGTTTTGCTTTGAGCTTCAATGCGGCCAATGCGCTTTTTGGCGGCACTGCACCGTTCATTGCCACTTGGCTGATCCAGGTGACCGGCAGCAAATTGGCGCCGGCGGGTTACTTGCTGGCAGCGGCACTGGTGGCGCTGGTGGCCATGCTGATGTGCCGGGAAACAGCTCACTCTGCGCTGGAAGATTGACTCACCTGGCTACGCACGTCGCGCAAAGGGTGCGAACCTGACCTAGCCCATGACCCCTGTCAGTGCAGCGAGGCCTGCCGCCGCTCGCCCAGTGGTGACAACCCGAAGAACCGGCTGTAGCTCTTGGAGAAATGCGCTGGCGAACTGAACCCGCACGCCAGCGCCACTTCGCGCACCTGCACATCGCTGCGCAGCAGCAACTCCCGTGCGTGCGACAGGCGCAGTTCCAGGTAGTACTGGCTGGGGGTGCGTTGCAGGTATTTGTGGAACAACCTTTCGAGCTGGCGCACGGTCACCTCGTTGAGGCTGGCCAGCTCCTCCAGGGTCAGCGGTTCCTCGAGGTTGGCCTCCATGATCGCCACCACCTGGCTGAGTTTGGGCTGGGCACTGCCGAGCAGGGTGCGCAACGGCACCCGTTGGCGGTCGCGCTCGCCACGCACGCGATCGCACAGCAGCAGTTCGGCGGCCTTGGCGGCAATAGCCTGGCCACCGGGCTCGCGGGCTACCAGTTGCAGCATCATGTCCATCGCCGCCACCCCGCCCGAGCAGGTATAACGGTCGCGGTCCAGCTCGAACAGCTGGCTGGAGATGACGATGCCGGGAAAGTGCGCTTGCAGGGTTGGTAGGTCTTCCCAGTGGATGGTACAGCGGTAGCCGGTGAGCAGCTCGGCCTTGGCCAGCAGGTAACTGCCGGTGCAGATACCGCCCAGGGGCAGGTGTTGCCGTGCCAGGTGGCGCAGCCACTCGATCAGCGGGCGGTTGCCGCGGCCACGGTCGATCGGGTTGGCGCCTACCACCAGCAGCGTGTCCAGGGCAGGGGCGTTGGCGATGCTGTAGTCGGGTAGTACGCGCATGCCGTTGCTGGCCACCACCGGTGCTTCATCCGCCGCAATCAATACACTGCGAAACAAGGGTTGGTGTGCGGCCAGGTTGGCCATGCGCAGTGTTTCGACGGCCGATGCCAGGCCGATCGTGGTGAAATTGGGCAAAATCAGAAAGCCGAAGGTCTTGACCGAACAACGCTTTACACTAGAAAGCGGCGGGTTTGCAGAAACGGGGTGGACCATTGCGCTGTACCTGTGCAAGCTGAGCCGTGGTTTGTCAGGGGCAGTGAGAAAACAGGGCCTCGCGTGGTGCTTGTTGTTATAGGTCGTTGCCGGGTCGATCTTACACCCAGGGCGCAGCGGCCAGGAATGGCTCTGCCCGTTGGCAGGGCCGACAGTGATCGCATAGAGAAGGTGATTGTCAGTGAACCCCGAAACCTTGCTGGCAAGCCTGCCAGGCTACGCTATCGCACCCGACTCGATTCAGGTGCTGCCCGATGCCAAGGCCTACCGTGCCTGCCTGCTCGAGCGTATCGGCATGGCCACCCGGCGCATTGTCATCGTGGCCCTGTACCTGCAGGAAGACGAGGCAGGCCAGGAAGTACTGGACGCCTTGTACCAGGCCAAGGCCGCGCGCCCAGGCCTGCAAATCACCGTTGTGGTCGACTGGTTCCGCGCCCGCCGCGGGCTGCTGGGGGCCGGGCGTCAGCCGGGCAATGCGGCCTGGTACCAGGCCCAGCGCCAGTTGCACGGGCTGGAGATCGCCATCCATGGGGTGCCGGTGCAGACCCGCGAGCTGTTTGGGGTGTTGCACCTCAAGGGCAGCATCATCGACGACTGTGTGATCTATACCGGTGCCAGCCTGAACAACGTGTACTTGCACCGTTTCGAACGCTACCGCCTGGACCGCTATCACCTGTTCCAGTCACCGGCACTGGCGGATGCCATGGCCGACCTGGTGCAGCGCCTGCTGCATCCGGCCGCCACGCCGCGTCTCGATCTGCCGGCGCCACCTTCTACCCGTAGCCTGCGCGGTGACATCCGGCGCCTGCGCGCCCGGTTGCGGCGCATGGCCTATCAGGCCCCGGCCCCTGAGCCAGGGCAGGGCCTGCGGGTCATACCGCTGCTGGGGGTGGGCCGAGGCAACCGGTTGAACCGGGCCGTGTGTGCGCTGCTGGCGGCGGCGCAGGCGCAGATCATCATCAGTACGCCGTATTTCAACCCGCCACGTGTCGTGATGCGCGAGCTTGACCAAGCGTTGGCGCGGGGGGTGCGGGTGGAGTTGATTGTCGGCGACCGCACAGCGAACGACTTCTATATCCCGCCAGGTGAACCGTTCAGTGCCAGTGGCGCGTTGCCTTACCTGTACGAGGACACCTTGCGCACCTTCGTTCGGCGCCGCCAGGCGGCGATAGCCAGCGGGCAGCTACAAGTGCGCATCTGGAACGATCCGGGGCATACGTTTCATGCCAAGGGGGTGTGGGTCGATCAGCGTTATTCGCTGCTGACCGGCAACAACCTGAACCCGCGGGGGTTCAACCTGGACCTGGAGAACGGCTTGCTGATCGACGACCCGCATGGGCAATGGTTGGCGCCGCGTGAAGCGGAGCTCGACGGGTTGCGCCGGTTCGCGCCGCCGATCGATTCACTGGAGACCTTGGGCGTGAAGGCCGAACACCCCAAGGAAGTGCGTCGGTTCCTGCGGCGGTTGCGTTACAGCCGCCTGGAGCCGTTGATCAAGCGGGTGTTGTGACACCGGCTGGAGCACAGCGCGGTAGCGTAACGATCTGGCGCAAGGAAATGGCTGCCTGGGCCTGACCGTGGGCCTCATGAAGGGAAGGTGGCTGATCGTCAGGTCAGCTATTCAGCCTGCGGTGATATCAATATGATATCGGTGCTGCCGCAGGCGTTCCTGCGGTTGAGCTATGATTTACAGGCTCCCGACCAGAGCCCCTCTGAAAAGTCATCACAAGCGCATACAATCGCGCCCTTTTTCCTTGTTAACCAGATAGGCCCAAGCGTATATGGCGCTAGATCCAGCTACGATGCTGACCATTTCGGTTGCCCTGGCAGCAGCGGCTGCCCTGTATTTGGCAATTGAATGGCGCAGTGTTCGCGAGTCCTCGCTTCTGTTGTGGAGCGCGGGCTTCGCCACCATCACGGTCGGTTGCGTGCTGGCCTTGTTGCGCGGGCTCGGTTTGCTGTTCATCGGCATCTGGTTCGCCAATGGCTTGCTGGTGGTGGCCCATGGGTTTTTCTTGTGGGGTGTGCTGCGCTTTACCCAAGAGCGTTTGTCACGGGCGTGGCTGATCATTGTGCTGGTCTGGTTCGCCTTGCTGCTGTTGCCCGTGGGGCCGCAGTGGTCGAAGGTGATGTTGATGGTCAACTCGTTGCTGGTGGCGGCGCTGACCCTCAAGGCGAGCCTCCTGTTGCGGCCCCATGGCAAGTCGTTGAGCGTTGGCGCGGTGCAGCTGCGCTACGTGCTGTTGCTCCATGGTGTGTTCTATGTGGTCAAGGCAATCATTGCGATTGCACCGGGTACCTTGATTGACCTGGCCACGTTTGGCGGGCTGATCATTCAGGTTTCGCTGGTGGAGGGGGCGATGGCGATCATGCTGATTGCCTTGTCGATGACTGGCACCGTGCGTTACCGACGCGAGGAGCGGATTGCCCGGTTGGCGGCACGCGACCCACTGACCGCGCTGTACAACCGGCGGGCCCTGGAAGTGCGGGCAGCCCCTTTTTTCAAAAACGTCAGCCCCACCCAGCCCGGTGCTTTGCTGCTGATCGACATCGACAATTTCAAGCTGGTCAATGACCTGCATGGGCATATTGCCGGGGATCGGTTGCTGGTTGCCCTGAGCGAGATGATCCGTACGGTGCTGCCGGAGCGGTCGCTGGCAGCGCGTTTGGGCGGGGACGAGTTTGTCATATTGCTCAGTGGCACCAGCAATGAGCGGGTGTTGGACCTGGGTGGGATCTTGCGGGAGCAGTTCCAGCTGTATGCGGGCAAGACGGTGCCGACGCCGGAGGCGGTGACGCTGAGTATTGGCGCCACCTTGTTCGACCAGCCGCCGGCGAGTCTGGCGGCACTGATCGAGCAGGGTGATGTGGCGTTGTATCAGTCCAAGCGGGGTGGGCGGGACAGTATTCGTTTTGTCGAGCGGTCGATGGCGGGGGTTGGCCAGTGAGGCTTCAGCCTTGGTCAGCCCTGATACGATCCCTGTGGGAGATTCTATGGTTTCTGGCAAGGGTAGCCGCAGAATCTTCAGCGCCTGTGAGATCGAGCGCCGCCCGCGCGGCGCTCGCTCTCACAGGCGCTGCATATCTTCTGACAAACACCTGTCAGCCCTGAGGCGATCCCTGTGGGAGCTGGCTTGCCGGCGATGGGCCGCAACGCGGCCCCAAGTTGCATGACTGACGCGCATTAGCGCAAGGTGCTGTCAGGTCACAACCTGATAGCACGGTACATACGCCGCCCCGCCGGGCAACTTCATCCGGTGCTGGTCGACGAACGCCTGCAGCAACCGCCCCAGTGGATCGAGCACAGCGCTGTCGCCACGAATCTGATAAGGACCGTGCTCCTCGATCAGGCGGATACCCTTGTCCTTGACGTTGCCGGCGACGATGCCGGAAAACGCCCGGCGCAGGTTGGCCGCCAGTTCGTGCGGTGGCAGATCGCGGCGCAGGTCCAGTTCTGCCATGGCCTGATGGGTAGGGTCGAAGGGGCGCTGGAAGCTTTCCTCGATCTTCAGCAACCAGTTGAAGTGGAAGGCGTCGTTGCGCTCGCGGCGGAACTGCTTCACCGCCTTGAGCCCTTCGACCATGTGCCGGGCAACTTCTGCCGGGTCGTCGATGATGATCTCGTACAAGCGGTGCGCCGCCTCGCCCAGCGTGGCACCGACAAAGGCATGCAACTGCTGCAGGTAGGGTTCGGCACTGCGCGGGCCGGTGAGCACCACCGGGAACGGCAGCTCGTGGTTATCCGGGTGCATGAGGATACCCAGCAGGTAGAGGAATTCCTCTGCCGTACCGGCGCCACCGGGGAAGATGATGATGCCGTGGCCGACACGCACGAAGGCTTCCAGACGCTTCTCGATGTCCGGCAGGATCACCAGTTCGTTGACGATCGGGTTGGGCGCCTCGGCAGCGATGATGCCCGGCTCGGTCAGGCCCAGGTAGCGGCTGCCATGCATGCGCTGCTTGGCATGGGCAATGGTCGCGCCCTTCATCGGGCCCTTCATCACGCCAGGGCCGCAACCGGTGCACACGTCCAGCTTGCGCAGCCCCAGTTCGTGCCCGACCTTCTTGGTGTACTGGTACTCTTCGCTGCTGATCGAGTGGCCGCCCCAACACACCACCATCTTGGGCTCCACACCCGGGCGCAGGGTGCGGGCGTTGCGCAGCAGGTGAAACACGTAATCAGTGATGCCCTGGGAACTTTCCAGGTCGATGCGCTGGCTGGCCAGTTCGCTTTCGGTGTAAACAATGTCACGCAGGGCGCTGAACAGCATTTCGCGGGTGCTGGCGATCATCTCGCCATCGACAAAGGCGTCGGCCGGGGCATTCAGCAGCTCCAGGCGCACGCCACGGTCCTGCTGGTGGATACGCACCTCAAAGTCCCGGTAAGCCTCAAGGATGGTCTTGGCATTGTCGACATGGGCGCCGGTGTTGAGGATGGCCAGGGCGCACTGGCGGAACAAGGTGTAAAGGCTACCGGTACCGACTTCACTCAGTTGCTGCACTTCACGTTGTGACAGCGTCTCCAGGCTGCCTTTGGGGCTGACGGATGCATTGATGACATGGCGTTGAGGCATCTAAGTCTTTCCTGTGCGGGTAAAACATCCTTCTTTGACAACACCATACCGAGAAATGTGGGCGGCAACGAGGGGGGCGGTGAAAAACCTTTGCAGGGCTGCGCCTGCTTCGCCGCCCGGTTGTCGATCAGCTCAACAACTTCTGCACCCCAAGGGTGATTGCCAGGCCGCCGCCAACCAGCCACAGGTTGAGCAGCGCACCGGTCGCCAGCGCCCGTGGCCCGGCCTGGCGAATCTGGTTCAAGCGCGTTTCCATGCCAAGTGCCGTCATTGCCATGGTCAGGGCGAAGGTATCCAGGCCGTTGAGCGCCTGGGTCACGCTGCCGGGCAGCACCTGCAGCGAGTTCACCAGCACCAGGGCGAGGAAGCCGAAGGCGAACCAGGGCATGGCGATGCGGCCGTTGCCTTTGCCTTGGCCAGCCTGGCGCGAGCGGCTGATCCACAGGCCGACCACCAGCAGCACGGGTACCAGCAGCATGACCCGGGTCATTTTGACGATGGTCGCGATGTGGGTGACCTCCGGGCTGACGTTGCTGGCGGCGCCGACCACCTGGGCCACTTCGTGGATGGTGCCGCCCAGCAACAGGCCGGCACCCAAGGTGTCCAGGTGCAGCCAGCCAGCGTTGATCGCCAAGGGGTAGACAAACATCAACAAGGTGCCGAACAGCACCACGCTGCCTACCGCCATAGCGCTCTTGTGCGGGGCGCTGCGCAGCGCCGATTCGAATGCCAGCACGGCGGCTGCCCCGCAGATGGCGCTACCGGCGGCCGTCAGCAGCGCGGTGTCGCGGTCGAGCTTGAAGACTTTCATGCCGCACCACAGGCCGATCAGCAATGTGCTGCCAACCACCAGCAGCGAGACGATGAGCCCCGACCAGCCTACCTCGGCAATTTCCTGCAGGCTCACCCGCAGGCCGAAGAACGCCACGGCAATGCGTAACAAGCCGCGAGCGGAAAAATGGATACCCGCGGCCCAGCTTGCCGGCACGCCGTCACGCAGCGCGTTGCCATACAGCGCACCGGCGACGATGCCGACAATCAGCGGGCTGATGCCAAGCCTGGCGATGGCGGGTATGGCCGCCAGTTGCGTCACAGCCAGCGCAAACAGCGCGACGAACAGAATGCCATTGAGCCGCCCTTTGGTGGAAAGGGTAGGGGTATAGGCAGGGTGGGACGGTACCGTGGCCATGTGAGTCCTCCGGGCAATGATTCGACGAGGCCTACGTTAATCCGGTTATAACCTTATAAAAAATCGTAATTTAGGATGGCAAGTATCCGTTTAGCTGATATTTTCCGTTAATGACCCCAGAACAGCTGATAACATTCGCCACCGTTGCCGAGCATGGCAACATCAGCCATGCGGCCCAGGCCCTGCACCTGTCGCAGCCTGCGGTTTCCGGGCAGCTCAAGCTGCTGCAGGAGGCGTTCGGCGAACCCCTTTACCAACGTGCCGGTCGCGGCGTGCGGCTGACAGCGGCTGGCGAGCAACTGCTCGCACACGCCGAGCGCTTGCGCGATACCTTCCGCCAAGCCCAGGCCCTGCGCGAGGCCATGCGCGGGTTGGAGCGCGGCACCTTGCGCATTGGCGCCAGCACCACGCCCGCCAGTTACCTGTTGCCTTACCTGATTGCCGATTTTCATCGGCAGTACCCGGACGTGCTGGTAACGACCTCGCATGGCAACACGGCGGAGATCGTGGCGGCATTGGACAGCGTCGATATCGCCCTCATCGAGGGGCCGCCCGGCCAGGACTTGCCCCTTGGCACGCACACCACGCCGTGGCGCGAGGACGAAATCGTGGCGATCGTGCCGCGCGGGCACCCCCTGGCAGGCACGCACGAGCAGTCGTTGGCGGCGCTGGGGGCCTATCCGTTGGTGTTGCGTGAAAGCGGCTCGGGGGTGCGGCAGATCGTCGAGCGGGCATTCGCCCGTGATGGCGTAGCCATGCGTGTGGCGCTGGAAATCGCCGGTGTGGAGGGGGTCAAGGAAGCGGTGCGTGCCGGCATGGGCATCGGCTTTGTTTCAGCCATGTCCATACGCCACGAGGACGGTGCTTTGCAACGCTTGCAGGTGCATCCCCAGGCATTGGTGCGTCGTTTTTCCATATTGATGCCGCACGCCGCTACGCCCTCGCGGGCGGCGGCGCGGTTTCTGGCGTTGTGCATGGCATAGCACAAAACGTCGCCCGCACCGGTACTCCCCCTCACCGCTCTATCACTGCAAGTGCGTGGACAATCCTTCTGAAGTTATCGATCGTGAGTGGCAAATCCGGTCACAGATTTTGGGCGCTTTTACCATTGTCACGCACGTCATTCGAAGGCGATTATTTTTCTGACGCTTCAGCGACTTCTCCCCAATAAGAACAAATCAGAGGGACGCATCGTGATGCCTTGTTACTTTCCTGCGTTACCTAGCTTTGGCTATCAGCATGTTGTTGATCTTCAAACATGTGGACCCTGGTTGTCTGTGGGTGCATGTATTGAACGCTGTGATTGCAATGCTCAAGCTGACCAAAGCGACCTCTTTGGCGAAGGCTCTCACGGTGTCAGTACACACTGCACATTTGAAGACCTGATTGCCCGCACCCGTTTTAATGATTGCTCTCCCAAACGCCCGAATTAGGCGAACTCGACTTCTGCCTCTCCATCATCACCGTTCGAGACCAACAGGCGTGACTTGAGTGGTTGTGGTGGCCGGAAAGAATGTCCCTGCCCGTGTCAGCGCCAAGTGCTGGCTCGCTACCTCGCGTTTATCAAAGTAGTTACCGCAAGTACTTCGGCTTCAGGCATGGGGCGGGTGCGTAAATTGTGCCTGGGCTGAAAGACAGTCCTGGCAGTTTCATGCAGACAGTCGAGCATGTTGGATTGGCCTGCGATCGCGACACGTAAGTACACTTCAGTAGAAAAAAATAAGATTGAAGGAGATACGGTATGAGTGCTTTGAATGTGTTCACGTTGGCCGGAGAGTCTAAGTTCAATCGCTTTCATGGGTTGATTCTTTTTTGGTGCGTGCTGATACTGATCATTGATGGTTACGACTTGGCAGTGGTGGGGGCAGCACTGCCAGCCATCATGGTTGATATGCAAATTGACGCAACCAGTGCCGGCGTTATGGCTGGCTCAGCCTTGTTTGGCACCATGCTGGGGGCAATTTTTCTGGGGACGCTGGCAGACCGTATAGGTCGGCCAAAGATGATTGCAATCTGTGTGGCTCTCTTCAGCCTATTCACTGCTGCCGCTGGTTTCACTGACAATCCGTTAACCTTTAGCATCCTGCGCTTTATCGCAGGGTTGGGAATCGGCGGTGTGTTGCCTATCTGCACGGCGCAGATGGGAGAGTTCTCGCCCATGAAGGTTCGCACCCGCTTGGTGACCCTCGTTTTCGCGGGCTATTCGGTGGGCGGAATTTTGGTAGCGCTCACGGGTAAGCAACTGATCGAAAGCTACGGCTGGCAATATGTTTTCTACGTAGCAGCCCTACCAGTCTTTTTGATTCCTTTCATATTGAAGACCATGCCCGACTCTATCGGCTTCCTGTTGAAGCAAGGTCGGGAAGACGAGTTGAAAATCATTGCACGTCGTCTTCGTCCTGAACTTATGATCAAGGATGACACTACGCTTGTCGGTAACCCTCATATTGTTGCCGAGCAAGACAAGCCTGTACGAAGCCTTTTCCAGGAAGGGCGTGCCTACAGCACCGTCATGATCTGGCTGGCGTTCATTACTGGGCTTTTCATGGTATATGCGCTCAACTCATGGCTCACCAAGCTCATGGCCATGGCGGGTTTCAGCCTCGGTTCCGCCCTGAATTTCGTTATTGTGTTCAACCTCGGGTCGATATTCGGTGCACTTTTCGGTGGCTGGCTCAGCGATAAATTCAGCATCAAGCAGGTGTTGGTGGTGTTTTACGTGGTCGGTGCAGTTGCACTCACGCTAATGGGTTACACGCGTTCTACTGAACTGCTCTTCGTCGTCGTGTTCATCGTGGGTGGCTCCACGCTCGGTACCCAACTTCTGGCCTATGCGTATGCCGGGGATTTTTACCCCCCCACCATCCGTTCAACGGGTGTGGGCTTTGCGTCGGGGGTCGGTCGTATCGGAGCGATAGTCGCGCCAGTTTTGATTGGGGCACTCGTATCGATGGCCTTGCCGCTGGAGCAGAACTTCATGGCAATCGGCCTTGCCGGTCTGGTAGGTGCTGTTGCTGTGACCCTGATCAACCAGTCGCGCGCGGACTCCACGGTGGTGAGGAACAAGGTCATTGTTTCACACGATCTGACCTGATGTCGGCGCTGTAGGCAGGGGGTCGACGTTCATCATTTGCATGGGGGTGACCTGCGGCTCATGCACAAACATACAACAATAATAAGGGTGCCTGTGATGGGTGGTTTTAATAAAAAGTCATTAGCCTGTTCTGCTGCTCTGCTGGTGACGCCTTATGTTTCTGCTGCGTTCGTGGAAGATTTCAAAGGTGGTCTCGAGCTTCGAAACTTTTATTACAATCGCGATTTCCGTAATGATGGGGCTGCGCAGTCCAAGCGCGATGAGTGGGCACAGGGCTTTATCCTGAACCTGCAATCCGGCTTCACAGAAGGCCCCGTGGGCTTCGGTATCGACGCCATGGGCTTGTTGGGGGTCAAGCTTGACGCTAGCCCTGACAGAACGGGATCTGGACTATTGCCCTTCGATTCCGACAGAAACGTGGAAGACGAGTATGGAAAATTCGTGGCCACCGCCAAAGCCAGGGTAGGCAAGACTGAGTTGAGAGTAGGAGGGCTAAGTCCTCTGATGCCTTTACTCTGGAGCAATAACAGTCGCCTGTTGCCTCAGGTTTTTCGCGGGGGTTCTCTGACGGTCAACGATATTGATGCATTGACGGTTACGGCCACAAGGGTCAACGCTGTGAAACAGCGTAACTCTACCGATTTCGAATCACTCACGGTATTTGGCTATGCCCCGGTCGAAGCTGACCATTACAATTACATTGCCTTCGATTACAAAGCTGATAAGGACATGCGACTTAGCCTGCACGCCGCCGAACTTGATGATCTCTACAAGTCCTACTTCGGCGAAATCAAAGTCAGTCGGCCGTTTTTGAAGGGTGATGTCATTGCGGATGTTCGCTTTTTCGATGCCAGCGAAACCGGCGCTAAAAAACTGGGTAGCGTAGATAACCGGACACTGAGTAGCTACGTTGCTTATAGCATAAATGGGCACATCATCGGGGGCGGCTATCAGAAGGCGTGGGGCGACACGCCATTTGCGTTCATAAACGGCACAGATACCTACCTGTTCGGTGAGTCGCTGGTCAGTACATTCACTGCGCCCAACGAGCGTGTCTGGTTCGCCCGATACGATTATGACTTCGCCGCGTTGGGCGTGCCTGGATTGCTTTTCACCACCCGATATACGAAAGGCGATGATATTGATCCTGCTCTGCTAACAACCCGCCAAGCCGCTTCACTTCGTCAAAATGGGAGCGAGGGTGAAGAGTGGGAGCGAGTGACCGACCTCTCTTATGTCATCCAGAGTGGCCCAGCCAAAGGCGTCTCTTTTCAATGGCGTAACGCTACGAACCGATCGACCTATGCGGACAGCGCCAATGAAAATCGATTGATCATGCGTTATACCTTCAATTTCTAACGTGTTAAGGCGGGCCGCACAGATTAGTCGGCCCGTTTCAGCTTATGCCGCCGGAGGGTTTATTGGCAGCTCCCTAGGGTGGGGGATAGGAGGTGGCGCAGGTGGACTGACAGTGCCGGCCTGGTGGGCGCAAGATCACCCGCGATGAAGCCGGCACAGCCGCCATCAATTCACCTTGAAAACGTGTTTCATATAGGCCACGAAATTCTCGTCCCGGCACTGGGTCTTGCCAGGGCTGTCGGAAATTTTCGCCACCGGCGCCCCATTGCACGCGGTCATCTTGATAACCATGTTCATCGGCGCTACCCCCGGGATATCGCACGTCAACTGAGTACCAATGCCGAAGCTCACATTGATCCGTTCATGCAACGCCCGGTACAGCCCCAGCGCTTTGGCAAAATCCAGCCCATCGGAGAAGATCAGGGTCTTGCTCTTTGGGTCGATCCCCAGCCGTTCATAGTGAGCAATGGCTTTTTCCGCCCACACCAGTGGATCGCCAGAGTCGTGCCGCAAGCCATCGAACAGCTTGGCGAAATACAGATCGAAATCGCCGAGGAAGGCATCCATGGTGATGCAGTCGGTCAACGCTATGCCGAGCAGCCCTCGGTACTCCCTGACCCAGCATTCCAGTGCGGCGGCCTGGCTGTCGACCAGGCGCGGGCCCAACTGCTGGTGTGCCATGAACCATTCGTGGGCCATGGTGCCCAGCGGCTTGAGCTCGAACTCACGCGCCAGGTGCACGTTGCTGGTGCCAACGAAGCGCCCCGGGAAATCATGCTTGAGGATATGCACGACTTCTTCCTGCACCCGGTAGGAGAAGCGCCGGCGCGTGCCGAAGTCCGCCAACTGGAAACCGGCCAGCTCTTCGGCACTGGCCTCGGCCTTCAGCCAGTCGAGCTTCTGGTACAGGCGCTCGCCGACTTGTTCGATCACCACGTCACGGTAGCGGTAGCGGTTGCGCACCTCGCTGATGATCGCCAGCAGCGGGATCTCGTAGAGAATCACGTGCAACCAAGGCCCGCGTACGCGCACTGCCAGTTGCCCGGCGGCGTCCAGGCCCACCTGTACATAGCGCAGGTTGAAACGGAACAGGCTGAGAAAGCGGATGAAATCCGGTTTGAGGAAAGGGATTTTCTCCAGATAGGCCAACTGGTCATGGGTCACCGTGACCTCGGCCAGTTGTTCTACCTGGTAGCGGATTTCAGCCAGGTAGGGAGACAAGTCTTCGTCGTTGCGGCAACGAAACTCCCACTCCACTTCGGCGTTGGGGTAGTTGTGCAGCACTGCCTGCATCATGGTGATCTTGTAGAAGTCGGTGTCCAGCAGGTTCTGGATGATGCGGGGGCCGAAAACACTTTCGCTCATGGGCGTTGTTCCTTGAACAGGGCAAGCTGGTGGTCGAGCGCGGCCTCGTCGCCGCAGAGGATGACCCCCTCGGCGGCCAGGGCGCCGCACGCCTCGATAGCGCCTGCTTGAGTCAGCGCGCGGCAGGCCGGCAGGTACAGCAGCACTTCGAAACCGGCCTGGCGCAGTTGCCGGGCGGTGGTCTTGACGCAGTAGTCCAGGGCCAGGCCACCGACGATCACCGCGCCTACCTGCTGTACCTTGAGGTATTCGATGACCCCCGTGGAGCGGCGTTCGGCGAGGTCGTGATAGCAGGCGCCGTAGGGGTGCAGGTCGGGCTCGACACCCTTCCAAACGAAATAGTCGTAATCGATGGGCGCCGGCAGGCCAGGCAGCAGCTCGAACCCAGGGGTGCCGGGGACGCAGTGGCTGACCCAGGTCAGGTCGGCGTTGGCCAGTTGCAGGGGCTGCAGCATGTGCGCCGGGTCGGCGACAACCCAGGCGGCGTTGGCCGGGTGGGCGTCTTTACTGCCCAGGCGCAGGTCCGCGCGCAGGGCCATGGTGTTGAGGTCAACCGCAATTTCATGGCCTTCGGGAACCGGGAGTTCCTGCGGCGCGTTGCCGGTGAAGCCGTTCTGCGCATCGACATCGAAACTGGCGATTTTCATGGCGGTTCTCCTTGCTGGACTGGCTACATAATCTACCTGGTGATCTAAGTGTGTCAAGCGTCTTTCCCCGTGGATTTGCTTATTGATTTACTTAGTGTCTCTGGTGGATTATTAAGCCAGTGAATGAGGAGCAACCCGGTGAGTACAGTTGAAGTCCTGGCCAGTGTCGATATCGTGACCCTGCGCCTGGCCCCCGATGCGCATCATCTGCAAGTGTTGTTGCACCGCCGTGAGCGCGAACCGCATGCCGGTCAGTGGGCGTTGCCGGGGGTGATCGTCAATGGTCGCACCCCTGACATCAGCCTGGAGGCCGCGGCCGAGCGCGCGTTGCGCGAAAAAACCCGGCTGGTGCCGTGCTACATGGAGCAGGTGGGTACCGAGGGCAATGCGTTTCGCGATCCGCGGGGCTGGTCGCTGAGCACCTATTACCTCGCCTTGATCGGCCCTGGGCAGGCAGCCTTGGGTGAGCAGTTGGCCTTTTTCGACCTGGACAGTGTGTTGGCGCGCAAGGTGCTCTTGCCTTTCGACCACACGTTGCTGGTGGAGCGGGCCCGCGAGCGGCTGGCGGCAAAGACCGTGTACAGCAGCTTGCCGCTGTACCTGCTGGCGGAGAAATTCACCGTGCTCGATGCCCTGGGGGCGGTTCAGGCATGCCTGGGGCAGACGGTGAACAGCACCTCGCTGCGTAAACGCCTGGAGCGCTTGCGTGAGCTGGGGTGGGTGAAGGACACGGGCGAGAAGAACCAGCCCAGGCTGGGCCGGCCGCAGCAGTTGTACCAGTACACGCCGCTGGGTGGGCGGGTGTTCATGTTTGATCGCAGCTTGTTGCCGGAGGGAGGTTAGAGTTCGGCTTGAGGGGCAGGGGGCGCTGCGACCGAGCGCCCCACCTGCGGTGCTCGGTCATGTATGGGTCAGCTTCCGGCATCGGAGCTCCCAGCGATGGTGCACAACCATCTGCTGGGATTTGCCGGCGCAGCAAACTCAGTGCCCCATGGCCAACTTGGCACTCAGCTGCCGGCGCCGGTAAGCACTGTCACGGCTGGCCAGCCACCAGTACAGCGGCGAAGTCACCGCCAGCCCCACCAGCCACGACAGGTCGGCGCCGTTGATGTGCTCGGAAATCGGCCCCACGTACAGCGGCGTGTTCATGAATGGGATCTGTACCACGATACCTACCGCATAAGCGAGCAGTGCCTGCGGGTTGTAACGGCCATAGATACCGCCATCGACCTGGAAGATCGACTGGATGTCGTAGTCGCCCTTGTGGATGGCATAGAAGTCGATCAGGTTGATCGCCGTCCACGGCACCAGCACCACCAGCAACACCAGCACCATGTCGACGAAGTGGCCAATGAAGTCCGCCGAAGCGAACACGGCGACCACGCAGCACGCCGACAGCACGATCAGCGACAGTACCGCGCGGCTCTTGGCGGTCGGGATCCAGCGGTAGGCGAAGGTTTGCACCAGGGTGATGATCGACAGCACCGCGCCATACAGGTTGAGGGCGTTGTGGCTGATGACACTGAGCAGGAACAGCACCAGCATGACGGGGCCAAGGGTCCCGGTGGCCAGTTTGACCGCATCCATGGTGTCCATGCCGGCCGGAATGGCCAGCACCGCCACGGCGCCGAAGATGAACGACAGGCTCGAACCCAGGGCCGAGCCCAGGTAGGTGGTCCAGAAGGTCGAGCTGACTTTCACGTCTGCCGGCAGGTAGCGGGAGTAGTCCGACACGTAGGGGGCAAAGGCGATCTGCCACAGCGCCGCCAGCGACACGGTGGCCAGCCAGCCGGCCAGGTTGAAGCTGCCGCGGCTGAGGAAGTCGTCGCTCTGCACATGGGTAAAGATATAGCCGAAGCCGACCACGATGCCGATACCCAGCACCCAGGTGCCGATGCGGTTGAGGACGTGGATGAAGCGGTAGCCGATGATGCCGATGATGCCCGAACCCAGCGCGCCGATGACGATACCGACCGGCACCGGTACGGCGTCGACCACACCGTGCAAAGACTTGCCGGCGAGCACGATGTTGGAGGCGAAGAAGCCGATGTACATCACCCCGGCAATCACTACTACCAGCAGCGCGCCCAAGGTACCGAACTGGGCACGGTTCTGGATCATCTGCGGGATGCCCATTTGCGGGCCCTGGGCCGAGTGCAGGGCCATCAGCACGCCACCGAGCAGGTGGCCCACCAGGATGGCGATGATGCCCCATATCAGGTTCAGGTGAAACAGCTGCACGCCCAACGCGCCGGTGACGATGGGAAGCGGCGCAATGTTGCCGCCGAACCACAGCGTGAACAGATCCCTTACCTTTCCATGGCGGTCTTGCGGTGGCACATAGCCGATCGTGTGTTTTTCTATCAGGGGTGCCGAATTGGCTGCACTGGTCATGACTGACTCCAAGGCAAGGTAGGGCATTGGCAACTGCCCGGGTGCGTCCCGGCGATGGGCGACGCGTTCTTGTTGGAGCGATGATGCGGGCCGCTGGGGTAACGGGAAATTAGTAAATATGTACCTTTAAGCCTTAAAAAACCTAAGGCTGACAAAAGCTTAAGCGGCTGACTGTAGCAAGGAGGGTGCCAGTTGGCTGAGGGGCTTGGGGTAGAGGGGTTGCGCGTTGTGGGGGCGGTGATGGGTGAGCTTCGCTGGTGCGCCCTGGGCATTTTTGGGGCGCCAGGAAGTGTTGCCTTTTTGCAGTTCGGTAAGGGTTTTTCGATCAGTTGGGGTATGGCGCAAAGGCCGTGTTGAGCACCCGTCCCGGCGCGGCCACGCTGGTAGGGCGGGTGTCCGGGGGGGGGGCGATGATTACCGTGGCGCTCGGGCTGATAGCCGGGCAAATCAACTGACCCCACTGGCCCTGTCGCCGGCAAGCCAGCTCCCACAGGCACATCAAACCCTTCGATGCTGTGGTGATCCTGTGGGAGCCGGCTTGCCGGCGATAGGGCCCGCACAGGCTAACGCATGAAGTGCACCTTGCCGGTATCGTCATTACCCATGTACATGCCATACACCCCAGCCTGCCGCTCCAGGATGTAACGTTCGAGAATCTGCCGGATCGCCGGGTAGTAGATCTGATCCCAAGGGATCTCATCCGGTGCGAAGAACTTGTACGCCAACGTTTCCGGCCCGTATTGCCCGGTTTCTTCGGTCACGATGGCGCGGAAGATGATGTAGACCTCGCTGATTTTCGGCACGCTGAAAATCGAGTACGGGGAAATGATGTCGGCCCGCACGCCGCTTTCTTCCCACACTTCGCGCAGCGCCGCCTGCTCGGTGGTCTCGCCTGCTTCCATGAAACCCGCCGGCAACGTCCAGGTGCCGGGGCGTGGCGGGATGGCACGCTGGCACAGCAGGTACTTGCCGTCGCGCTCGATGATGCACCCGGCGATGATCTTCGGGTTGATGTAGTGGATGTAGCCGCAGCCGCCACAATGCAGGCGTTCGTGGGTGTCACCTGCAGGAACGCCCCGGGCCAGTTCCTTGGTGCAGTGCGGGCAGTAGCGCGGGGCGTTAGGCATGATCAGCGGCCTGTGCGTGGCGTTAAATACGTGGATCCTTCAGCGCAAAGGGCTCGACGATGTCGCGCACCTTGACGTGGTCTTCCTGCTTCTGGCGCAGGTAATCCAGGGCTACCTTGGCAGCCGCACGCACATGGTCGACCGAGGCCTGGTGGGCAACCAGCGGGTCGCCCCCCTTGATCGCCTCGACCATCTTTTCCATCTCGCGGTTGCTGGCGCCACGACGGTTTTCCTGCGACACCGAGGTGGCGCGCAGGTAGCTGATGCGTGCCTGCAACTGGCGCAACTGCTGCGCCGCCACCTGGTTGCCGGAGCCTTCCAGCAGCACGTCGTAGAAGCCTTGAACCGAGTCCAGCACCTGCTGCAACTCGCCTTCTTCCAAGGCTTCGCGGTTGACCTCCAGCGCGCGCTCCAGGGCACGGATGTCCTTCGCCTTGGCGTTGAGGGTGAACAGCTGCACGATCAGGCCTTCGAGTACGCAACGCAGCTCGTAGATGTCGCGGGCGTCTTCCAGGGTGATGATGGCCACCCGTGGGCCCTTGGCGTCGGCGAATTCCACCAGGCCTTCGGATTCCAGGTGACGCAACGCTTCCCGAACCGAGGTACGGCTGACCCCAAGGCGGTCGCAGAGGTCGCGTTCGACCAGGCGGTCGCCAGGCAGCAGGTGGAAGTTCATGATCGCCGCGCGCAGCTTGTCTAGCACGATTTCGCGCAGGGTAACGGGGTTGCGGTTGACCTTGAAGCTGTCGTCGAGTGGCTGGCGTTTCATCAAGTGCGCTCTTAAAGAGGCTGCCCGGCCGCAACCGCAATAGCACCACGAACCTTGGGTGCTCCTTGCGTGGGTTCGAACAGCCCGGTGTTAACGGGTTGGCTCCGCATCGGCTTCAGCGAACGCTTCGCGGGCCAGGCGGAAGCTGTCCACCGCCGCGGGCACGCCGCAATAAATGCCGACCTGGAGCAGGATCTCGCGAATCTGTTCACGGCTCAGGCCATTACGCAATGCGCCGCGAATGTGCAGCTTGAGCTCGTGGGGCCGGTTGAGCGCGGAAATCATGGCCAAGTTTATCATGCTGCGCTCTTTGAGCGAGAGGCCTTCACGGCCCCAGACGTGGCCCCAGCAGTATTCGGTAACCAGTTCCTGCAACGGCTTGGTGAAGTCGTCGGCGTTCTGAATCGAGCGGTTGACGTAGTCTTCGCCCAGTACCTGGGTGCGGATTTGCAGGCCTTTCTCGTACTTGTCATTGCTCATGCGCAGTGCTCCGGAATGAAACAGGGACATCGGCGGTGGCTTGTTCGCGGGCTTGCCCGCTCCCACAGGTAATGCACAGGTCTCGGGAACTGTGCCGTCCCTGTGGGAGCGGGCAAGCCCGCGAAGCAGCCAACACCGGCTCAAAGGTCTATCAGCCCAAAGGCGGCAGGGCGCCCAGCTTGCCCTTGTGGTACACCATCGGCGTGACCGGCTGCTCGGGCAGCACCAGGTTCTTCACCGCACCCACGATGATCGCATGGTCCCCGCCGTCATACTCGCGCCACAGTTCGCATTCGATGATCGCCGTGGCCTTCGCCAGCAGCGGGTTGCCCAGCTCGCTCAGGTGCCACTCGATGCCCTTGGCCTTGTCCTTGCCCTTGCCGGCAAACGCATAGGCCTCGGCGGTTTGCTCGGCCGACAGCAGGTGGATCGCGAACTGCTTGCTGTCGCGCAGGATCGGGTAGGTGTCAGAGGCGTAGTTGGGGCAGAACAGCACCAGCGCCGGGTCGATCGACAGGGCGCTGAAGGCACTGGCGGTGATGCCGACGATGCCACCGTCGGCGTCCAGGGTGGTGACAACCGTGACGCCGGACGGGAAGGAGCCCATCACGTCTTTGTAGATGCCAGGTTCGATCATCTCGTGCTACCTCTTAGCGCATCACAAACGGGTCGGGCATGGGCGCGGTGGACAGGTTGATCCACACGGTCTTCAGCTCGGTATAGGCCAGCACCGAATCGATGCCACTCTCACGGCCGTAGCCGCTGTTCTTGAAACCGCCGATCGGGGCCATGGCCGACACGGCGCGGTAGGTGTTGACCCAGATGATGCCCGAGCGCACGTCACGGGCCAGGCGGTGGGCGCGGCCCAGGTCGCGGGTCCAGATACCGGCCGCCAGGCCGAACTGCGAGTCGTTGGCGATCTCCAGCGCCTGCTCCTCGGTCTTGAAGCGGATGACCGCCGCGACCGGGCCGAACACTTCTTCCTGCATGATGGTCATCGAGTTGCTGTCGCACTCGAACAAGGTCGGTTCGTAGAACCAGCCTTCGCCTTCGACCTCGGCCCGCTTGCCACCCATGTGCAGCTTGGCGCCTTCAGCCTTGGCCGCAGCGACCAGGCCTTCGACCACGGCCAACTGCTGCGCGGTCGCCATCGGGCCCATTTCGCTGGCATCGTCCTGCGGGTTGCCGATGCGGATGCGCTTGGCGCGGGCAATCAGGCGCTCGACGAACTCGTCGAAAATCTCGTCCTGCACCAGCAGGCGCGAGCCGGCGACGCAGCTTTGCCCGGAGGCGGCATAGATGCCGGCCACGGCGCCGTTGATGGCGCTGTCCAGGTCGGCATCGGCGAAGATGATGTTCGGCGATTTGCCGCCCAGCTCCAGCGACAGCTTGGCGAAGTTCTCGGCACTGCTGCGCACCACGTGGCGGGCAGTGGCTGCACCGCCGGTGAAGGCGATCTTGCGCACCAGCGGGTGGCGGGTCAGCGCCGCGCCGGTGCTTGGGCCGTAGCCGGTGACCACGTTGACGACACCCGGCGGGAAGCCGGCTTCCAGGGCCAGGCGGGCCAGCTCCAGGATGGTCGCCGAAGCGTGCTCGGACGGCTTGAGCACGATGGTGTTGCCGGCCGCCAGGGCCGGGGCCAGTTTGATCGCGGTAAGGTACAGCGGGCTGTTCCACGGGATGATGCCGGCGACCACACCGATCGGCTCGTGCACGGTGTAGGCGAACAGGTCGGGCTTGTCCAGCGGCAGGGTGCCACCTTCGAGCTTGTCGGCCAGGCCGGCGGTGTAGTGGAAGAACTCGGGCAGGTAACCGACCTGGCCGCGGGTTTCGCGAATCAGCTTGCCGTTGTCACGGCTCTCCAGCTGCGCCAGGTGCTCTTTGTTCTCGGCAATCAGGTCACCCAGGCGACGCAGCAGCTTGCCGCGCGCGGTGGCCGTGATGCTGCGCCACTGCTTGCTGTCGAAGGCACGCTGGGCGGCCTGCACGGCCAGCTCCACATCGGCCTCGTCGGCATCGGGCAACTGTGCCCAGGCCTGGGCGGTGGCCGGGTTGAGGCTGTCGAAGGTCTTGCCGCTCTGGGCATCGCGCCATTGGCCGTCGATGCACATCTGGAAACGAACGAGGGTCATGCAACAATCCCCTTGGCGGATTCGGTAAGGGTGCGGGCTTGCGCGAGGAAGTCCAGCAGCATCTTGTTGACTTCACGCGGTGCTTCCACCGCCATCATATGCCGTTGCTCGGCCAGCACCACACTGTGCGCACCCGGGATGCGCGCCGCGAGCTGGCGGGTCATGGCCGGTGTGGAGCCCGAGTCGAGCTCGCCGGTGGCGATCAGTGTCGGCACCTGAATGCTGCCCAGATCGCTGGCGCGGTACATGTCCTGGGTGGCAAACAGCGAATAAGTGGTGTGGTAGCCCTGCGGGTCATTGCTCGCCAGTACCTGGCGGATAGCAGCGACCTGGGCCGGGTTGGCGGCCTTGTACTCACGGCTGAACCAGCGGTCGAGGGCTGCGTCGACATTGGCGTCGGGGCCCAGTTCAGCGGCCTGGGCGGCGCGGGCGATAACGCCGGCGCTCTGCTCGGGGCTGCGGTTGAACACGCTGTTGAGAACCACCAGTGCCGCCAGGCGCTGCGGGTAGTTGAGCGCAAAAGCCCGGGCAACCAGGCCGCCCATGGAAAAGCCGATTACCGTGGCCTGGGCGATTTGCAGGTGGTCGAGCAGTTCGGCGAGCTGGTCGGCATAGCCTTCCAGCGGGGTATCGGCGGCCGGCACGCGGCTTTGCCCATGGCCGAGCATGTCATAGGCGATGACGCGGTAGTCGTTGGCCAAACCAACGAACTGACCGCCCCACATTTCCTTGTTCAGGCCCACGCCGTGTATCAGTACCACGGGTTGACCCTGGCCGACGGACAGGTAGCTGGTGCCGGCAGGTGTGCGTTCAGCGACAGGCTGAATCATGGAGGGCGCTCCTTGAAGGTCGGGCGCGGCGGGTAAGCACGCCACGCCCCGGCCCGTCTTGGTTGTTGTTATTGAGCGTTGGCTTTTTCGGCAGCCAGTTCTTCCAGGTCGATGTAGCGGTTGCCGATGCGCGGGTGCAGGCGGCCGCCGTCGGCAGCGCCCAGCACCACGACGATTTCATCGGCACGCGGTGCGTCTTCGATCTGCATTTCCAGGGTGATGTAGTGCGAGCGCAGGCCCTCGTCGTCTTTCTGCATCATCGGGATCTGGATCGAGGTGCCTGGGCCACCACGCTTGTTGGTGAAGCTCAGGTAGCTCTTGGCCTGTACCGCTTCGCGGTAGTGGTTGCCAAAGCGCAGGGTGTGGATCACCGCCGAGGCATGCTCGATTTCGCCATCGGCACCCACCACGGCGGCCTTGCCGTAGGCCTCGATCTTGTCGGCCCCACCAATGGCGGCAGTCAGGCGCTCGACCATCAGCGCGCCCAGCTCCGAGCAGTTGGCGCGGATTTCCGGCTTCAGATCTTCAACGAAACCGCGACCGGCCCATGGGTTCTTGATCACCACGGCCAGGCCGACCATGGTCACCGGCTTGTCGGTGGCCTTGCCGCCTTCGATGCGGGTCTCTTCGGAGTAGGTGACGATCTTGCGGATTTCGAAACTCATGGGTGGCTCCTGGTGAGGGTTATCAGCTCTTGTTGTCTGATGGTATACCATAATATTTGTTGTGCAAGAGGGGGCGGGAAATTTCTCTTGCGGGGGGACGGGAGGCTGCTAGTCGTAAGCTGAAAGTCGAAAGTCGAAAGTCGAAAGTCGAAAGTCGAAAGTCGAAAGTCGAAAGTCGAAAGTCGAAAGTCGAAAGTCGAAAGCAGATCTGCTTTTGCTTTTGCTTTTGCTTTTGCTTGTAGCTTGTAGCTTGTAGCTTGCCGCTTGCCGCTTGCCGCTTGCCGCTTGCCGCTTGCCGCTTGCCGCTAAAAAAGCCCGCTCGCGCAAGCCGCATGGGCCTACGGGAGCGGGCTGCGTCCCGCAATGTTTCAGGCAATGGGAATTCAGGCGAACGCCGGTACCACTTCCTTGATGAACAGTTCGAGGGACTTCTTCTTCTCGGCGTGGGGCAGGCTGTTGTCGCACCAGAAGCTGAACTCGTCGACACCCAGCTCCTGGTAATAGCGGATACGCGCGATGATCTCTTCCGGGGTGCCGATCATGGTGTTCTTGCGGATGTTCTCCAGCTGGAACGCCGGCACTTCGGCAAACTTGGACTCCGGGCTTGGCTCCAGGAAGCCGTTGACCGGGGTGGTCTTGTTGCCGAACCAGGCATCGAAGGTGCGGTAGAAGCGCGAAATGGCCTGGGCGCCCACCTTCCAGCCGTCCGGCTCGGCCGGGCTATGCACGTGGGTGTGGCGCAGCACCATCAATTGCGGGCGCGGTACGTCGGGGTTGTTGTCCAGGGCGGCCTGGAACTTGTTCTTCAGGTCGAGTACTTCTTCGTCGCCCTTCATCAGCGGCGTGACCATGACGTTGCAGCCGTTGGCCACGGCAAAGTTGTGCGAGTCCGGGTCGCGGGCGGCGATCCACATGGGCGGCGTAGCGTTGAACGGCTTCGGTACGCTGGTGGAAGTGGGGAATTTGTAGACTTCGCCGTCGTGGGCGTAGTCACCTTCCCAGAGCTTGCGCACCACCGGCACCATCTCGCGCAGGGCCTTGCCGCCGTCGGTGGCCGGCATGCCACCGGCCATGCGGTCGAATTCGAACTGGTACGCGCCACGGGCCAGGCCCACTTCCATGCGGCCGTTGCTGATTACGTCGAGCAGGGCACATTCACCTGCCACGCGAATCGGGTTCCAGAACGGCGCGATGATGGTGCCGGCACCCAGGCGGATCTTTTCGGTGCGTGCCGCCAGGTACGCCAGCAATGGCATCGGGCTTGGCGAAATGGTGTATTCCATGGCGTGGTGTTCGCCGATCCACACGGTGCTGAAACCGCCGTCTTCGGCCATCAGGGTCAGTTCGGTCAGGTCTTCGAACAACTGGCGGTGGCTGACCTGTTCATCCCAACGTTCCATGTGTACGAACAACGAAAATTTCATGGGGCTTTCCTCAACGCTTGAAAGGGGCTGGCGCCAGGCAGGGGGGCGCCAGCTGTCTCGATTCACAATGGGCTTCAGGCCAAGGCCGGCAGGCTGGCCATCTTGCCGCGGCAATACACCATCGGCCGCGGCACCTGGGCCGGAACGATCAGGTTGTGCACCTTGCCGACCATGATGGCGTGGTCGCCACCCTCGTATTCGCGCCACAGCTCGCACTCGATGACCGCCGTGGCGCCGGCCAGGATCGGGTTACCCAGCTCGCTGAGGGTCCACTCGATACCGTTGGCCTTGTCTTTGCCTTTCTTGGCGAACGCGTAGGCATGGGCCTGCTGCTCACCCGAGAGCAGGTGAATGGCGAAGCGCTTCTGCTTGATCAGTACCGGGTAGGAATCGGAGCTGTAGTTGGGGCAGAACAGCACCAGCGGCGGCTCCATCGACAGGGAGGAAAATGCGCTGGCGGTCAGGCCGACGACCGAGCCGTCGTCGTCCAGGGTGGTGATGACGGTAACGCCGGACGGGAAGGAGCCCAGGACGTTCTTGTAGACGGTTGCGTCGATCATCGGGTTTACCTCTAAAAGGCTGCGGTGGTCCGCGGTTTTTATCGTTGATGTGTCTGATGGTATACCGTAATACCTATTTTGCAAGCAGAATTTTCAGCCGCACATTTTCACGATAAGCGGCGCAAGGCCACGGAATACAAGGCTTTGCCCGGTGTGGTGGATTGTCGCCGGGGTTTTTCAAACAGAACAGTGGCCGCTTTTTCGTGCGGATCAGTGTTGTCAAAAGTTTGGAATACCATAATATGGTCCGCAGCTGAGAGGCCGCCTAGATGCGGTTTCCTTACAACGATAAAAACGACCTTTCGAGCTGAAAACCATGTCCCAACCGTCGTCGCAACACCAGTTTGTCGAGAATCACACGGTCGATTATGTGCCACCTGCCGAGCGCCATGGGAAGGCGCGCGACCTGTTTACCCTTTGGTTCAGTACCAACATTGCGCCACTGCCGATCGTCACCGGTGCCATGGTGGTACAGGTGTTCCACCTGAACCTGTTGTGGGGGCTGGTGGCCATTGTGCTGGGCCATCTTGTCGGGGGCGTGGTCATCGCCCTGGCCTCTGCGCAGGGACCGCAGCTGGGCATTCCGCAGATGGTGCAGAGCCGTGGACAGTTCGGCCGCTATGGCGCCTTGCTGATCGTGTTCTTCACGGCGTTGATCTATGTTGGCTTCTTCATTTCCAACATCGTGTTGGCCGGCAAGACCATCCACGGCATCAGCCCGAGCGTGCCGATGCCAGGGGCGATCGTGATCGGCGCCTTGAGCGCCACCGCCATCGGCGTGGTCGGCTACCGTTTCATCCACATCCTCAACCGTATCGGCACCTGGGTAATGGGCTCGGCACTGCTGGCCGGCTTCATCATGATGTTCATCCAGGACCTGCCAGCCGATTTCTTCAGCCGCGGCGCCTTCAACCTGTCGGGCTTCATCGCCACCGTCTCGCTGGGTGTGATCTGGCAGATCAGCTTCTCGCCGTATACCTCGGACTACTCACGCTACCTGCCGCGTGAAGTCGGCATTGCCAAGCCGTTCTGGGCGACTTATTTCGGCGCTACCCTGGGCACCATCTTGTGCTTCAGCTTCGGTGCGGTGGCGGTGCTGTGCGTGCCGCAAGGCACCGATGCGATGGACGCGGTGAAGCAGGCCACCGGCTGGCTGGGGCCGATCCTGATGGTGCTGTTCCTGCTCAACATCATCAGCCACAACGCCCTCAACCTGTATGGCGCGGTGCTGTCGATCGTGACTGCAATCCAGACCTTCGTTGCCCAGTGGACCCCCAGCGTGAAGGTTCGGGTGATCCTGGCCTCGGTCATACTGCTGGGCTGCGGTATGGTCGCGCTGAACGCCTCGGCAGATTTCATCGGCCAGTTCATCGGCCTGATCCTGGCGCTGCTGTTGGTGCTGGTGCCGTGGGCCTCGATCAACTTGGTCGACTTCTACCTGATCAAGAAGGGCCAGTACGACATCGCCTCGATCTTCAGTGCCGACGGCGGCATCTATGGCCGCTTCAATCACCATGCGATCGTTGCCTATGCCTGCGGCATCCTGGTGCAGCTGCCGTTTGCCAATACCTCGCTGTATGTCGGGCCGTACTCCAACCTGGTCGAAGGCGCCGACCTGTCCTGGCTGTTCGGCTTGCTGGTGACGGTGCCGCTGTACTACTGCCTGGCCACGCGCAGCAAGGCTGGCGAGAAGGCGGGGCGGGTTTTGAGTGTGAACGACTGATAGTCACGTGTGGCTGCAAGAGGGGCTGCTTCGCAGCCCATCGCAGGCAAGCCAGCTCCCACAGGGGGCGCGCAAGCACTGGGATGGGCGTAGCCCCCGCCAGGGCCATCGACCTGTAAGAAATTTCCGAACATGAAGCAAACTGCTTTAGTTCACCTCGCGCGGCGAATTATCCTACAAGTGCGTCAGAAGTCGCTACGTAGCCGGGAAAGCCCACCCTGAGATAACTTCATTGCGTCGCCTTTTCAGGTGACCGGGCTTGAGACACCCGGACTACATGTGTTGGCACCGCTTCATGGCGGTCGTGCGCGGGCAGGCTTCGGCCTGGCCGGTATTCATGTGTCCCGGGTCTCAAACCGCGCACGACTGCCACCCAAATCCTTGAGACGACGAGGGGGCAGTTCCTGGTTCGTTCAAGGGAGCTCAATCATGAAAAAGCTCGTACCCGATCCACCTGCCTCAGAACTTCTGCAACTCGACCCGCCCAATCTCTCGTTTCAAGATCTTCCTAGCATCGAAGAATGTGAGCAGCTTCTCAGTGCCTTGATTCATACCGTCAATCACACCACGACCGTCCTGATCGACAGCGGTCCCGGCCTTACTCGGGACGCCATGGGAATGAACATTCGTCTGCTGTGTAGAGCCATTCACGCGTTGTCGAACCACACCAGTACCCATATCTTGGAGCAATGTCATGAGCGATGATCCAAGAAACTCCTTCACAGCGGGTTTGGAAACGTTCGATCTCTTCTGCCTGCGACCAAACGTGCCATTCAGTCATGCGTTCACGCAGTTGTCTGTGCTACTTGGCTGCATCCGTCACCTCACGACAGAAGCAGAGATGGAGAATGATCGGATTGCGGGTAGCGCTGCGCGTATTCTCAGTGAGATGGCGAAAGCGTTGATTGATGATATGGAGCGAGGGATGGGCCTTCAAAGAAGATAAATTCACCGGCCCGCCGCCAGGCCCTTCCGAAAGCCCAGCCCCTGCTTTGTAGGAGCTGGCTTGCCTGCGATGGGCCGCGATGCGGCCCCGGCTATCTCAGATCAGACCTTGAACTGTGCCACCATGCCATTCAGGTCCACGGCCAGGCGCGACAGGTCCTGCGCTGCCGCACTGGTCTGGTTGGCCCCCGCCGAGGTCTGCATGGCCAGGTCACGGATATTCACCAGGTTGCGGTCCACCTCACGGGCCACCTGGGCCTGCTCCTCCGATGCACTGGCTATCACCAGGTTACGCTCGTTAATCGAGGCCATCGCTTCGGCAATCACCTCCAACGCCTGCCCGGCACCCTCGGCCACTTCCAGCGTGCCCGTGGCACGCCCTTGGCTGCTGTGCATCGCGGTCACCGCGCGCTCGGTGCCGGTCTGGATCCCGGCAATCATCTGCTCGATTTCTGCCGTCGACTGCTGGGTGCGGTGGGCGAGGGCACGAACTTCGTCCGCCACCACCGCAAAGCCACGGCCTGCCTCACCGGCGCGGGCCGCTTCGATAGCGGCGTTGAGCGCCAGCAGGTTGGTCTGCCCGGCAATTGCACCGATCACATCCAGCACCCGGCTGATCTCGCTGGCATTGCTGGCCAGCTGTTCGATTTCGCTGGAAGTGCCGGTCACGTCTGCCACCAGGTGCTGGATGGAGGCCAGCGCCTGATTGACCCGGTCGCGGCCATCGCGGGTAGTCTGGTCGGCACCTCTGGAAGCGTCTGCGGTGCTCACCGCGTTGTTGGCCACTTCTTCGACCGCCGCGGTCATCTGGTTGCCGGCCGTGGCCGCCTGGTCGATTTCGGCACTTTGCTGGTGCAGGCCGCGGCTGGTGTCTTCGGTGACGGTGTGCAGCTCTTCGGATGCCGAGGCCAGTTGGTCGGACGAGGCGGCTATCTGCCGAATGGTGTCGCGCAGGCTGCTCTGCATGCGGCTCAACGCGCGCAGCAGCAAGGCCGGCTCGTCGCGGCCCACCACCTGAATTTCGCGAGTCAGGTCGCCGGTGGACACGCGTTCAGCCACGGCCACGGCCTCGGCCAACGGCCGCACGATACTGCGGGTGAGCAGGGTGGCGATGGCGGCAAGCGCGAGGATGATCAGCAACAAGGCGCCGACGATGATGGTGAATGCCTGGTCGGCCACGTCGCTGCTGCGCTCCGAGGCGTGTTCGGCGCCTTTGCTGTTGTAGTCGATCAGCGCGCTCATGGCTTTCATCATGCTGTCGGCATACTGGCTCAACGGGCCGCTGATCAGCTTCTTGGCCTGGTCGATGCGGTTGTTGGCAATGTGGTCCAGCACCTGCAACTGCAGGTCGAGGTACTGTTGATGGGCGGCGGAGAAGGAGCTGAACAGTGCGCGATCATCGGCGGTGACGATGGTGCTGTCGTAGGCCTGGATACTGGTGTTGAGCTGGGCGTTGATGCCTTTGAGCATCTCCAGGTTGCGCTCGCGTTCGCGGCTGTCGTTGTCCAGTGCGGCACGCAGGGTGACGGCCCGGGCGCGTCCGAGATTGGTGCTCACTTCACTGAGCGCCACGACGGCGGGTATCCAGGTGACGCGAATCTCGTCCGTGGCCTCGTCCATTTCCCGGGTTTCCTGGATCGCGGTCATGCCCATGGCCAGGACCAGGATCCCCAACAAGGCAAACACGCTGGCTGCGCGCGTGCCGATCTTCATGTTCCTCAACTGCATCGAATGCTCCTTGGCGATGACGTGCAGGCGTCAAGAGCATGGACGCAAGGCCGGGGTCACCGGCGTGAAGCCAGGCTCTCGATGCGCTGCGGTTTGAGTGGTTCCCTCACCCTCACGTAGTTTCTCGTAAAATGATGACATATGGCCATCACTCATGACCAGTCATTCACAGTAACGACATGTCTAGACAGATCCGTCATTCGTAGGACGGATCTGACAGACATTTTTTATCAAACGATCGCGATCAGCGCATCCGCTGCCGCCAGTGCCACGTCGCGATCAGCAGCACGGCTTCGAACAGCTCGGTCAAGGGCGCCTTCATGCCGTGCACGTCGGCTTCGTAGAAGCGCGGGCGGATGCGCCATTCATGCGGTGATGCTGGGGGCGCAGAAGCGCATGGAAGAGGCCCTGACCCAGCAGACCATTCTGGACCTGGCGCGGCGGTTCGGGCGCAAGGCCCCGGCGGCGTTCGGGCAGCAGGTCAATGAGTGGATGAGCGAACGGCGTGATAGTAAAGCGGCAGAGGCGATCCCCGTCAGTCGATTATAGGAGCGGCCTGACATAGGCCGCTCCTATAATGCCCAGCTGAAACTCAGATCTGGCTAGTTGGAAGCTTTATAAACGGGATGTATGCCTTCAACTCGGAGGCCCGGCACGCGGCGAACTCATAGACCTTGTAATGGCGATTAGCAGTGTCGAGTGTATTGAAGACGTCCGACAATGGTTTAGGTCGCACATTGGGTTTCATCACCAAGATGTCGATATTATGCTTTTGGACCAGTTGCTCCAAATCACTTTTCGCAAATTTTTCGAAATGACTGATCAGGTAGTTTCCGGTGAAATGTTCGCCAGGAACTGACTTTGTTATGTTGCCGATGCCTTCGGCGATTTTTTGCAGGCCTATATCTCTTACTACTTGGTTTGTCCCGGCCCTGTAGCAGATTGTTGTTGAGGAAATACCAGTTGCGGGTGCATAGTGATTCAGCACGCTATTTGCCGGGATTTCGACTTTTCCACCTCTTATGGCGTTTTGGCCATGAAAAGACATGATCAGTCTATCGGAAGCGTTGTACGTACGGCGATAGAGTTCATAGTCGCCCAAGTCATCGACGATGACGCTCGGTGATGTATAGATCTTGCTCGGCGGCTGGACATTGGCGGGGGGCGTCGCTGGCCGACTGGCGTTGATAAGGTCACGTTGCTTCTTCGAGATGCGGCCAGGCAAGGTTTTGACAGGTGCCTTCGTAACCAACTCTAGGCGGTAACGACGCGCGTCACTCATGTTGTCGAAGACGCGGCCTATACGCTGGTCGCCCAATCGTAGCAAGCCCTTGAGCTTACCCAGTCTCGCCGATCTGCCCAAAGCGCGAGCCGTATTGAGAGCTCCCTTCATAAGCACCCCTCCTAGTTTCACCAGGCCCTTACCAGAGGCGTCCATAAAGCCTGCGACGACGGACGCCCAGCCGAGCGTTTCCGACAATGCGGGATTCTTTTGCCGCAATGCTAATTCAGCAGCACCTAGTCCGAACGCCAATGTTCCAACTGCTAGAAATAGAAGCCCGAGCATGCCTCCTGTCAATGCGGCGCCGATGACCCCTAGTACAAAGATGCCGGCGATAACCAGCCACTCCCACCAAGCTGCAGGTTCGTGGTAGGGCGGAACGGTGTCCCTGATCATGTCGTCGAGCGATGCCAGGTTCGCGGCCTCCTCGCGACGGTTGACCATGATGTGACCACTCGGGTCGTGCCAGTTGACCGGATCATGCCCTGCGCAATAGGCCATGTCGTTCAAACCACCTTCGCCGAAGGGGCTTAGGCTGTCACTCTGGTAGAACGCCTGGTGGCGAGGGTCATATAGGCGATACCCATTGCCAAGGTGATAGATGCCTGTGACCGGGTCTATCCGCTGGCTGTTGTAGCCCAGGCCGCCATTGAGGTTTTTCAGGACTTCTAAGGGGGCTTCACCCCAAGGGGTGAAACCGACCGACATGGCCTGCCAGTTGCCGTTTGCATCGAGCGAATACTCTTCTCGCGCACCATTCTGTGGGTCGGTTAGCACAAAATAGATACTGAGGTCGTTGCTTTGAAGGTCACGACACTGCACGACCAACCCAGCTTCTTCATCGTATCTGACTTCTTTCAGCGGGTGACCTTGCGCGTCAAGCCAGAGCTCACCGCATAGATTATCGCCATTGTAGTTCAAGATGCGTCGCGTCTGATCGGTTTCGTCCCATTGCGCTGCCAGGCGCCCAACCTGATCATACTCGTAAGTTGAAAGGGGCTTGACTTTCGCGCTCGTGCTCACGGATCGTAGTTGACCTTCAGCGTTGTAGGTCAGAGAGCGCTCAGAGGTATCGGTTGTCAGGCTTCCATTTTTGTCGTGGCTGTAATTCCACGTTGTAGGTTTGCTGGGTTCCGCTGCATTGGCCGTGTGGGTCAGGCTATAACTGGTGCGCCGGGTAGGTTGAGTTGAGTTAGCATAATCATAGTTGCGTGCCTCGTGCGTACCGTCCAGGTAGGTGGTCGTGCAGGACAGCACATTGCCGAGCACATCATAGGTGTAGTCCTGTTCGCTAATGGCCTTGCTGCCCGCATCGAGAATCTCGAAACCCTGCTTGGCAGTCACGCTCCAGTGCAGTAATTCGTTGCGATTGGTGGCATAGGTGAAGTCTTCTGTTCGGGTCGGTTTGGTCTCCCCGTTGCGGTACCACCGTTTGGTCAATAGTTGCCCAGTCACGGACCAGTGTTGTACATAACGGCTCTTGAGCTGGCCGTCCAGAATGTACTTGCGTTCAATTTCGCGTCCATAGTCATCGTGATCAAAGGCCACCGTCAGGTGCCGGCCGCTACGCCTGTCTTGGACTTGCAGTTGCTCAAGGCCGCCCAGCGTAGCGTACTGGTATCGATAATCGAATCGATCGCGGCGCACCCGAATGCGTCGGTTTTGTGGATCATCCCAGCTCCGGCAGCACACGCCGGACGCATACTGCATGGCTGTGACCTCGCCGCGCAGCGTCTGCTGGACTTGCTCGCTCTGGCTTGTACCTTGTATCACGCGGGTGGTCAGTAAGCGGCCCAGCAAACGAGGCGACAGGCTCGCGGTACTGACACGGCTCTGCAGGTTGGTTTCCACAGGCCCCATGGCCGTAATTGCCTGGGTAATCCCGTTGTAGGCGAATGAGGCAATTTCGATCTTTGCTGACCTTGGTTTGTCTCCCTGCGTATACCAGTAGACTGAGGTGCCGTCAGGGCTGCTCTCGCTCCATACCTTGGTGCCGTCAGGGCGAACATACCCGTTACCAGGAAACTTGACTGTTGGCGCGGAATCGTTGCTACCGACCGTTCGTGAGAGTACTTCGTCGGCGTTTCCACCGATCCTCCCCAAGGTCTGCTTGCCGAGCTGTTTGACTTCGCCATTCGGGCATTTGATGCTCATGTTGACTGGCGTGTTGCTTAACCCTTTGAACGTGGAAGTCACCACCGAGCCATCCGGCGCGGTGGTCTGGGTTCGACGACCCAATTCGTCATATTCATGGGTCCATTCACGCGCGTTTTCGCCAACCTTCTCCGTGACCCGGTCAGTCTGTCCGTTAGCGTTGATATGCTGTTCGCAACTCAAACCAATTTCATCCAGTTGCTTGAGTTGGTTATTCCAGCTTTTTTGAGTAAGCCGAATCGAAACCTGGCCGTCAGCGTAGGTTTTGTGCATCTTCTCTTGGCTGTGCAGTGGTCCATGTAATGGGGTTCCGATAATGCTCTCGCTGCGCCGTTGTTGTGCACCTTCCAACTCGGTCAGTGAGTCCTCTGCTTCGGCTTGCCAGAACCAATCACGTAGGTTATGCGGCAAGCGCATGCCGTTGTGCTGCACGCACAAGCCGCCGGGGAGGAAGTCGTATAGGCATTGTTCGAGCACCTCACCATCGGTGCCGTAGGTGAACTTCTCAATGCACACAAAATTCGCCGCTGAGTCGTCACCTAGGCATCGTTGCAACTCTCTTCGCACTGGGCGCTGCAGTCCATCCAGCAAGGTCCGCCCCACGCGGCCATCGGGGCCGACGCTGGATACCCAGGAGCCATTGCCGTGATCGAGCCAGGTTTGGCGGTGAGAGGTCATTTCTTCTGAGGCAGAGTCGCCGGTTTCGAAACGCTTTTCTTCCCAGGCGGTGGTGGTGCTGGCCAGTTGTCGGCCGCGGGCATCGTAGGTGTAGGAAATGATCGTATCAGGTCTGCCCAGTTCATCTTGCACGGATTCGCGCAGCACCCGACCACTGCGTGCGGAACGAATGTGTTGCTCAACGGTAGCGGTAAGCTCCAGCTGGGCCACTTTCAAGGGAGTGGTGGTTTTCGAGGCTAGGGTGGCAGCGTTGCTGTCAAATACTGCAAGCTCGCTGAGCAATCGAGTCTGCCGGACCTGATTGTTCTTGTACCAGCGGGTCGAAGTGGTTTTAGTTATGGTCGTTTTATCCGCTTGGGTCTGGTCCATCTGTTGCAAGTCGACAATAATTCCGCCGCGATCTGCTGCCTTGGTTATAACCCACGGAGATTTTGAAGTGTCCACCGCTACGCCTTTCAGTGCGATGACCGTATTGGGTATCAACGCGCCAGCGTCGTTCTTGTGATCCTCCGCGTACGCAAACAGGGTTATGCTGATTTCCGATATACTTTTGTCCGGAAATTCAACATAGCTGCACTGGGCCAGAAGTGGCGTTGAATTCGTGTCAGCGACTTTCGGGCAGGAAAGAAGCTTTTCAGGCAACGGTGCGTCATCCTTCTCCAGTTTGAACGTGCCCAGTAACGGCTTGAGGTCGGGCAGGTCATTGTCCTTGCCATCTGCACCGTAGTAGCAAAAATGCGTGACCTGCCCATCATCGCTTACGGTCTTAAGCAGCAGTCCATTGTTCAGGTCATAGGTGAAACGGGTGGTTTCACTGGACGATTTTGGCGCGGCTGTGGCTTGACTGGCGTTTGCGTTGGTGTCGTTCATGACTGGCTCTCCTGAGCGGACGAACTGGAGGTATCTTCGGCGTGGGTATCACCCACGCGCTCTGGGCGCAGGTCCTCGGTGACCACCGTTGTGCTCACCGGCTGGGTCGCCAGGCGATAGCGCACGGCAGGAACGGCATTGCTGATCGAGTCCGGGTAGACCATGGTCGTTGTCTCACGGGCCACCTCAGGCACTTCTTTGACCACCTGGCTTTCGACCACGAGGCCGTTGCGCAGAGTCCAGCTACGACGGGTGAATGGGCCATGCCAGCTACCGCCGTTGTCCACCATGCAGATGGCGGCGTAGGTATCGCCCTCTTTGTGCAATTGATCAAGCCGACCAAACCACTGCCAGGTATGGCTGATGGCCTGCTGCCCGGCGCCTGGTACCAGGGTATGCCGGCCAACCCTCGGCAGCGGGATGGCACCGTCATCAAGCTCCCAGGCGTGCCATTGAGGCACGTAGCCCACCACCTCCAGCGATCCGTCTTCTTCGGCCACAGAGCAGAGCACCCGGTCGAGCACAGCGTCGCCTTCGTAGCCAAACATCACCGACTGTACCGGGCTAGCTTCATTCTTGCCCTTGCGACTCAGATGGGTCAGCAGGCAGTCCTCGATGGCGAGCGTGACGTCATAGGCTTCATCGCTATCAGGCCAGACTGTGAAGGTGCTGCTGTAGGTACCGACCGCAACCGGCTCCTCATGGGTGGCGCTGAGCAAGGTAGTTTTACCATCGGCGATAGAATTCAGCCGCACGTGTCCGTTCTTGCCTGCCCAATTCAGTGTGAGTATGCCCCCGAGCGGCGATTTGATGCTCGAAGGCACCAGGATCAAAGCTTTGCGCTTCATATCCTTTTGCATCTTCTCGATACCTTCTATTTTGGCTTTATAGTCGTTGGTCTGCTCTGTGGTAATCCCGCTTTCTTTAAGCCATTGGTCGAGGTTGGCCTTGATGTGTTCCAGCTTCTCAACCAGCGCCGTTTTGTAATGCTCACTGGGCTCTTGATCGTCGTGAGGATCAGGCTTGGCCAAGGTTTCGGACCGTCCAGTGGGAAACACTACCGTTAGCTCTGTGAGCGAATCGAACCCACCCTTGGCGCCAGTGAGGGTGATGCCATTGATTGCCAGGCGCTTTTCGCCCATCGCCGCATCGACGTTTTCGGCGGTCAAGGTAACGGTCTGGCCGTTGCTGAGGGTCAGGCGGTGCATTCGGTTGTCGTATGAACTGAAGCGCAATGCCCAGCCATCGCCCAGGGCGCCTTCGTTGGCGCGGGTTGCGCTGTAGTGCAGGGTCAGGTCGACTTCCGGGCCTTTGCCTTCCAGGCCGCGGATGACGCCGACGGGGTAGTGGGCGTGGAATAGGCCGGTTTTCGGGTCGACACCGTTTTCGGTGGCGCCACTAACGTCATAAACTTCAGAGCCGAGCGTGGCGGCGTAGTCGGCGCATAGCGTGTCCTTGGGGGAGAACGGGGCACCTGTAAACGGTGGATGGATATGCAGCGAAGAATCGCAAGCTTGGTCAATACTGGCCTTGCTCACGTAACTTGCGCTACAGACGTTAAACGCGCTCGGGAGTTTTAGCGTTGGCGGTACATGTAAACCGATTCCGCCAGTGCGCCGACCCTTTTTGCCAAGGGTTAGCGTGGGGGATAGCGCAACGGTTCGAGGTGAGAAGTCCGAAGCATAAGACACGAACCGAATACCTTGTTTGTAGGCTTCGGTGGTCAGTTGTAGCTGCAAGGTACAGGCGTAGGTAAACGGGTACTCGCGTAGATGTTTACCAAGTTGATCCAGGTCTTCTTGGCGCACCGCATGCGCTATTGCCGGATCAGCCAGTAGCGCTCTGAGTTGCTCGAGTTTATAAGCATCAATATGAAGTAATGCGGCTTCCATATAGGGCCGTGCGATAGTGTTGTCGTCTTCACCATTTGCATGTCGTTTTTTGACCTCTTCCTGCGCTTGGGTTGCGATCCTAAGTGCCAAGAATTCAGGCAGGCCCCGTTTACCGAGTCGGGTTCTAACAAAGTCATAGATGTTGTCTATGTGCCAACGATCGGGCCTATATCCGTCAATGTTGTTGAACCATTGCTGCGCCTCGCGTGGTGCGTCTTCATCGGTGACTTTTCTGATCTCATCCGCGGTCTCTTGCAACAGGGAGGCTTCTTTCAATGCCTGCAATCCAGCAGCCATCGAAGGGTCGTCTATTGCTGAACTATACTTTTTGGCTTCGCGCTGTTTCAATATTGATTTCACCACGCGGAGCAGATCCGAACTGTGTTGAGTGCGAACCGCAAACTCAGCACGCGCTTCCGTCATCGACAAGCAGTCTAACCAGTGATCGGCAGGTAAGTCCAACTGCCACACATTGGCTGGTGTTGACAATACATCGGGCCTTGCCATGCGGGACGCCAGCAAGGCAGATAAGTTGGCGCTTCCCATTCTCTTTTGAGCTAGGCCGTGTGCCACTCCTCTGTAAAAATCATGGTTTAATTTGTCGGTTTTTACGTCGTCAATTATACCCGCTCGCCTACCAAAGGGATCTGGTATGAAATGTGTGGGATCGATCATGTGCGTCTCTAGCGCTTGCTTGTCACTTTGGCTGAGAACGTCTCCTCCCCAGGAGACGAGAGTGGCTATTTGTGTTGGATCCGTTTTGTATGAGTGATGGTTGTAAATAGTTGCCGTATAGATAACGGCTTCTTCGCAGGTGAGTTTATCCTTCAAGAAAACCATCTCGGCTTGCAGGGCGGGTGGCGCTTTTACAGGAGGCGGATAACCTGTGCTCGGTGGCTGGACAATACAGGCATAATCAGCATGCTTTGGTAGCCACAGCGTGCAGTCCCCAGAGGCGGCTGGCACAGCGCTTTCCGCTTTTGCTCCCCAGGTCAGGAACGGTGTCGAGACGCACAGGACCGACAGCGCATTGGTTAAGCTCGAGTACCAGTCCGCTTCGGGAATGTCGGTTGAGACGGGGGTCCACTCGCACGTCTCGAGAACCCGACCGCCCAACTTCTCAGTGAGTGTCACGCGCAATCCGCTTTTGTAATCTTTATATAAGTCGGCAAACGTCAGAAGGCGGCCTTCGGCTGTGGCCAGTGCGCGCTCGTTTTGCTCAATCAATCCCGGCATGCCGACGATGAATATTTTTACCGGTAGCGTTAATGCCCAGAATACACAGTCATTTGAAGTTGGCGCCTGGTCTGGCGAAGTGGCGTTAGCGGCGCGTACATACTTGCCGATTGGGGCTTCTTTAAGCGCTTCGGCCAAGGCAGCGAGCCATTGGTTGGCACCGGTTTCCCCTTTTTTTACGGTATAGTCAAACGGCGAACCAGGCAGGTTTACGCCGGAAAAAGTGTCATGCACGATGAGTTGTATTACATCACCCGCTTTGGCACTGGAGGCACTTACCGAACGATGTTTGCGCCACGTCAGGGAGTCAACTTCTACCGACAGGGATGAGAACTGTGGAATCCATAGCGCATTTTTTGTATCGGCGGGCTTCACAGTGATGCCATCACTGTGCCTGACGCCCGCGCGCAACAGGCCATTCTCGGCATGCGCGGCGTTGACCGACTCGCACAGTTTTTTCGCCCAGTCGGTGCTGTGGCTGGGCAGGGGGGTGAACAGGTGAGTCTCGTACAAGTACTGGGTGGTTCTGTCGCGTACCTGAATAGCAATGGTTTCCCCCTGCGGCACAGGCATCTCCGGCACCCGCGCGGCGATCACCTGATTGGCCTTGAAGGGGGCATTGCTGAACAAGCGGCAATCCTCACCATAGCACCATAGCCTGTTGAGGCTGGCCTTGGCTGTTGCGCCTAGCTCACGAAACGCCTCCGAAGTTGGGCTGCCAGCATCGGCCACTCCGAGGCCACCGGCGTCTTGCAGAAAGCCTGCGCACAACACTTTGCCCCCGTCAGCTACATCCGGCGCAGCGTTGATGGCCTTGAGAAAGGCTGCCGGCCAGTTTGATTGTTTGCAGGTACTCGCGTCTGCCTCCCAGCCGACTGATTTGACAACCTGGCCGTCCTGTTCGCTGATCACCCAGGCCTTCAATTGTTCGCCAACGGCCAGATCCCGGTCTGCCAAGAGGTAGCCGGGGCTTCGCCAGACATGCCCGCTACCGCCGATGTGGTCGGTTTCGAAGCCAATCATCTCGGGGAGCAGATCGTTATCTAGATCAGACCCGACCCCAGCAGCCCAGAAATCTGTTACTCCGTCTGACACGTAGATTGAAGAGACTGTCAGCTCCAACTGCAAAACCGCCGCAAGCGAAAGCGTCCAGGTTTCCCGGTCCTCTGATCGATCTTTTCGTCCAGAGCTATGGATCTGATGCGGGAAAGGCATGTTGGAATTAATGCTATTTACCAGTGCATCGATACGGGCCGATGGGTTGTCTTCAACAGTGAATTCCAGATCGTCTAGCCAACGGTGTACCTGCTGATGGCTCCTCTTGTCGCGCACGATGAACTCGACGCGTCGGTTGCCAACCCCACCTTCAGGTGGTTGGACAAACGCTTTCATCACCTGTGCAAACGTGGCCGCGCCACCATCAGGCAGTGACAGCGCGCTGGACCATACGGCTGCCTTGTCTGTTTCTTCGAACCCGCCGATGAAGATGCGAAGTGGCTCATCGAGCCGCCAGAAATCGACCGTCCCCTCCTCGGTGATGTCCCCATCGACCGCGGTCTCAGTGCCCAAGCGTAGGTTGGCATCCAGACCGCTGGCTTTGAGTTTTGCCTGAACCAGGGCAGGCCATTTATCCTTAGTGTTCTGATCGCCGAAGCTGAACGAGAGCGGCGACCCCGCTAATGGTTGGCCGGTAGTGCCGTCATGTACAATGAATGTACGTACTGCCTTGCCCCACTTGTCATTCAACGGAATGCCCGAGTGGCAGGGGAACCAAAGAGGCGGTGCATCACCCAAGGTAATTTCCAGCCCAAGGGCCGTTGGCAATTGTAATGCCCAGGCTTCCTTGTCGCTTTTAGAATTCAGCGCCTTGCCATAGTCATGTATCACATGCCTGACCTGGATGTTGGATTCGATACTGTTGGCGAGAGCTTCGATGCGAGCGAGCAGGTTATCTTGGGCGGTGTACGTGAACTCGCAGTGCCACGTGCGAATGACGTGTTGGGTGCGCTTATCACGCAGCACGCAGGGCACGCTCCGCTCGCCGACGCCGCCTTCCGGTGGCTGGATGAATGCCTCAATAGCCTGTGCCAGCGTTGCGTCAGCACCGCTGGCGTCGCGCAGGGCACACGACCATGTCGCTGCTTTTTCGGTTTCTTCAAACCCACCAATGAAAACGCGCAGTGGCTTATCGAGCCGCCAGAAATCGACTGTGCCTTCTGCAGTAATGTTTCCATCAACCGCTGTTGCAGTTCCCAGGCGCAGGTAGGCATCCAGCCCGCTGGCCTTTAGTTTTTCTTGGATCAACGCCGGCCACTTGTCCTGTGTATCCTGATCACCAAAACTCAATGACAACGGTGAGCCTGGCAGCGGGTCGCCGGTGACGCCGTCATGTACTTCGAAGGTACGTACCGCTTTGCTCCATTTATCATTCAATGGAATGCCGCAGCGACAGGCTACCCAGCCAGTTGTTACGTCGTTCAGGATCAGCTCCAGATTCAGGGCTGTCGGGAATTTCAACGTCCAGGTGCTTTTATCAATTTTGGAATCAAGCGCTTTGCCTTGGTCATGAACTGCGTGCGGTAACTGTAGATTGTCCTTGAAGCTGGTGGCGAGGGTTTCGACGCGCGCGGGCAGGTTATCCTTGGTGTACGTCAGCTCGCAGTGCCATTCCCGAATGACATGCTGGCTGCGTTTGTCACGCAGCGTGCAGAGTACCTTTCGCTGGCCGACGCCGCCGCTAGGAGGCAGCACGAAGGCTTCCATAGCTTGTGCCAATGTTGCGTCAGCACCGGTGGCGTCGCGCAGGGCACATGACCATGTCGCTGCTTTTTCGGTTTCTTCAAACCCACCAATGAAAACGCGCAGTGGCTTATCGAGGTGCCAGAAGTCGATCGTGCCTTCTGCAGTAATGTTTCCATCGACCGCTGTTGCAGTCCCCAGACGCAGGTAAGCATCCAGGCCGCTGGCCTTGAGTTTTTGTTGCACCAACGCCGGCCACTTGTCCTGTGTATTCTGATCACCAAAACGGAACGACAATGGTGAGCCTGGCAGCGGTTCGCCGGTGACGCCGTCAAGTACATCGAAGGTACGTACCGCTTCGCTCCATTTATCATTCAATGGAATGCCCACGTTGCAGCGTTGCCAGGAAGGTGCGGTGCTGGCAACGTTTGTCGTATCTGATGTGGATGACATGGTACCGCTCCATCGGCATGAGAGATACGTTATTGATCCGCACTCACCAAATTGCGGCAACTGGCAAAAATGCTAGGCGCGTCCTGTGATGGACAGAAGATTATCGACTGCGGGAGCACGGATAGACCATTTTCCAAGAACCGCAACTGACACTATTATCAGTTGCCATAGGCCATGAGCGCGATGAAGATCCTGATAAGCCAAGGGGAAGAAGATCCTGACAATCCAATGACTCGAGGGCGCTATGAGCATTAGTGATAAGTGGATTGAAGAAGCCACACAATGTATGGCAACAAATCAGAGCGCCTGGTTGCTCGATGCCGAACAGACATTCACACGTTTGAACACTGGCGCGACCACTTCAGCGGCGGAATCGGACGTGAAGGCCTGGCAAGAAAGCTGTAAAGGTGGCGCCTTCCAAGATATCGAATATCCGCAGCAGCAGGCAGGTCACAACACCGCGCCGCTGTACGAACATCTGCATCGTGTGCACAGCCTGGCCAGCGTTGGAATTCAGCAAAGTAAAGATATTTATACTGCTTGTGCGGTAGAGGCGTTAGTGTTTTTTACTCAACAAGCCTACGCCACAACTAACTGGTGGCATATCAATATCGGGTTGGCCCGAAGCATAGGGCGTTGTCTGATAGTGTTGGCTGGAGCAAGGCAAGCACCTGCTGAGTGCCTCGCTTATGTGCAGAATATCTCTAATGTTGACCTGGATATGAGCGGTGCCAACCAAACAGATCTTGCCTCAAACCAATTGCTATGGGCGTTTGCAGGGTGGAAGGCTACGGCGGACCTGGATTATTTAAAGCATGCCTATGCGGCTTCCAGGGAGATCTCCCGGTGTTGTGAGTTTGCCTACCTTCGCAAGCCGAGTTGGGGTGAAGGCATGCGGGTGGATTACAGCTACAGCGCGCATAACCCATACGCTACCAAAGAGAAAAATTCTGTATGTTCGCAATTGTACGCAGGCAGTTACGGTGCTGAATTTTTACGAGGCGTTTTTCATGCTTGCTCGATGCTGAGTGGTGTCTTTTCTCTTGCCTCAGAGAGCCTGGAAAAGCTCGAACTACACATGACTGAGGGACTGGCGTGGTGCGCCTATGCCGGATCTTATGATTTCCATACTCGTGGGCGAGTTATCAGCCGCAAGGGGGAAGGTGGGACTGGCAGTTGGACGAGGTGGATTGACTTGCTGTTACCGACGGCAAAAAAGCCAGAGAGATTGCGGGAATTAAGGAAACTCGCTACAGGTGAAGTCCTGACGACTCCAGGTTACAGAGGTAGTCGGGCTTTTTGGACAAACGACTTTTTGTCCCATATTGATGATGACTTCGCCGTTTTTTGTAAAGTTATCTCCAAGAGAACGGTAGGTACGGAAACGGGGAATGGTGAAAACCTCAAGGGTTATTATATGGGCAGTGGTAGCTACTTCGTCCATACTCATGGCAAGGAATATGAGGGTATCCCGCCTGTGTGGCATTGGCAGTACCTACCCGGCACCACAGTCGAAGAGGTCCCGCGTTTCAATTATCCGCTAGTGGAGTTTGGGTACGGTGCAGGGGGTAGTCACGATTTTTCCGGTGTTCTCAGCGACGGTGAGACGGGCGTTGCGACCATGATTCTGACGCGGCAGAATATTAAAGAATGCCAAAAAACAATCATTGCATTGCCAGGTGCGGTTTATTTTCTGGGTCTCACTGGTGATCTTTCGAAAGTTGCTAACAATGTCCATACTACAGTGAACCAGTGCTGGCATGACGAGGGACTGGTAAGGGCAACAATGACTGGCGGGAAAGAGACGCATAGCATCATGTCCGGGGAGCTCAGGCGATTTGATATTTCTGAAGTGAGGCATGACGGCCTTCTTTATCAGTTTCTGCTGCCAGCAGACGTGACAGTCGAATTGACTACCAGTCGAGGTACTTGGAAATCCATCAATAAGGGGCAGTCTGCCGAGCCTGTGAGTGGTGGTACTTTTTCCCTGTGGATCAATCATGGTAAACGAAGTAAAGATAGATATGCCTATGTGATTCGAAAGGCTGGCTCTGCTGGCGCTCAATGTTCATTTGTGTGTTCCGAAGCGTCGCAAACTATCACTTCGGTCGAGAAGGGTATGGCTGCGGGGGCAATCTTCAGTGCGGGCGCTGAAATTGACCTGGGTGATGTTAAAATAAAACCCAAGTCGCCGTTGGCGTTTATCGCGCACCTCGAGGACTCCACGTTAACCCTGACGATCAGCGACCCGACACAAAAGCTTGATTCAATCGAAATTCATTTTGAGTGGATAAACGCTAAGTATGATCATGTAGTCAATCTGCCTACTGAATTGGACTTCCGCGGTAAAGGTGTCACAGTCGTGTTTACCGCTAAGGGTGTCAGGGCTTGACTACGGCCGCCTTTCACATGGATCGTTGCAGCGGCGATGCTACAAACAACTTCACGGCTGACAGCGATCCTGAGGGCGCCGCCGATACGCCCCCCGCTGCACCCCCACCGCCTTTGCAAAGGCCCGGGTAAAGGCCGCCACCGACTGATACCCCACCTGCGCCCCGACCTGCTCCACGGTATTGCCCGCCCGCAACAACCGACAGGCATGGCGCATGCGCAACGCCAGCAGCACCTGCCCCGGCGACTGCCCGGCCAGTTCATTGAAGCGTTTGAAGAACGCCGAGCGCGACAGCCCTGTGCAGGCCGCCATGCTCTCCAGTGTCCAGGCCTGCCCGGGTTGTTCGATCAACTGCTCGAGCAAACCGGCGAACGCCGGCTGGCGGGCGAGGGCGACCAGCCCGCCCAGCGACTGCCCGGCATGCGCCTGCTGGCGCAGCGCGTAGAGGAACAACAGGTGCGTCAGCCGCTCGAGCAGCGCCTGTGAAGGCGAGGGGGGGCGTTCGCACTCCCCGAGGATGAGCCCGAACAAGGCACGCGCCGCATGCCCGTCAGGCTCGTCCCGGCGCAGCACGATCAAGTCGGCCAAGCCCTCGACGATCAGCGAAGAGAGCCCCGGCCGAAAGTGAAAGAACCCACACACCAGACCCACGCCATCCGTCGCGCCCGGCTCCAGTGCCTGCATGGTCTGGCGCGGTTGGGCGCAGGCGTCGCCGAGGTCCTGTTCGCTGGAAAGCCGATACCCCAGGTCGCGCAGCAGGAACACCGCATCCCCGGCCTCCAGTCGCGCAGGTTCGGCGCGGCCATCCAGGTGCAGCCAGCAATGCCCCTGCACCACCAGATGGAAACTGGCGCGGCCCATGCCTTGGGTGCTGGCATGCCAGCCGCCGCAGTAACGGCCGACATGGAACAGGCTGGCATCGAGCTCTAGGCCTTCTAATAACCAATCGACGAGGTGGCTGGATGAAATCATCTAATGCAAAGACTCAGGAGCAAGGAAAGGCGACTGATGAATATGGAGGGTAATTCTTATAACCAACAGACTGTATAGACACACATCGAAGGAGACCACTCCATGTCCTCGCGCATTACTCTACACACCCTGCAGAGCGCCCCGGAAGCCGCACGTCCGTACCTCGAGAACGCGCAGAAGAACTCCGGCTTCATCCCCAACCTGCTGGGGGTACTGGCCAACGCACCAGCGGCGCTGGAAACCTACGTGACCGTGTCGGCCCTCAACGGCAAGTCCGAGCTGACCCTGGCCGAGCGCGAAGTGGTTCAGCTGATCGCCGCAACCCAGCACGGCTGCGACTTCTGCGTGGCCGGCCATACCGCCGTGGCGCTGAACAAGGCCAAGCTGCCGGTCGAGGTGGTCGACGCCTTGCGCGCCCGTGGCGAGCTGCCGGATGCCCGCTACGAAACCTTGGCCGAGTTCGCCCGTGAAGTCATCGCCACCCGCGGCAATGTCAGCGAAGCCACCTACCAGGCGTTCCGCGAGGCCGGTTTCAGCGAAGGCAACGCCCTCGAAGTGATTCTGGGCGTAAGCCTCGCAACCTTGTGCAACTTTGCTAATGTGTTCGCCCAGACGCCACTCAACGACGAACTGAGCAAGTACCGCTGGCAGCCAGACGCATAACAGCCTCGGTGCCGGCCCGGCCGGCGTTTTCAAAGGAGTAGGGACATGCTTGAAGCTGCATTTCGTCAATGGCTGGATGCCAATGCCGAGGCAATCGACCAAGGCCAGTGCGACCCGCACCAGGTCTTGGCGCAAATCGCCGAGTCACAGTTGCTGCGGGTCGGTGTCGACCAAACCCTGGGCGGCAGCGGCGGCGAGGTGACCGACGCGGTCGAGGCCATTGCCGCCATCGCCAGCCGCTCGCTGGCTGCCGCTTTCGTGTGTTGGGGCCAGCGCGCCTTTATCGAGTACCTGTTGCAAAGCCCCAACCAGCCGCTGCGCGCGCGCTTGCTGCCACAGCTGCTGGCCGGCGAGCTGGCCGGTGCCACCGGCCTGTCCAATGCCATGAAGTTCCTCTCTGGCATCGAAGCCCTGCAAGTGCGCGGCCGCCCGGCGGGCGATGGCTGGCACCTTGAGGGCCGCCTGCACTGGGTGACCAACCTGCGCAAGAGTGGGTTCGTGGTAGCGGCGGCCATCGAGGACGACGCGGGCGGTGCTCCGTTCGTACTTGCTATTCCTTCGGATGCCCAGGGCCTGCAACGTTCCGACGACTTGCAACTGATGGGCTTGCAGTCGAGCAACACCGCTGCCTTGGCCTTCCACCAGGTGCCGCTGGCACGTGACTGGTTGCTGCACGACAATGCCCGCGCGTTCCTGCCGCAGGTCCGCCCGGCCTTCCTGGCGTTGCAGTGCGGCATGGCCATTGGCCTGGCGCGCCGGGCACTGGACGAAGTGCAGGCCCACCTGCAGGGGCGTGCCTCATTCCTGGACGAAGCCCGCCAGGTGCTCAGCGAGCGCCTGGAGAATACCGTCAGCGAACTCAAGCAAGGTTTGCTCGATGGCCGCTTCCTGCAACAACCGGCGGCCTTGTTCAAGCTGCGCATCACCCTGGCCGAAAGTGCCGCCGACGCGGTGCAACTGGAATTGCAGGCCAGTGGTGGCAAAGCCTACCTCAGCGAGTATGGCGAAGGTTTTGCCCGCCGCTGGCGCGAATCGGCGTTCGTGCCGATCGTCACGCCCAGCCTGGTGCAGCTGCGGGCCGAGCTGCACCGCCAGGCAGCCGGGGCATGAGTGCAATGTTGCTCGAAGCCCGTGACATCAGCCTGGGCTACCCGGGCGAGGGCGGCTGGCAGCAAGTGCTGGCGCAGTTCGACCTGCAGCTGGGGCGCGGCGAGGTGGTGAGCATTCTGGGCCCCAGCGGCGTTGGCAAGTCCAGCCTGTTGCGGGTATTGGCCGGCCTGCAGCAGCCGGGTGGTGGCAGCGTGCGGCTGCATGGCCAGCCGCTGCAGGGCCCACACCCGCGCCTGGCGGTAGCCTTCCAGGACCCCAGCCTGCTGCCTTGGCTGAGCCTGGAGAAAAACGTCGCCTTCGGCCTGGACTTCGCCCGCCAGCCCAAGCTGGCGGCTGCCGAACGCCGTGCACGTATCGACCACGCTATCGCCGCCGTGGGCCTGGGCCATGCCCGCAGCCACTACCCGGCGCAGCTGTCTGGCGGCATGGCCCAGCGGACCGCGCTGGCCCGTTGCCTGGCACGGCAGCCCGAAGTGCTGTTGCTCGACGAACCGTTCGGCGCACTGGATGAAGTCACCCGTGCCGACATGCAGCAATTGCTGCTGCAATTGATCGCCACCCACAACACGGCAGCGGTACTGATCACCCACGATATCGACGAAGCCCTGTTGCTGTCCGACCGTGTGCTGCTGCTGGGCGACCATCCAGCGCACATCCTCGGCCAGTGGCAGATCGGCCTGCCGCAGCCGCGCACGCAGCGGGTCGAAGAGCTGGGCGCCTTGCGCATCGAAATCCTCAAGACGCTCCGGCGAGCAAGCCGCACGGTCGAACCCACCCCAACCCCACAGGCCTCGGAGGCTGTCCATGTGCATGGATGACTGCTGTTCCTCGTCTTCACGACGTGATTTTCTCAAGCTGGGCGCCATGCTCACCGCCGCCGGTGCACTGCCGTTGCTGTCGAGCCTGCAGGCCCGCGCCGCTGCCGAACCGGACGCGCCGGTACGTATCGGTTACCTGCCGATCACCGACGCCACGCCCTTGCTGGTGGCGCACAACAACGGCCTGTTCGAAGCCGAGGGTATCAAGGCCGAACGTCCGGTATTGCTGCGCAGCTGGGCACAGGTGATCGAGGCGTTCATCTCTGGCCAGGTGAACGTGATTCACCTGCTGTCGCCGATGACCGTTTGGGCGCGCTATGCCAGCAAGGTGCCGGCCAAGGTGGTGGCGTGGAACCACGTGGGCGGTTCGGGCCTGACCGTCGCCCCCGACATCAGCGACATGAAGCAACTGGGTGGCAAGACCGTTGCCATACCCTTCTGGTACTCGATCCATAATGTCGTGCTGCAGCAGATGCTCAACGACAACGGCCTGACACCGGTGTCGAAGCCGGCCAGTGCGGCATTGGCAGACAATGAAGTGAACCTGCTGGTGTTGCCGCCCTCCGACATGCCGCCGGCCCTGGCCAGCAAGCGCATTGCCGGTTACATCGTCGCAGAGCCGTTCAACGCCCTGGCAGAGAACCTCAAGGTTGGCCGCGTGCAGCGCTTCACGGGCGATGTCTGGCGCAACCATGCCTGCTGCGTGGTGTTCATGCACGAACACGACCTCGACACCCGCCCCGAGTGGTCGCAGAAGGTGGTCAATGCCATCGTCAAGGCCCAGCACTGGACCCGCGACCACCGCGCCGAAGCAGCAGCCTTGCTGTCGCGTGCTGGCGCCAACAAGTACACGCCCCATGACCCGGCGGTGCTGGCCAAGGTGCTTGCCCCGGCGGCCGAGGACCGTGCCGGCTACATCGCCAGCGGCGCTATTCGCCACCAGCAGTGGGACGAAAAGCGCATCGATTTCCAGCCTTACCCGTTCCCGAGCTACACCGAAGCACTGGTCAAGCGCTTGCAGCGCACCCTGATCGAAGGTGACCACGCGTTCCTCGCCGGCCTGGACCCGGCGCAGACTGCCCGCGACCTGGTGGATGACCGCTTCGTGCGTAACGCCATTGCCGCCGTGGGCGGGCCGTCGGTGTTCGGCATAGCCGACAACTACGAGCGCAGCGAGGAGCTCGCCGTCTGATGCGTACGCACGTAGTACATGCCGGGCTTGGCCTGGCCGGTTTGCTGGGCTTGCTGGCACTGTGGTGGGCCGGGGTCGCCGTGTTCGGCCAGGCTGATGGCCTGTCGGCCCGGTTTGCACCGCAGGCCACGTTGGCCAGCCTGGTCGAGCTGCTGGGGCAGGGCGAGGTCTACGGGCATATCTGGGTCAGCCTCAAGCGCATCCTGGTCGGTTTGTTGCTGGCGTTGCTGATCGGTGTGCCGTTGGGGTTGCTGGTAGGTAGCTACCGGCACCTGGAGGCGGCGACCACGCCGGCATTCCAGTTCCTGCGCATGATCTCGCCGTTGTCGTGGATGCCGGTGGTGGTGATGCTGATGGGCGTGGGTGACCAGCCGATCTACTTTTTGCTGGCGTTCGCCGCGTTGTGGCCGATCCTGCTCAACACCGCCGCCGGGGTGCGGCAACTGGACCCGCGCTGGCTGCAGTTGAGCCGCAGCCTGAGTGCCACGCGCTGGGAAACCTTGTGCAAGGTGATTGTGCCGGGGGTGATAGGTCATGTGCTGACAGGCGTGCGCCTGGCCATCGGGATCCTGTGGATCGTGCTGGTGCCCTGCGAAATGCTGGGGGTCAGTGCAGGGCTGGGCTATTTCATTCTCGATACCCGCGACCGCCTGGCGTACTCCGAGCTGATGGCCATGGTGCTGTTGATCGGTGTGCTGGGCTTTCTGCTCGATGCCCTGGCGCGCGGGCTGCACCGGCGCTGGGTGCATGGCTGAGCCGCCGGGCCGCGCCGAGCATGAGCGGTGCGGTGCGGCCCTGAGCGTTGTGCTTGACGGTGCGATCAGTGCACGTGCTGGCGCTGGCGCACACACTCCTGCGCCTGTGCGGTCAGCGCGTCCAGCCGCTCGTCGCGCATCTGCTCCGCTTCGATCATCGCATCTTCGCCTTGCTGGTTGAGCAGGTAGGTATGAATCTGCAGCACCTCGGCGGTCTGGTAGATGGGGGCGATGTCCAGGCGGCCGATCAGAGCCCCGCTGGCCTGGCCGGTGCTGCTCATCAGCACTTGCGGACCATTGGCGGCCACCACCTGCATACCCATGGCTTCGAACCACGGTACCTGGTTGGCGAAGGCGTTCAGCTCGACGCAGGCATGGCGCGCCTGCAGGTCGCCCAACAGCGCCCGGGCGATGCCCTGGCGGCGATGGCTGGCGCGTACGGCCATGAATGCCAGGGCACAGGCCTGCTTATCGTCCTCGGCGGGTAGCGACAGAGCAAAGCCCAACAACTGGTCAGGCGCTTCGGCATCCAGTGCCAGGGTCAGTGCCACGGCCAGGCCGCGGTTACCGTCCAGGGCTTGCAGGTACTGATGCACCTCCATGCCGACGCCGTACTGGTACAGCGGGTACAGCGGGTTGTCTGCAGTGATCGCGACACTGCTCAACTCACCGACGTTGTGAATCACCAGCTCGCGGATCTGGTTCTGGAAAGACTCGGGCGGCACGCTGTCAAGGCGGCTCAGGATGAACATCTGGGGGCAGGCTCCGGCGGTTAGACTGTACAGCCCGCACAGGGAGGGCGCGGGCTGTACAGTCTAACCGGTTTTGACCCATCAGCCGCGCGCCTGTAGTGCGCCGAGCATCAAGTCCAAGTTTTGCACCGCCGCACCCGACGCGCCTTTGCCCAGGTTGTCGAAGATGGCGGTGAGCAGTACCTGGCCGTGTTCAGGGTTGGCGTACAGCGCCAGGCGCAGGTCGTTGCTGTCGTTCAGGGCTTCAGGGTCGAGGTTGGCCGCGCCACCTTGTTGGTGCAGGGGCATTACCTGAACATGGCGGGCTCCCTGGTAATGCTGTTCCAGGCAGGCCTGCAGCTGTTCGGCGCTGACCTGCCCGGGCAGCAGGCGCAATTGCAGCGGGATGCTCAGCAGGATGCCCTGGCGGTAGGCGCCATAGCCAGGCATGAACAGGGGCCGTGCCGAGAGCCCGGCGTGCTGCTGGATCTCGGGCACGTGCTTGTGCGCCAGGTCCAGGCCGTACAGCTGCAAGGCCGGGGCTTTGGCGGCGGCGGGCTGTTCATGCCGTTCTACCGCAGCACGGCCGCCGCCGGAGTAGCCGGAAATGGCGTGGATGTTCAGCGGGTAATCGGCAGGCAGCAGGCCCGCCTTGACCAGCGGGCGCAGCAACGCGATGGCGCCCGTGGGGTAGCAACCGGGGTTGCTGACCCGCTTGCTTTGGGCAATGCGTTCGGCTTGTTGCGGAGCCAGTTCGGGCAGGCCATACACCCAGCCTGGGCTGGTGCGGTGTGCCGAGCTGGCGTCGATCACCCGCACCTGCGGGTTGTGGATGGCGGCCACCGCTTCGCGCGCGGCGGCATCGGGCAGGCACAGCAGGGCGATGTCGGCGCTGTTGATCGCCTCGCCACGCCGTTGAGGGTCTTTGCGTTCGGCTTCGGGCAGGGTCAGCAGGCGCAAGTCGGTGCGGCCTTGCAGGCGAGCGTGGATCTGCAGGCCGGTGGTGCCTTGGTCACCGTCGATGAAGACAATAGGGGTATGCATGGTCGGGGGTCCGGATGGAGAAGGGATGGCCTATGTTCGCGGGTGGCGTTGTTAAAGAAAATTTGAATATCATGATCAGCGCATTCAGCTTTTCTGAATGATGCGCTGGCCTTTTGGCGGTGAACCTGCCCCTTGAAGCTGCCTTGGCGTTCAGCCGTCAGTCTTTGTTTTGTGAGGAAGCCGCAGCGACCATGCGCGAAATCAGCCTCGACCGCCTGCGTACGCTGGTGTTCATCAGCGACCTGGGTTCATTTGCCGAGGCGGCTCGCCAGCTCAACCTGGCGCCGCCCACCATCAGCCTGCACGTGGCCGAGCTGGAGGCGCGCGTCGGCGCCCCGTTGCTCAACCGTACCCGCGGCCAGGTACGGCCCACGGCCATCGGTGAAACGCTGCTGGCCCGCGCCCGTCGCTTGCTGGCCGACGCGGACCAGGCGCTGGACGAAGTTCGCCGCCAGGTGCAGGGCCTGAGCGGCCGGGTACGCCTGGGTGCCTCGACCGGGGCCATCGCCCACTTGCTGCCACAGGCGTTGGCCGGCTTGCGGGTGGAGCATCCGGGGATCGATGTGCAAGTGCAGGTGCTCACTTCGCAAGCCTCGCTGGCGCGTTTGCGCGAGGGCACGCTGGATGTCGCGCTGGTGGCGTTGCCGCAGGTGGCAGTCAAGGGGCTGGCCGTAACACCCTGGCGGCGCGACCCGATCCTGGCCTACGTGCCGGCCGACTGGCAGCCCCCGGCCAAGGTCACGCCTGCGTGGCTGGCGCAACGGGCGCTGATCTTGAATGACAGCACTACCCAGCTGTCGCGGGTGACAACCGAGTGGTTTGCGGCGGCGGGGTTGCACCCCGAGCCGCGTATCGAGCTGAACTACAACGATGCCATCAAGAAGCTGGTCGGTGCCGGGTATGGCGCGACGTTGCTGCCGCAAGAAGGGGAGGCCGCCGAGCTTGATCAGCGCATTGCCCACCGACCGCTGCGGCCCGGGCTGTGGCGGCAGTTGGGTATCGCCTGCCGGGAAGGGCAGGTGGAGCGCGCTACCGCGTTCGTGCTGCAGGCCCTGGAGCGGCTGCGCCAGTAACGCCCGCCAACGGTTTCAACCAACCGTTTCGTGCAGGGCCAGGCTCTGGCGCAATTGCGCCAGCATGGCCAGGCGCAGCGCCTTGGGGGCCTGCACGCGGATAGAGCCGGCCTGGGACAGCAGCCAGCTCATCAGTGCCCGGTTGTCGTCTACCGTGGCCACCAGCACAGCGCCACCGTCGCCCTGCGCGGTCAGTTGCATATCTGCCGACAGCGGCGCCTGCTCCAGGCGCCGGGCAAGGGCGTCATCGACCCAGGCGCGCAGCTCCACCTGAGCCGCCGGGCATAGCGCGTCGGGTTGCAACTGGTGCGCTTGCTCCAGGCTCAGGCCCGGTTGCCAGTACCAGCCATAGGGCATGCCCTTGCTGTTGCATTGCAGCGGGAACAGGGCGGCCAGTTCGACCAGGTCGCGCTCTACGGTACGCTTGCTGGTGGTGTGGCCCACGCCGCTCAGGGCACGTTGCAACTGGGTGGAGCTCACGCCCGGGTGGCGGCCTGGCAGCAGCTTGAGCAATTGCCACTGGCGGGCAATGGTATGGCGGGTAGGGTGGCTGGGCAAAGGGTTCGTCCTTGAAGGCAGGCATCGCGCCGGCCTGGGTGATGGCATTTAGCTATGTATCAGCATACCCTTTCCCCTGATCGGATCCAAGTTGCACCACAAGGCGGCCAAGGCCACCGGCGCGATGCGCGCTTGGCAGCGCCGGTGGTGGCGCTGCAGGTCAGTCAAGGCGCTGTTGCAGCCCCTCGATGAACACCTGTTCGGCCCGGCTGAAGCGCTGCTCCCGGTTCCACAACAGGTGAATGTCCACATCGGCAATGCCCTCCAGCGGGTGCAGCTTCCACAGCAGCCCAGCTGCAACATCCGGCGCTACCACGTGCTCGGGCAGGCAGCCGATGCCGAAACCGGCAATTACCAGGCGGCGCACTTCCTCGAGGCTCGGTGACGAGGCCACGATGCGCCCGGCAAAGCCCTGCTGGTCGCGGAAAATGGTCAGTGGCGACAACATGCCGCCAATCTGGTCACTGGTGAAGCTGACGAAGTTCTCCCGCTGCAAGTCGCCCTCGGCCTGGCCGAACAGCGCATGGTGCTTGCCACAGAAAAACGCGTACCGCTGGCGCAGAAACAGTCGTTGCTCCAGCCTGGGCTGGGCGCGCCGGTTCAAGCTCAAGCCTGCGCTGGCGGTTTTCTCTTGCAAGGCTGCGACGATGTCGGAGCTGCGCATCACGTCGATTTCCAGGTCCACCCGTGGGTGCTGGCGATGGAAGTCGGCGAGGAAGGCGTCGAAGCGGTCGCTGACGATGCGGCTGATCATCAGCAAGCGCACCTTGCCCACCAGTTCGTCGGTGGGCTGCGCCAGCAAACTGCCGATCTGCGACATCTGCCCGTACACCTCGCCGGCCAGCTGGAACAGCTGTTCGCCCATTTCGGTCAGCACGAAACGCGGCCCACGGCGGGCGATGAGTTGGCGGCCAAGCTGTTCTTCCAGGCGCTTCAAGGCCTGGCTGACTGCCGGTTGGGTGAGATGCAGGCGGGCAGCGGCGCGGCTGATGGACAGTTCCTGGCCAATGACGCGGAAGGTACGCAGCAGGTTCCAGTCGAGGCGGTCGTTGAGCAAGCGGTCAGACATGGCAAGGCTCTATGATAAGCAGGGTTAATAGTTGGAATAATAAATAGAAAATTGACTAATCATAGCCCTGGCCCGATAAATCACAGGCATCGAGGCCCTCAAGCCAAGCGCCGCCAGAGCGCGACCGTGAATTCCCGTCACTCCTGCCAGAACAACAAGCAAAGGAGCCCCCATGAAGCCCGTCACTTGCGCCCAGCCACGCCGTGCCGCTGCCGCCGCTTTCATCGGTACCATGATCGAATGGTACGACTTTTACATCTATGCCACCGCCGCGGCCCTGGTGTTCGGTGCCTTGTTCTTCCCCTCCGATGACAGCCTGTTCAGCACCATGGCAGCGTTTGGCACCTTCGCCGTGGGCTTTTTCGCCCGGCCGCTGGGCGGAATCGTCTTCGGCCATGTGGGCGATCGTATCGGCCGCAAGAAATCGCTGGTCATCACCTTGCTGATGATGGGCATCGTCACGGTGTGCATCGGCCTGTTGCCGACCTATGCGCAAATTGGCGCCAGCGCGCCGGTGCTGCTGGTCCTGCTGCGCATCGTCCAGGGCATTGCGGTGGGCGGCGAGTGGGGCGGGGCCGTGCTGATGGCCGGCGAGCATGCCCCCAAGGGGCGGCGCAACTTTTTCGCCTCGTTCGCCCAGCTCGGCAGCCCGGCGGGCCTGATTCTGTCACTGCTGGCTTTTGGCGCAGTCACCCGTCTTCCGGAAGAAGACCTGATGAGCTGGGGTTGGCGCGTGCCGTTCCTGGCCAGCGCCTTGCTGCTGTTGGTCGGCCTGGCCATTCGCCTGGGGGTTAACGAGTCGCCCGCGTTCATCGCCAGCCGCGAGCAGGCAGAAACGGCCCGGCGCAAGGAGCAGGCACCGGTCTTCGAGGTGCTGCGCAGCGCCTGGCGCCCGCTGTTGCTGTGCATCGGTGCCAACACCCTGGGCATTGCCGGGGTCTACTTCACCAATACCTTCATGATCAGCTACACCACCCAGCAGCTGCACCTGGAGCGCTCGCTGATCTTGGAGTGCCTGTTCTTCGTGGCGATCATCCAGTTTTGCGTACAGCCCTTGGCTGCCTGGCTGTCGGAAAAGCTCGGCGCCACTCGCTTTCTGGCCTTGGTGGCCGTGCTGGCCATGGCCTCGCCTTACCCTATGTTCACCCTGGTCAGCTCGGGCCAAGGCCCTTTGATCGTGCTCGGCATCGCCTTGGCCGCTGCCTGCATGGCCTCGTTCTACGCGGTCATCGCAGGCTACGTCAGCGGCATGTTCGACACCCGTGTGCGCTATACCGCCATTTCCCTCGCCTACCAGGTGTGTGGCGCCATCGCCGGGGGCCTGACCCCGTTGATCGGCACCTGGCTGGCCCACCATTTCACAGGGCAATGGTGGCCGATGGCAGTGTTCTACACCCTGATCGCCACCCTTTCTCTGATCTGCGTGCTTGCCCTGGCGCGCCAGTACGCGCGCAGCCAGCAGCTCGAGCTGGCCTAAGCGAACCGATTCATTCTGGAGTACCTGCACATGTTGAAAAGCAATGGCGAACGCCTGTGGGCGAGCTTGATGGCCATGGCCGAAATCGGCGCCACCGCCCGCGGCGGCAGTTGCCGCCTGGCCCTCAGCGACGAAGACAAGGCTGGCCGTGAGCTATTCAGCCACTGGTGCCGCGAAGCGGGCCTGACGCTGAGCGTGGATGCCATCGGCAACCTGTTCGCGCGCCGCCCTGGCACCGACCCCGATGCCGCCCCGGTGTTGATCGGCAGCCACCTGGATACCCAGCCGGAGGGCGGCCGTTTCGACGGTGTCTATGGCGTGCTGGCCGGGCTGGAGGTGGTGCGCCGCCTCGACGAGCTGGGCATCAGTACCCGAAAGCCGCTGGAGCTCGCGGTGTGGACCAACGAGGAAGGTGCCCGGTTTACACCGGCGATGTTCGGTTCGGCCGTGTTCACCGGCACCCTGGCGCTGGAGCAAGCCTTGGCCATACGCGATGCGCAAGGCATCAGCGTCGCCGAAGCATTGCAGCGTACCGGTTACGCTGGCCAGCGGCCGCTGGGCGGGCCGGTGGATGCCTATTTTGAAGCGCATATCGAGCAAGGCCCGATCCTTGAAGATAACGCCAAGGCCATTGGTGTGGTCAGTGGTGGCCAGGCTATTCGTTGGCTGGATGTGACCGTCGAAGGCATGGCCGCGCACGCCGGCACCACGCCGATGCCCTTGCGCAAGGACGCCTTGTACGGTGCGGCGCAGATGATTCAGGCGCTCGAGCGGCTGGCAGCAGACTATGCCCCCGAGGCGCTGACCACTGTCGGCGAGCTGACCATCGCCAAGTCGTCACGCAATACCATACCCGGCGTATTGCAATTCACGGTGGACCTGCGCCACCACCGCGATGAAACCATCGAGGCCATGGAGCGCGACCTGACCCTGGCGCTGCAGGCCATCGCCCGCCAGCGCGGGTTGCAGGTGCGTATCGAACGGCACTGGGTCAGCCCGGCCACGCCGTTCGACCTGGACTGTGTAGCCGCTGTTCAGCAAGCGGTGGATGCGCTGGGTTATGCGCAGCAGTCGATTGTCAGTGGCGCTGGGCACGATGCCATCCTGTTGGCTCGCTATTGCCCGACGGCGATGGTGTTCATTCCCTGCATCGGCGGCCTCAGCCACAACGAAGCCGAGGATGTTCTGCCCGACGATGCACGCCAGGGTGCCGATGTATTGCTCAATGCCGTGCTGGCCCGTGCCGGCCGTGTCGAACCAGGAGAGGCCTGATGCGTTGCTACTTCCACCCTGAACAATTGCTGCATCACCCGCGCAGCTACTACTCGCGTGGCGCCATGCGCACCCCCCAAGAGGTGCCCGAGCGCGCCCAGCGCCTGTTGCAGGCTGCCAGGGACCTTGGCTTCGATATCCTCCAGCCAGAGGATGCCGGCCTGCAGCCGCTGGCGGCGGTGCATGGCGAGGCCTACCTGGCCTTCCTCGAAGAAGCCCATGCGCGCTGGAAGGAAGTGCCCGATGACTGGGGCGACGAGGTCATGTCCAATATCTTCGTGCGTGAGCCCAATGCCTTGCGTGGCATTCTCGCCCAGGCCGCGCGCTACCTGGCCGATGGCAGTTGCCCGGTAGGCGAGCGTACCTGGCATTCGGCCTATTGGTCCGCGCAGAGCGCGGTCGCTGGCGCCAAGGCCATTGCCGAGGGTGAGCCCGCGGCTTACGCGCTGTGCCGGCCTCCGGGGCACCATGCGCGGTTCGATGCGGCGGGTGGCTTCTGTTACATCAACAACGCTGCCGTCGCTGCCCAGGCCTTGCGCGGCCGCTACAGCCGGGTGGCGGTGCTCGACACCGACATGCACCACGGGCAAGGCATCCAGGAAATCTTCTACGACCGGCGCGATGTGCTGTATGTGTCGGTGCACGGCGACCCGACCAACTTCTACCCAGGCGTGGCCGGGTTCGAGGACGAGCGCGGCCGTGGTGAGGGGGAGGGGTACAACCTCAACCTGCCGATGCCCCACGGCGCCAGCGAAGCGGACTTCCTGAGCCGGCTGGACACCGCACTGGCTGCGGTGAAGGATTTTGGTGCGCAAGTGTTGGTGTTGTCGCTGGGCTTCGACATCTACGAGCTGGACCCCCAGAGCAAGGTGGCGGTGACGACCGAGGGCTTTGGCGTGTTGGGTGAGCGTATCCGTGCGTTGCGCTTGCCATGCCTGGTCGTGCAGGAGGGGGGGTACCATCTGCAGAGCCTGGAGGCGAACGCTCGCGCGTTTTTTGCTGACAAAGCGGACTGGCGGTGAGTGCTACCATGCTGTCTGTTTCGCGGGCTTACCGGCGAACAGGGTGTACCGGCAAAGCGCTATGTCAGGCAGAACTCGGCCAGCAGGCCCGGCCCTTTCGCGGGTGAACCCGCTCCTACGACGGGCGGGGGTGGCCTGCGGTCCTGCGGGGCCGGGCCGGCATCATCGATCAATGTAGGAGCGGGTTCACCCGCGAATACGGTGGTACCGGCAACGCATAATGCCTGGCAGAAACTGGCCCGCAGGCCCGGCCCTTTCGCGGGCACGCCCGCTCCCACACGTACTAAGCACACCTCAAGTTCACACGCCCGGTATGGCTTAAAGCCCAGCCCGACGCACATGCTTGACCAACACTTTCTCCAGCAACTCCCACATCGCCGGGTCGGTGCTGAACGCCACGTTGAAGCGCATCCAGCCGGTGGCTTTGGCATCGACCATGAACAACTGCCCAGGCCCGAGCATGATGCCTTTCTCCAGCGCGTCGTCCAGCAATGCCGCGCTGTCCGGGATCGCCGGATGGCGGGTCCAGATGTACATGCCTTCGTCGGACTCAATGAACAGTTCAAAGCCCAATCGATGCAGATGCCGACCAACTTCCTGATGCGCCTCTGCCAGGCGCTGGCGCAGACGCTTGAGGTGCTTGCGCCAGCGGCCGTCGATGACCGCGGCATAGACCACACGCTCCATCACCTGCGATGTGGTCAAGCCCGAACGCATTTTCAGCTGCAGCAGCTTCTGCATCAGCTCGGGGTTGGCCAGCATGAAGCCGACGCGCACGTTGGGCGAAATGCTCTTCGAATAGCTGCCCACGTACACCACCTGCTGCAGGTGGTCGAGGCTGGCCAGGCAGGGCTGGGGCTCGGCGACCATGTCGGCGTACAGGTTGTTCTCGACCAGGCGGAAGCCGTGCTGGCTGGCCAGCTGCAACAGCCGGTGCAGCTGCGGCAGCGGGGTGCGTGAGCAGGTCGGGCTGTGCAGGTGCGGCTGGGTGAAGAACGCCGTCGGGCGGTGATGGGCGAGCAACTGCTCCAGCTGGTTCAGGTCGTAGCCAGCCGGGGTGCGCGGGACGCCGACCAGCGTCGCGCCCAGGGTACGCAAGATGCTCATCAGGTTCGGATAGCCCGGGTCGTCCACCAGCACCACGTCCCCCGGCCGTACCAGCGTGCGTGCGGCCAGGTCCAGCGCCTGGCTGGCGCCGTGGGTCAACATCAGCTGCGCCGGGTTGGCGACGATCGACAATTCCTGCTGCAGGTTCTGTGCGGTCAGTGCACGCAGCTCCGGCAGACCCATGGGGTCGCCGTACCCCGACAGCTCCAGCGGGCTGCCGGCCACCTGGCGCAGGCCACGGCGCAGGCCGTCTTCGTACATCCAGTCGTTGGGCAGCCAGCCACACCCGGGTTTGTAGGGCAACTGACGGATCTCGAAAATCTGTTGCAGGTACCACTCGGAGTTGAACGTTGGTCGACTGGTGTCGGCCTCGGTGTTGTGCTGCTCCAGCAGCTCGGCCGCCGCGCGGTTGACGAAAAAACCTGCATTGCCCCGGCTCACCAGCAAGCCCTGGGCCACCAGGCGATCGTATGCCTCGACCACGGTGAAGGTACTCACCGAGTAGCTTGCGGCAAAGGCGCGAATCGAGGGTACCTTGGCGCCAGGCTTGAGGGTCTGGTTATCGATCAGCTCGCGCAGCGCGTCGATGATCTGGTTCACCAACGGGGTCGAGGAGTCTGGATGTAGTTCGAGCATTCGGGGCCTTCAGGGTGCGTATCGCCAGGCAATTGCAGGGTGTACTGCATAGGCGACCTGTACAGTGCAGTGCGAGTTTGATGCCACTGTGCATGGCTCTCTGCGTCGGACATTTTTACATTAGGTGTCAGATATCGCCACCAATAGCATGTTCAGTTCGCGCCAGGCGCCAGCCCTGGGGCGCGTCAGCAGGCCGCCATGGAAGGCCTGCGTGTGTTCGCGCACACCATCCTGCCCGCATTAGCACTGATGTACAGGTGAAGCCGCCAGCCATCGGGGTTTCACGGTTTTCCTTGGATAAAAAGAAGCACGGGGTACACAACTGATGGACGCAACATCCACTACCACCACCGCGAAAAGCGGGCACGAGAGCAAGCTCAGTGCCTCGCTTAAGTCGCGCCACCTGACGATGATGTCGATCGCCGGGGTTATCGGCGGCGCCTTGTTCGTCGGTTCCGGCAGCGTGATCCACAGCGCCGGCCCAGCCGCTGTCCTGGCCTACCTGGCAGGCGGCATCCTGGTGGTGCTGATCATGCGCATGCTGGGTGAAATGGCAACTTCCTCGCCTGATACCGGCTCGTTCTCCACCTACGCCGACCGTGCCATCGGCCGCTGGGCCGGCTTCACCATCGGCTGGCTCTACTGGTGGTACTGGGTCATTCTGATGGCCTGGGAAGCTTACGTAGCCGGCAAGATCCTGCATGGGTTCTTCCCGGATGTGAGCGTCAACGTGTTCGTGCTGGCCACGACCCTGTTGCTGATCACCGTCAACTTCTTCAACGTCAAGCACTACGGTGAGTTCGAGTTCTGGTTCGCCCTGATCAAGGTGATCGCGATCGTCTGCTTCCTGATCGTGTGTACCGCTGCGGTCACCAACGTCTGGCAGTTCGGTGAAGTCCGTGGCATCAGCCACCTCACCGCCGAAGGGTTCATGCCCAACGGCATTACCACGGTCATTGGCGCCTTGTTGGGGGTGATGTTCGCCTTCCTCGGCGCAGAAATCGTCACCATTGCCGCTTCCGAAGCCAAAGACCCGGCCGCACAGATCGTCAAGGCGACAAACTCGGTGGTGTGGCGGGTGTGCCTGTTCTACGTCGGTTCGATCTTCCTGATCGTCTGCCTGGTACCGTGGAACGACCCGCACCTGGGGGTTTCCGGCTATGGCGCCTACCGCCGTACCCTGGAGCTGCTGGGCGTGCCGTACGCCGAGCTGCTGATGAACTTCGTGGTACTGACTTCGGTCAGCAGCTGCCTGATATCTGGCCATTACACCGCTTCGCGCATGCTGTTCTCGCTGGCCCAGCGGGGCGATGCACCGTCGTTCTTCAAGATCACCCGCGCCGGCACCGGGGTGCCGGTGTACGCGATCATGGGTTCGTGCGCGGTGGCCGTGGTCTGCGCGCTGATCAACTTCAGTGAGACCCTGCGCCCGAAAGACGTGCTGGAAACCCTGATGAACACCACTGGCATGATTGCCCTGCTGGTGTACCTGGTGATCGCTTTCTCGCAACTGCGCATGCGCCGCAAGCTGATCGCTGAGGGTAAGGAGGTGCGCCTGAAAATGTGGCTGTTCCCCTGGCTGACCTACCTGGTCATCGCTTTCATCGTGGCGGCATTGGTCACCATGGCCTTCATGCCTGACTACCAGATCCTGGTGATCTCCACCGGTGTGGCCGCGGCCATCGTGGTGGCCATGGGTGTGGTGCACCAGATCCGCTCTGGCAGCAAGCAGCACTAAGCGTCACTCGCGCTTGGAAACGGCCGGCTCCCGTGGGGACCCGGCCGTTTCGCGTTGTTGGGCCTGGGTTTTTTCGGCGGGCAAGTGAAAGCCCTGGTTCATCCACGGTGAGCCGAGCAGGGCGGCAGCCGCGATCAGGGCCAGGATGGCAATGGCGATATAGGTTTTCAGGGGGGTGCGCATACAGCAGATGACCCTGCAGGCAGCCCAACAGTTCATTGCGCGTGCCGCAGCGACCTAGACGGGCGTCACATGGCGTATGCTCCACGTATCACCCGCCTGGAGGAGCTGCACATGGCCTGGTCCGCCACCCAGTATTCGCTGTTCGAAGACGAACGTACACGCGCCGTGCGCGACCTGCTCGCCGCTGTGCCGTCACGGCCGGTACGCCACGCCACCGACCTGGGTTGCGGCCCTGGCAACTCCACCGAGGTACTGCTGCAGCGTTACCCCGATGCCCAGGTAACGGCGCTGGACAGCGACCCGGACATGATCGCCAAGGCCCGGGAACGCAAACGCCTGTGCATCCCACGGGTGCGCACGGTGGTTGCCGACATCAGCAGTTGGTCGGCCCCGGAGCCGCAGGACCTGATCCTTGCCAACGCCTCGCTGCAGTGGGTGCCCGAGCATGCCGACCTGTACCCGCACCTGGTGCGCCAGTTGAGCGAAGGCGCCAGCCTGGCGGTGCAGACCCCCGACAACCTCGATGAGCCTGCCCACCGGCAATTGCGCGAGATTGCCAGCCAGGGGCCATGGGCCGCGAAGTTCGCCGACCTGCAACTGCCACCCCGGCATGGGGCGGCCTATTACTACGACCTGCTCAGCCCGCTGTGCGCGCGGGTCGATGTATGGCGCACCACCTACCACCACCCGCTGATGGGCGGCGCCGAGGCCGTGGTAGAGTGGTTCAAAGGCTCGGCTTTACGCCCTTACCTGGCCAGGCTCGATGAGCAGGCGCAGGGTGATTTCTTGCAGATGTACCTGCAGGCCATGCAGCGCGACTATCCGCCGGCCACCGATGGCAAGGTGCTGTTGCCGTTCCCGAGGTTGTTCGTGATCGCTACCCGCTAGGGGCAGTTCAGCGCCAGGTGGCTGCCACGGCGGCAGGCAAGGCGGATCAAGGCTGATGAGATTTCTTGTCGAACCCATGCGTGAGGGCGTATAAACTGCACCCACTTTTGGCCGGTCGCTTCCTGAACCGGCCGCTGAAACAAAGAGAGTCGACATGGGCGCACAGTGGAAAGCCAAGCATAGAGAAACAGCTGCCAATGCCAAGGGCAAGATCATGGGCAAGCTGGCCAAGGAAATTCAGATTGCGGCCAAATCTGGCGCCGACCCGGACATGAACCCGCGCCTGCGTCTGGCCATCGTGCAGGCCAAGAAAGCCTCAATGACCCGTGAAACCCTGGAACGCGCCATCAAGAAAGGCGCTGGCCTGGACGGCGAGGCCGTGCAGTACCATGCCGTCAGCTACGAAGGGTTTGCCCCGCACCAGGTGCCGCTGATCGTCGAGTGCCTCACCGACAACGTCAACCGCACCGTTGCGCAGATCCGCGTGCTGTTCCGCAAGGGCCAGCTGGGCGCCAGCGGTTCGGTGACCTGGGACTTCAACCATGTCGGCCTGATCGAAGCCACCCCCGAAGGCGATGCCGACCCGGAAATGGCCGCCATCGAAGCCGGCGCCCAGGACTTCGAAGAAGGTGAAGAAGAGGGCTCGACCCTGTTCATTACCGACACTACCGACCTGGACGCGGTGCAGAAGGCCCTACCCGAGCATGGCTTCACCGTGACCTCGGCGAAAATCGGCTATACCCCGAAAAACCCGGTGAGCGCGGCCAGCCTGAGTGCCGAAGCGCTGGCTGAGGTTGAAGCGTTCCTCGAAGCGATCGACGAGAACGATGATGTGCAGAACGTTTATGTTGGTCTGACCGACTGATCTGTGCAATGGGGGCCGCTTTGCGGCCCATCGCGTCGCAAGGCCGCTTCTGTAGGCGCGACCTTGTGTCGCGAAACGAGGGCAATGCCCCTCGCAGCGGTCCGGAGCCGAACCCCGATGAACCCCACCTTCGCCTCCCTCAGCCTCGCCCACCTGCGCACCCTCGACTACCTGCTGCAGCTGAAGAACCTCAGCCATGCTGCCGAGCGTCTCGGCGTCAGCCAGCCGGCCCTGAGCCGCCAACTGGCCCTGCTGCGCGAAGCGTTCGGCGACCCCTTGCTGGTCCGCCAAGGCCGTGGCTACGTGCTCAGCGAACACGCCGAAACCCTGGTCGAGCCCCTGCGGCAAGTGCTTGAAGAGCTACAGGCCCTGCGGCAGCCCGCAGTCTTCGACCCGGCCCGCTGCGAGCGGCGCTTCTGCCTGGCTGCCTCGGACTATGTGGCCGAACACATGCTGCCGTTGCTGGTGGCTGCGCTGGAACAGGAAGCGCCGGGGGTTTCCCTGGAATACCGCACCTGGCAGGCAGGCCAGTATGCCTTGCTGGCCAGCGGCGAGATCGACCTGGCGACCACGCTGTTCGACGAGTCGCCACCCAACCTGCACGGGCGCCTGCTGGGTGAGGACCGCGCGGTGTGCCTGATGCGCCGCGACCATCCGCTGACGGCGCAAGCCACGCTCAGCCAGGCGGACTACCTGGCGCACAAGCACGTGCGTATTTCCGGTGGCGGTGACAAGGACAGCTTCATCGACCGCCACCTGCGCGCCCAGGGCCTGCAGCGGCGGGTCAGCCTGGAGGTGCCGTTTTTCTGCGCCACGGTCAAGGTGGTTGCCGGCAGCCAGGCCGTGGCCACCGTCCCCGAGCACATTGCCCGGCAACTGAGCCGCTTGCATGGCCTGGCCTGGCGGCCGCTGGGGTTTATCGACCATAGCCAGCGCTACTGGGTAGTGTGGCACCAGCGTCTGCAGGCCTCGGCCGAGCACCGCTGGTTACGCAACCGGGTGTTCGAGCTGTGGCGCCAGTCGCAGTTCGGCGTGCAGGGTGGGCATGCGCGTTTGCCATAGCAACTATGCGTGACATGGGGGTATTCGTCTGGGCATAGGTGCCTAGACTGGGGGCATTGTGTTGCCTGTGCTGGCTCTGTCCAAGCCAGCGTCCCGTGCTGTGGGCGCTGGCTTGCCTGCGACAGGGCCATAACAGGCTACGGATGACCAAAGGAGAGCCCGCGTGACCCCCGAACAATTCCGCCAATACGGCCACCAGCTGATCGACCTGATCGCCGACTACCGCCAGACCGTGGGCGAGCGCCCGGTCATGGCCCAGGTCGAACCCGGTTACCTCAAGGCCGCCTTGCCAGGGCAAGCCCCCCAGCAAGGTGAACCCTTCGAGGCCATTCTCGACGACGTCAACGCATTGCTCATGCCTGGCCTGTCCCACTGGCAGCACCCTGACTTCTATGGCTACTTCCCCTCCAATGGCACCTTGTCCTCGGTACTGGGTGACTTCCTCAGTACCGGCCTGGGCGTGCTGGGCCTGTCATGGCAGTCCAGCCCGGCCCTGAGCGAACTGGAAGAGACCACCCTCGACTGGCTGCGCCAGTTGCTGGGTTTGTCCAGCCAATGGAGCGGGGTCATCCAGGACACCGCCTCGACCAGCACCCTGGTGGCGTTGATCAGCGCCCGCGAACGCGCCACCGGTTACGCTTTGGTGCGTGGTGGCCTGCAGGCCGAAGCCAGGCCATTGGTCGTGTATGTCAGTGCCCACGCCCACAGCTCGGTGGACAAGGCCGCGTTGCTGGCCGGTTTCGGGCGTGACAACATCCGCCTGATCCCCACCGACGAACACTACGCGCTGCGCCCGCAGGCTTTGCAGGCGGCCATCGAGCAGGACCTGGCTGCCGGCAACCAGCCCTGCGCCGTGGTGGCCACCACCGGCACCACCACCACCACAGCCCTGGACCCGCTGCGCCCGATCGGCGAAATCGCCCAGGCCCATGGCCTGTGGCTGCACGTCGACTCGGCCATGGCCGGTTCGGCGATGATCCTGCCGGAATGCCGCTGGATGTGGGAAGGTATCGAGCTGGCCGATTCGGTGGTGGTCAACGCGCACAAGTGGCTGGGCGTGGCGTTCGATTGCTCGATCTATTACGTGCGCGACCCGCAGCACCTGATCCGGGTGATGAGCACCAACCCCAGCTACCTGCAGTCGGCAGTGGATGGCGAGGTGAAGAACCTGCGCGACTGGGGCATCCCGCTGGGGCGCCGGTTCCGTGCGTTGAAACTGTGGTTCATGCTGCGCAGCGAGGGCGTGGAAGCGTTGCAGGCGCGGCTGCGACGCGACCTGGACAATGCCCGCTGGCTGGCTGGGCAGGTCAGCGCTGCGCAAGGCTGGGAGCTGTTGGCGCCCGTGCAGTTGCAGACCTTGTGCATTCGTCATCGGCCGCACGGGCTGGAGGGCGAGGCGTTGGACACCTACACCCAGGGTTGGGCGCAGCGGCTCAACGCCAGCGGCGATGCCTACGTGACCCCGGCGACGCTGGATGGCCGCTGGATGGTACGGGTGTCGGTCGGCGCCTTGCCGACCGAGCGGGGTGATGTGGAGCGGCTGTGGGCGCGCTTGCAGGGCGTGGTTCAGGGCTGAAATGGCTGGGGCCGCTTTGCGGCCCCGCGCCTGTCAGTGGCTTACCGCCTGGACGCTGCCTTTACGGCTGGCTTCATAGGCTTGCTTCTCCATCGGCTTGGCCTGCGGGTTACCCAGGTCTTCCATCGCCAGGCGATGGGTTTCCGGGGCAATGTAGGCCGCCAGGGCACACACGCAAGTGATGAAGAACGCCAGCCCACCGATCACCAGCGGGATGTTGTCCGAGCCGGGTGGCGCAACCAGGGCGAACAGCGCCGGCAACATGGCGGTCAGCATGGTGCCGATGTTCTGCGCAATGGCCATGGCCGAAACGCGGTAGCGGGTTTGGAACAACTCAGGGTAGAAGCTTGGGAATACCGCGTTGTAACCCTGGTAGACCATGCCCCACATGACGATCGAGGTGATGAATGCCAGTGGCACGTTCTGAATGCTGATCGCATACAGGTAGACGAACGCCAGCAGGCCCGAGCCCAGGCAGCCGGCAATCATGGTCGGGCGGCGGCCGATCTTGTCCGACAGGTTGCCGACAAACGGAATCACCAGCACCGCGACGATGTTGCCGACCACGGGGATCCACAGGTAGACGCTCTTGTCGAAGCCGATGCCATAGGCCGGCTGCACCGCGTAGGCCGCACCGAAGATGGTGGCGACTACCGGAATCACGTTCATCAGGGCCATGAACATCACCAGCACCATGTGCTTCCAGCTGTGGCGGAACGCTTCGCTGATCGGCGACTTGGCCACTTTGTCCTGTTTCTCTTCCTTCACGAATGCCGGGGTTTCGTGCACTTCCTTGCGGATGATGAAACCGGCGATCAGCACGATGGCGCTCATCAGGAAGGGAATGCGCCAGCCCCAGTCATTGAAGGCTTCGCTGGGCATGAAGTACGCCAGTGGCAGGAAGACCGCCGCTGCCATGACCTGGCCCGCCTGTACACCCTGCAGGGTGAAGCTGGCATAGTAGCCCCTTCGGCCGAAGGGCGCGTGTTCCATGATCATCGAACTGGCGCCGGAGATTTCCCCGGCCACGGCAAAGCCCTGGATCAGGCGCAGCACCACCAGCAAGGCCGGTGCCAGGAAGCCGATGTCGTGGTAGGTGGGCAGCAGGCCCACGGCCATGGTCGACAGGCCCATCAGGAACATGCACAGCAGCAACACGTTCTTGCGGCCACGGGTATCACCCCAGTGGCCCAGCACGAAGGCACCCACCGGGCGCGCCAGGTAGCCCACGCCATAGGTGGCCAGCGAAGCGATGATGGCCATTTTCGGGTCGGTGTTGGGGAAGAAGATCTGCGGGAAAATCAGTGCAGCGGCCTGGGCATAGATGAAAAAGTCGTAGTACTCGAGTGCCGAGCCTATCCATCCACTGGCGGTCGCTTTTTTTGCTTGCGAGCTGGAGTGAGCCATCGTTGTCTCCGTTGTTATTGTTGTTTGCGCAGGTTCCGCCAGGGGTGTTTGCCAAGGCAGGAGGCAGCGGTCGGTGTGCCTGCGTCTGTGGATCATGTTGACCACGGGCCAGTTGACTGGCAATTCGCTAAAACGGGTTTTGTGCGATAATCGAACGCAAAACTAACCATTCCGTACAAAGAGATTGAAGCAGCGACTCTACCTGCGAATAATCGATCGTGCCATAAACTGTGACAGGTCTTTCTGCCTGTCTGGCACTGTATACCTTCCAAACAACAAGGAACTCCCGCCATGCAGCGTTCGATCGCTACCGTGTCCTTGAGCGGCACCCTGCCGGAAAAGCTCGAAGCCATCGCCGCCGCCGGTTTCGACGGCGTCGAGATCTTCGAAAATGACTTGCTCTATTATGCCGGCAGCCCCCGCCAGGTGCGGCAGATGTGCGCCGACCTGGGTATTGCCATTACCTTGTTCCAGCCGTTTCGTGATTTCGAAGGCTGCCGCCGCGACCGCCTGCAGAAAAACCTGGACCGCGCCGAGCGCAAGTTCGACCTGATGCAGGAGCTGGGTACTGACCTGGTGCTGGTGTGCAGCAACGTCCAGGCCGATGCCCTGGGCGATGAACAGGTGCTGGTCGACGACCTGCGGCTGCTTGCCGAACATGCTGGCAAGCGTGGCCTGCGTATCGGTTACGAAGCGCTGGCCTGGGGCCGCCACGTCAACACCTACCAGCAGGTCTGGAACCTGGTGCGTCAGGCTGACCACCCGTCCCTCGGGGTGATCCTCGACAGTTTCCATACCTTGTCGCTCAAGGGCGACCCGCGCGCGATCCGCGACATCCCTGGCGACAAGATTTTCTTCGTACAGATGGCTGACGCACCGATCCTGGCGATGGACGTGCTGGAGTGGAGCCGCCACTTCCGCTGCTTCCCGGGGCAAGGCGAAATGGACATGGCCGGCTTCCTCGCGCCGATCCTGGCCACCGGCTACCGTGGCCCGCTGTCGCTGGAAATCTTCAATGACGGCTTCCGTGCAGCGCCCACCCGGCAGAACGCCGCCGACGGCCTGCGCTCGTTGTTGTACCTGGAAGAGCAAACCCGGCTGCGCCTGGAACAGGAAAATACCCCGATCGAGCCTGGCGTATTGTTCACCCCACCCGCGGCCAGTCGCTATGACGGCGTCGAGTTCCTGGAATTTGCGGTCGATGAGGCCGTAGGCGCGCGCCTCGGCAGTTGGCTGAAGCGGCTGGGCTTTGCCGAAGCGGGCAAGCACCGCAGCAAGGAAGTGCAACTGCTGCGCCAGGGCGATATCAACATCGTGTTGAACGCAGAGCCTTACTCCTTTGGCCACAACTTCTTCGAAGCCCATGGCCCGTCATTGTGCGCCACCGCGCTGCGGGTCAAGGACCAGCAGGCTGCGCTCAAGCGTGCCACTGCCTACCGTGGCCAGCCGTTCCGCGGCCTGGTCGGCCCCAACGAGTGCGAGGTGCCAGCGGTACGCGCACCCGATGGCAGCCTGTTGTACCTGGTAGAGCAGGGCACCGCCGGGCATACCCTGTATGACACCGACTTCAGCCTGGACCCGAGCGCAACCGCCACCGGTGGCCTGCGCCGCATCGACCACATGGCCCTGGCGCTGCCAGCCGAGTCGCTGGACAGCTGGGTGTTGTTCTACAAGAGCCTGTTCGATTTCGCCGCCGACGACGAGGTGGTGCTGCCCGACCCGTACGGCCTGGTCAAGAGCCGAGCCCTGCGCAGCCAGTGCGGCACCTTGCGCCTGCCGCTGAACATTTCGGAAAACCGCAACACCGCCATTGCTCATGCGCTGTCCAGTTATCGCGGTTCCGGGGTGCACCATATTGCCTTCGATTGCGACGACATCTTCAGCGAAGTGGCGCGCGCCAAGCTGGCCGGTGTGCCGTTGCTGGAAATTCCGCTGAACTACTATGACGACCTGGCGGCGCGCTTCGATTTCGACGACGAGTTCCTCAGCGAGTTGGCTTACTACAACGTGCTCTACGACCGCGATGCCCAGGGTGGCGAGCTGTTCCATGTGTACACCGAGCCATTTGAAGAGCGCTTTTTCTTCGAGATCATCCAGCGCAAGGGGGGTTATAGCGGCTACGGTGCGGCTAACGTCGCGGTGCGCCTGGCGGCCATGGCCAAAGCCCGGAGCGGCGCAGTGCGCAAGCCGGTGCTCTGACCACGCGGTGGCGCTGGAGCCTGGGGCGTCATGCGCCCCATGGCGACGCCAGGCCGCGCCAGTTTCAACGGCGCTCGGCTACCAGGAGCAGCGACTGCGGCACCGCGCGTTGCGGGTGCTGCGGTTCCTGCAGGCCAACCAGGCGCAACCCGGCCATCTCCAGCGCGTTCAGCCAACTGCCAAGGGTGCGGAAGTACCATGGCATCGCCCGCCAGTGCCCGGCGAATCCGGCAAACGATTCCTCACGCCAGCCGTCCTGATAGTCGCCCTCTGCGGCGCTCCAGGGGTGGAGGGTCTGGATCACCAGTGCACCACCCCGCACCAGCAACTCACCCATCGCGGCCAGCAACGGGATGATGTCTTGGTGCAGCAAGGCGAAGTTGGCGCAGACCAGGTCATAGTCTTCGCCCACCTGCACCTGTGCAGCAGCCAGCTGCGCATAACTGGCCAGGTGCACCTGCGCGGCGCCTTCAGCCCGCGCAGCCGCCACCAGCGCCGGATCACCATCGACACCCACCGCCTCGATACCCCGGGCATGCAGCGCGCGCAGCAACCAGCCTTCTCCGCAGCCAAGGTCGAGTATGCGGCTGGGCTGGCGGCTTAGTATCGCCAGTACGATGGCGGCGTCAGTCACCTCGCGACGGCTCTCGATGGCGCCGCTGCGTACCGCGTCAATCCAGGCCTGGGCATTGTGCTGCCAGCTGTCGAGCAAAGCGTCTTCAGGGTCGCGCCTGTTCATCTGTGTTCAGCCTGCCGCGGTGCGTTGCCGTTTGACCCGGTACATGTGGCCGTCAGCATGGCGCAGCAGCATGTCGGCATCGGTGCCGTCTTCGGGGAAGCGCGCGATGCCGATGCTGCAGGAAGGTGCCTGGAGCCCGGCCAACTCGGCATCCAGCGGCTCGGCCATGACGGCCAGGATATGCTGCACCTGTGCGGCCACGACCTCGGCTGACGGGCAATCGGGCAACAGCACGGTGAACTCGTCACCGCCCATCCGCGCCACCGTCGCGCTGCCCGCTACGCAACTTTCCAGGCGCCGGGCCAGTGTGCACAGTACCCGGTCGCCCACGCTGTGGCCGTGGTTATCATTGATTTGCTTGAAATCGTTGATATCGAGAAACAGCAATGCCAGCGGGCGGTCATGCCGCCGGGCGCTGGCCAGCGCGGCGTCGAGCCGTTGGTTGAACATGGCCCGGTTGGCCAGCCGGGTCAGCGGGTCGTGATGCGCCAGAAAGCGCAGTTCGGCTTCGGCCTGGTGCTGGGCGGTAATGTCCCGCGCCACGCCGATGCGGGCTTGGGCCTCATCTGACCAACAGGCCGCCCAGAGTATATGTACCACGCCACCGTCCTTGCGGATGTAGCGGTTGTGAAAGTCGTAATGCGGTTGGCCGTTCATGACCCGCAGGATCGAAGCGCGGGTGGTTGCCAGGTCTTCGGGGTGCATGTGGTCGGTAATCGCGGTACCGACCAGCTCGCATGCCCGGTAGCCCAGCAGCGCTTCGCAGGCATCGCTGACAAAGATGATCTGGTTGTCCCGGTCGACCACGAAGACCGTGTCGAGCATCAGGTGGATCAGCCTGGGGTACAACGCGTGCAGGTCTACGGGCATGGTTCACGGCGTCCTCGGCGGGATGCCCGATCATAGCTGAAACAGCGCCGGATGTGACCGGGGGGCAAGCCTTTACTGGACAGTTTGGCCGTGCCTGAGCGCCAGCCAGGCGTGGGTGGCCACCGCAGCAGTGCAAGCGCGTTATACTCCGCGCTTTTGCCCGTGCCGGAATTCGCCCATGCGCCAGGTGTTGTTAATCGTCGATGTCCAGTCCACCTTCAGCCCGCCCGAGTGGCTGGTCGATGGGCTGCGTCGGTTGTCAGCCAATATTCCTACCGTAGCCTCGATCGAATTGCACGACGAGCGGGTCACGCCGTTTGCCCGCCAGCTTGGCTGGCACCCGGCGGCAGAGGACGAAAGCCTGGTGGAGGCTGACCAGGTGTTCGTCAAGCATGGTTACGGGCAAAGCGCCGAAGCGATCGCGTACATCCGGCAAATGGGCGTGGAGCGCGTGCTGGTGTGTGGCCTGCAGACCGAAACCTGTGTGCTGGCCGCCGGCTTTGCCCTGTTCGATGCCGGGCTGATGCCTACCCTGGTCACCGACATGACGGTCGGCTCCTCGCTGGACCGTTCCGGCAAGCTTGGCATCGAGCTATGGCAGCACCACTTCCGCCAGGTCACCACGTCGGCTGAAGTCCTGGCTGAACTGGCGGGCTAGGTCACGCGTTGCACCCCGTCATCATCCCCGCGCGTTTTTCGGCCAGCCCGCCAGCGGCTGAGCAGCCAGCGCGTGCTGGTATTCCACGCAACACTCGCGGCCACGCCCCCGGCGATGGCCAAGGCAACCTCGAACAGCAGGTATGGGGCGATACGGTCCGCCACCGACTGGAACTGGAAGTGCGTCAGGTAGATGAACAAGGTGGCCGAAGCAATCACCGCACCCGCACGTGCCAGCCAGGCCGGTACGGGGACTGCGCGCAGCCAGATCAGCGCCAGCATCGCCGGCAAGGCAATATCGACGTAGTGGGTGACGGCCTGCCAACCAATACCGGCCACCGCCATCAGGTCCAGTTCTGCGACCACCAGCACCGCTACCGCGCTGGCCAACGCTTTGCGTGCGGGGGTATCGGCATGGTGCACGGCCATGCCCAGCACCATCACCGCCAGGAAGTGTTGCGGCACCCGGTGCAGCAGGCCACTGGCGTCGAACACCCAGCGGTCGAGCAACACATCCACCGCTACCAGCGTACAGGCAGCCAGGATCAGCCAGCGGAACGGGGCGGCGTTGACGGCCTGGCGCACCCGCTTGCTCGACAGCACCAGGCCAATGATCACGATCATCTGCACCAGCACTTCGATATACCAGTAGTTGAACAGGCCAACCTCGCCGGTCGCAAACCAGTTGGACACCAACAGCAGCGATTGCCAATGCACCCGGTCGAACACCAGTTGCAGCAGGGCGGTATACAGCACGGTTGGCACCACGATGGCGGCCAGGGACGGCAGCAGTGTGCGTGCATCTCCGCGGGTTTCAATGGCCTTGAGCTGGAAACGCGCCAGGCTGATGCCTGAGACCAGGAACAGTACCGACGTTTCGCCCACGATCGGCCAAGGGCTCATGCCGCTGAGGTGGCCGACCACGATCAGGATGATGGCGAGCATACGCACGAACACCGGCATCTCCATGGCCCGCCAGCCGCCTTCATGCGGTGCGCTGAGCTCGGCCAGCCGGTTGACCGGCAGGCTTTCCCAGCGCTCTGGCAGGTGGCCGATCAACCCCTCGAGTACCCTCGAGGCCTGTACGAATGAAAGCGAGTCACCGCCCAGCTCGACAAAGCTCAAGCGGGGGTCCAGGCGCGGCACCCGCAGTATTCGTGCCCACTCGCGGGACAGCTTCTCGGCCAGCGCTGACGAGGGTTGGCTGGTCGGCTCTTGAACCGGGGCGGGCAGGGCGCGTTTGTCGACCTTGCCGTTCGGGGTCAGCGGTATGGCCTGCACGAAGATGAACAGTGCCGGCACCATGTAGTCCGGCAAGTGGCGCGCGACAGCCAGGCGCAGGTCGTCGGCGCTGCCGGGCTGATGCAGGACGCAGTAGGCAATCAGGCGGGGCAAGGGGTGGTCATGGTTGGCCAGTACTACGCACTGCCGGACAACAGGCAGACGGCTGATGGCGTTTTCTATCTCCGCCAGTTCCACGCGGTGCCCCCGCACTTTCACCTGGCCGTCAGCCCGGCCGAGGAAACAGGCACTGCCATCGGCCAGGTAAGTGCCCAGGTCGCCAGTGCGGTAGCAGCGGTCGCTGGCCAGCCCCGTGAACGGGTTGGTGATGAACCTGGCTTCGGTCAGCGCCGGGTCGCCCCAATAGCCAAGGGACAGGTAGGGGCTGCGGATCAGGATTTCGCCGGTTTCACCTTCGCCCACCAGTTGCCCGGCCGCGTTCACGACCAGCAGTTGAGCATCGGCGATGCCTTTGCCCAAGGGCACCCGGGCCTGTTCCGCGGTCGGGTCTAGCGTGTGGTACGCCATGGCTTGCGGGGTTTCGGTGGTGCCATAGAAATTTACGTTGACGGCATTCGGCGCCACGGCACGCATTTGCTGGTACAGCGCCGGGCTGAGTGCATCGCCGCCCCAGAACAGGTAACGCAGTTGCCTGAACAGCTGGCCCTGCAGCTGCGCGCCGGTCTCGATCAGCTTGCCCAGCGGTGGGGTGAGGTGAATGACACTGACGCGGTGCAACGCAATCCAGCTGGCCAGCTGTGCAGGGTCGGTAATGCTGGCCTGGGCCGGGCAGGCAATGCTGGCGCCCAGCGACAGTGGCGTGAACACATCGCGGTAAACCGGGTCGTGGCCGAGGCCGGACAGTAACGAGAACGTGTCGGCTTGGGTCAACCCGTGCTGTTGCACATGCCAGTCGATGAAGTGCACCAGCGGCGCATGATGGGTAACGATCGCCTTGGGCTCGCCGGTGCTGCCCGAGGTGAAGGTGATGTACGCCGCTTGCTCTGCGCTGACCGCGGGCAGTTGCGCCTTTGGCCGGTGAAAGGCGTGCAGTGCCTCGACCGGGTCCTGCGGCACAGACAGCACACTGGCGTTTGCGGCTTCGACGTGTGCCTGGCCACAGCGCAGGACTACCCGAGGTGCCAAGCTGCTGGCGAGCTGCTGCAGGCGGGCGGCAGGGTAGGCCGCATCGGCCACGCTGAACGCCCGCCCGGCGCGCAGGCAGCCAAGCATGGCGTAGACCAGCGCCGCGCCCCGTTCGGCAACAATCAGCACACGGTCGTCGCTATTGGCGGTATTTTCCAGCAAATGCGCAGCGATGCCTTGGCTGATCTGCGCTAGCTGGGCGTATGTGCAAAGCCTGTCCGCTGTGATGATTGCAGGGGCTTCGGGACAACGCTCAGCCTGTTGCAGGAAGGCTTGGTGAATAGGCTGCTCGGCACGGTACTGCAGGCATAGCGTCGGGTTCGGGCGCAGGTCCGGCATGATGGGTTGGGGCTCCGCATGAACGTTTTGCCTGGCTGGTAGCACTACGCTAGTGCAGGCTGGCCCATGGCGCCAATGCGTGCGAAAAACAGCCGCGGTTCAACGTTCGCGCATGAAGAATCCGGCAACGAACTTGCGGAAGGTTTCCGGGCTTTTGAAATCGGCGTAGCGCTTGAAGTTTTCCGCGTCCGGCTCGGGGCCCAGCGGTTGTTCCAGTAGCGATATCGACAATACCCGGTCCTGATCCGAGGTCATGACCAACTCG
>Ga0308166_1000304_pt1 | contig 78439 bp, 76 predicted proteins | sample PhyCR2_2_FD_202137 | JGI IMG/M metagenome (GOLD analysis project Ga0308166, IMG submission 202137) | Phyllosphere microbial communities from UC Gill Tract Community Farm, Albany, California, United States - DLSLCC.R2 | ecosystem: Host-associated > Plants > Phyllosphere > Unclassified | place...
CTAACCCATTCATCCCATAACCGGGACGGCGTCATTCCATCCAAGGAACCATGGGACGTTCCTGATTGTAAATGTCCTTCCATTCATCGGCCGCATACTTTGCCTCCACCACGGTATCCGTGATTTCCCCAGAGAGCTGTTCACGCCGGAACTGCGCATTAAACGACTCAATAAAACCGTTCTGCCAGGGCGAACCTGGATCGATAAACGCAGTGCGCACCCCAACATTGTTGCACCAATCCACCAGCACGCCGGCAGTGAATTCAGGCCCGTTGTCGCACCGCACGAACGTCGGTTGGATTCCGTTTTCGGCAATGATGCCCTCCAAAACATCCACCACGTCCGTAGCCTTGAAAGACCGGCGGTCAATGATTGAGCTGTCAGGGTCAAGGGCTTAACCACTTTTGATGATGAACCGGGCACGGGAACCACGCCGCTGCGAAGTTCGGTGTGCCAACCGCTGCTGCGAGTGCAGCCAAGCAGATCGAATGAGCTCTGAATATCGTTCAATCCCGTTAGACGTACGAATAACAATGCCAGGCGCCCAGGGCGTCTGCAAAGTCAGTGACTGGTGTCCAAACCGATCAGCGACAACACTCGGTCAGGATGATTGCGTAGCTTCCGCGTAGCCTTCGCCAAATTACTGTGCCCGAGATTCTTAAGTAACGTAATCGCGATATTCCTCAACGTTGCCATCGCGTGCGGAGCATTCCCGGTCCTGACTTGAGATTTATCCTCCAGCCAAGTCACGTCCCGCCTCCAATGCAGGCCGTTCTCAATACCCCAATGCTTTTGAACCCGTTCGCCCAACTCTCGGGGACTTGCAAGATGTGTCGGCAACGACGTCAATGCATGCACCGTCTCAAGATGCCACTTCGTTGAGTTTAACGACCGTGATTTACGGGTGATCTGCATTGCTTGGGTCGCATGCGGGAAACTAGTCCCGGTGGTCACAGTGACGCTTTTGACTGTGCGAATGGTCCGACGCCCATTCTTCGTCTGAATAGTACGATTACCTTCCGGCATAGCGTCCCATGGGAGTTGCTCAAGCTCAGCCAAAAGCTTGGCTTGGTTGCCTTTGACAGTAAAAATATAGTGCGCTTCACGCCCATGCAGATACCTAGCATGTCCCTTTTGCGTATGTAGGGCATCGGCTGTCACGACGGTACCTTTAAGGTCCGTCACGTGATCTAACAAGGTTGTGAACTGGGTAATCTCGTTGGTTTTGACTCCCACAGAAACTTGGCTGAGCACCGCGTGGGAGTCTTGGTCAATGGCTGATAACAGATGCACGCGTGGGTGGTTTCCGTTCTTCGCTCCGCGGACCTCTTTGCCATCGATAGCGATCGCTCTGATTCTTGTGTTGTGGCGTGTTCGGTGACGTAAGTTTTGGGCCCAATCAGCAAGGAGCAGCTCAAAAGTTCGGGTATCCAGGAGCTGAAGTACCCTGGCGATCGTTGTAGCGTGGGGTGCTCCGATGCCGTATCTGGCCAGCTGTTGTGGGGGCTGTGTCTTGAGCCCATTCAGCGATCTCAACCAGGCTTTTCGCTCCTGCGATGACCGCGCAGATGACGATGACTAAGATATGGGCTAGCGGATGGCGGATGCCGCGTTTGGCGCGGGGATCTGGGAGTGCCGCTAAGCTGCGAAGGAATGTTTTGGGTTGAATGATGTCGGGGTGGAGTCCTTCAAATTGGTCAATGAAGGCATGCAAATGAGACGATGGCACGTAGGAACTCCTGTGCTGACATGTGGGCTTGAACATTCACATGTTTAACAGGGGTTCCTGCCTATTTAAAGCCAGATCAAATTTGTCTCAGATTTTAAGACGATTTGACCGGTTCAGGACTCTGCAGACGCCCTGGAGCAGGACTACTTTTGATGCACCGAAAACAACGCCTAACTAGTAGCTCCCGGCATGCAGCTCCATGGGCCCCAAGCCTCAAACACGGCAAGTGGATCTTGTATTCAGCTATTCTGCCGATGACTGGCCTAGTAAACGGTCCGCAATTGGCTAGCGGGAACCCACATCTCTTCGCCGTCGCGGTCGATCTGACGCCAGGCGCCCTGTCGCGCAACAATAATTACCGCGGTATCTGCCGGGAGAATGCGTACCAGCGAATGGTGGTCGCCCGGACCGCGTCGTGCGTTGAGTCGAATCGTGGTCAGCGCTCGCTGATTTGGTACGGCGATCAGACCGCCACGCGCTGGACGTGCCGGGATCTCCTGCAGGTACATACTCGGTACCCAACCGAGAAGTTTTCCTGCCTGAACCTGGGACCAGAGGCCCTGCTGGAGCATCGAACGAACCTTGTTGCCCTGATCTATGACCTTTAGTACGGGATATCCCGTGCCGCTGCCCTTGCGCAGGTTCAGTGTCGCCGTGGTTACGTGGGTCGCTTCAATCAGCGAGTAACGGGAGAGCACCGGTTCGGCGTAGTCATCCTCGTCTTCGTTCTCGGCCACAACTGGCTGATCAAAGACTGTCGGGATTGGCTCCAAATAGATATTGGGCAGCCAGCCGTAAATTCCGTTAACAAACACATGGGCCCAAGATCCTTGAACTTCAATCAAGGCGAGCTCGGTGAGCTCGGCAAGGTTGCTCTGCACAACATAGTGCCGTCCGGCACCCTTGCGCAGTTTCAGCGAGGCAGTAGTCCGATGGGTTAACGTTACTGACGACGTCAAAGCCGACTTATGCGGTAAGCCCAATGGGTTCACAACCACCTCAAATAAAAACTTAGGGAAGCAACCGAAGGTTGCTTCCCTAAGTTTATTCCATTTTCAGAAGATGCGTACTTCCTACACGATTAGTCATCGGATGGACGAGAGCCGAGCTCAGCATCCAGACGCAAAAGACCACTACCGTCGTTGCCAATTAGCTTCACGCGATCCAGAATTTCAGAAACGGTTGCCTCTTCTTCAATCTGCTCATCGATGAACCAGTGCAGCAGTGGAAGGGAGTCAATGTCTCCCTCGGTCTGAGCCAGACGGTAAAGCTCACGAATTGCTTCGGAGACCTTCTGCTCATGAGCCAACGATGCTGCAAAAGCATCAGCAACGCTCTTGATGTTCAGCTCTGGTGCTGGCTGCTCGCCAATCTTCGGGTGAGCCGAGCGGTCAGTCATGTGAGTGATGAACTTTTCTGCGTGCACAACTTCCTCGCCAGCCTGGGCGCGGAACCAACCAGCGATACCTGGAAGGCTCTTAACGTCCATTTCAACTGCCAGCTGACGGTAAACCGTGGCTGCGGTTAGTTCGAGAGTTACCTGAGTGCTGAAGGCTTCTGCCAGTTTTCCTGTAAGTTCCATGTCTTTAGACTAGGACGATTTCCCCTACTTGTCACTGAAGTTTGCACTCACTTAGTCCAACCCGAATTAGGGAATCATCCCACGTTGCGAGCAAGTTATCGTAGCCGATGCTAACCAAGGTTAGGTAAACCGAACAGCACCTAAACTACCGGCTAAGTCCAGCTCTGCGCAGCGCCTCTGCCATAGTAGTGTTGCCCAAAGCAGCCGGCTGCCGTTCTTGCGCCCCAGCCTTACGGTTCTGCTGTCCACCACGCTGATTTTCACCGCGCGCAGAAGGAGGAGGAGCACTGGTCGTTTTGCGCTGGCGCGAAGCACCGTTGTTGTTTGGTTCTCCAGCTACAGGTAGCTCATCATCCAGACGCAGGGTGAGAGATATACGTTTACGGACACTGTCGACTTCCAAAACCTTGACCTTAACGATCTGTCCGGAGCTAACTACCTCACGCGGATCAGAGATGAACTTAGAGCTCATTGCGGACACGTGAATCAAACCGTCCTGGTGGACGCCTAAATCAACAAACGCTCCGAAGGCAGCAACGTTGGAAACCGTTCCTTCAAGAATCATGCCCGGCTTAACATCTTTGAGGCTCTCAACGCCTTCCTTGAGGGAAGCGGTCACAAATTCGCCACGCGGGTCACGAGCCGGACGACGCAATTCAGAAATAACGTCGCGGATCGTTGGATCACCGAATTGTTCAGTGACAAAGTCCTGAACGCTAAGCTCTTCTAGTCGACGCCCTTGAGCTTCGGCCGCCTGCTGTAGTTTCTTGGCCAAGTCATATGCTTCGGGGTGGACCGACGAAGCATCTAGCTGTTCCTTGCCTCCGGTGATGCGAAGGAATCCCGCGCACTGCTCAAAGGCCTTGGCACCTAGGCGAGGAACCTTGAGCAGAGCCTTGCGTGAGGCGAATGGACCATTAGCGTTTCGGTGATCAACAATGTTCCGGCTGAGCAGTGGGCCCACACCAGCCACACGAGAGAGTAATGCTGGGGATGCAGTATTAACGTCTACGCCGACCGCGTTCACACAGTCTTCAACGACGGCATCCAGGGCACGATCTAGCTTGGAAGCAGTAACGTCATGCTGGTACTGACCAACGCCGATGGACTTTGGATCGATCTTGACCAGCTCAGCCAATGGGTCCTGCAGGCGGCGAGCAATGGACACGGCTCCACGTAGGGACACATCCATATCGGGTAGTTCTTGGCTTGCCAGTTCTGAGGCGGAGTAGACCGACGCACCGGCCTCGGAGACGATCACCTTACTGATCTTCGAATCGCCCAAGGCCTTGATGACCTCAGCCGCCAAACGGTCTGTTTCGCGCCCAGCGGTTCCGTTGCCCACGGCGATGAGGCTCGTTCCATGCTTCTTGGCTAGCTGAACCAAAGTTGCTAGGGACGCGTCCCACTTCTTCACCGGAGCATGAGGATAGATCGTGGCAGTTTCAATACACTGACCGGTCAGATCCACTACCGCGACCTTCACGCCGGTACGGAGTCCAGGATCCAAGCCAAGCACTGCCTTATTTCCCGCCGGAGCAGCAAGCAAAACGTCGCGGAGATTGGAGGCGAAAATCTTCACTGATTCATCTTCTGCTGCGTCAAAGAGTCGCGAGCGAAGATCAGACTCAAAGCGGGTTAACAGGCGCGCTTTCCAGGCCACGCGGACGGTCTGGGAGATCCAGGACGCAGCTGGCGCACCGGTAGGAACATTGAGACCCAGCGACGCGGTGATCGCATTTTCGTATCCTTGGCGTGCCTGGGCTACCGCCTCTTCATCGTGTGGATCAGCTTCAGCCAGCTGCAGGTTCAAAACGCCTTCACGTTCGCCACGCAGGAGCGCCAAAACCCGGTGTGAAGGCAGCCGGTCCAGATTAGCAACGTAGTCCAGGTAATCGGAGTACTTGCCCTGGCCTTCGGTGCTGGCAGTGGGTGAAACGCTGGCAGAAATCTTGCCAGTCTTCCACAAGCGTTCGCGTAGTTCACCGGCCAGTGCCACGTCTTGAGATACCCGCTCGGTGACGATGGAACGTGCACCGGAAAGTACGTCGGCTTCGGCGGCAAATCCGGCCTCGGCATTGAGATACTTTGTTGCCGCTTGCTGCGGGTCAGTTGAAGGAGTGGAAAGCAATAGGTCTGCCAGCGGCTCCAACCCTGCCTCACGAGCGATCTGAGCTTTGGTGCGGCGCTTGGATTTGAAGGGAAGGTAAATGTCTTCCAACTCAGCCTTGGTGGCCGCTGCTGCAATGGCGGCCGAAAGCTCATCGGTGAGCTTGTCTGCTTCGGCGATCGCTTCGCGCACCACAACTCGTCGGTCTTCAAGTTCGCGCAGGTACCGCAGGCGCTCTTCAAGTAAACGTAACTGGCTATCGCTGAGTGTTCCGGTGACTTCTTTTCGGTAACGAGCGATAAATGGAACGGTTGATCCCGAATCAAGTAGCTCTACCGCTGCCTTGACCTGCCACGTGGCAACCGTGGATTCAGTGGACAGTTCCTTGGCCAGCTGAGCGATGATTCGCTGTTGCACACCGTGGTCACTTACTGTGTTCTTCTGCTCGCTACTCACCGATCCATTGTGTCTTAACGGCTCTAAAGTTCAGATGATCGACTCGGTTAGCATTCAGCTGAAATTCATTATCGGTCGCTAGAATTTAGTTCCATGGGGAAAGTGAAATTTCGTAAGGTGGCATCGGTATTTGCGATAACATCAGTAGCACTGCTTAGTGCCGGATGTTCTGTAGTTGAAGACACCGCATCTCGTGCGTCAGACCAACTCACCGACGCTGCCAGCAAAGAACTCGTACGTCAGGCGTGCGCTCCGATTCAAGACGGCACCATCAATTCCAGTGAGCTTCGTGTGCTCTCCTCCATCGTGGGTTCTGTAGAGGGCGGCGGCCTTCCGGAGGATATGGTCAACGTTCTCAACGAGTTGGCTGATTCCGGGGATAAGGCCCCGGCAGCTCTCCAGGATCGGTTAAAAACCTCCTGTGACAACGCCACCGCCCAGAGCAACTAACAAATCAGTTCCCACGCCAGTGATCTAGAATTTTGTCATGGTTGAAATTCCCACCAGTGGCAAAGTACGACTCGACGCTTGGTTGTGGTCTGTTCGGGTTTACAAGACTCGCTCCGCGGCAACTACTGCCTGCCGTGCTGGGCATGTGCGTTTAAACGGAGATCCGGTTAAGGCATCACAAAATGTGGTCTCCGGAGATCGGGTTCGTGTGCGCAAAGACGGTTTTGACCGAGACCTTGAAGTCACCGGCTTGCTCTCCAAACGAGTTTCAGCTCCGGTAGCCACCAAGTGCTATATCGATCATTCTCCACCGCGTGAACGGATGGTGGTCCCGCAAGTTCCTTTGCGCGAGCGTGGTGCCGGGCGTCCCACCAAGAAGGACCGCCGCGAGATGGATCGCTTGCGTGCTTCCTGGCAGGAACCCGGCTCCGAGCAGTAGCTCTCTTATGACTCTTTAGATCTAGGACAGCTCGATGACTGGCACGTCTGTCTCAAAGTTGAAGATTTGTGAGTAGAACGCCAACGACGATTCCAAAGCCCGCACAATATTCTCCGACTTCCTGAATCCATGCTGTTCACCTTCAAAGAGAATGTAGGCGTGCTTGATACCGCGGGCAGCGAGCGCATCAGCAACAACCTGCGATTGGGCAGGTGGCACCACCTTGTCCTCGTCACCTTGCAGCAGCAGTACCGGGCAAGAAATCTTTGATACGTGATTGATCGGGGCACGCTTCTCATACAGGTCGGCGGCTTCTGGGTAAGGGCCCACCAAAGAGAACATGTACTGGGATTCAAAATCGTGAGTATGCTGCACCAGACCTACAAGGTCTGAGACACCGTACCGGCTGATCCCTGCGGTAAATACGTCAGCGAAGGTCAGTGCACAAAGAACGGTCCAACCGCCGGCGCTACCGCCTTCAATGCCGATCCGCGCCGGGTCAGCTATTGATTGACCTATCAGTGCGTTGATCACCGCAACGGTGTCGGCAACATCAACAACTCCCCACGAGCCGCGCAATCTGTTGCGGTATTCGCGACCGTAACCGGTTGAGCCACCGTAGTTCACATCAATAACACCGATGCCGCGCGAGGTGTAATAGGCCACCGCTGCACTCAGTGTTGCCGTCGCCTGACTGGTTGGTCCGCCGTGAATGAAGGTGACAAATGGTGGCAGCTCGTCCTCTACGCCGGCATAGCCTGCTTGGGTTGGGCGGTAGAGCAGCGCGTGTACCGATTGGCCTGCCAGGTTTTTGCATTCAAATTCTTCAACCTCTGGCAGCATGGCTGGGTCAGGCAAGCTCTGAATAGAACGAGTGATCTCGCGGTGTTCCAAAGTTTCGATATTGATCAAGATGATCTGCTCACCGTGAGTCATCGATGAGGTGCCGGCCAACAGCCAGTCGTCTTTGAGTGCCAAAGGACGGATCCCGGTGAAGGGAAGGGAAATGTCGTCCAGTCCCCCGGTCACCGAATGCACTCGTGCCAAGGATTTGGTTCCAGTTCCGTATGAGCAGAGCAAGCTATGTGGGTTTTCCACCAGGTACCAGCTGGTACCTAACTGCCATAGTGGTCCTGCAAATTCTGCAGGACGGTCAACTAGTCGAGTGGTGCGTGAAGACCCATCCTGATAAACGTAGGGATTCCACCAGCCGCTGGCATCAGAGATGAACGCAATGCGGTCATCATCAAGCCATTCAGGTTGCATCACTGAGACATCTTCGCCACCGGCAATGATATTGCTATTAAGCACTCCTGCTTCAGTCATCTCGGCAAGGTGCAAGTTGGTGGAGTCCCACGGCATATTTGGGTGTTCCCAACTGATCCACGTCAGCTTCTCACCATTAGGGCTTAAGCGCGGAGCCGCTACAAAGCGGGCCGGAGCGCTCAGAATTCGTATGTTGGAAAGGTCTTGGGCAGCACTGCCGTCCAAGGGAATGGCCACGATGTGTCGTACAGGTTCTGCCCGCAGGTCTTCCATGATGGCCAAGACGCTACCTTCGGGACCACGCTTAAACTCTGCAAAACGTAGCGCCGGGTCAGCATCAACCATGCTTTCTGGGGTAAGTGGAGTCGGTTCGCCTTCGCCAATAGTTAAGGAATAAACACGCTGGTCGCTGAAGTTAGCAAAGATTATTTGTGCGGCGCCCTGTTCGATGAGCGTCCAGCTCGCTCCACCGTATTCGTGGACTCGTGAGCGAACGTTGAACGGGGCATCAACCAGCTGTTTGCCAGCTTGGCCGTTGCTGTCGTAATCGACCAGGGTGATGCGGCCACCTTCAGCGGGGCGTCCTTCTTGGACAATAATCCGCTCGCCGTAGAAGCAGGCGCCGCCCAATGGCTTGGTCCCTGCAGCAACGTCTTGTGCTGTGATTGATGAGGGCCAGGATCCGAAAGGCAAGTGCATAGGCATATTCTTGATCCTAGCGATCTTTGGGATACAGAACGACCCCTAAGAAGATTCATGTTCAAGAGCTTGGAAAACAATGAGTAAATTTGCCGTATTTCTTCGCGGAGTGAACGTTGGTGGCGTAAAGGTCCTTATGAAGGACTTGTCGCAGTTACTGCTATCCGCCGGCTTCACCGAGGTCAAGACCTTGCTGGCCAGCGGTAACGTGGTGCTTTCATCAGAAGAGTCTGACCCGCAGATCATTCAAGCTACTTGCAATGAACTTCTGGCAACGCACTACCAACGCGAGATCCCCACGTTGGTTTATACCGCCGAAGAAATCAAAGAATTATCCGGACCTTTTGGGATGCCTCTGCCTGATCCAGTGGCAGAGCATCACTGTTATCTCACGCTGTGCCAGAGCGAAGATGATGCCCTAGCTATGGGCGAGGCCATCAAGACGTTAGATGACTCCAGAGAATTATTGATCATCGGCCGGGCCATCTGCTGGATCGTTTCTAAGGGAACCAGCACCACTGACCCAGTAGCGAAGCTGATCCAGGCCCAAGCCAAGCGAAGAATCATCACGACAAGAAACCACAACACACTGGTGAAAATCGCCAAGATTGTTGGCTAAGGCTCAGACAGGCAATAATTGGGCATTGACCACACTTCGCCGACTCCGCTAAGGGCTCTGGAATGTATATTCTGATCGAACTCGTCGGCATCTTCTTCTTCGCCGTTGCAGGATCTTTAATGGCTGCCCGGCGCGGATTTGATCTCTTAGGTTCTGCCTTCCTCGGTGGAGTCTGCGGTTTGGGCGGCGGAGTGGTCAGAGATTTGATCCTTAACGAGTCCCCTGCGACCTTCCAGCATCCGATCTACTTTGTGCCACCAGCCTTGGCCGCGTTGTGCGTTTATGCCTTCACACCGGCGGTAAAGAAATTGCACCGACTCATTCAGCTTTTTGACGCTGCAGGGCTGGGCCTATTCTGTGTCACCGGCACCCTCAAAGCGTTGGAACATCACTTCAATCCGGTAACTGCCGTGCTGCTAGGCATTATTACCAGTGTGGGCGGCGGATTGCTGCGTGATGTCATTTCTAATGTGACCCCGGATCTGTTCAACCCCCGCGATATTTATGCGATGGCTGCCATGGTGGGTTCAGCTCTCACAGCTGTAGCCTGGCACGCTGGATTGATGAACGCTGCGGTCGGAGCAGGTATCGCTGCGCTGGCCTTTATCATCCGTGTTGCGTCGTTGCGTTTCGGTTGGTCGGTGCCTTTGGCCGCCGGACACTGGCACCGTCCGAACCCCAGCGCACCGGGGTCAGACGGTCCGCAGCGTCACTACTTCTAGGTTCGCACTGATTCTAGGTTCGCGCTGAACCCTAGTCGATGCGTTCGAGCTTGCCCATTTCTTCAGTCGTGGGCGCATCGTCTTCAATGGTCCGTGATGGGTTGATGATCACTGCACCGATGAGCATCACGATGAGGCAACCGCCGAGCATCGAGAACGCAGCACCCCAAGAGTCCGTAGCTTTCTGCACGACACCAAAGAGCATTGGAACCACTGCTGCGCCCGCATAGCCCAGCCCCTGGGCAAAGCCGGAAAGCACACCCGAACCGTAGGTGGTTCGCGAACGCAAGTTCATCATCAGCAGGGCGACAGCAAAGGTGCCCTGACCCAGCCCGGCAGCGCAGATCCACAGCACGGTGTTATGGGTTGGTGAGAGGAAAATACCTAGGTGCCCAACGATCCAGCAGGCGGTGAAAATCAGTACTGCGACAATCGGGTTTTTTAGTCTTGGAACCCATAGCGGAACCAGCAGGCTCATCGGCAGGCCAAGGATGGCAAAGAGTGCCAGCATGTTGCCCGCGGTGAGTTCATCAAGTCCACGGTCTTGCAGATACGGTGGCAGCCAAGTGAAGTACACATAGGTCTGGGCTGAGTTACCTGCCAGGAAGATCGCCAGACCCCAAGCGACTTTGGACTTCCAGGGGTTGATCTTGATAACCGGATGAGGCACGCCATTGGCACCGACCAGATGCTCCGAGCGCTTGACCCCGCGGTCAGCAATGAGCTGAAGGATCCAAGGGATCAATACGATGCCCGAAAGTGCCGCCCAAGCTCCGATGGAGACTTGCCAGTTGCTCACATTGGCCAGTGGGACCGAGAACTGTGGTGCCATCCAGGTACCCACGGCAATCATGGTGACGTAGCCGCTGGTGACCATCCCGATGCGTTCTGGGAAATATTTCTTAACCAGTGGCGGCAGGACTACGTTTCCCATTCCATATCCGGCCAAGGCCACGATGGATAGGGCGAGGAATGAGTAGACCTCGGGCATAAAAACTCGTGCCAGCTGTCCAAGTACGGCACAGGCGAGCGAGATGATCAAGGTCTTCTCAAGCCCAAAAGTCTTGATCAGTCGCGGAGTGAGCAGGCCGAAAACTGCAAAGACCACCGGGGCAAGCATTGCCAGCAGACCGGTGGTGAGTTCGGTAAATTCAATGTCCGTCTTGATCCTGGCTAACAGGGGCGGGACAGAAACTACCGCCGCACGAAGCGACAGGGCGAGCATAAGGATGCCTACAAGCGCCCCGATCCGTCCGCGTAAAGACGTGGAGTCGCTGTCTTTCGCCATTGAAGTCTTCCTGCTTAGTGTTGGTTGAGATTCCCCAACTTTTTGATTGATGAGACTAACTCTAGTAAGCGATCGAGCTCACCAGCAAAATTACGTTGGTACCAATTGCTTGGAAGTGAAAGAGAAGCGTAGAGTCCCTCACCGGTGAGCATCACCAAATGGGCGAGATCTTTGCTGCCCACATCTTCGAGAATAGCCCCGTACCATCGCTCGTTGGTGCTTTCGATTTTGTCTGTGGCGCTCTTGACTCCAGCCTGCGCCAGCCGGTGGAGGGCCACAAGGTGGCGGTCCAGTTCCGTGTCTACTTCGGCGCTGGTGCGGATGAAGTAGGCAGCGCCGCCTTCTGCTGAGTTGCTCATAAGTTCAACGTCATGGGCAATGTGTACTTCAGCGGCTTCGATAACCGCTTCAGCTAGCGCTTCTTTCGACGCGAAGTGATAGAGCAGTCCCCCTTTGGATACGCCGGCGCGTGCTGCGGTGGCGTCCAGCGTTGCTGCGCGTTCTCCTTCTTCGCATAACAGCGATATGTAGGATTCCAGCACTTTGTTGCGAGCAGCAGGTGGGCGGGCCATGGCTCTCCGTTTCGTTGGGGCGGTGATCAATTCAACCTTATCGTCAATTGTAACTGTACCGTCTAGACGGTACAGTTACCATTTGTGGGCAAACCACACATTTCTACTAACTCCCAAAGGTGAAAGTTATGAGCTCAAACATCTCCGAACGCGCTTCTGCATTAAGCAAGCCGCGTCGTTGGGCGGCGTTGTCTGTTCTAATTTTCCCGGTACTGCTGATTTCCGTGGACAACACCGTCTTGTCCTTTGCCGTACCGGCGATGACCGAAGCTCTGTCCCCCACCGGCAATCAGCTGCTGTGGATCATTGACATCTACGCCCTGGTTTTGGCCGGGCTCCTCGTCCCCATGGGTTCACTCGGAGATCGCATCGGGCGACGCCGCCTGCTGTTGATCGGCGCCACCGGTTTTGCCATTGTTTCAGCCGTGGCAGCCTTCGCCACCGACGCCAGCCAGCTCATTGCAGCTCGTGCCCTGCTGGGCATTTTTGGCGCCATGCTGATGCCAGCCACGCTGTCGCTGATCCGCACCATCTTCCCGGACGCCACCGAACGACGTACCGCTATTGCTGTCTGGGCAGCTGCCTTCTCGGGAGGTGCGGTACTGGGACCAATCGTTGGCGGGCTACTGCTAGAACACTTCTGGTGGGGCTCGGTCTTCCTGATGGCAGTTCCCATGTTGTTGCCGCTACTGATCGGCGGGTTGGTCTTGGTTCCCGAATCCAAGGACCCCAATCCTGGACGGGTTGATCCGCTGTCGATTGTGCTGATCATCCTCACCCTGTTGCCCTTTACCTATGCCATCAAGACTTTCGCCACCGCACCGTGGTTTGTTCTAGTAGCGAGTGTCGGGTTGGCTGTTCTCAGCGGTATCACCTTTGTGCGCCGGCAGCTGGCCAGTGAATCCCCCATGCTTGACATGCGATTGTTCAAGAATGCACCCTTCTCCGGAGCGCTCATGGTCAACCTCATCGGGGTCTTCTCGCTGGTTGGTTTTATCTACTTCGTCTCCCAGCATTTGCAGCTCATCACCGGATTCAGCCCCATCCAAGCTGGTTTATGGATGACCCCCGGACTGGTTTTGACCATGCTCTTCGGGTTGGCAGCAGTGGCCCTGTCGCGTCGTTTTGGTTCGCCAAACATTATGGCGCTGGGTTTGATCTTCTCCGCGGCGGCCTACCTGATGGTGTTGCTGGCGGGAGATCACTTAAGCGCACCGGTGCTGATGGTTGCCTTCGCGGTATTGGGTACTGGAATCGGCATGACCGAGACCTTGTCCAATGACATGACACTGGCGGCGGTTCCCGCTTCCAAGGCTGGTGCTGCTTCGGCCATTTCCGAGACGGCCTATGAAGTCGGTTCGGTGTTGGGCGTCGCGGTCTTGGGCTCCATCTTAAACTCGGTCTACTCCACACGGTTGCTGGTCCCAGGATCGTTAAGCCAGGAGCAGGCACAGCTGGCAGGTGAAACTCTGGGAGGTGCGCATCAGGTGGCGGCATCCTTGAACGCAAGTGATGCTCAAGCGCTGCTGGCTTCGGCGGCGCAGGCCTTCGATCACGGTGTATTACTTACTTCGACAATCGCTGCCACACTGTCTTTGGTAGCTGCAGTCCTTGTATTTCGCGTCATCAAACCGGCAATTAAGTGAACTGAACGCACCACTTGACCAAATTTTTGATTAATTGGTTCAAAGTTATTCAATTGTTGACGGCTAGCACGTAGGCTAGGCAGTGTAGTTCCAAAGTAATTCGCGAAGTACCCGTTAGAAGTATGTGAATGTCGAACCACCTCGGTTGACGCGAGCCCCCTTCTAGACGTGCAGTGAATGACTTGGCTGCTTCGTAAGATCTGTTCTTCCACCAGGGAGTGAGGCCTTACGTAGATTACAACCAAGATCGCCAATAGAACCGGCGAGAAACGTCTGAAAGGACCAAATAGAAACATGGCAACCGGAATCGTAAAGTGGTTCAACGCTGAAAAGGGCTTCGGCTTCATCGCACCAGACAGCGGAGATCCAGATGTCTTCGCTCACTTCAGCGCCATCCAGACCCAGGGTTTCCGTACCCTGGACGAAGGCCAGAAGGTCGAGTTCGAAGTTGTTGAGGGTCCAAAGGGTCTGCAGGCTGCAGATATCCGCGCTCTCTAAAGAAGGTCTTTGGCTCTAACGCCTGACTTTTCAAAAGAAGGTCATCCGCATTGCGGGTGACCTTCTTTTTGTTATGAGCGTTGCAGATCACTGGAATACTTCGGCGCACTGACCGGTTGTACTAAATGTGAAGCTATCTATTTTGGATCTTGCCCCGGTTGCTCCCGGTCAAACTATTTCCGACTCTTTTAAGTCCTCTGTCCGCCTAGCCCAGACCGCAGAACGTCATGGTTATGAGCGTGTTTGGTACGCCGAGCACCACAACATGCCGACCATCGCCTCCAGCGCGACTTCTCTGCTGATCAGCCACGTAGCCCACCACACCGAGACCATTCGATTGGGCTCGGGCGGGGTCATGCTGCCAAACCACTCACCATTGGTGATCGCTGAGCAGTTTGGTACCTTGGCCACCATCTATGGGGACCGCATCGACCTTGGTCTAGGCCGCGCCCCGGGCACTGATATGACCACCCTTCGCGCCCTTCGTCGCGACCCATCAGCCGCCGATACTTTCCCACACGATGTGCTTGAGCTTCAGGCCTACCTCGCCGGTGAGTCACGGGTTCCTACCGTTGCCGCCACCCCAGGCGCTGGCACCAACGTGCCACTGTACATCTTGGGTTCGTCGCTGTTTGGCGCAAAGCTCGCCGCCCAGCTTGGCTTGCCATACTCCTTCGCCTCGCACTTCGCACCGGCCGCTTTGCATGAAGCCATCCGCGTGTACCGAGACGAGTTCCAGCCTTCGGCGCAGCTGTCCGAACCATACGTGATTGCTGGTGTTGGTGTACTCGCGGCAGAAACTTCCGAAAAGGCCCACGAGTTGCTCAACGTGGCCAAGCGTCACCGTGTGGCTGCATTCCTGGGTCGCAACGCCAAGAAGGAATTCACCGAAGCCGAGATCGACATGCTGATGGACACCCCACAGGCAGAGCAGATCTTGGACATGATGCGCTACACCGCAGTAGGTACCGGCGAGCAGGTTGCTGATTACCTTCAGCACTTCGCTACCGCAGCTCAGGCCGATGAACTGATCACCATTCACTACCCCACTGAAGAGCGGGAACGTTTGGAATCGGTCATGATCACCGCCAAGGCTTCCGAATTGGTCGCCGCGCAGTAATAGCAGTAATGCCTAGACGCACTTCGCCCCCGAGTTCTGTTGAACTCGGGGGCGAAGTATTTACGCTTTAGTTCTGAAATCTAAGCTTTGGTGCGCTGTCCAATGATGGCCCAGAGACCAAGAACTGCAGCAAGAACAGAGCAGCAGATCGCAAAGACCAGAATGCTAATTTCCTGGCCAAATACACCAACGGCCCATCCCAGTGCGATCACTGGAACTGCACTGCCGAGGTACGTCACCAGGTAGATGGTGGACACGGTTTGCGCGTGCTGACGGTCGCTGACCGAGTCAACTGCCTTAGCAAAAGCGGTGCGGAAGCTCATGCCTTGGCCCAGACCCACCATGCCCAGAGCCAGCAAGGCAAGGACCAATAGGTGGTGTTCGGCGGCGAAGGCCAGCAGAACGGTAGATACTGCCATGAGTCCCAAACCGACGGGAAGAAGTTTTGCCCCTCCACGCACTACTACCTGGGATAGTGCGGAGACTCCCAGAGGCAGCCCGGCAATCAGGCCAATGATCCACTTTGATTCCAGCCCAAAGACCTGAGCGAAGTAGCCCGGCGCCAAGGAGAGCACAAAGCCGAAGATGGCGAAGCTCAAGAAACCTACCAGTGCGGCCAGCCAGAACTGGGAACGTGCAGTACTTGGAATGCCCAGACGGCGAGGGGCTAGTGCCTTGCCGCGCTTGCCTCGTTCGGCCATGGCAATGGCTGGACGTGCTTGCAAGGTACCCAACGGGACCATGATCAACAGCAACAAAATGGCTTGGATCAAGAACACGGTAGTTCGCCCACCGGGAAGGTTTGCCAGCAATCCGCCCAAGACCGGTCCGAAAGCAACTCCACCCGAGGATGCCAAGAGCGTGAAGCGTGAGGCCCATTCAGGCTTGGAAGGCAAAAGCTCACGCAGAGCTGCCGCGCTGGCACCGGTAGCTAGCGCGACGCCAGTTCCTTGGAGTCCTCGCCCGAGGCAAAGCTCGACCAGATTAGAGGCCGAAGCAAAGACGAGCGTGCCAATGAGCGAGACCAGTACGGCGATGACCAGGGCAGCTCGACGTCCAATGTGATCGGACCAGTGTCCAACGGTGGATAGGAAAAGCATCAGCGAGCAGACATAGCTGGCGAACGCGATGGTAGTTCCCATCGCGCCCAAATGTAGTTCGGTCTGAAGCGCTGGGTACAGCGGCGTAGCTAGGTTGGCGCCCACCAACAACAGGAAGCTCACTGCCACCGTGATGACCAGACGTGTGGTCAAGCCCGGGTTCCAGGAAAGCGTCCGGTGCTGCATGGGCTGCATGCGCAGTTCACTGATGACGGACACGTTCACTCCCGGTAGCAAAATAGATCAGGTCTTGGGATCAGGAACAGTCCTGAAAAAGTTTTAACCGGTGGGGCTACTCGCTTCCCCACCGGTGAGTTGAGCGTTCTGCTTGAGTTTGTCTACTGCAACAGATCGTTCACTCACTAATATCCACCCTTTCAAAGCAGGTCGAAAGAATTCTTGCTAGGATTTGAGCAGTTTGGTCAAAATAACGCCCCGCAACAACCCCTGGAGTGAGCATATAGTGCGCTTAGACGAAGTAGACCTCAAGGTGCTGCTGTCCTTAATCAAGGACCCGCGTATCCAAATTTCGGAACTTGCTGATGAGGTAGGCATCGCCCGCAATACCGCTCAGTCACGTTTGCGCCGATTGCAGCGTTCAGAAATTCTTCGAGATGGCGGTCGCGATATTGACCTCGGTAAGTTGGGCTACGACGTGCTGGCCTTTGTCACCTTGGAGGTGAGCCACCGTGACCTTGATACGGTCATCACCGCTCTGCGTCAGATCCCGAATGTTTTAGAAATCCATGAGACGTCCGGGCGCGGAGATGTGTGGGTTCGACTCATTGCCACCGACACTCACCAGCTGCAGTCTGCGCTGCGCCAGATCTTGCGCATCAAGGGAGTCACCCGTTCGGAAACCACGTTCGCTTTGCACACTCATCTGGCCTACCGCTCCTCCCCTTTGCTGGAACACTACACCGAACATGATCACTAATAAATGCTCTAGTTCCCACCACCTAAAAGAAATTTAAAACAAGTCTTTAGTTTCCAGATGCGTGGTCCTAGGCTGGTGCTACGAGAAGTCACGAGGAGTATCCCCGGCTTCGAAGGTGGATCCCTCGTATCACCGAAGGAGCGCGCGATGAGCAGGGAATTCGAACCAACAGAATTTGGCACGGAATACGGCAACGATATCTACGAGCCTGATGACGGACGTGACTCTCAGGCCTATGAAGGATCCAGCGACATGCCAGAGACCATGCGCAATCATGATCCGCTAGCCCAGCGTCAGTACCTCTACGACGATGATCTAGAAACCGAAGATGATCTGGACAACGAATTCTCCAACGACGGTTCCGACGATGATGAAGAAGACGAAACCTTTGAACCTGAGGATGACGACTGACACGGCGGCTAAGCAAAACTTGGGCTAAAGGCCATAGACTTTAGAAGTGATTAATCCAGTTCATCTGCGCACGCTACTCGAAGTAGTGGCGCATCGTTCCTTTGCCACGGCCGCAACCCGCCTAGGCTACACGGCCAGTGCTGTATCTCAGCAGATGACAGCGCTGGAGCGGAGCACCGGCACAACCTTGTTTGTCCGAGGCGCCCGCTCTATCACTCCTACGCCTGGGGCCATGCGCATGGTTCGCCACGCTAAGCGTGTGCTGACAGACCTTGACGCGCTCATGGCCGATGTCGCCACGATCTCCACCGAGGCCACCGACCTTGAAGAGATCAAGCTAGGCATCTTCCCTTCCTTGGCCACTTACGCGTTGCCACAAATCCTGACAGCACGTGACTGGTCCTCGCTAGGAATCAACTTGCGCTTGTGGATCGGTGAACCGCAACAGACCGTTGCCGGTCTAGGCACCGGTGGAGACCTCGACCTCGCGCTGATCTTCCAGGTGGGTCCCGGCGGACTATCGTGGCCTGCATCCCTGGAACGCACATGGCTAGGTGACGACCAATTCCGTGTGGTCATTCCCGCCTCATGGCCTATCGCCGAAGACTCTCAGCTCACCGTTGACCAGTTGGCCGAATGGCCGTGGATCTTCCACCACCCTGGAACCTCGGACGCTACCCTGATCTCCCGGCTGTTCTCTTCGTACAACATCCACCCGCAGGTGGCTGCCTACTGCGATGACTTTAATGCCTCGCTGAGCTTGGTGTCTTCAGGCCTGGGTGCCGCGTTAGTTCCTGACCTTGCCATGGCCAACGCCCCGGAAGGTATTCGTATCGTGGATGCTCCGGAGATCCGTTTGGCACGTTCCATCTTTGCGCTGAAACCAGAGAACTCTAAAAAGCCAAAGGTGGCGCTGGTCTTAGACCGACTAGCCCAGATCTTGGCCCAGTAAAACCCGCGCAGTAAGACCAAGCGCAGTAGAACCTGGCCCTGACCGTTTGGCACCGCACGTGCCTAAGAATTTATCAAGAGAGTCTTTTGATGACTAGCGCTCACAACCAAACCAACAACGGATCTACGGTTCTCTCACATGTTTATGGACCCATTGGGCACATAGAGCTCAACCGCCCCGCTAAGCTCAACGCTCTAACTCTTCAGATGCTCACTGAGCTGACGAGAGTACTGAAAGTATGGGCCGAGGATCCATCGATCCAACTGGTTCTTTTGACGGGGTGCGGCGAGCGGGGTTTCTGTGCTGGCGGGGACATTGCAGATTTCCATCAAGCGATCACTACCGGAAAACATCAGGACTTCATCAACCTGCTGTCTTTGGAGTTTGATCTCGACTATCTTATTTCCACCTATCCCAAGCCACTGATCACCCTGGCTCACGGCATCACGATGGGTGGCGGCGTGGGCTTGGCATCTCATGCGCCGATCCGGCTTGTCACGGCAAGCGCAAAATTGGGGATGCCCGAAGCCAAAATCGGCTACACCCCTGATGTGGGTGGAAGTCATTTGCTGGCCAACTCTCCAGGACACCTAGGGGAATACTTCGCCATGAGCGCTACCTCATTCGCCGGCGCGGATGCAGTTTTCATGGGGTTTGCTGACGTTGTAGTGACCGACTCCTTTGCCGAGAACATCTTGGATGAGCTTGATGAATTCCTCGGACTTTCCGCAGCAGAAATCATCTCAGCTATCGAGGTACTTCATGGGGCGCCCGAGTCTCACGGAGTTGAACAAATCCAAGGCTGGGTTGATCACGCGTTCAGCGCCGATACCCCGCAAGAAGTTATTAGTCGTTTGGAGCAGATGGTGCACCCGGCGGCGGATCAAGCCGCACAGTTGCTGAAAGCTAATTCGCCCTCCAGCATTTGTGCAGCGTTCCATTCGGTGCGAGAGGCCCGCGTTGAACAAGATCTGCGCTCCGCATTAGACCGCGAATTACGCTTGGCACGGTTCTTGATGTATCGGCCTGATCTGGCTGAAGGTATCCGTGCTCAGGTGATAGACAAGGACCGCAACCCGCACTGGTCTCCTACGCTGGTAGGCGAAGTTGACCAGGACGAATTACGGTCCTTGGTGCGTGATTCTCAGCTTTAGCTGTCGACTCCGGGTCGGCCTTCGGGTCGGGTGACGTCCGAATGCACCGGACGAACCTTCGCTGATTCCCTAGGTTCAATACGCGGTGCGCTCACCGCATCATGAGGCTCTCGCACGACGCTGGCTTCAATGCCCACGCCCATTGGTTCTTCGTAATGCAATGGTGCGTGCTCGCCGAAGTGATCTGAGTCCGCTTCCTCCCAGTCTTCCTTCCAAGACCCGGGGGCTTCGTCAAGCAGTTCGCCTGGACGAAGCCAGTGGAACAGCGAAGCATAGGACCTGGTTGACTGTAGGTTGACCCGGCGACGTAGCATTCGGGTATTTAGTTGTGTCGGGCTGGTGAGCCCCATTGATGCCATGATCTGTGCAGATTCAGTAACTGTCAGGTGATGGTAGTTGTAGACGCGGTGCCCTTTATCTTCTACGTCTAAGGCTCGCATCAACCGCTTGTTCTGCGTAGCCACACCCACCGGGCAGTGATTGGTGTGGCATTGCTGAGCTTGGATACAACCGGTGGCCATCATCATTGAACGCGCGGAGAAGGTGAAATCGGCACCTTGAATCAGGCGTTTGATGATGTCAGATCCGTTGGCAATTTTGCCCGCGGCCGCCAATCGGACTTCATCACGTAGTCCCGCACCAACCAACGTATTGTGCACCAGCATCAGCCCCTCGGTGAGCGGTGCGCCAACGTGGTCTTCATACTCAAGCGGAGCTGCACCCGTGCCACCTTCAGCACCGTCCACGGTGATGAAGTCAACCAGGATGCCGGTATCTAGCATGCCCTTACACAGCGCCATGATGTCGGTACGCGAACCAACGCAGAACTTCACTCCGATTGGCTTGCCGCCGCTAAGCTCACGCAGTTTACCGACAAAATGCATTAGTTCTCGTGGAGTCGAGAACTCGGCATGGCTAGCTGGGGAAATGCAATCCACACCCATCGGAACATCACGGGCTTCCGCAATCTCTGCGGTGACCTTTGCTGCCGGAAGCACACCGCCCAATCCGGGCTTGGCACCCTGCGAGAGCTTGATGGTGATGCCCTTGACCTTCTCGTGGTTAGCCTTCTTGGCGAAGGTTTCCGGGTTGAACCGTCCCTCGGGGGTACGGCAGCCAAAGTAACCTGACCCGATCTCCCAGAACAGATCTGCCCCGTACTCCAGGTGGTACTTAGTCAGCCCGCCTTCTCCGGTTTCATGGACAAACTCCCCCATTTCAGCACCCTTGTTCATGGCTAAAACAGCATTAGCTGACAAAGCGCCGAAACTCATCGAGGAGATATTCATCAACGAAATCTCATAGGGCTGAGTACATTGGCTGGAACCAACTTTGACTCTGAACTGACTGGTGGGAGGAGCAACTGGCGCCGCCGAATGAAGCAGGTACTCGTGGCCCAATTCGTTCACATTGCGTTCAGTACCGAAGGCCTTGTGGCTGTCGGCTCCTTTGGCACGCGCATAAATCAGGGAGCGAGTATCACGGTCAAAAGGTTTGCCATCGGTATTGCGCTCGATGAAGTACTGCTGAATTTCTGGGCGGATGAATTCAAAGAGGTAACGCGCGTGCCCCACAATGGGGAAGTTGCGCAAGATCGCATGCTTTTTCTGCACAAGGTCCCGAACTCCAAGCAAGACCAGAAGCCCGGTTAGCGCCACCAAGATCCACCAGACCCATCCTCCAGAGGTACTGGCCAGGATTGCGGTGATCACAAAACCGGTCGCGAGCACACCTAAGAACAGGAGAACCACTATTCGCATCATGGTGCGAGCCTAATAGTTTAGGACGTGATTGTCAGGCATCTACGCAGGGAGGATTCGATCCGCCTCACGAATGGCCATTTGTGCAAACAGCGAGTCTTTCTGCCCCAGCAACAGCCCGGCGTTTCCGCTTTCAGCGACTGCACCATTTTCCAACACCAAGATCTGCTGCGCATGGCCCACAGTTGCCAGTCGGTGGCTTATCATGATGACACTCATTGAGTGCTGACGCCGGCGTTCGATTGCCTGCAACACGAGTTTTTCACTGGCAGTGTCCAATGCACTGGTGGACTCATCAAGAATCAACACCGCAGGTTCACGGACCAGTGCCCGAGCTAATGCCAACCGTTGACGCTGTCCTCCAGAGAGTCTTGAGGACCGATCCCCTAAGCGCGTGTTGAGCCCGGATTTCTGTTGTTGTAGCCAAGTGCTCAGGCCCAACTCTTCGAGTACTTCTTCCAACTTTTCATCACTGATGCCTTCGTGACCCAACAGCAGGTTTTCACGCAATGTTCCGCGAACCATCACTGCCTCCTGGGAGACCAACATGATCTTTTCCCGCAGTTCGCTCAGCGCAGCTTCGGTGATGTCTACACCGCCAAAGGTGATAGACCCGGTGAAGTTCACCGCTCTAACCACAGCGGAAGCAATCGATGATTTCCCTGATCCGCTCTCGCCAACCAGAGCCACCATGCCCCCGGGATTCAGTTCGAGATTTAGCCCGCTGACCACTTGCTGGGACCCGTAGCTGATTGCCACATCGTTGATCTTTAGGGCGCCAGCTTCAGGGAGTTCTTTTGGCTTGGCCACTTCGGCCACTTCGGGCTTTTGGGTGGCTGTGGCATGCAGCCGACGAGCGCTAGCCAGCGAATCCTGGAGTCCAAGCACAAACCCATCAACGGTTCGTACCGCTTCATAGGAAGGCACAGCGGCGCAGCCCAAGATCACCAGAGCACCCAACTGATGTTGGCCGCCCAGGACAATGAACAGGGCCAGCAGACTTCCCCAGATGGTCAGCTGGGTGAGTGTCGCGCGTAGCGCTGTGATGGTGCCGGTGCGTAGGCTGGCAGCCCCTGATTGGCTGGTGCTCTCACGCAGTTTTCTCAGTGTCTCGTTGCCGCCGCGGAAGCTGTGCAGGATTTCTATGCCCCACATCGCTTCATTCATCAGCTGGTTTTGCGCTCCTCTTGCAGAAGCCGTAGTTGCCGAATTGGCCCGTAGTGTGCGCACCCCAATGAGTGGAATGATCAGGCCTATCAGCGTGTAAGCACAAAGTAGGATCAACGCGGGAAGTTCGCCGAAGTAAATCCACGTTGCCCAAGTAGCCAGTGCACTGATCACTACCGCGGCTACCGCTGGCGGTAGCGTGTGCGCGAAGAACACTTCAACCTTGTCGATGTCACTGGTGGCTCGGGCCAGTAGGCGTCCGGAATTTTTAGTGGCCGCGTTGTAGGGAGCTTGGCGTTCAAAGGCTGCGTACATCCGCCGCCGTAGACGCGCTAGCGACAGGAACGCTACGCGGTGTCCCACATATTGTTCCAGGTAGCGCAGCACGCCCTTAGCAAGGCCCAGAACCACGATGGATCCTGCCAGCAACCACCAGTTCAAAGAATTGAGCACTTCAATACTGTTCAGGCCCAGCACCTTGCTCAACCCAATGCCGGCAAGAACGTAAATGCTCAACGAAGCCAGACGCGTCAGGCACGAGAAAACACTGGCTAACGCCAACGGTGGTACCAGATCCTTAGTGGTACCGATGAGCCAGAAGACTGTGGAGACAGTGCGCTTCTTTTCTTGACTCATGCTTTCCCCTCCCCCAAGGCACGTAGACCTGAAGCCTGTAGCTGCGCGGTGCGCTGTGACAGATCGTTTAATGCGCCTTTGAGATAACCGTCTTGATTCACCAGTTGTCCGCGCGGCCCGGACTGTATAACTCGTCCTTGATCCATGACCACGACGTAGTCAAAATCGGCTAATAGTCCAAGACGATGGGTGACGGTGATGATCGTTGTTGATGAGCCAAGCTCTCTCAGGCTTTGGCGAATATCTGCTTCGCTGTGCACGTCCAAGGCACTGGTGGGTTCATCAAGTAAGAGCACTGGGCGCTGTGCTAACAGGGCACGAGCCAAGGCAAGCCGTTGCGCTTGGCCACCGGAGAGCCGGGCCCCACCTTCACCCAGTGGTTGGTCAAGTCCCAGGGGTTGATCTGCCAGCCATGAGTCCATCCGGACTTGGCTGATCACCGCCCTGAGTTGTTCATCGGTGGCGTTAGGTGCACCTAGTCGCAGGTTCGCAGCTATGCTCACGCCGAATAGTGTGGCTTGCTGTTCAACCACCGCGGTATTCGCCTTAAGAGTGGCAGGACCCATGGCTTGGCGGCCGTCATGAATGATCCCGGCCGAGGATTGCAGCTGTCCTTGCAACACCCGAATCAGGGTGCTCTTGCCGCTTCCGGAGGGACCCACAATAGCTGTTCGGGATCCGACGGGGAATTGGAGATTAATCTTGTTCAGTGCCAGATCGGCGTTGTTGTAACTCGCGCAGAGATCTTCGATGAACAATCCGTTCTGCGACAGATTGACGGTCAGTGGGTTGGCCATCGAAGGGTGCATCGGAATGTCTTGAATTTCGGCTAGCTTTTTCTCTGCTGCCCGCCCGGTCATCCCGATGTAGAAGAAACTACCTACGTAGTTCACCGGAGCAAGCATCAAATAGCTGAGAATGATCAGTGCGAATCCCAAACCTGGACTCATGGCCCCTGAACTGGTTCGCCACCAGGCTAGAGCTGCGGAGCTTGCCAAGAGCAACACCGCAAAGCTGGAATCAATGACCAAGAGGATGAGCTGGTTGCGGGCCAAAAGTTTCATGACCTGCTGGCGCACCCGTTCGGTTGCCGACCCAATGGTTTCGCCCATCCAGCTACTGCCACCGTTGAGCTTGAGCATATTTAGTGAGCGAAGTGCATCCAAGAAGGTGGCCGACAAGATTCCTTGAGCCCTGCGGTACTCACCGGCGGATCCGCCAAAGCGCTTCTGGAATCCCAAGACGATGACCGGCACCAAAGCGGTGGGGATCAAAAGCAAAATGGCACTGAGCGGGTCAATAAACAGTGCAATGAACACAAGGATTAAGACGGGAGTGGCCACCGCGGCACTGGCTGGGCCAAGGAAGCTTGAACGGAATTTCACCGAGCGTTCCACCAAATCCATGGCCGAGTGCACCAGCTCTCCCTCGCCGGCCCGTCGAACGGCCAGCGGACCGATGGACAGGTAATGCTTGAGCAGCTTGGAACGATGATAGGCGGTGAGCTGTTGGCTATCGTGCGCAATAACCACAGGGACCAAGAACGTTGATAGTGCCAGGGCAAGTAATTCACCGGCAACCCCGATGTACCAACGTGTGTCTGGGGATTCGCCTCGATAGAACAGGTCAAATCCCTGTCCCAGTAAGATCACCAATCCGGCGGTAGCTGCGGCAGCGAAGATACGCAGAGCCATGACCATTACCGTTGTTGCTGAGAGAATTCCAAAAAGCCTACGCACATCACTATCCTAGGACAGATTCAGGGGCGGATTGCAGGGGCTTTGTCACACATTGCCGCTCAGAGCGCTTGTGAGAGAAACTTGGTGCATGAGCACTTCGGAGCTAAAACAGCGCCCCCATTCCGTTACCCTGCGTTTTCTTGCCGCCCCTACTGACGTTGATGTCAACGGGATGGTTCCAGCGGGCACCGTACTTGAGTGGGTTGACAAGGCCGCTTACGCTGCCGCTGTAGGTTGGTCCACTAGCTATTGCGTCACCGCCTACGTTGGCAATATCCACTTTGCTGATCCGATTCACTCCGGTGATCTTGTAGAAGTAACAGCCTCAGTGGTCTACACCGGAACCAGCTCCATGCACATTCAGACTGAAGTTTCCTTCAGAGATCCACGCGAACTGCGCCCCGTGGCATCGAGTAACTGTCTGGTGATTTTTGTTGCTGTGGATGAATCAGGCAAACCAACCGCGGTGCCTAGTTTCAGCCCGGGCACGGTACGTGAAATAGAACTGCGCGACGACGCGCTGGCACGCATTGAGATCCGTGAACAGATCGTTGCGTCGATGAAAGATCAGCAATACACGGATGCTGGCACCGCCGAACGCGTTACCCTTCGGTTCATGGCAGCACCAACAGACGTGAACTGGGGCGGTAAAGTCCACGGTGGCATCGTGATGAAGTGGATCGATGAGGCTGCCCAGCTTTGCGCTGCCCGTTACTGCCAGCAGGATACTGTTGCTGTTTTCTCCGGTGGCGTGCGTTTTTATCAGCCACTGTTTATTGGACATTTGGTTGAGGTAGAAGCTCGCTTGGTATACACCGGCAGCAAGGGTATGCACGTCGCTGTCCATGTGCGCTCCGGTGACCCGAAATCACGCGAAATGAATCTAACCACTTACTGCCTGACAGTGATGGTCACCCGCGACGAGACGGGAACTGCCGTTCCGGTCAAGCCTTGGGTTCCGGTCAGTGAAGAGGACCGGCGCTTGTGGGAGCACGCTCGTGAGTTGGTGGCCATTCGAGCTAACGCACCTGGCGGTTACACACCAGTGCACCTGGTAGGATCGAGCGCCTCATGAACAATGTAAAACCGTTGGTCAAGGTCTGCGGGCTTTCCACTGCCGAAGATGTTCAGGTAACCATAAGCCACGGCGCAGATGCGATTGGTTTTGTGCTGACTTCTAGCGTTCGGGAAATTGCTCCGCAAGACGCCGCAACTCTTGTTGCACTGGTTCCGAAAGACATTGCCACCGTTGCGGTCTTCCGTTCAGAAGATATCCCTACCGTGGTTCAAAGGGCGAGACAAGCACAGGTGGGCTGGGTTCAGCTTCATGGCCAGCGCACCAAAGAGGACGTGGCTCAGGCCCAGGCTGCTGGGTTTAAGGTCATCCGTGCCGTACGTCGTGATGCCACTGCGGAAGAATTCACTGATTGCGGCGAAGAGCTTTTGCTCATCGATGCCTCCGTGCCAGGCAGTGGTGAAAGTTGGGATTACGCTGCTGTGCGTGAATTGGCTGCTGGACGCAAATGGTTAGTAGCCGGCGGGCTAAGCCCTGCCAATGTTGCCCCGGCGTTGAGAATCTCCGGGGCCACCGGAGCAGATGTTTCTTCTGGTGTTGAATCATCACGCGGCGTCAAAGACCCGTTCCTGATTGCTCAGTTCCTTGACGCCGCGAAAGCTGAATAGTTTCTAGCCCACCCAGTTATGTGGTGCCGGTTTGCGCGAGCCGGGCAGTGCTCCTTGTTCGCGCCACTGGTGCAACCATTCTGGAACTACACGGTCTTCAGGAACATCCAAGCCTACGGCGGCGAGGATTTGCTCGTTGGATACTGCACCCTTGCTTGAGGTCATGCGGGTGGCAATGTAACCGCGGGCGTAGATTTCTCCGTCAACGACAATGCGCTGTTCGAAGTAGATGCACTTGTCATCTAGCCCCAGCAGTTTGGTCTCCTGCGAGAATTTGGTTCCCAAGCGCACAGACTTACGGAAGGTAATGGTTTCGGTCTGAACCACTGGCGTCCATTTGTTCTTGCGCATGATGTCCCAGACCCCGGAGCGGAACATCAGATCAAAACGACCCAAATCAAAGATCGAGAAGTACATTCCGTTATTGATATGCCCAGCAAAGTCGATGTCGGTCAGTGTGGCTCGCATTTGCACGGAGCTGGTATCAAACATGGTGAGCTTGCTGGACTTTTTGCTGTTAACAAAGAGCATAAGAATTCTGAAGATCATGTGCATACCATCACATTACCGCTCAGTAACTTTTCTGCCTAGTCCGCTGTTCTCTGAAATTTCCCTTGGGTACGCTGCACACCCAGCCGCCAGCCATGACGCAGAACAGCACTTGCACAGCGAGCATTATTAGACTTGACCAAGTGAGCGAAGAAAAACCACTGATTCAACTGCCAGCCCGACTTATTGGAGTCTGGCTCGCCTTGATTGTCGGCATTGCCGGATCCACCTTATTGGCCACAGCGCACTATGTCACTGGCGGAAGCTTGCTGATCATTGTGGCTCTTTGGGTCATCCGTGTTCTGGCCATATCTAGCTTCTGGCTACTGCCTGGTCGCAAGGACACCAAGATCTTCGCCATGGCACTGGTTCTGCTCTCACAGATCTTGGATATCTTGCTGAAGTTACCCGTCTTGGACACTGTCGAATACGGTGACTGGTTCCTGGTTTCCGCGCTTGATCTCACCGGCCAGTTCAGTGGCTACTTCACCGTGTGGGGCTTACTGCTACCAGTGCTCGCCCTGGCCGGTTGGTTTACTTTGCGCTCACGCCAGCTTGCTGGATGGATCATCGGTCTTTTCTCGGCCGTTGGCCTAGGATTCCTCGCGCAGGCAACGGTGACCTCGGATCACGGATCCCTTACTACCTTTGTCTTGGTGAGCATGGCCCGCTATGTAGTACCAGCGGTGCTTGCTGCATTGGCCGATTTCTACATGGCCAAGTACAAGCCCCTCAAGAAATAACGTCCACATAAGACTACGGACGGCATCTGCCTTGGGCAGGTGCCGTCCGTAGTTCTTGTTATGAGCGCTTAGACCAAACCGTCACTGAGGTGGTTTGGCGTACCAAAACGGTGGGCGGTAATAGATACTGCCTGCTCGTGCAGGAATGGCAGTAGCTCTACTCGCCCGGCACCGGTCACTGGCGAAGCGTAGATGGCGACATCTGGCTTGCCGTCGGTTGCCTCGGCAACCGCCTTGATCGATCCACCAATCAAACGGATCCGAGCTGCCGAATCCGGACCGGTCTTCGCCGCAAGCTTGGCAGCCCGAGCAGCAAACTGGTCGCTGGTTTCACGCACCACGGTCACCGAGTGTTCAGCCAGCAAGCCACGAACCTGCGTTGAAAGCTGCGCATCCACCGAGAGGTATACGCGGGAGCCTGCGGTGACGCCGGCAGCAACAACGCGCAAAGCCTCAGCCAAACCATGGCCACTGGTTTCTTGCTCAAAGCGCACGGTGACATCCACCGAGCAGTAGCGGAGAACGTTGCGCTCAGCCTGCAGACCGGAACGGTCCTTGGCCTTGTTGAACTCAGCGTTCCACCAGTACTTGTCACTGCCCAAAGCAGCGGTCAGCCACTGCAGCTGTGACTCATCCAGCTCGGCCGCTGCGAGTAGTCGCTCATCAAAGCGAGACAAAGCAGCGGTGTCCTTCACCGGAGCATCCTTGAAGCTACCCATACCGATCAGGTAATTAGGGCCGCCGGCCTTGGTGCCTGCACCAATAGCGGACTTCTTCCAACCACCAAATGGCTGACGCTGAACGATAGCACCGGTGATGCCACGGTTGACATAGATATTGCCTGCTTGGATGTTATCCATCCAGTAAGCCATCTCGCCACGGTCCAAGGAATGCAGTCCCGAGGTCAGTCCGTAGTCCACCTCGTTGACGATTTCCACTGCCTCTTCCAGAGTCGCCGCGGTCATCACACCAAGAATTGGGCCGAAGTATTCGGTCTTGTGGTATTCGCTGCCACGTTGCACACCGTACCGCACACCGGGAGAGTAGAGCTTGCCGGAGTCATCCAACTGCTTTGGCTCAACTGCCCAGCGCTCACCGTCTCCCAAGGTGGTCAAACCGCGCTTGAGCTTCTCGCCGGGTTCATCGATCAACGGGCCCATCTGCGATTCAGGGTTCCACGGGTAGCCAACCTTCAGCGACTTGACCGCATCGATCAGCTGGTTGTTAAACCGACGTGAGTCAGCAACCGATCCAACCAGAACTACCAGCGAGGCCGCTGAGCACTTCTGTCCGGCGTGACCAAAAGCCGACTGCACTACATCGCGGGCAGCTAGATCAAGGTCTGCATTTGGGGTAACAATAATGGCATTCTTACCCGAGGTCTCAGCCAACAGTGGCAGGTCCTTGCGGAAAGAACGGAAGAGTTCTGCGGTTTCGTAACCACCGGTGAGGATCAAACGATCTACTCGCTCATCGGAAACCAACTGCTGACCCAACGAACGATCACCCACGAAGACAAGCTGCAGTACATCCTTTGGCACGCCAGCGTCCCACAGGCACTGCACCATAACCGAACCAACACGAGCTGCCTGAGTCGCTGGCTTGATGATCACTGCCGACCCGGAAGCCAACGCCGAAAGGGTTGAACCTGCAGGAATGGCCATCGGGAAGTTCCATGGTGGAGTCACCACGGTCAGCTTGGATGGTACGTATTCTGCGCCGTCCACTGAGTCCAGTTCGCGGCCAAGCTGCGAGTAGTAGTGGGCAAAGTCGATGGCCTCAGAGATTTCAACGTCACCTTGGTCAATGGTCTTGCCACACTCGGAGCCAAGAACTTCCAGCAAGGTGGCGCGACGCTCTTCAAAGAGCAGTCCACCGCGGTGCAGGATATCGGCACGCTTTGCTGATCCCAGCGCCTGCCAAGCCTGCGAAGCATCAACACCCATGGCGATGGCTTCATCCAATTCGCCGGCGGCGTTGATGGTGTTCGCCTTGACCAAGTCTTTGCCCAGCGAGGAGTCACGCATCTTGGAGAGAATTTCGCGGCCCCAGGTTCGGTTTTGCAAAAGATCCGGGTCGGTATCCGGGGTGTTGAAGAATTCGGTGGTTCCATCGGCAAAACCAGCAACGCGCTGCGCCAAGGCTGGATCTTCAATGTTTCGGTCCTGTACGCGGTGTGGTGCAGGAACCACATCGGTCAGTGCGTCCAAGGAAGCTAAGAAACGGTTCTTTTCACGTTCAAAAAGCTGTTCATTCTTTGAGAGTTCAAAGACCGCAGACATGAAGTTTTCTTGGCTTGCGCCTTCTTCAAGGCGGCGAATCAGGTAAGCGATTGCAACGTCAAATTCCTGTGGGTGCACTACCGGGGTGTACAGCAGCAGGGAGCCGACTTCTTTACGCACCGCTTCGGCCTGGCCGGTGGCCATGCCAAGGAGCATTTCAAATTCAATGCCGTCCGTGACATTGCGGGACTTGGCCAGTAGCCAAGCTAGGGCAACATCAAAGAGGTTGTGTCCGGCAACGCCGATACGTACGTTCTTCACGTGCTCTGGGCGCAAGGCGTATTCCAGAACGGACTTGTAGCTGGTGTCCGAGTCTTGCTTGCTGTGCCAGGTAGCCAGTGGCCAGCCGTGGATGTCAGCTTCCATGGTTTCCATCGGCAGGTTAGCGCCCTTGACCACGCGCACCTTGATTGGCGCTCCGCCGTCGGCTACACGTGCTGCGGAAAATTCCTGCAGCTGAATCATTGCCGAGAGGGCATCTGGCAAGTAGGCCTGCAAGACGATACCGGCCGGCAAATCTTTAAACTCTGGCTTCGAGAGAATCTTGGTGAAGACCGCAATGGTCAGCTCAAGATCCTTGTACTCTTCCATGTCCAGGTTGATGAATTTTTTCTTAGGGTTGCTGATCGCATGTGCGTACAGCGGGCTGAGCTTTTCAACAATGTGCTCCACCGCTTCATCAAAGGCCCAGTGGTTGTGCGGGGCGACAGTGGAAGAAACCTTGATGGAGACGTAGTCCACGTCATCGCGTTCAAGCAGGGTGGTGGTTCCTTCAAGACGGCGGGCGGCTTCGCCCTCGCCCAAGATGGCCTCGCCCAGCAGGTTCACGTTCAGGTTCACCCCGTCACGCTTGATCTTCTTGATTGCTCCGCCCAGTTTGGCTTCGGACGCGTCAATGATCAGGTGTCCCACCATTTCGCGCAAAACCTTGCGCGCGATAGGAACAACGATTTGAGGCACTACCGGCGCCATGGCTCCACCGAGACCCACGGCCTTGCGCATGTACCAAGGTAGGAAGCTTGGAACCTTTGGTGCCAGCTTCTTCAGGTTGGCTGCGGCAACGTTGAGATCTTCAGGGCGAATAACGCCGTCAACAAATCCCACGGTGAAGTCCAGGCCGTTGGGATCTTTGAGCACACCTGCCAGTCGGGCAGCCGCTGCGTCCACCGGATAGTCGGCTGCTTCGGTGAGCCAACGGCGCACCAAGGCAATAACTTCATCGGCAAGATCTGCCGGTGAGGTGAGCGGATTGCCATCAACATCTACTGCTGCTAGCACGGTGTGCTGGGTGGAGAGAGAAGACACTTATTGGTCCCTTCGATGCAAATTATTTCAGTCTTGGTTCGGCACCGAACGCGTAAGTCGTTATGGCTTTTTTGGCGGGTAGCGATTGCTGTGTTCCCGAACAAATTAGCTGTGTGCAATTTCGAGTATGAACCTAAGTTGCGTTAAGCAAAAGTGAACAAAACCGAAGATATTTGTTCGGGTTTGCTAATGTATCTTTACGCATCTTTTGAAACGCGACCGAACGGCGGAAAACCCGTGCTTGAACTGCGACGATTACGACTGTTGCGCGAGCTAAGCATCCGCGGAACCATTGCCGAAGTAGCCGATTCGCTGAGCTACTCTCCTTCCTCGGTTTCGCAACAGCTTAGTCAGTTGGAAGCCGAGGCCGGAGTGCAACTGCTTCGACGCACCGGCCGCACCCTGAAGCTCACCGCCCAGGCGCAGCTTTTGGTGGCCCACACCGAAACTTTGCTTGAAGCCATGGAACAGGCCGAAGCAGATTTGGCTGGCACCATGTCCTCAGTTGCTGGCACCGTACGACTGGCCGTTTTCCAAACCGCCATGCTCGCACTCATGCCACCGGTGCTGCGCGAACTGCGCCAAAAATATCCTCAGCTGCGGGTTGAAATGAGCCAGCAAGAACCGGCTGACGCGCTGGAAGAAACCAGCAGTCGAAGCTTTGACCTGGTGGTCGCTGAGCAATATTCAGGACACTCGGCCCCACACTATTCCAACCTTGACCGCAGGGTATTGACTCATGACCCGATTCGTTTGGCCCTGCCAGTCTTAGGCTCGGTTGGCAATGAAGACTTTGATCGAGTCACTTTGTTGGAACATGCGGCCAGCTTGCCGTGGGTGGTTGAACCCGATGGCGCCGCCAGCCGCCATTGGGCATTGCAGGCTTGCCGACTGGCAGGTTTTGAACCGGATCTGCGGTACGAAACCGCCGACCTGCAGGCGCACGTGGAACTGGTTCAAACTGGAAATGCTGTTGCCATGTTGCCGGATTTAGTGTTGCGTTCCAACCAGCACACCCTGCGTACCGTGGATCTCCCCGGCGCCCCAGCCCGCACCATTTTCACCGCCATGCGGCATTCATCCACCAAATCCCCGGGCATTCAGGCCGTGCGCAATATGCTCCATGCACAACCGGGAATGAGTGACGCAAACAACTCTGTAATTTTGGCTACGCCCAAAGATTTCGATACGGTCGAATAGAAGTATCGACCATCACAACTGTTATGACACTTGCGGGAAACCAGACCTTTCGTGTCATAGTGGTGACGCGCACCACTTGAATCCGCGTCCCGAACACAATCTACGTTTCGGGACAGCAACGGTAATGAGGAATAATGTCCGACCAGACTTTCCAGATGATTGCGATCGCAATTTATATGGCCGCCATGCTTGGCATCGGCTATATCGCGTATCGCCGAACCAACAACATTGACGACTACATGCTCGCTGACCGTGGCCTGAAGCCATGGGTAGCAGCCCTTTCCGCCGGCGCCTCCGACATGTCCGGCTGGCTGCTGATGGGTCTTCCCGGAGCCATCTACCTCGGCGGCCTGCACGAAGCATGGATTGCCATCGGCCTGCTGATCGGTGCATGGCTGAACTGGAAGTATGTCGCTCCGCGACTACGTTCCTACACCGCGATCTCCGAGAACGCCATCACCATTCCGAGCTTCTTTGAGAAGCGCCTGAAGGATAATGCGCACCTGCTGCGCATCGGCTCCGCCGTGATCATCCTGGTGTTCTTCACCTTCTATGTTTCTTCGGGCATGGTGGCCGCTGGCAAGTTCTTCGAGGCTTCCTTCGGCTGGCCATACCTCACCGGCATGTTCGTCGTTGCCGTCATTACCCTGCTCTACACCCTCTTCGGCGGCTTCCTCGGCGCATCGCTGACCGACATGGTCCAGGGCGTCTTGATGTTCGCCGCGCTGATCGCGGTTCCAATCGTTGCAGTGATCAATATGGGCAGCATCGGGAATATCGGTTCCAAGATCACCGAGATGAATCCCGATGCGTTCAACCTGTTCTCGTCCTTCAACGACAACAGCGCGATCCTCGCGGCCGTAGCCATCTTCTCCACCGCAGCGTGGGGCCTTGGCTACTTCGGCCAGCCGCACATCATCGTGCGCTTCATGGCATTGCGAACCCCTGCCGAGGCCAAGACCGCTCGCCGCATCGGCATTGGCTGGATGTTCCTGACCACTCTGGGCGCTGTGCTCACCGCGTTCATCGGTGTCGCGCACTTCGCAGATAATCCACTGGATGAGTCGACCAGCGAAACCGTCTTCCTGCTGCTGAGCCAGACGTTCTTCCACCCGCTGATTGCCGGACTGGTACTGGCCGCAGTGCTGGCAGCGATCATGTCCACCATGTCCTCGCAGCTGATCGTTTGCTCCTCGGCACTGGTGGAAGACCTCTACAACATCACCGGCCGAAAGGCCTCGCCGAAGGCACTGGTAAACCTCGGCCGAGCAGGCGTTCTGCTCATTGCCGTCGTGGCAGCGGTGCTGGCGTTGAACCCGAACTCCTCCATCCTGGATCTCGTATCCTTCGCATGGGCAGGCTTCGGCGCGGCCTTCGGCCCGATCGTCTTGCTGGCCTTGTACTGGCGCAAGCTCACTGCCGTTGGCGGTTTCGCCGGCATGGTTTCCGGTGCAGTCGTGGTCTTCATCTGGGGCAACATCAAGCCGCTCTCCTCGGCCATGTACGAAATCGTTCCAGGTTTCATCGTTGCCTTGGTGGTTGCTTGGCTCGTCTCGCGAGCCACCTACCGTCCGAACCCAACCATCGACGCAGAATTCAGCGAGATGGAAAAGGAAGTCGGCGCAAAGGTCACTGCCTAAGCACTAGTTGATCTAGCTCCCCCTATCCTCGTTACCTTCACGGTTTGAGGATACGGGGAGCTTTTTCATGCCCTTCACACACCGATGTCGCACGTAGAAAACATAGCCGCGCCCAGTAGCCTTGAGCTATGCCCGATGTACCGAGCTGGAAGGAACAAGCACGATGAGCACCCAGAATAAATATACCCACTGGCAGCGCACCGAAACCCAGTTCCTGGCCGCCGACCCCAACGCCGTCTATTCGATTGTTGGCAACCTGTCGCAGACCGGCCAATGGATGAAGAGCTTCGACGGATTTGTGGTTCATGACGACCAGCGCGGCGTCGGAACCAAAGTAGATCTTCTACCTCCTGGCAAGATCTTTGGCCCGTTACACCGGAATACTGCGCCCACCGGCACGATCACTCGACGCAATCACCAGACCCGCATGGTTGAGTTCACGCAGCCGCAGCCCGGTGGCTCCATGAGCCTACGCTGGCAGGTTGATGAGCATGAGGGCGGCGCCCTGTTGCACTTCACCGTGAACCTCTCCGGCCCCGGTACTACCGCGTTTAAATTCACCGTGGCCAATGCCTTATGCAAAGACTTCGCGGTAGCTGCAGCACGACTGTATAAGATCACCGCTCCGACAGCTCACCGCAAGAAAGACGCCCAAGTGGTTATTGCAGGCGGCCGAGGCTTCCTGGGTAGAAACCTCGCGGCTGATCTGATTTGCCGTGGCATCTCGGTAGCTGTGCTCACCCGCAAAACCGCAGAAAATTTCCCCGCAGAGCAATATACCTGGGACGGCGTCCATCAAGGTCCATGGACCCGAGTGCTTCATAGTGAGCATCCGGTGCATCTGATCAACCTTGCTGGTGAGCGAGTGGACAAGCGCAATACTCCGGCAAATATCGCAGCGCTGACTGACTCGCGTGTGACCACCACCCAGACGTTGGCGCATGCCGCAGCTTCCGCACCCCAACTAGCTACCTGGATTCAGTCCAGCACCACCGCAATCTTCGGGGATGCCGGCGAAGCGGATCTCACCGAGTCCAGTCCGCTACCAACGGACCGCCGCGCGCTGCCGGAGATGACCGGTGTCGCCTCTGCCTGGGAACAGGCCTTTGACGAAGCTGACGTAAATGCAGCACAGCGTTATGTACTGCGCACCTCGTTGGTGATGCACCCCGATGCACCGCTGCTTGGCCCACTGAATATGTTGGTGAATACCGGTCTTGGCGGACGCATGGGCGACGGACAACAGTGGTTCAGCTGGATTGGCTTGCAGGACTGGCTTCGGGTCATTCGGTGCATGCTTGGATTTGAAACCCCGCAGATCCCTGCCGGACTGGTACATGCCGCCAGTCCTACGCCGCTGCGTAATGCTGAGGTGATGGCGGCGCTACGCTCCGTCGCTGGCTTGCCAGGAATTCCTACCGGCTCGGTACTGCCAAAGATTGGTGCCGCGGTCATGGGCTCCAACGCACGCGTTGCATTGACCGGACGCAAGGTCACCAGCGAAGTTCTTGCCCACGCAGGCTTTGAATTCCAAGAGACAGATTTTGCGTCCACCGTCTCCGGATAAAGCCTTGCCATGATCTGAAATTTTTTCACTTCCGTTGGCCCCGCACCTTCAGCTCTCACCTAGTCACAGGTGAACGCTGGAGTGGCGGGGCTCATTCATTAGATTTTGACCTTTGTAGTGCCGTATTTGACGCTACGCTCTTACCTATAACGTAATTCTTCGACCATTCGTCCACCACGCTTGCGCGCTCCGAGCACCATTGAAGTGCGCAGCTGGACCATCTCGCCCCAGTCGGTGGCGGCAATGAATTCGTAAAGATCCCGCTGACTAGCAACAGTGACCTCTACCAGCAGCTGAGCGTCTCCAGCCACTGCCACTACATAGCGGACCTGTGGCAACGTTTTGAGCATATTCCCGACCGCGTCCACGCTGGCTGGTGAAACTTGAATCCGCAATAGTGCTTCGACTTGGAACCCCATCAGCGCAGGATCAACCAACGTGCGAATACTGATATGTTCTCCTCGTAGCAGGGCGTCCACTCGGCGCGAAACCGAAGTTTCGCTCATCCTCACCTGCCGAGAAATGCTGTCGATACTTGCCCGGCCACTGTTGCGCAGGACCTCAACAATCAAGCGATCAATATCGGTCATGCCATCGGCAGGATTCCACGTGGTGAGTTCCCCACCTGCGCTGGGAGTGAGCGCGGCTTCCTGAGCATCGCTGAGCGATCCTGCCCTCTACGCTCGAACAGTCTTGAAGTATTTCAGAATCGGATAAATCTGAATGCTGCTCAGTCCGGGTGTTGCCGGCAATTGCAAGGTCAGCATGTCTTCAAGCCCACCGTCATAATGTAGTTCGCTAACCACGTCACTCTCGCCGGTAACCATGTAAGTGAATGAAGTATCTGAGCGCTGCGAGATGGCTTCACTGGCTACAGGTATAGTTCCAGGCGCGCACTTGAGTGAAGCAATGACCGCGGCCTTACGATGAGCGATGGCTGCAACTTTGACCTTGCCTTCATCTAACAATGCTGAACCATAGCGGGCGACCGTTCTTTCCGGTTCACCAATGACTTTGGCAATCTTTCGCCATGTTGCTCTGCCATCTACCTGAAGCGGAACGACGATACGTCGTTCCACTTCACCCAATACTTGAATATCAGCCATAGATTCAAATTTCAGGCCAAACTCCCCAATAAGCAATCACTTTGGCGCCTAGATACCATTTTGTTTCAACTGAAATGGCGCGATTTCCTCCATTTTCAGGTGAGAACTGCGCATCAAACTGGGTGTTTAGACAAGAATCTGGCTAAACCTTTCAGATCTTGTCAGCTGTACTGTGATGGCGGATCGTTGAGACCCACAGAGACGTGCCTCATATCAATGGTTCGCAGGGCAAGGAGCGCTAATGAAAGCGCAACAGATTATGGCGGCAGGTGATCCGGGTTCCACAGACATCTGGGCACTTGCCAACTCCCCAGTACTTCGGCTCTGCGCACTAGGTGTCTTTGCAGTCATCTTTGTACAGTGCGTGCTCTACAAAAGGGCCGTAAAAAAGGCAGCACCGCATGTGGACATGCCCTTGGCGGAAGTCAAGGAATCCTTCCGTGCTGGCGCTGTTGCGTCCATCGGCCCATCCCTCGCCGTGGTGCTAGTAGCCATCGCATTGTTGGCGCTTTTCGGCACCCCAGCCGTTTTGGTACGCATCGGGTTGATCGGATCGGCCGCTGCAGAAACCGGCTCAGCCAGCATTTCGGCCAGCACCATGGGAGCTGCCCTCGGCGGTGAGACTTACACCCAGCAGGTCTTCGGTGTGGCCTTTATGGCCATGAGCCTTTCCGGTGCAATATGGATGATCTGCACCTTGATCATGACTCCACTGCTCAAAAAAGGTGGAAATAATCTAGCCAAACGTAACCCTGCGGTGATGGCTCTGGTGCCTACCGCAGCTCTGCTCGGGGCTTTCAGCGCGTTGACCATCGCGGAACTGCCAAAAGTCCAACGTCCACATGATTCTGGTCTTCATCTCCGCGGCCATGATGGGCTTGTGCCTCTATCTGGCCAAGACGCTTCAGCTCAAATGGCTGAAGGAATGGGCGTTGGGTATTTCCATCGTCGTCTCGATTATTGCCGCCTATTTCTTGCATACCGTTTAAGGAATCATCATGACTGCGACACCACAACTTTCCAGCGCTGATGCCTCGATCGAGCGCTTTGAAAAGCAAACCAGCCGCTATGGTCGAAACACCATGATCATTGGACTGGTGCTATCACTGATTGGTCCGATTTACATTGCGTTCTTCAGCGGACTGGAGATCACCGGGTCCATGGTCTGGGTGGCGTTCCTCGCCGTGGCCGGAACCTTTGGAGTGCTCTGGATTGTCGAGCCACTGACGTACTTCCCGATTCTTGGATCTGCTGCCATGTACCAGGCGTTCATGATCGGCAACATCTCCAATAAGCTACTGCCAGCGGCCATCGTTGCTCAGTCCACCATTGGTGCCAAGCCTGGCACCAAACGCGGGGACTTGGCTGCGGTGATGGCTATCTGTGGTGCGGCAACGGTGCACCTGACCAGCTTGCTGCTTCTGGTAGGTCTGCTGGGAACGTGGCTGGTTTCGCTGATTCCCGCAGAGATCACCGACGTGGCCCGACTGTACATTCTGCCGTCACTGATGGGGGCGGTATTGGTCCAGAGCATTGTGGCGATGAAGTCGTTGCGACCCACCGTGATTGCCATCGTATTAGCGCTGCTGATGACCTTTGTGTTTGTCCCTCTAGCCCCATCCTTGGCGATGTTCGCTACCGCCATCGTGGTTATCTGCTCCACCGTCTTTTCCTGGGTATTGCGCGACCGCAAGAAAACCTACACTTCAGAAAGCTAAGAGGTACTCCCCGTGCAAACCACACTTCAGCTCACCGAGATCGAAACCAACAAACTACACCAGGACTACCTGCACTTGCACCAGAGTCCGGAACTGTCGATGCAGGAGCACAATACCGCCAGCTTCATCGAATCACAGCTCACCGATATGGGCATCGAAAACTTCCGGTGCGGGGGCACCGGTGTGGTGGGCATCCTGCGAAATGGTCGGGGACCAGTGGTGGCTTTCCGGGCCGATAGTGATGGATTACCCATCCAGGAGGACACCAAGGTCGATTATGCTTCGACCGCACGCGGCACGCTTTCCGACGGCACCGAGGTACCGGTGATGCATGGCTGCGGGCACGACACCCATGTGGCCAGTGCGCTGGCTACGGCAAGAATCTTGGTCCGCAGTTCCACTTCGTGGCAGGGCACCGTCATCTTCATTTTCCAGCCGGGCGAGGAAACCAGCGCCGGAGCTAGCGCCATGGTGGCCGACGGATTATGGGAGAAGGTTCCACTTCCGCAGGTGGTGCTGGGCCAGCATGTTTTCCCCTTTGCCACCGGCACGATCTCGGTGACCCCTGAATCTGCTATGGCGATGGCCGACTCCTTGGAGGTGACCCTCTACGGCAAACAAGCCCACGGATCCCAGCCGCAGGATTCTATTGATCCGATAGTGCTGGGCGCCAACATCATTACCCGATTGCAGACCATCACCTCACGCGAGCTCAACCCATTGGATTCTGCCGTGGTGACTTGTGGTTCCTTCCACGCTGGGCTGAAGGAAAATATCATTCCAGATTCCGCGGTGTTCACCTTAAATATCCGCACGCTTACCGACCCGGTACGTACCAAGGTGCTTGCCGCTGTCACTCGCATCATCAATGCAGAAGCTGAGGCATCCGATGCGCCACAACCGAAGATCACCGAGTTGTATACTTTCCCTCGTCTTTACAACGATCCGCAGCACACCGAACAGCTGGTATCGGCATTTGGTGAAGAGTTCGGAGAAGATCAGATCCGCTTGGCTCCCCCAGCGATGGGATCCGAAGACTTTGGCGCACTGGCCGATGCCATCGGCGCGCCCAATGTCTTTTGGATGTTTGGCGGCGCTGACCCACAAGATACGTCACCTGCGGTCAACCATTCGCCGTTCTTCCTGCCGGAATACCGTGGAGCTCTGGATACCGGAGTTCGTGCTGCGGTGGCAGGATTAATGCACTACTTGGGGCGCTAGAGGGCTGTGCGCCCGTCAAGGTAGGCGCGCAAGACCTGCAGCACACCGTGTTCGGTATTGGCTGGGGCCGTGAAGTTCGCGGCTGCAGCAACGTCGGGGTGGGCGTTGGCCATGGCGAAGGAGTAGGTGGCTGCCTTGATCATTTCCAGATCATTAGGGTAATCACCAAACACGACAGTTTCGTCGTCGTTGATGCCTAGTTCCTTTTGCAGCGCACCAAGAGCTAGTCCCTTGTGTACACCGTGGTTCATGGCGTCAACCCAGTGGCTTCCAGAGATGACAACCTGCAGCGGAACATCAAGCACATCAGCCATTTCTTGGACCTTACTGGTGCCAACGTTCACTGCCATCTTGATGATTTCGTCATCAACGTCATTGAGGTTTTCAACGACCTCAACTGCACGGTAGTACGGTGCGACTGCCTGCATGAATTCTTCGTCATTGCGTTCAACATAGGCAGTACGTCGTCCGCACAACACCAATCCAGCATCCAGCGCTTCTTGTGCTCGGACCGCATCAATGACCGCATCCACAGATGCCGAATCGATGATGTTGGAGTAGATTTCTTTGTCGCCATCCATCACCACGGTGCCGTTTTCGGCAATGATGGCGATTTCGCCGAGCTGCGCGAACTGCTCGCGCAGGGTGGCGAACTGCCGGCCTGAGGCGGGCACAAACTTGATGCCGCGAGCCTGAAGCTGGTCAATCACGCCCCAAGCGTCATCCGGGATTTGACCGTCTCCGTCCAAAAAGGTGCCGTCCATGTCAACGGCAACGAGCTTAATTTGGGCGTTCGGGTCAATGGTATGCATTAGTTCCTTAGTTGTTTGGATGCATGGCGCGCTGCGCTGCGCCCAACACTCCGGCGGCGTTGTTGAATTGCGCAGGCACAACTTTTGCGCGCAACTCCAGCTTAGGCAAGAAGTGCTCGTGGTCCTCGGAGATTGCGCCGCCAATGACAATCAAGTCAGGGCTGCACAAGAATTCAACGTGCGACAGGTAGCGCTGCAGTCGCTGAATGTACTGCTCCCAGCTCAGGTCCTCTTCGCGCATAACGCGTGCGGCTGCCTTGCTTTCAGCATCAAATCCGTCGATTTCTAGGTGGCCAAATTCCACGTTAGGGAAGAGCACACCATCACGGAAGAATGCTGAACCGATTCCGGTGCCCAGGGTCAGCAACAAGGTGCTGCCCTTGAGTGGAATGCCGTCCTTGGAACCTGCGCCAGCAAAGACTTCAGCTACGCCTGCGGCATCTGCATCGTTGAGCACGTGGACTTCGCGGCCCAAGACTTTGCCGAGCATGGTGGTGGCGTCAAGGCCGATCCATGCCTTGTCGATGTTTGCTGCCGAGTGCACTACACCGTCAATGACGATGCCTGGCACGGTGACTCCCACGGGAATGCCGGCAAGATCCTCGCCGGTGACCTTCTGCAAATCGATGATGATCTGCGCCATAACTTCGGCCACAGCATCTGGGTGAGCACCCTCTGGGGTGGTCGCCTTATTCACGGTACTTTCGACAAGTTTTCCGTCGGTACCGACCAAGGCGTACTTGATCGAAGATCCGCCCATGTCAAGGCCGATGGCAGCGTACTGCGACTTACTTGCCGATGCGTCAGATGATGCCATCAGGATTCTCCCCAGCGGTGCAAAGAAATTTTAAGGACTCTTTACGATATATTGGTTCCGCCGTTTGGTCAACGTTCGCGGTAGTTTTCCCAAAGTTTATCTAATGCGACTTCGCGCGCACCAGCAATGGCTCCATGTGCGGCAGCCTGGGCTCCGAGTGCAGAAGAATGAACATGCACTGGAACCAGCAATCGATCATTAACCTCGTCAGCCAGTGCTTGGCACAATTCTTCGGTGACCGCAGGCCCACTAACGACCAGCTGTTGCGGGTCAACAAAACCGACCAAATTCGCCACCACCTGGCTCAGTGGCCTCAGGAAAGGTTTCCACGTGCGCTGATCTGCCAGCTTCTCCCAGAGCACGCGGGTCTGGAACATGCCAGCTTCACCCAATACTTCGCGTAGGTTCTTTTCACCGAGCAGCTGGTTCTCCAGTTCGCCGGCAGTACCGTGACGTCCGCGATGAAGCTTTCCGTCAATGACCAATCCAGCACCAAGACCGGCACCGATGTAGAGCATCATTAGTGAGCCGTCGCTGTTCTCGGCTTCGGCTACCGCCATCCAGTTCACGTCATTGTCCAAAACCACTGGCGTCTTCTGATCAAAGAGTCCAGCCAAGTTGGCGCCTGAGGCAGGGAAAATCTCGGTGGGAACTACGCGTTCTGAATCCTCACGGAGCACCGGAGCTGCCTGACTGACTGCAGCAGCAAGCAACGGCGAGCGCAACTGCTTGTGTACCCGGGTGATCTCCGTGGCCGCCATCTTTTCGACTTCTTCGGCGCTACTGTGCGGGGTCAAAGCGTAGAGCCGATCCACCAAAATGTTGCCCGCCAGATCGGTGGCGCGAACCTGCAAAGATTCGGCTTGCAGGCACAATGCGAGCAGGTGACCAAACTCGGCGCGTAGCGCGTAGCGTTCTGGGGTACGTCCGCGCTTCGTTTCAGAGGGACGGTCAATGGCCAGGGCCAAACCGTTCTCCTGCAATCGTGAGATCGCTTGAGAAGCAGTGGGTTTGGAGATGCCAAGGTCGGCAGAAATCTGGGTGCGCGTCGCCGGTGCGGTGCACAGGTAATCAAACACCCGGATGTCGGTCAGAGTTGCCAGTGCTCGTGGACCGGCGGTCGAATCAGTCACCCCTCAATCCTACTGGTCAAGGCAGCAGTACTTGGCGAACTGATCGCCCCTGGGCCAGTTCATCTAGCGCCTCATTGATCTGCGCCATCGGCCGGGTACGCACCAACTTCTCGATTGGCAGTTTTCCTGTGCGCCATAAGCCTTCGTAGTAGGGAATGTCGTTGGTTGGAAGGGCTGAGCCCATGTAACTGCCGATGATGGTTCTTGCTCCTGCCGTCAGCGACAGTGGTTCAATACTGCTCATCGCTCCTGGTGCGGGAAGTCCCACGGTCACCAGCGTCCCGCCAACAGTGGTAGCGGCCAGTGCGGTTTCAAAAGCTCGTGGGTGTCCAGCGGCTTCAATAACGATGCTGGCGCTACGCCCGGAAAGGTCCTGCGGTGTACAGGCTTCGTCAGCGCCTAGCTCCAAGGCCGTGGTCAATTTGTCTTCATTGGCATCTATCGCCAGAATCTTTCCGGTGGTCCGTTGACCTACGGCCACCAGTAAAGCGGCCATGCCTACTCCGCCGAGCCCAACGATCGCAACATCTTCGGCGCCCGTAGCTTTGGCTGCATTGCGCAGGGCTCCGCCACCGGTGAGTACCGCGCAGCCAAGGACTGCAGCTACTTCAGCGGGAACATCAGCTCCTACCGGCACCACGCTGCGTGCATCCATCACGGCATAGGTAGCAAAGGCAGAGACACCCAGATGGTGGTGTACGGCCTGGCCATCCATCTGCAATCGGCGAGCGCCGGTGAGCAACGTTCCTGCGGTATTGGCTTCGGTACCTGCAGTGCAGGGTAGCTTTCCTCCGGTGGCGCAGGCTTGGCACTTCTCGCAGCGTGGCAAGAACACCGAAATGACTTGCTGGCCCACTGCCAGCTGCACACCGGCACCGACCTGTTCCACAATGCCCGCCGATTCATGTCCAAGCACCATAGGTAGAGGCCGTGGCCGGTTGCCATCAATCACCGACAGATCAGAATGGCATAACCCCGCGGCGGTGATGCGCACCAGCACTTCGCCAGGACCAGGTTCATCAAGCTGCACTTCACGCAACGAAAGCGGTTGATGTTCGGCATAGGGCTGCTGATTCTCTCGCTGCTCAAGGACGGCGGCCTGGATCAAGCGCACCCTTAGCCTGCCTGCTCTGGGTTCCACCCGCGGACCGCCCCGTCAGGCAAAAGGTTCTTGACGATCAATGAGCAGTCTTTATCCCCCAGCCCTTGGGCAATCAGCTCATCAAATTGTTCTCGGGCTAGTGTCGCTGCCGGCAAGCTCACGCCGGTGCTTTCCCCAGCATCTAACGCAAGGCCGATATCTTTGCGCGCTAGATCCGCACGGAAGGTGGCCTCAAAATTATTGTTGGCCGCGGCAGTGTCGATAATGTCCGGGACCGGGTACCAGGTCTGTTGCGCCCAGGATTTGCCCGACGAGACCGAAGCGATCTCCCAGAACACCTTGGGTTCCAGTCCGAGCTTTTCGGCCAGCTGAGAGCCTTCGGCGCTAGCCATCAGATCAATAAAGAGCATCATGTTGTTGCAGATCTTGGCGGCAATGCCCATAGTGGCCGTACCTGCGATGATGGTCCGCCCACTCATCGGGGCAATATAGTTGGTTGCCCGCTCCATGAGTTCTTGCGCACCGCCAAGCATGAAGGCCAGGGTTCCTGCAGCTGCCCCGGAAATGCCACCAGAGACTGGGGCATCAACAAAGTTCAAACCACGTTGGGTAGAACCTTCATGGATATAGCGTGAAGTTTCGATGTCCACGGTAGAGGAATCAATGAGCAACATGTCCTTGGTGGAGTTGGCCCAGATTCCTGCCTCACCTTCATACACCGAGCGCACGTGCTGCCCCTTGGGCAGCATAGTGAAGACTACTTCGGCACCATCAATGGCTTCGAGGACCGAACTGGTGATCTGTACCCCGCCTTGGGCCGCGGTATTGCAGGCATCCTCGTTGAGATCAAAGCCCAGCACCTGATGACCTGCTGCAACGAGGTTGGCGGTCATCGGTCCGCCCATATTGCCTAGACCAATCCATGCGTACGTGCTCATCGAATATCCCCTCACCATTGAGTTTTGTCTTCTCAAGCCAGAGTAGGTTGCTCTGCTAGGGGCACTCAATGTTTGGGAGCAATCTAATTGCGCATGGGCAGTGTGCGCTGGCGCACACTGCCCATGGCAGACTGGTTCTATGGACCGTCAGATCGATTACCGCCACCTCGAATCCCTCATTGCTTTGCTCACCGTGGCACGCTTGGGTCGCTACACCGCAGCGGCAGCTGTACTCGGGGTGAACCACTCGACAATCTCCCGGCGCATCGACGCCCTGCAAAAGGCCATGGGCGGCCACCTGCTGACACAGACACCCAACGGTTGGGAACTAACGGACCTCGGACGCCATGCCATGGCCAGTGCCGAGGCCATCGAGCAGGCGGTAGCAGCGATCAGCACCGAGGACGATTCCCCAGCGCTCGCCGGTCACGTGCGCTTGGCAGCGCCTGATGCGTTCAGCGCTCATCTTGCTGCCCCTGCTTTGGCTAAGTTGCAGGCCCGTCATCCGCAGTTGGTTTTTGAAATTGTTTCGGAAACCACGCGTGCGCGGCAGACTCGCACCGGCATGGATTTGGAAATAGTCATTGGACAGCCCAACGTCCGTAAAGCGGCTTCCACAAAACTCATGGACTATGAATTGCGACTATACGCTACCGCCGAATATCTAGAAGTCCATGGAACTCCGCAACAACTTTCAGAGCTGGCTAGGCATAGCCTGAACTACTACATCGACACCGCTCTGACCGTGGACAAGCTCGACGAGGCGACCAGTCATCTACCGCCTATGCGGCGAGCAATTTCCTCGACCAGCATTGCCGTGCAGTACGCAGCAACAATGAATCATGCTGGTCTCGGATTACTCCCCGTTTTCTTATCTAAGCATTACCCGAATCTGATTCCGGTGCTGCACGATCAGTTCAGTTATCTCTCGGAATATTGGCTTGTCGGCCGCGAGGAAGCTCTGCGCAGCAAGGCCGTGCAGGCGACCGTTCGAGCGCTGAATGATGCAGCAGCCAATGGGGATTGGTTTATTCTTCCGTTCCCTGAGCAGGCTCCCAACTAAGCACCGCTTCACACAGCTCTGGCACGCTGCGCGAACTATCAAGGCGCAGTACAGGGCAATTCAACGTATCCAACCACGCTTCATGTTTAGCCCGGTTTCGACCGTGAAATTGTGGATCGTCGTAACTTTGGGACCAGTGCATAAATTCGTCAAAGGCAGCACTGTCGATATCCTCCCCCTCACGACGGATCAATTCGCGTTGCCTGGTCCGGCTGAGGCGCACCGCAGGGTCCAAGGACAAAAAGACCACGGCATCACATTGTCGTAAGACCAAATCTGCCCACCCATTAACCGAGCCTGATAAGACCCAGGCGGCGCGTGGCACAAACATGCTAAGCATCAGAACCACCCGATCTTTGACGGGCCGTGCTTGAACGTAGGGCGGAACGCTGGGGAGCCAGAAGTAGTCATCCGAATCAGCATGAGGCACCGACCAAGCAGTGGCCACGGCCCTACCTAGCGTCGTTGTTCCTGATCCGCTGGCGCCCACAATATACAGTCGGCACGGTTGCATCTTTTTCTCCTTGGACGTGTTTTTCCCAGACGAAAAGTCTACGCCCGCGCCCCGGAAAGCTCCGCTGGGTTCTCCGCACCTACGCAATAGAAAAACAGAAGGTGGCCAGCTCTGTGATGAACTGACCACCTTCTTGGCTATCGAAGAAGCTGTTACTTCTGCATCTTCAAATGCTTTGCTACTTCAACCTCACCATCAGTAGCCAAACGGTCCGCTTCGTCAATGGCACTCAAGTCAGTTCCCTTGGTTTCACGCATGAAGAAGACTGCGACCAAGGTGACCAGTGCTGCGAAGACAATGTAACCAGCCACCGGAACCCAAGATCCGTAGACCTTCAGTAGCCAGGTAGCGATGATCGGTGCCATGGAACCGGCCACGATCGAGGTGACCTGGTAGCCCAAGGAAACACCTGAGTAGCGCATGCGGGTTGGGAACATTTCAGCCATGATGGCTGGCTGGCCAGCATACATCAGTGCGTGTATCGCAAGTCCCAGCACGATAGCGGCAAGGATGATGCCAAGGTTGGCAGTGTTGAACATTGGGAATGCCACTACACCCCAGACCATCATGAGGATAACGCCAGTGGCATAAACCGGACGGCGCCCGCGGGTATCGGTGAAGCGTCCAACCAGCGGAACCAAGATTGCGTGAATGACGTGGGCAATGAGCATCAGGCCCAAGATGGTTGAGGTCACCATCTTCAACTGAGTGGCCATGTAGGTGATCGAGAAGGTCACCACCATGTAGTACATGATGTTCTCACCAAATCGCAGTCCCATTGCGGTGAAGACGCCGCGTGGGTAGCGCTTGAATACTTCTCCGACACCATAGCCGACGGCAGCATTCTGCTCCAGCTCAGCTTTTGCTTCTTGGAAAATTGGTGCGTCCGAAACACGAGTACGAATGTAGTAGCCAACAATGACGATAATTACTGAAAGCCAGAAACCGATACGCCAACCCCAGGCCAAGAAAGCTTCGTCGCTCAAGGTGGAAGACAGAACCAACAGCACCACGGTTGCCAGCAGGTTTCCGACTGGAACAGCAGCTTGTGGCCAGGAGGCCCAGAATCCACGTTCCTTACTCGGAGCATGTTCGGCTACTAGCAGCACCGCGCCGCCCCACTCGCCACCCACAGCAAATCCCTGAAGGAAGCGCAAGGCGACCAGCATGATTGGTGCTGCGTAGCCAACTGAATGGAAGGTCGGCAGGCAGCCCATCAAGAAGGTCGTTGCACCGACCAAGACGATGGCCACCTGTAGTAGGTGCTTGCGGCCGTACTTGTCGCCAAAGTGTCCAAAGACAATGCCACCGATTGGCCTAGCGATGAATCCCACCGCGTAGGTGAGGAAGGCTTTGATGATGTTGTCGAGGTCATTGCCGTTGTCTGGAAAGAAGATCTTGTTGAATACCAAAGTGGCGGCGGTGGCATAGAGGAAGAATTCATACCACTCGACCACAGTTCCTGCCATGGAAGCCGCTACTACCCTGCGCAATCCCTTGCGTTCAGATTTTGTTGACGTTTCACTGGCCACGATTTATTTCCTAACGCCCTTGCCAGTCACCCCATCGGAACCAGCTTCACCAGAGAGTATGACCCGGATCACATCGTCAAAGATAGTCGCAACGGTGCATAGTAGGAAACAGATTGTGCACATTCGGCGTGCTTTTTTGCACAGGCCATCAAGTTCTTAGGAGGTCCCGTGGCGATAAACGTGAATTTGCGTGGTGTGCAGATGGATGAACAAACCAGATGCGCTCACTATCATCAGCTCAACGACGTGATTGCGCTCAAGCACGTCTGCTGCGATACCTATTACCCGTGCCACCTCTGCCACGCCGAATTGGCTGATCATCCGGCCCAACTTTGGCCGGCAGATAAGTTTGATCAACCCGCAGTTCTCTGCGGAGTTTGCCGCTGCGAACTAAGCATTGATGAATACCGTGCTTCATCTTCATGCCCGCACTGCCAAGCGCTATTCAACCCCGGCTGCAAACTCCACGAAAATCTGTATTTTGAATTGTCGTCCTAGAAATCTTCCGCAGCTTCAGGCTGTCGAGGAATAACCAATACGGGGCGCACCTGTTTGTGCGCCAAGGTGACGGCAATGGAGCCGTCAATGATTTCAGTCATTCTGTTGCGCAAGCCAGCTCTTCGAGTACCGACAACAATCATTTGAGCATCAAGTTGCTCGGCTACTGCGCTGAGCACCTTTGCTGGGTCGCCGGCAACTGTGTAGGTTTCGAATTCGACACCAGTAATCACCGAGGAAATCTCCCACGCTAGTTCCTCTGAGACTTTGCCCGCCGAGGTTAACAGGTCTCCGGCGGCCAACTTTTGCGTCATGATCCGTCCAGAGTCTGCATAAACGCACACCAGACGTGCATGCAATTCTCTCGCCAGCTTTCCAGCGGCCGCCAACACGGCTGCATTCATTCCAGGTTCCACACCCAAAACCATCGTGCCCATCAGCTGTTCCTGCTTTCTAACGAACCGGTATTCACCAAAAATCCCGAACTAAAGTTGCGTCAAATCAATCTGCACATCGGCCAAACGTTCCGCGTCGATGTTCCGCCCCACCAGCGTCCGCAACGTATCGTTGACGTCCCCAATATTCACGTTGGCCGCAGCAGTCACCGTCTGGCCGTGCTGCCAGAATATAATGAATTCTCCAGATTCAGTATCTCCACGGATCACCGTTGTGTCATCCGGTGAACTGTGGCCAACATATTCCATACCCAGATCAAACTGGTCTGTAAAGAAGTACGGCAACCAGTCAGAGGACTCATCAGCGCCGGTGAGCGTTGCGGCGGCCAGCTTCCCTTGGCGTATTGCGTTATCCCAGTGTTCTACGCGCAGGTGGCGATCGAGATGTGTGTTAAAAGCTTGGGCAATATCTCCCACTGCGAGAATCTGTCGATTACTACTTCGTAGGCTCTGGTCAACAACTACGCCACCGTCCACGTCCAACCCCGCAGTTTCAGCTAGTTCCAGATTCGGAACCGCACCCATCGCTAGGATTACAACGTCAGCACGGGAGGATCCAGCATCCGAATACACTTGCAGATGCCCGTCCGCTTGTTCGATGCCCTGTACCCGTGCTGTACGCACATCGACACCGTGACGTTGATGTAGCTCCAAGAGATAGTTTCCGAAGCGCTCGCCAAAAACCTTGCTCAGCGGAACGTCGGTTGGCGAATACACGGTGACCCGCGCTCCGCTCTGACGCGCCGAGGCAGCGACCTCCATACCAATCCAGCCAGAGCCGACCACGGCTACTTGCGTTCCTTCAGTGATGTCCTCACGCAGAGACTTTGCGTCATTCAGCGTCCGCAACACGTGCACACCAGGCAAGTCATAGCCGGCAATCGGAGCCTCTTTCCCGAGGCTGGCCCGCGATCCGGTGGCTAGAACCAGATGGTCATAGCTCACCGAATCGCCATCCGCTAGCAGTACTCGTTGCTGTTCCGCTTCAATGCTGATCCCGGCCACACCCAGACGCAGAGCAACCCCATGTTCGGAGTACCAAGTGGAGTCATGAACGATGAAGTCCGCTGGCTCTTCCTTGCCTTGCAAGAAGCCTTTAGATAACGGCGGACGTTCATAAGGCAAATCGGTTTCATCACTGATCAAAGTCAGCTTCCCGGAATAACCACGCTCACGTAATTCGCTCACGACGCTTGCAGCGGCTAAACCCCCACCAAGGACAACGATCGATTCCATGCTGCACCCGATTCCTCGACAACCATGTACCTCGATACTCACACCCGGACGCTGTGCTTGGCAAGGACTTAATCGACTCACTCAGAGATTGATCATGTGTCCAGTAAGCCCGTGGAAACTTTCCTGCAAAGCTTCTCCCAACGTCGGGTGAACGTGCACGTTACGGGCAAGTTCGGTCGCGGTCAGATCCCACTTTTGAGCGAGCGTGAGTTCTGGCAACAGCTCAGCCACATCGGCACCGATCAGGTGTGCGCCGAGCAGCTCACCATACTGGGCATCGGCAATGATTTTCACGAATCCTCCGGGTTCACCCAGGCCGTGCGCTTTTGCGTTGGCGGTAAATGGGAACTTAGCAATTTTCAGCTCGTGGCCGTCATCTCGCGCTTGCTGTTCAGTTAGCCCGAAGGAGGCAACCTGCGGCTGCGAGAAGGTCGCACGTGGCATCATCCGGTAGTCTCCCAGCGTCTGGGTTTCTGCGCCGGCGATGGTTTCCGCTGCCACGACGCCCTGGGCCTCAGCCACGTGGGCCAGCTGCAGCTTTGCGGTCACATCTCCAATCGCGTACAGGTGTGGCACATTGGTGCGCATGTAGTCGTCGATACCGATGGCACCGCGATCGGTCAATGTGATGCCCGTATTTTCCAGCCCATAGCCATCGGTGCGTGGAGCAAAGCCCACGGACATTAGCACCTTGTCCACAACGATGCTTTTGGGTTCAGCACCCTTCGGTGTATAGGTCACGGTCACTAAGGATCCATCATCTTCGACAGTATTCACCGAGGCCGAGGTGAGCAGGGTGATACCCAACTTCTTATACTGCTTGGCGATCTCTTTGGAAACTTCTGGATCTTCATTGGGTAGAGCCCGGTCAAGGTATTCAATAATCGTGACCTCGACTCCATAGTTGGCAAGGACATAGGCGAATTCCATCCCAATGGCTCCGGCACCGACGATCACCATGGAGTTTGGCAGTTCTCGGGAAAGGATCTGGGACTCGAAGGTCACCACGTTCTTACTTATTTCCACCCCTGGCAGCAGTTTCACAGTGGAGCCCGTTGCAATGATGGCGTTGTCAAAAGTGACGGTTTGGCTTCCGCCCTCGGAGAGCTGAACCTGAAGGGTGTGAGCGTCGCTGAAGCTACCCAGTCCGTTGATCTCGGTGATGCCGTTTTTCTTCATGAGGAAGTGCACACCTTTAACTCTTCCCTCGGCTACGGTGCGACTGCGGTCAAAAGCGACCGAGAAATCAAAGTCCACCTCTCCGCGGATGCCGAACTGTTCAGCTTGATGAGTGAAGGTGTGAGCAAGTTCAGCGTTGCGCAGCAGGGCCTTGGAAGGAACACAGCCCACATTAAGGCACACCCCACCCCAGTACTGCTTTTCAATGACGGCCACCGATTTGCCCAGTTGTGCGGCACGGATAGCGGCGACATAACCACCGGGGCCCGCGCCGAGAACTACAACGTCAAAGTGATTAGTGCTGGTGTTCATGGAAGTTCTCCTTTAGATACAGATTTGTTTCTCTTGGCAAGATTGCTGCGATCTGCTGTTCAACGTTGGCGCGGATGACAGGCAATGAGTCATCTAGGTACATGGTGGCCGTTGCAGTGACATGGACTATCGAGGTGATCACACGAGCGAGTATCGCTGCGTCAAGGCCAGCGTACTCCGAGAGCACCTTTCGCATTCCTTGTTCCCAGCGCTGGGCATGGGCCAGTCCCTCGGCTCGATGAGGTTCTGCGGGGTCGCCAAAAACTAGCTCATGCATGTAGGTGCGACCATTTTCTGGATGCTCTCGAATACAGGTCAGCACCGGGTCTATCAGAGCCATGAGGTCTCGAACGGGGTGAGGCTCCGGCCCCTTAATCAAGGTGTCGGCAGCCAGCCCTTCTTCGATTGCGGTGGCGAATTTTTGGTTCTGCACCATAATCAAAAGCTCCGCTTTGGTTCCCGCGTAGAGGTACAGGGTTCCGATAGCGATATCTGCTTTGTCAGCAACCTGTTGCGTTGTGACACTGTTGATTCCCTCTTTAGCGAGCAGGTAGCTGGCTGCGGACAAAATTCGCTTAAGTTTTTCTTCTTTAGCCCGTTCCCTGCGACCACGGGGAGCATAGACCGACTTCATATTTCCTCCCTTGACAAAAATATCTGAGCTTGCTCATAATTGAGTATACTCGGAAGCATCGAGATGAAAACCTTTCATCCTCACAGCGAACAAGGCAGGAAGCACACAGCGCAAATGACAAAGCAACCTAACGAAGATCACGGTGCCACAGCATCGCTTGTTGCTGCGGAAAATCGCACGGTGGATGCCGCCGGGGCACAATTCATCTACCGCGAACTTGGTAATGCTCAGGATGAGAGCTTGCCCCTGGTCGGGCTGACCCATTTGGGCGCGAACCTCGATAGCTGGGATCCAGAACTCATCGACCCCATCGCCGCCACGCGACGAGTCATCCTAATTGGCTACCGCGGCGTGGGTGCTTCTACCGGAACACCGCAAGATAATTTCGAGGCCATGGTTCAAGATGCGATAGCGACCATCCGAGCATTAGGCCTAGCTCAAATTGATCTATTTGGGCTCTCCATGGGCGGGATGGTGGCACTGGAAGTCCTACGCCAAGCACCCGAATTAGTGAACCGCGTAGTCTTCGCCGGGACCGGACCGCAGAGCGGTCCTGGACTGACGCAAATGACCAAGACTTTCATCCGCGGTGTCCTACGTGGGGCAATCACTTTGACCAACCCCACCTCCGTCTTGTTTTTCACAAAAACTGACAACGGCAAGCAAGCCGCCAAAGAGTATCAGGCTCGGCTAATGCTCCGGTCCACCGGTCGTGACAAGCCGGTAGCGCCAAACGTATTAGTGGCCCAGCTACGCGCAGTCAAGCGTTGGGGCCAAGCAACGCCCGTAACCTTGGGGTTCGCTGGCCCCGTACTAGATTTGCACGGCGATTCTGACGCAATGGTCTTCCCAGAAAACACCGAAGCGCTCAAGCGGGTACTCCCCCAAACGCAGGTGCAGATCTACCCGGACGCCGGGCATGGTGTTGTCTCCCAACACCGTGCATCAATTTCACAAACCATCACTAAATTCTTGAGTCGCTGACCGAGCGACGTTTCGACAAATATCCATACATCAGCCAAGAGGAGCACATAACATGCGAGCATTCGCCATCGATAAATACAAAGGTACGCTCAGCGAGACCAACGTTCCCGAGCCAACCCTCGGCGAGCACGACGTACTGGTGAAGGTACTGGCAGCTGGCGTGAACCAGCTGGACGAAAAGATTCGTGAAGGCGAATTCAAAACCATCCTTCCCTACGAGACTCCGCTAGTCCTTGGCCACGACGTTGCCGGTACTGTCATCAGTGTCGGCTCCCAGGTCCGCGGATTCAAAGTCGGGGACACGGTCTACGCTCGCCCCCGCGATTTCCGCATTGGCACCTTTGCCGAACGCATCGCCATCGATGAGGCCGACGTCGCTTTGGCTCCAACCACAATCACTATCGCAGAGGCCGCTTCGTCGCCGATGGTTGCGCTCACTGCATGGCAGGCCCTAGTAGTCCGCGCAAATATTCAGCCGGGACAGAAGGTGCTGATCCATGCTGGCGCCGGTGGCGTTGGCTCAATCACGATCCAGCTCGCCAAGCACCTCGGTGCGTATGTGGCCACTACTGCGTCTGCCAAGAATGCCGACTTTGTCCGCGAGCTGGGAGCCGATGAAGTTATTGACTACCGCAACCAGGACTTCGAAAAGGAACTCTCCGGATACGATCTAGTGCTCGATTCACTCGGCGGCGAAAACCTGGAGAAATCACTGCGTATCCTGCGTCCCGGCGGCAAGGCCATCGGCATCTCAGGACCACCAGATCCTGCCTTCGCAGCTAAGGCGGGTCTGAACGTAGTGTTCCGTTTGGCCGTCACCGCGTTGAGCGCCAAAATCCGCAAGCAGGCCAAGAAACTTGGGGTCAGCTACGAGTTCTTGTTCATGGATGCCAGCGGCGAACAGCTGCGCAAAATCGCCAAGCTCATCGACAATGATGTGCTCAATCCGGTAGTTGGCAAGACCTTTGAATTTGATCAGGCACCTCAAGCTTTGGAAGCTCTAGCCAAGGGTGGCGCCCGAGGCAAAGTTGTTATCCTCGGCGCCTAGTTCTCATACCATTTAGCATTCCCCAAGCTCAGGAGGAGCAGAAATCATGTCCACAAATGAACCAGTCATCACTTCCTACGTGCAAGCACCGGCAAAAACCATCAGTGCCGGTGGCGTCAATTTTGCCTACCGCGAGTTGGGTCCTAAGGGCGGCATCCCGGTTGTCTTTTTTGTCCACTTGGCAGCAACCTTGGATAACTGGGACCCACGCATTGTTGATGCCATCGCAAAAAAACGCCACGTTATCACCTTTGATCAGCGCGGCGTAGGCGCATCTTCTGGCACAGTTCCCGACACCTTGGAGGCAGCCGCAGATGACGCGTACAACTTCATTACCGCACTGGGCTACGACAAGATCGATATCTTCTCGTTCTCTATGGGTGGCTTCATCGCTCAGGACCTAGTGGTCAAGCACCCAGATCTGGTGCGGAAATTGGTGCTCACCGGCACCGGACCACGTGGCGGCCGGAACATCGACAAGGTGGTTGCGGTGACCTACTGGGACATCTTCCGCGCCACCATCACCCGCTCAGATCCTAAAGAATTCTTGTTCTTCGAACGCAACAAGGAAGGCAAAAAAGCTGGCAAGGCTTTTGTGGAGCGTTTGAAGGAGCGCACCGTTGACCGCGACAAGGACATCGCATTTAAAGCGCTGCAAACCCAGCTCAAGGCCATCGTGAAGTTTGGCCGTTCGGCACCTTCAGATCTGTCAAAGATCACCATCCCAACTTTGATCGCCAATGGCGATTATGACCGGATGGTTCCATCGATCCTTTCGGTAGACCTACACCAGCGCATCGCCGGATCCGAACTGATCATTTACCCGAACTCCGGTCACGGTGGCGTCTTCCAGTACTGGGAGAAGTTCGCGCCGGTCGCCGCCGAGTTCCTGTCCGAGTAGTCCCGTTTTCTTCGCAAGAATCAATTGGAAGGCATGAAAATGAGTGAGAAAGCAAAACCAGAGGTCGCTAAGCACTTCACTTCATCGATCTTGCTGTGGATGCGCAAGGACCAGCCACGCCAAACCGGCATGGACTATTGAAAAGGCCCCCATTCGGGGATTATCGCCAATGCTCCGGGCTTGAGTGAATATCGGCAGATTCATCTGGCAGAAGCTAATCCTGGACGGTGGCCAGCCCACCCGTCCTTGGAGACGCTCATTCCCGAGGATCGGAAGATTGACGGCATCGCCGAAGTAACCTTCGAAAATGCTCTGTCCCCTTTGGCCGGGCGCGAGCAAACCGCATTGGCCTTTGCAGACGAGGTTAATGTCTTCCGCCGCACCTTGCTCTACGCCGGACCTCCGAGTTCCTCCCGGTGGTACGACGTGGCTCTTGGGTCCCATCCGGGATCTCGCGCAGTGCTGTACCTACGCCGTGGCAAGGACACCGGCACGGTGGCCTTCCATAAGTTCGTGAAGAAAACTTTGGTACCAGCTCTAGTAGAAACCGGTGTGCTTACTGAACTGCGCACCCAGGTATTTCTGCCTTGGAGTCAGAAGCTGTGGGATACCCCAAATGTGGCGCACGATAATCCCGAGGAGCAGCATCTACATGCTTGGGTGATTCTTGGCTTTGTTGACGACGAGGCGCGTGAGAAATTTTTCGCCGGAGGTCAGGCTGCCAATCTCTCTGAGCTAATCGCGCCTTTTTACCTCGGCCGTTCACGCCTACGATGTGGAAACGACCCCGCGCTACGTAAAGGGTGGCGAGATTCTCGCAGCACCCGAATCCTAGCCGCCCGGCAAACTGCTAAGGCCTGCGCCAATCGGTCAGTCCAACCCACTGACCGAATAGCGCAGGCCTTAGTGCACTGCTTGATTGCCTCAGCTTAGCTTGGCAGTATCGAGGAAATTTGGGTGCGAAGTCGCCCCATGATTTCCGAGTTGCTGGACTGGGCATTGACCGTCGCAGACAATTCCAAGAACATGATCGATGAGATCACCGAAGCAAAACTCTTTGCCTGATCCTGTGGCATATGGGAGCGCTCGACTAGAAGGTTCGCCGTCGCCGCTTGAGTCTGCTCAACAATAGCTAAGGCTTCAGCGTGGTGAGGTTCTTCCGGATCTCCAAAAACCATCTCACGCAGGTAGGTACGGCCATTTTCTACCTGGACGCGGTTACATTCAACGATTGGTTCAATAAAGGCCAAAATTCCATCCAGCGCAGTGGAGGTCTTATTCGCTGCCGCCAATCCGCGTTCCAGAGACTGCGCATAGTGCAGATTTTGCACCAGCAGTAGCAGTTCGCCTTTGTTCTTGGCATACAGGAATAGTGTACCGGTGCCGATATCGGCAGCGTCGGCAATTTGCTGCGTGGTCACTTCGTCTACGCCGTACTTGGCGAAGAGCTTACTGGCGGCCGCGGTGATGCGTTCAAGCTTTTCCTGCTTGTTCCGCTCACGCCGCCCTAGGGGCTGGGACGCCACTGACATTTTTTTATCCTCCGGGAATAAACTATGACTACACTCAGTTTTGATTATAGTCACCGTTTGCTGGGGTTGGAAATTTACACCTTCCATTCTTCCACGATGGCGTGAGGCAACAAGGCCTCAACCCTAGGACAGTGCCCACAATTAGTAGATAAGGAAACCGCTCGTTATGACTTCCCCGTCCCTTTGGCAGCCGTTCACTCTCGGCCGGATCGAACTCCCCCACCGCCTTGCTTTGGCGCCGATGACCCGCAACCGCTCAAATGCAGACGGCACCCCGGGCGAGCATGTCGCACAGTACTACGCACAGCGCGCATCCCTCGGCTTGGTTATCACCGAAGGAACCCAGCCATCGGCTGACGGCCAGGGCTACTTCAACACCCCAGGCATCTACACCGAAGAGCACATCGCAGGCTGGCGCAAGGTCGCTGATGAGGTTCATGCTGAAGGTGGGCACCTGTTCATTCAGCTCATGCACGCTGGCCGCTCGGCTCACCCGGATAACACCCCACATCATCGTCAGCCGGTAGCGCCGTCAGCGATCTCCGCCGAGCAAGAGATCTTCACCCTTGAGGGTAAAAAGCAGACTCCCGTGCCACGCGAACTGAGCCGCGAAGATATCCAAGAAGTCATTGGCGAATTCCGTCACGCAGCTGCTTCGGCCATCGCGGCTGGAGCTGACGGTGTAGAAATCCACGCCGCTAACGGATACCTGTTGCACCAGTTCCTGGCCCCAAATGCCAACGAACGCACCGACGAATACGGTGGCTCGGTAGAAAATCGTTCACGCTTTGTCGTTGAGGTCGCTCAGGCGGTTGCCGAAGAAATTGGAGCGGATCGCACCGGCATCCGCATCTCGCCTGCTTTCCCACTCGGAGGCCTGTTCGAGGGCGAGCCAGCAGATGTCCATGCCCAGTACCAACACTTGGTCGGAGAATTGGCCAAACTGAATCTGGTCTACCTGCACGTTCATCACCTGGGCGATGACGCACTACTGCGCTCCCTGCGCCAGTCGTGGCCAACGGCCGTGCTGGTAGTGCGCTATGGCCGCGAACGCGAAACTATCGGTGCGGACATCGAGGCAGGATTGGCAGACATCGAACCGCTGGGACGCATTGCCCTAGCTATCCCAGATGTTGTTGAACGCCTACGTACCGACGCACCGGTTAATGATTTGGACCCAGCCACACTCTATGTCGGTGGAGCAAAGGGCTACATCGACTACCCAACCCTGGCTCACGCCTAAAACCAACAGAAACAAATTCACAAAAGAAAGTAGGAAGCATTCTCATGACTTCACTTAAAGATGCAGTAGTTCTAGTCACCGGCGCAAACGGCGGAATCGGTGGCCACTTTGTACGCGAAGCTCTGGCCCGTGGCGCAGCCAAGGTCTATGCCTCGGCCCGCAACCCACAAGTTTGGGATGACGAGCGTGTTGTACCGCTGACCCTGGATGTCACCGACTCTGCGTCCATCAAGGCCGCCGTCGAAGCCGCACCAGATGTCACCGTATTGATCAACAACGCAGGCGCAGGCGTAAGCACCTCAGAAATCCTCGTCCAGAGCGACGAAGAAATCCGGGCCAATGTCGAGACCAACTTCCTGGGCCCACTGTTCCTGGCTCGTGCCTACGCACCAGTGCTTTCGGCCAAGGGCGGGAACACCGCGATCATCGATATCCACTCGGCGCTCTCCTGGTACGCCGTGGCAGGGATCTACTCGGCTACCAAGGCAGCCCTGTGGTCAGCGACCAACTCCCTGCGCCTCGAACTGCAGCCAGCAGGCGTTCAAGTAGTCGGCGTGCACGTGGGCTACGTTGATACCGCAATGGCGGCGCATGCCACCGAACCAAAACTGGATCCATCAGTTCTGGTGACGAAGGTGCTTGACGCTACCGAGGCTGGAGAATTTGAAGTTCTAGCTGACGAAACCTCGGTTCAGGTGAAGTCCGGACTTTCTGCTCCTTTGGAAGCCTTGTACCCACAGCTGGCACAGGTCAAGTAAAGCAGCCAAGTAAAAGCTCGCTGGGTATTGGACGGCGGGCATGGTGACTTGTCGGGCCTTGCTTGTACAGTACGAAGCACTCGCAGGTGCAACGTCCACGAACCAGCAAGGAGCCCGACATGTTCAGCAAAAACTCTCCACGCTCAGCAGCCACCGAAGTTCCCGACCGCTTTGTGATCATCTTTGATTCGGCGGATCCGGCAACCCCGGGCATCGCTGCCGAAGCTCGCGAGCAGCAAGTTCCTCAACTGCTAACCGAACAGGGCTACTCCATCAGCGAGTACTTCCCAATGTTGGGCATCGCGGTGGTCACCAGCAAAGCTGACCAGCTTGATGATTTCCGCCAACGCTGCGCAGGCCACCAATTGCCAGCCGAGGTGGTACCCGAACTGATCTACCGCATCCTTCCGGATGCTGTAGCCAAGGACAGTTTCAGCGACACGGGGCAGTTCACTTGGGGACTGCAAGCTGTGGGCGCAGATCTCAGCTCTTACACCGGCAAGGGCATCAACCTCGCGGTTCTGGATACCGGCTTTGATGCTAACCACCCGGATTTTGCCGGACGCAACGTCACCACCAAATCTCTGGTGGACGGCGAAGATGCTGCCGACAGCCACGGTCATGGAACCCACTGCATCGGCACCTCCTGTGGACCACGCACTCCTGAGCAAGGCCCGGGTTATGGCGTGGCCAGCGAGGCGAATATCTTTGCCGGCAAGGTGCTCGGCGCCGACGGCTCAGGTTCTGACTCCAATATCCTCGCTGGCATCAACTGGGCGCTGGAAAACAAATGCCAAGTCATTTCAATGTCGCTGGGCGCCGATGTAAAAACCGTGCACCCGCCCTACGTCACCGCCGGCCGGCGAGCCTTGGAACTAGGCTCGTTGATCGTGGCCGCCGCCGGCAACAATGCCCAGCGTTCAGCGGGAAACCCCGGTTTTGTGGGCGCACCGGCTAATAGCCCGTACATCATGGCGGTCGCTGCGGTGGACTCCAAACTGGCGGTTGCTGACTTCTCGGCCCAAGCGATCAGCACCGAGGGCGGCGAGGTGGACATTGCCGGTCCTGGTGTAGATGTTTATTCCTCTTGGCCAGGCTCCCAGCGTTACAACACCATCAGTGGTACCTCCATGGCGACCCCGCATGTGGCCGGGCTTGCCGCACTGCTGGCAGAATCCACCGGGTTACGTGCCCAAGAACTGTGGGACAAGTTAGTCCAAGAAGCTCGCAGCCTGTCCTTGCCGACCACCGATGTGGGTGCCGGCCTGGCCCAAGCCCCCACCAGCGCAGAAAGCTAGGCTCATGTCCGACTCTGAATTACCGGTATATGTCATCACGCTGGCCGAGGGCATTGAAGCCACCGGTGCGGTGAGTGAACTTGAATCTCACGGTTTACAAGTTAAACGAGTGCTCGCTGCCCTGGGCCAAGTTATTGGTCAGGGCAGCGAGCAGGTTGCTACACAGTTACGTGGATTAGATTCCGTGCAATCGGTGGATGCCCAACGCACCTACCGCGCACTAGACGAGTAGTCCGTCTAGGCTAATCCGACTAGATTGTTTCGGTACGAAATTCGATCATCGCATCAATGAGCCAGCGCACGGTGTGCTCGGTGAAGGAAGCTCGCGGCATGATCCGCCAGCTTTCTTCACCGGTACGCCAGAGCAATACTGGAATGTTAGCCAGTGATGTAGTGATCGCGTGATTCACCGCAAATGCTCGTGGATGAAGATCTGCCGGACAGCTCTTGCGCAGCACCAGCGGGGCTTTAGCACCGGTAAGTTCCAGCACGCTGCGGTTGGCCGAAAGGTCCACTACCTGTCCTGGATTTTCCCCTAGAGTTTGATCGAGTTTAGCCGCCAGTTGCGCATCCTCCGGGGCTGCCACCAAGAACTCGTCCGGGCCCAGCCAGAGCACTGCCACGGTATCCACTTCACCGCGCACCTCTCCGACCTTTTGAGGCAAGCCCACACCGGTAGCTGTTGCCACGGCGTCAAAGCCAGCACTGCCCGGTGCACAACGCACCGAGACCTTGGTGCTGAAGGCAACTTCACTCAACGACAATGCGCCGGGCACCGAAGCGTCAGCCATTTCTTGGTACAGGTGCGCTGCAGGAGAAACACGTGTTTCATTTTTGATCAAAGTGTCATTAGCCATCTCGACGGCTTCCTTCCGGGTCAAAGAGGACGGTTTCACCGATGGTGACCTCAACAAGCTGGCCATTTACCGGGGTTCGCAGGGTTTCACCGATGCGGTTGCGCCCATTTTTGATTAGCGCCAAACCAAAGGTTCGGCCCAATGCAGCCGAGTTATAGGAGCTGGTGACCCAGCCGTCCATTGGGGTGATCCCCTCGGCGGCCAGTTCCTCCACCGATACCAGTGCTGCACCTTCTGGCAAGAGTAGGTTCTTATCTACCGGCAACACCGAGACCAGGTGCTTGCGGTCCTCGCGCTGGTTATCTGCTCGTGAGTAGGAGCGGTTACCGACAAAGTCCTTAAGCTTGGAAACAACCCAATCCATACCGGCATCTTGCGGGGTGACCGTACCGTCGGTGTCCTGACCGACAATAATGAAGCCCTTTTCTGCACGCAGTACGTGCATGGTTTCGGTGCCATAGGGGGTGATACCAAATTCTTGGCCGGCCTCGTACACGTCCTGCCAAACCTTGAGTCCATGCCATGCCGGGATGGCAATTTCAAAGGCTAATTCTCCAGAGAAGGAGATGCGCGATAGTCGTGCTTCGATCCCGGAATCCAGCACGATGTCTTGGAATGCCATGAACTTAAAGGCTTCGTTGGAGACATCAACGCTGGAGGCGAGCTTGGCGATTACTTCGCGGGACTTTGGCCCCACTACTGCTACGGTGGCTAGCTGTTCGGTCACCGAGGTGCACACCACGTCCAGCTCTGGCCATTCGGTCTGCAACCATTCTTCCAACCAGTCCAGTACCGCCGCCGCGTTACCGGTGGTGGTGTGCATCAAGAAGCGATCTTCAGCCAAACGCAGGGTTACACCATCATCAAAGATCATGCCGTCGGGCTTGCACATCACGCCGTAGCGCCCCATGCCAACCTTGAGCTTGGTGTATCCGTTAGTGTAGATGCGGTTCAAGAATTCTGCGGCGTCTGCTCCGCGAATTTCAATTTTGCCTAAGGTGGTGGCATCAAGCATGCCCACCGATTCACGTACGGCCTTGCACTCACGGTAAACCGCGGTTTCCATGTCTTCGCCGGCTTGTGGGTAGTACCAAGGGCGCTTCCACTGTCCAACATCTTCAAATTCCGCGTCGTGCTCTACATGCCAGGAATGCATGGCGGTCAACCGTGCAGGATCCAATTGGTCCCCGCGGTTGCGTCCAGCCAAGGCGGCAAAAGCCACCGGGGTGTACGGTGCACGGAAGGTGGTGGTGCCAACGGTGGCCGGGTTTTCAATGCCCAGAACCGCGGCAATCACACCGATAGCTGCCACACCGGACGTCTTGCCCTGATCATTAGCGGTGGAGATCGAGGTGTAACGCTTGATATGTTCCACCGACTGCATGCCAGCGCCTGTAGCGCGCAGTACGTCAGCTACTGTCTGGTCACGCTGCAGGTCCACAAAGTGGAACTTGTAGTTTGCTGCGTCATCACCAAATCGTGAGGGCACCAGCCAGACCGGACGGGTTTCACCCATCGTTGTATCCGGGGCCTGTGGCACCCGAGCAACGGTGTCAAAACCGGCAGCGCTCGCTGCGGCTGCACCGGTGGCGGCGCCCGTGGACAAGGCGCTAGCGGTATCAAGTAGTCCGGTCACAGCTCCAGCCAAGTGCTGGTTGGCTACCGCCTTGGCGGGGACAAAAGCATGAATGCTGTTATTCCAGTCCAGCTTGCCCTGGCGCTGCGAGTGCAGGTGTACTACCGGGTTGAAGCCACCGGCCACAGCCAGCACGTCGACATCAATGCGGGTGACTTCGCCCAGCTCACGCTGTTCATCTAGGGTGGCAACAAAGATGGCCGAAAGCTCCCCATCTTCATTGGCTTCGGTATCAACCACAGCAGAACCCGAGATGACTTGCACCCCGTCGGCTACCGCTTGGGCGGCCGCGGCGGAAATGTTCTGCCGTGCATCAACCACTGCCACCACTGAACCGGAGGCAGCTAATTCGCTGACCAATTGGTAGGCAGAGTCGTTGGTGGTGAAGACCGCGATCTTCTCCCCTGCACGAACCCCGTAACGGTTCAAGTAACTGCGCACCGCACCGGCAAGCATGATGCCCGGGCGGTCATTGTTTTCAAAGACCACCGGTCGCTCGTGGGCGCCGGTAGCCAACACAACCTGTCCGGCACGGATGTGCCAGATGCGCTCACGGGAAACACCGGGTGCAGCCGCAGCATCTAGGTGCACGGTGCGGCGTTCAACGGCCACCAGGTAGTTGGCATCATAGGATCCAAAAACCGTGGTGCGCTGCAGGTGTGTGGTTTCCTCGGCCTGGGCCAAGTCACCGACCACTTCGCTGATCCAGTCGGTGGAATCCTTGCCATCAATCTGCTCACCGGCAGTATCCAGCAGAGTGCCGCCAGCTTCGGGGCGCTCATCGAGCAGCATCACCCGGGCGCCGGAGCGCGAAGCTTCACGCGCCGCGGCCAAACCGGCAGGACCTGCACCAACCACCAGGACATCGGTGTGTACGTGCACGTGGTCATAGTAGGCAGTGTCGGTGTTTGGATCCAGCACACCCAAACCGGAGAGCAGGCTAACGGCTACGCCCTCGGTGACTGAGACGGTGGTTGCCGGGAGCATGGATTCGTTGATGTCTGCTTCGTGACGAGCAGCCACGGTAATCAGTGCATTGGGCTCTTCTACCCCGGCGGCCAAGATGCCGCGCGGGCGCTTCAGGTAGAGCGAAGGACCACAGGCACGAATCTGGTTGGCCAACATCGCACTGGCGACGGTGTCTCCGCGGTAGGCGGAGATCTGGTGACCATCGATGCTCAAGTTCAGCGGTTCGTCTCGGTTGATCCGGGCACGTGAGCTGAGTTCTTCGCTCAGACGTTGCGGCTTGCTCATCGGGTGCCTCCTTGAAGCTGCTGGATCTCAGGTTGCGCCTCACCGGCGCCATAAACGGCCAAAAATTCGTAGCTGACGGTGTCGCGCAGGGCGTTGAACCACTTGCGGCAGCCGCCGGAGTGGACCCAGCGTTCGGCGAACACGCCCTTCTTGTTGCCACGGTAGAACAGGTAGCGGGACCATTCCTTATCGGTCAGCTCCGCGGGATTCTCCGGGTAGGCCACGTGGGCTTCGCCGCCGTAGCCGAATTCGTTTTCGTTGCGTGGCCCGCAGTGCGGGCAGTCGATTAGCATCATGGTGGCTGCTCCTAGTGTGCGACGGCTGCCGCGCCGTGTTCGTCGATCAGGTGGCCGGTTTCGAAGCGTTCGAGGCTGAACGGGGCGTTCAGCGGGTGCGCCTCGTCGTGGGCGATGGTGTGGGCCAGGGTGAAGCCGGCGCCCGGGGTTCCCTTGAACCCGCCGGTGCCCCAGCCGCAGTTCACGTACAGGTTCTGGATCGGCGTCTTGGAGATGATCGGCGACGCGTCCAAGGTGGTGTCCACGATGCCGCCCCAGGTGCGCAGCACATGCGCCCGGGCGAAGATTGGGAAGAGCTCCACGGCCGCGGCCATCTGCTCTTCGATCACGTGGAAGGCACCGCGTTGGCCGTAGCCGTTGTAGCTGTCGATCCCGGCGCCCATCACCAGTTCGCCCTTGTGGGCCTGGGAGACGTAGACGTGGATGTGGTTGGACATGACCACGGTCGGGTGCACCGGTTCGAACAGCTCGGAGACCAGAGCCTGCAGCGGGTGGGACTGGATCGGCAGTTCAAAGCCGGCCATTTCGGCCAGCACCGAGGAGTGCCCCGCGCCGGCGAGCGCGACCTTGCCGGCGTTGATGGTGCCGCGCGTGGTCTTCACGCCGGTGACCTTTTCGCCGTCCTTGATGAACCCGGTGACTTCACAGTTCTGGATGATGTCCACGCCCATTTCGTTGGCCTTGCGGGCGAAGGCCCAGGCAACGTGGTCGTGCTTGGCGATACCGGCGCGTGGCTGCCAGGTGGCGCCCATGACCGGGTAGCGGATGTTGTCGCTGGTATTGATAATGGGGCAGGCTTCCTTGACCTGGGATGGGTCAAGCCATTCTGCGTCTACCCCGTTGAGCTTATTAGCTTCCACACGACGTACAGATTCGCGTACGTCGCCCAGGGTGTGAGCCAGGTTTAGGACACCGCGCTGGGAGAAGAGGAAGTCGTATTCCAAATCTTCGGGTAGCTGTTCCCAGAGTTTCAGTGACTTTTCGTAGATGCCAGCCGATTCATCCCAGAGGTAGTTCGAGCGGATGATGGTGGTGTTGCGGGCCATGTTCCCGCCAGCCAACCAACCCTTTTCTATGACTGCCACGTTGGTGATGCCGTGGTTCTTCGCCAAGAAGTACGCAGTAGCCAAGCCGTGGCCACCTCCGCCGACGATAACTACGTCATAAGACTTTTTAGGGTCCGGGTTCGCCCACAGGAACTCCGGGTGCTCAGGTAACAGATCAGCCACAATGAATCTCCAATCTCCGCCAGGACCATTTCAATGTATGAATTGCCGACAACTGATATATCAATCTGCAATTCACTGTATGATAGAAAACGAAACCCGGTCAATGGGTTGGCGAAAATTACGTGGATGCTACGCACAGCAGGAGGACTTCAGTGAGTGAATCTCTCTCAGATCGCGCCTACCAGATACTGCGCGACCGTTTAATCATGTTGGACATTGCTCCAGGTGAGCCGATCAATGAGGCTGCCTTGGTGCAAGAACTGAACATCGGGCGCACTCCCCTACGCGAGGCTCTCAAGCGCTTGGAAGTTGACCATCTAGTTCATTCTTATCCGCGTCGCGGAACCTTTGCCACGCGGGTGGACATCACTGAGCTTGCGGCCATCACCGAAGTCCGCCTTGCCCTAGAGCCACTGGCAGCTGATCGCGCGGCAGCATTAGGCGGCGGATCGTTACGTGCCCAGATTGAACAGACCCTGCACGCCATTACGAACTTCAAAGGTGATGAGTCACGGCGCACGCTGATGGAAAATGATTTGGCCGTACACCGGCTGATCTACCAAGCTGCAGCAAACCATCACATGGAAGAGACGCTGATCAGGTTGGACAACCTAGCTACCCGCATCTGGTGCCTGACCTTGGATCGCTTGCCAAGCATTGAAGAACACATCGCCGAACATCAGGCGTTGTTACAGGCCGTACTGGATCAAGACCCATCTACCGCCAGCGAGCTTGCCCGCGAACATATCGCCAGTTTCGAGTCTTCGGTGCGCGCAGTACTCTAGGTTCCGCCTGTCGGCGCCTCTCACCTGCCTCGCGTGAACCATCCATTCTCTTGGGCCCCTCGCCACGATTTCGGGTTCATCATGGGAAGCGATCAAGCAGGATCACTAGCGACGGTCTGGAAAGTCTCCTTCGTAGTCATTCCATGTACCCGCTAGTTCTTGCATCGCCCATAGCTGGTGCTCCACAGAAGCGTCTTTGCCCGCAAAGTCCATGACGATGTAGTTCATTGTGAACCCGTCCTGAAGCGTATCGCCGAATTCCTTAGCGCGGTCTTTGCTCTCAAATCGAAAATAGTTGGCCTCTGTGGTGCTGTAGCTTTCAACGCAATCCACCGATGTTGCGCAGGCAATTTCAGTATTTTCTTCCGGCTGAGTCGTGACATCTACTGATCCCTGGCTGTCGGAATTTACAAGCTCCTGCAGAGTCAGAGCACGCTGCGGGTCCGCTATAGAACACCCAGCCAACGATGGAACAGCGAGAAGTAATGCGCCTGAAAGGATGAGACCCGAGCGTGAATTCATTTTCCTATTTTCACACCTTCACTTGGGAAGTACACCCTACTTGCGGATGATTCACTCCGGGCAATGAGTGTTCTTGTCATCCTGCATACACAAAGAATCCGAGGCCCTAGGCCTACGTTCAAGGTCCTACGAGTTGAACCAGAAGAGATCTTTGGGATTCGCGCGAGGAAAAGAAAAATCTCCCGGTCAGATGACCGGGAGAATTTTATTCAAATTTGTGGAGGTAAGGGGATTCGAACCCCTGACCTTCTGCATGCCATGCAGACGCGCTACCAACTGCGCCATACCCCCAAAAGATTTGGATTCTTTGATATTTCTATCGTTGAACCGAGATAAAACTCTACCGGAGGGTATCGAAAAACACCAAATCCGCTCTCAGAGATCCTAATCACAGGCCACTATTCTATTTGTCCGTGCACAGTGGTAAGAATGATCTCGGGGCCGATCGGTTCCAACAGACATTGAGTGAAAGGTGCGTTCACATGGCCATTGGAATTACCCCATACCTTCGCTTCGCCGGTGATGCCCGCGAAGCCATGGAATTCTACAACGCAGCCCTCGGCGGCGAGCTATCGATGATGACTTTCCAGGAGGGAATGAACGATGGCAATCCAGCTACGGCTGATTTGATCATGCATTCCTCACTGTTCATTGAACGTGGCATCCACCTGATGGCCTCGGATACCCCGCCAGAAATGAACGTCACCGGCAACGGCGTCATCGCTCTAAGCAGCGACGCCACCAACACCGCCGACGACGACGTGCTCCACAAGTGGTGGGAAGCCCTCGGTGAAGGTGCCACTATCGAAATGCCATTGGAGAAGGCCCCGTGGGGCGACTCCTTCGGTCAGCTCCGCGACAAGTTCGGCGTGGTCTGGATGTTCAACATTTCAGCTGTTCGCGACTAATCAGCAACGGTGTGTTCGCGGGCTGCGACAGCGTCTCGGCCCACGAGCAGGCCAATCTTCCTGGCACGCATCTGCGTAATCAAAGCAATCAGCAAGCCCAAGACGGCCAACCCTGCGCCCACCAACGACGGTGCACGGTAACCGAAGCCAGCGGAAATCACTGCCGCGCCCAAGGCAGCGCCCAAGGCATTAGCCACGTTTAGTGCCGAGTGATTCAGCGATGCCGCTAGCGACTGGGCATGCGGTGCCGAGTCCATCAGCAGGGTCTGCAAACTTGGAATTAATAGGGACCCAACGGCACCCAAAATGAAGACCATGATCATCGTTGGGATGACCCAGCTAGCCACAGCGGCGAAGACCAGCATGGTTGCAGCCATTAGGATGCTCGAAAGCTTGATGGCACCAAACACCGACCAGTCAGCCAAGCGGCCACCAATCAAAGAACCAATCACCATGCCCAGGCCATACAGCGCCAAGGCAATAGGTACTAGGTTGATGGCCAGCCCGGACTCTTCGGTCAAGGTTGGTGAGATGTAGGAATACACCGCGAAGAAACCACCGAAGCCCACGATTCCGGTGGCCATGGCCAACCAGATCTGGGGACTCTTCAAAGCGGTAAGTTCCCGTCGAATACTTGCTCCGGATTCCACCCTGCGCCACGGAACAAAGAGCGTAATCAGTACCGCGGTCACCAATCCGATAAAGGCAACAATGTAGAACATTGAGCGCCAGCCAGCTTGCTGTCCAAGCATGGTTACCAGCGGAACACCACCGACGTTGGCTACCGACAACCCGAGCATGACCCACGCAATGGCGCGGCCACGCATGGTTCCTGGAACCAAGCTACCGGCCAGCACACCGGCCAAGCCAAAGTACGCACCGTGGGGAAGCCCAGCAAGGAAACGGGTAATAAGCATGGTGTTGTAATCAGGAGCAAAAGCCGAGGAAAGATTTGCCAGGGTGAAGAAAAGGATCAGTAGCTGCACCGCACGCTTGCGTGGGATCTTGGCAGCCATAGCGGTCAATACGGGGGCGCCAATAACAACACCCATGGCATAGGCACTGATCATCAGACCCATCTGCGAGTTAGTCACTTGAAGGTCACTCGCGCCCTCTTGAAGCAGGCCCATCATTGAAAATTCGGTAACGCCGATACCAAAGCCACCCATGGCCAGAGCGAGGATCGCCAATAATAATTTTCCGCCGGACAGGTAGGCAGTCATTTAGTACTCAATTCTAGGCTGTTGCTTGATCGCGGCATCCTCGGCGCTCTATTCCTATCGTAGTGACTGTGTCGAATCGCCGGGGTACTTCTCCAGCTGAAAATTACGAATCCCACAGTATTTTGTGCCACTGTTTAAGTCCTATGTCTCATGCATCGCACCAACGCCTTCCGATCTCGCTGATTATCGCGAGGATCTTTTTTGTTCTGCTCTGCCTAGCGCTGGCAGGGCTTTTGGTATTCCATCAACAGATCCCCGATGTCTTGGGACTTGGACTTGTTGTAGATAATTTGGCTCCCTGGGCGGGACTGGGCATCCCGGTGCTATTCCTTATCGCCCTGGTGGTGCGAGGCCGGGCTAGCTTCATCGGCCTACTTGTTCCTGTGGTTGTCTGGGCGGTCCTGTTTGGGCCAAACTTCATCCCCGCTACCCAACATGCACCGCAGGCTGCCCTGAAGGTCGCAACCCAAAACGTGCACGAATCAGCCGGAGTGCAGGCAGCCAAGGAGCTAGCTGACGCAGGGGCAGAGGTTATTACTCTGCAAGAAATCGGCGAAGGCCAAGAAGACCAGATCAGTGCAGAACTGGCCAAATCTCATCCCTACAAGTACATGGTCAGTACCGTAGGTGTATGGAGCGCCTACCCGCTGGAGAACCCGGAACCACTAGATTTGGGGCTGGGTTGGAATCGAGCCCTACGCGTTGATGTGAATACCGGGCAAAGTACCGTGCGGCTGTATTCAGTTCATGCTGCCTCGGCACGTCCCACCGGACACGATGAACGCGACATGATGCTAGCGTCGCTTGCTAACTTCGTCTCCAAAGATCAGTCGGCGAGGATTGTTGCTGCCGGCGACTTCAACGCCACCAGCACCGACCGGCACTTTGCACCCATTGCCAAGGCCATGGATGAGGCCAAATACAGCAAGTGGGGACTGGCCTTGACTTGGCCGCGCTCCCCCTTCCCGATGCTGGGCATTGATCACGTGATGCTGCGTGGGGTGGATTCTGCCGGACTTGAACGCCTAGAGATTGGCGATTCTGACCATTACGCCCTGCAAGCCACCGTCGATTTGGATAGCTAAAGCAGCTAACTGTCGCTCAGACCGGTCTGTCGGAGGGTGATGTTGATGCGTCCGGCGCCCAACTGACATTCGGCCGGGGCGGTACCCGGATGGATCTTTGTCACCCCGTGATAGGCAAAGCGCGCCGGGCCGTCAAAGATGAATAGGTCTCCTGACGCCAAGCGCAGTTCTTGCCAGGGACGATTGCGATTTTCCGTATTGCCAAGCCGGAAGGTTGCCGAGTCCCCGATGGAAAGAGATACCACCGGGGCGTTGATACGTTCCTCGGCATCTTGATGCATGCCCATCGTGGCGTGCTGATCATAAAAATTCACAATGGCTGCGTCCGGTTGGTAGGCGGCAGCACGTGCGGCATCACCGGTAGCTTCTGCGAGTGCTTGCTGGCCTAAACGAACCAACCATTGTTCCATGGGTGCCACTGGTGCACCGCCGAGGTCATCGGCGGTTTTTGAGTACCGGTTGGGACTCCAGTGCCAGCCCAAACTTAAAGATTGCACGCTCATGGGATGACCATTAATTTGCGTGCGGTGGGGAGGAACGGGTCCGTGTCCCCACTGGAAAAAGCGTGCGACAATCCAATCCTGCGCGGTAGGGCTTAGCCAACCGGGCAGGTGCCACGCTCCGGGACGAACTTGTCCCCCGGTGCGTTCAAAGGCACTGTCATCAAATAGTGACTCCATGTACCCAGCGTGCCTGTTGCAGGCATCGACCGGCAAGCTCCCGTGTATTCGCTCACTGAATTTTGCAGGTTGACCGGCCCAGTGCCTTGCAACACTAATCACACTAATGTCGTTGTGTTTCTTCCTACCGACTCGAAGATTTCCAGAAGGTTAACCTTTATTCGAATTATTACAGCCGAAACATTTGCGATACCTCTGGGAAAAGCTGGCACTCTAGGCTGGAAAGCACCTACTTATTCCAAGGAGCACACCATGTCATACACGAAATTCCGGCAAGGATCGAGGCAATCATGATCGGCGTTGACCTCGAACTTGCCCAGTGCATGGTGTTGATTGTTGGTAACCGCATCGCAAACAGAACCGTTGCGGAGCGCTTTTTGGCCCAGGGAAGCACACTGCTGTTCGCCGAGGATCCGCAGCAGGCCGCTGAGCTAATCGGCCAGGCCGGCTTGCTGGTGGTTTGTGATGCAGAGCCAGAACGCTTCGACGCTGTGGTGAGCACCGCGCGAATCCCGGTGATGCGCGCTCAGCCAGCTGCTCCTGCCGGTTCAATTACTCTGCTCGGCGGAGGCCCCGGAGCTTTGGATCTTATGACCCTTCGCGGAGTGCGTGCGCTGGCCGAAGCAGAAGTGATCTATGCTGACCGATTAGGTCCTAGCGAGCACCTGGCCGTTCTGGCACCGCAGGCAAAAATTATTGACGCCGGCAAACTGCCGGGGCACCACAAACTTACCCAACGTGAAATTGAAGCCCAGATGATTCAGTCGGCCAAGGCCGGAGCCAAAGTGGTTCGACTAAAAGGTGGAGACCCATTTGTCTTCGGTCGCGGATTTGAAGAAGTTGCTGCGGCCACCGACGCTAATGTTCCAGTCAGCGTGATTCCAGGGTTGAGCTCCTGCATCACTGTGCCTGGCGCAGCCGGTATCCCGGTCACCGCACGCGGGGTGAACACCATGTTTACCGTCGTTTCCGGCCATGACCCGCTGAGCCTGGATCAGCTAGAACACCTTGCCAAGCTTGGTGGCAGCATCGTGATTCTGATGGGCATGGGCACCGTGGAGCAGACCGTCTCTGGACTTCTTCAAGTAGGCATGCCCAAGGATATGCCGTGTGCCATCGTCCAGTCCGGAACTACGGACATCCAACGCACCAGCCACACCCAACTTGATCAGTTGGCTGGCACAGCCCGCAATCACTCCAATCCTGCAGTGATTGTCATTGGTGAAGTTGCCGCCTTGCCACAATCACTGGTTCAAGCGGTACCTACAGAACAAATTTTGGAGACCGCCTAATGAATATCGTCAAACCTTTAGCCGGATTCCGAATTGCGGTTACCAGTGACCGTCGCTCAGCTGAACTGATTGAAGCTTTTGAACGCCGTGGCGCCGAAGTCACGCACACCCCCCTGCTTCGCCTGGCCCCGCTAGATGATGAACAACAGCTGCTTGCCCAGACGCACAAACTCATCGAGGCTAAACCTCAAGTTGTGGTGATTACCACCGCTTACGGGTTCCGCCGCTGGCTGGACACCGCTGAGGCTGCTGGTATTGGTGATGAACTGATTACCGCGTTCAGCCAGTCCGATCTCTATGTTCGTGGGGCCAAAGCCCACGGTTCGGTCCGTGCACTGGGTCTTGAACCTGCCGCGTTGGCTAAGGATGGACGCAGTTCCACACTCATCGAGTTGCTTAAGGGCAAGCTTGAAGGCGCCACGGTGGCCCTGCAGTTGCACGCTGACTCGGATCACGGGATGCCGCAGCAGCTTCGTGAGCTAGGTGCCAAGCGAGTGATCAAGGTTGAACCCTACCGTTGGCAAGACACCAGCAGCGACACCGGGATCTCCGCCTTGGTTGAAGGACTATGCGCCGCCCACTTTGATGCGGTGACCTTCACCAGTGCACCAAGTGTGCACGCACTGTTTGCGGCAGCCAATGCTCGCAATCGCCTGCCTGCCCTGCAGCGCTCACTAGCCGAGCGTGTAGCCGTGGCCACCGTTGGGCCGGTCACTGCCTCGCCTTTGGAAGAAGCCGGCATCAGCCCCTTGGTTCCCGAACGCCACCGCATGGGTGCGATGATCGGTCAGCTCGTTGAGCACCTCGGCTCGCTAGGTACTTTGCAAGCAGAAACGGTCCACGGGCAGGTACAACTACGCGGACGAACGCTGTCCATTGATGATCAAAACTGCGAGTTGACTCCCGGTCAGGCCGAATTGGTCCGGGCCCTAATCGAGGCCGGCGGCAGTGTGCTCTCACGTGATGAACTAGGTGCCGCTTTGCCTGAGGTGAGCTCGCGTCATGCCTTGGATATGACCCTGAGTCGTTTGCGCCGGGCCTTGCCACAGCCGGAAATCATCACCACCGTGATCAAACGCGGCTACCGGCTGAACGTATAAACCATTGACGGGACCTCAATAGCTACCTGAGCTCTGCCCAAGACTAGAGTGTCTTGCAGAGCACCATGTACTAAGGAGGTCCCATGGGCAGTAAGGTCCCCGCAGCTGATAACACCTTGAGGATTCTTAGGCTTTTAGCTAGCAGGAAAACTCCCACTCCGGCCGCGATGATTGCCACCTTGTTGGAACTTCCACGTTCTAGCGTCTACCAGCTACTCTCGGTCATGCTTGATCAAGGATTTATCACCCATTACCCGGAAGAAAAATCCTACGGTTTAGGCATTGCCGCCTTCGAATTATCAAGCGCCTACACCCGCCAGGAACCTCTGGCTCGACTTGGGGCACCACTAATCGCGCAGCTGGTGGATAAGGTCGGAGAAAGCGCGCATCTGGCCATCCTCCATGGCTCGGACGTTCTGTACATCGTGGAAGAACGCGCCAAGGGCCGCCCCTCGCTAGTCACCGACGTAGGTGTTCGTCTACCCTCGCACCTTACCGCTTCGGGGCGTGCCATTTTGGCGGCGCTGCCCAAGTCCCAGGCTCGTGCCCTCTACCCCAATGCGGCCAGCTTTTCGGATCGAGTAGAACACTCATCGATCACCAACTATTCGCAATTGCGGCGCGAACTAGAACAGTGTGCGCAACGCGGATATGCAATAGAACGCGGGGACGTCACCCCAGACTTCCACTCTCTTGCAGTGGAAATTCGTGACGCGAATAATTGGCCAGTTGCTGCTATCGCAGTCACTTTCCTCGCAGACCGGGTCCCAGAGCAACAATGGGACAAACTGCTGACACAGATCCGGTCCACGGCGGCAGCCTTGACCACACGGATCCAAGGACGCCGACTGAGTCAGGCGTAAATACGACCGGCAGTCAAGGTTTACACTTGCCAGGGATTCATGCCGAAAGCGGTGGTTCAGCTACGTATTCAAATTCAACACTAACGTCAGCTTAAGAAGACGACACGTGGAATGTATTCTGGGCTCACTTGGATTGGCATGGAAGTATGAATCCATGGAGATTCGATACCCGCAGCCGCTCATGACCGGTGACATCATCGGCGTTACATCACCATCAAGCGGTGTTCCAAGCGAGCTCGTGGGGCGTCTTGACTTCGCTCTACAACACCTGCGAGATCTGGGTTTTGTGGTGGATCTTGGTAACTGCATGGATGGCGCTACACACATTAGTGCGCCGGTCGAACAACGCGCCGAAGAACTCATGAGGATGCTCCTTGATCCGAAAATCAAGGCCGTCGTTCCGCCTTGGGGTGGAGTCACAGCTATCGACATATTGCCTCATCTGGATTTTGAGGCAATCTCCGCGGCGGAGCCGACCTGGATTGTGGGATACTCCGACATTTCAACGTTGATCGCGCCCCTCACCTTGCTAACCGGAAATGCAACCATCCACGGCGGCAACCTGATGGACACGCCTTATCGGGTTCCCGATTCTTTGCGGTCCTGGCTTGATGTCGCTTCATTATCTGCTGGTGACACTTTCAAGCAGTCTCCACCAGGCGTTTACAGAATCAACGACTGGGATGACTGGAGCGTGGAGCCAGAAGCCACCGAACATGCATGGAACGGCAAGGGAACTTGGGAGCGCTTGGATGCAGGGCTCGATGAAGTGAGCGTGTCAGGTCGGTTGATTGGCGGATGCATCGAAACGCTGGCCAATCTTGCCGGCACTCCGTATCTGAGAACCGAATCCTTGCGGAACGACCCGGCTGATCCGCTAATCGTTTACATTGAAGCCTCCGGCGTCGAGGCCACCACGATCTGCCGTCATCTGCACGGCATGCGTTTGACTGGATTCTTTGACGGTGCCGCCGCCATCATTGTCGGACGTACTGGCGCACCAGATTCTGACACTCTCACCCAAAACGAAGCAGTTCTCGACGCTCTGGGAACGCTCGACGTTCCCATCATCGGTAACGTTGAATGCGGTCACGTTCCACCACATCTAGCCATCATCAACGGAGCCCAAGGACGGTTAGTGTTCACCGACAAGGAGCAATATTTAGCACAGACGCTGGCCTGATTCGAGCCGGCTAGTTCAGTCCACGGCGTCAAAAATGGTCCCATTCCTAGTTCATGCCCCACTGGCGGCGAGTGCGGCCCCTGCTAGGAGTTCGGCATCGTATGGAACTCGAAGCTCCAAATTATTGGTCATTAGCTCAAGTGATCTGTTGGACCACATGCTGGTAGGCATGTGGTCCTCCTGGCACGACGTCGCTTTGCTGATCTGACCGGCCAACGAATCCTGGCTGGTCCAATTCAGCGGACCCAAATTCTTACGCATTCTGAAATACCGGACAGCTCTACCTGTTCGGAGGTACTCAGCGGATGCCCCATGACCAATGATGTAAATAGTTAGCTACATTACATTGTTAGGAATTGTCATGAGCCACGAAGCCCGCGTCGTCCGCGCCCCCAGGGGTACTCAACTCAATGCAAAGTCATGGGCCACCGAAGCCCCCTTGCGCATGCTGATGAACAACCTTGACCCCGAGGTGGCAGAGCGCCCTGATGATCTAGTGGTGTACGGCGGCACCGGTAAAGCAGCCCGCTCTTGGGAAGCCTTTGATGCCATCGTGGAAACGCTCAAGGATCTTGAAGACAATGAAACTCTTCTGGTGCAGTCGGGTAAACCTGTTGGCGTCTTCAAGACCAACAAATGGGCACCACGAGTACTCATCGCCAACTCAAATCTCGTAGGTGATTGGGCCAACTGGGAGCACTTCCGCAAGCTGGAAGCCGAAGGCCTGATGATGTACGGGCAGATGACCGCTGGATCTTGGATCTACATCGGAACTCAAGGCATCTTGCAGGGCACCTATGAAACCTTCGCTGCCATTGCTGACAAGCGTTTTAATGGTTCTCTTGCTGGAACCCTCACGCTGACCGGCGGTTGCGGTGGCATGGGCGGGGCACAACCACTAGCGGTGACGCTCAATGGCGGTGCCGTACTGATCATCGATGTTGATGAGGCACGCTTGCGCCGTCGCTTGTCCAAGCGATACTTAGACGATGTAGAACTGGATTTGGAGCAAGCTCTTAAAAAGGTGTTTGCTGCCAAGGCCGAGGGCAGGGCGCTGTCCGTTGGCTACGCTGGCAACGCGGCAGAGATTTTCCCCGCCTTGCTCGAACGCCACAAGGCCGGTGAGTTCACCTTCGATATCGTCACCGATCAGACCAGCGCCCATGACCCACTGAGCTATCTTCCGTTGGAATTCTCTCTGGATCAGTGGCAGTCGCAGGCCTCGGCGGATCCTGCTGGCTTCACCAAAAAAGCTCAAGCATCCATGGCCAAGCACGTCGAAGCCATGGTTGGCTTCCAAGATGCCGGCGCCGAAGTCTTCGATTACGGAAACTCCATTCGCGACGAAGCCAGAAAGGGTGGTTTCGACCGCGCTTTTGAGTTCCCTGGTTTTGTTCCTGCCTACATTCGTCCGCTCTTCTGTGAAGGACTTGGCCCATTCCGCTGGGTGGCTCTGTCCGGTGATCCGGAAGACATCAAGGTCACCGACCAAGCCCTGAAGGATCTCTTCCCCAACAATGAGCATCTTCATCGTTGGCTCGACGCCGCTCAAGAGCATGTCGAATTTGAAGGGCTGCCCGCTCGAATCTGCTGGTTGGGTTACGGCGAGCGCCAAAAGGCAGGGCTACTGTTCAACCAGCTAGTTGCCGAGGGCAAAGTATCAGCACCAATCGTCATCGGCCGCGATCACTTGGACTCAGGCTCTGTAGCTTCGCCTTACCGTGAGACTGAAGCGATGAAGGACGGCAGCGATGCAGTTGCGGACTGGCCGTTGCTCAATGCGCTGACCGCTGCCAGCTCAGGCGCATCGTGGGTATCGATTCATCATGGAGGCGGAGTTGGCATGGGTCGCTCGATCCACGCCGGCCAAGTGTCGTTGGCTGACGGCAGCGAGCTAGCAGCCGCGAAGCTGGAAGCCTTGCTCACTAATGACCCAGGCATGGGTGTCATCAGGCATGTGGACGCCGGTTACGACCGGGCCATTGAAGTCGCCAAAGAGCGCTCCGTGCGTATTCCTATGAACGGTAAATGATCTGATGATTAGTTAGCGTGCATTGCCTGTTGATCTACTGGCAATGCACGCTAACCCCTTGCTTCGTCAGCTGTCAAAGAACGAAACATTGCGTCTGACATGGACGCAATGAACGGTTCCTTAACGTGTAATGACGAATACCTCAAAGCTTCCGATTATTCCTTGAAGGAGAATTTACTCCTGCATAGCGTGGGTCAGGTCAGGAACTACCGACCTACGGAGGACATCATGTCTGAGCAGGATTCAAACCAGCAGTTCGGAAATTTCGAGAACAACCAGTCGGAAGAAAACGACAGCTTCGGCTCGTCGAATGACCAGCAGAACGGTCAAGAACAGTCGTACGGCGGCGGCAACGAAGAGCAGTCGTACGGTGGCGGTAACGAACAGTCCAGCGAGCAGTCCTTCGGCGGAGGCCAGGACCAGCAGTCCTTCGGCGGCGGCAATGAACAGTCGAGCGAGCAGTCCTACGGCGGTGGCCAGGACCAGCAGTCGAGCCAGGACTCCTTCGGCGGAGGCAACGAACAGTCCGGCGAACAGTCCTATGGCGGAGGCCAGGACCAGCAGTCGAGCCAGGGCTCGTACGGTGACAGCAACAGCGAGCAGTCCTTCGGTGATGACAGCGAACAGTCCAACCGCGGATCGTTCGGTGACGGCAACGAGGAACAGGGCTTCGGCAACCAGGGCCAGAACGAAGGGTTCTAATCTTCGCTCTAGCAATCGACTGCATTCACTGATTGCAGTTGCGGTGTTTCCGTAGAGCTAGGCTCTACGGATCCAGTTCAATAAGACGTCGCCTTGTCTCTGAATTTTCAGAGACAAGGCGACATTTTACTATCTAAGCGGCATTCGTTTCAGTGGCCGGTCGGAATGGCGCTAATTATGGGCGTCGGGTTTCCGCGCTGATGAACCATGCCTGCTGCTCTAGATCAGCAATGTACTGGTGCAAGATGTCAGCGGTGGTTGGATCCGCTTCGTCCACCGGATCATGCACTTCTCGGATGACACCCACTGTGCTCTGCAGTGCCTTGACCACCATGTCAACTGCATCTGTGGTCAGGATTTCGGTGTTAACTGGTTGCTCCAGCTTGCTGTACTTGGTGACCGTTGCAGCCAATCCATCTGGAGTGACGTGAAGTGCACGCATGCGCTCAGCAATTTCGTCTGAGCCACGGCGGGCAATGTCTACAATCTCGTCGAGGTTCTGATGTAGATCCCTGAAGTTTGGACCCACTACGTTCCAATGGATCTGTTTGCCAACCAGTTGCAGGTCAAGAAGCTGGACAAGCACGTTCTGCAAAGCGTCGCCAAGTGAGGCTGGAGCGATAAAGCCCTGCTCGGCATTTTCCTTCGTCGTTTTCTTAGCTGTGGTTTTCTTGATGTCTGTCATGGCATCTCCCTTGCATTGAAGTTGACGTTGCCGACACCGGTTGAGTTCCGGT
>Ga0308166_1000305_pt1 | contig 78216 bp, 59 predicted proteins | sample PhyCR2_2_FD_202137 | JGI IMG/M metagenome (GOLD analysis project Ga0308166, IMG submission 202137) | Phyllosphere microbial communities from UC Gill Tract Community Farm, Albany, California, United States - DLSLCC.R2 | ecosystem: Host-associated > Plants > Phyllosphere > Unclassified | place...
CATCAACTTTGGCAAGTGAAGGCACTGGTTGCCAGTATAAGTTTGTGGATGTCTTTAGCACCTGTCTATGCGGGTATTGTAGCGGACAGTGCGGCAAATGCTGCGAATAGAGCAGTGATTGGTGCTGGTAAGAACTCGGCAGGTACTGTTGTTCCTGTCGTTAATATTCAAACTCCCAAAAATGGGATATCCCATAATATTTATAAACAGTTTGATGTACTGGCTGAAGGCGCTGTACTGAATAACAGCCGTCAGGGTGCTACAACAAAAACAGTAGGAAACGTTGCAGCGAACCCATTTTTAGCTACAGGTGAAGCACGAGTTATTTTAAATGAAGTAAATTCATCAGCCGCTTCACGCTTTGAGGGGAACTTGGAAGTTGCAGGGCAAATGGCAGATGTGATTATTGCTAACCCGTCTGGGATTAATATTAAAGGTGGTGGTTTTATTAATGCCAACAAGGCAATTTTTACCACAGGTAAGCCTCAGTTAAATGCTGATGGTAGTATCAAGCAGTTTACGGTTGACCAAGGAAAAATTACGGTTTCAGCAAATCCTAATTCTAAATTTGGACTAGGTGGAAATAATAACGATGCAAATTATGTAGACCTCTATGCCCGTGCATTAGAACTCAGTGCTGAACTACGTGCCAAAAATGATATTCAGGTGATTGCCGGGGCAAATAATGTCAGTGCAGATTTACAGGATGTTACTGCTAAAACAGGCACAGGAACCGCACCGACATTGGCAGTAGATGTTAAAGCGCTAGGTGGAATGTATGCCAATAATATTTACTTGATGGGAACTGAAAAAGGTTTAGGTGTGACTAACGCCGGGACTATTCAAGCAGTAAACAATCTGGTGATTACCAGTGCCGGAAAAATTGAACACAGTGGCACAATCAGTTCGACCAGTAAAACCCAAGGTTTAGTAAACATACAAACAACGGGTGTTGGTGCAGCTGCAGATATCAACTCATCAGGCAGTATTAATAGTAATAGCATGCTAAATATCGATTCAGGCAATAACCTGAATGTAAATGCTAAAGAAATTATTATTAATAACGGCAGCCTAGCATCTTCACCTCTAATCGTTAATGCCAAAGGTAATATCAATCTGGCAGCAGATACCCGCATTATGGATGACTCACAAGGTGGAGATGTTTATATTGATGCAGCGAATATCAATCTTGCCGCTGGGTCAGAACTCAAAAGTAACCGTGGTACAGCAACCATACAGGTACAAAAAGACTTGGTTGCAGCCAAAGGCGCAAAACTCATTGCTGCCCAAGATCTAAATGTATTGAGTAATGGTAAGTTATCACTTACAGAGAACCATATACAGGCATCATTAGGTTCAATCAACCTGCAAGCAAATTCGGCTAATACCCAAAATCTGATTGATCTCCAAGGCGGAACAATTTATGCGGGTAAAGATTTAAATCTCTATAGTTCAGGAGATCTAAATCTAAAGAATCTTGGGTTTTCACTTGAAAATGCTGCAACCAGAGTTAAAAACATTAAAGCCTACAGTGGACGTGATCTGATCTGGAACAATGCTGACAAGGCACTTCCACTTATTACAGGCATGGTTCAGCTGGATGCAGCCAATAATTTAACCATTACGGCAAAAGAAATTTCCAATAAAGACAGCATTCAACTACATGCCAATCAAATAACACTCAATAGTGCACTGACCTCACAAAAAAATATTGATGTGAGTTCTGAAATTGCTGATCTTGTTTTAAGTCAGGCATTGAAGGCTCAAGATAATATCACTATTGCCTCTTTAAATGGAAAGCTTACAGCATCTGGGCTAAATGCAGTCTCTACACTAGGTAAGATTTCAATCTTAGGGGCAAAAGATTCTATTTTTACGAATAATGGAACTGTTAAAACAATATTAAAAGGTGATCAGGGTATTGTTATTGGTACGAGTGGAACAGGGAATCTCACAATACAAAATACAGTTTTAGAAAGTCAAAATGGAAATATTCTTGCGACTAGTAGCGCTCAAAATAATATATTTGATAGTACATTGACGGCTAAAACTAATATTGAATTATTTGCTAAAGATAATCTAACACTAGATGGTATTCAGTCTACATCTCAGCAACATACAGCATTAAATTCTAAGAAAAATATTTATATCAATAGCCAAGCTGCTTCAGGAGATAATCCAAGTTTTAGTTCTACTAAAACCAGTAAACTAAGTTCATCAGGTGTGTTATCGGTAATAAGTGAAAAAAATCAAAATATTCAAAATACAAACTTCACAGGTGGAGCAATTTTGGTTGAGGCTGGAGGAGGATTAAATACACCTAAGGCTGTAGAGTTCAATGCAATGGGCAGTGATTTACTTAAAAATAGCACGAAATTAAATAGCTTAGATGGTGATTTAACTATCCATACTCAGGACTCACTGTCTATAGATCCCAATATATATATTCTTAAAACTGCTGGTGATTTAGAGTTAACCTCAAAAAAGGGTAGTTTGACTTTAGTTGGCTATAGTGGACAAGCTGGAAATGGTTCAGAAAGAGTAGTGAATCTAGTAGCAGCAAGTGGAGGGATTAGTTTGGATGGGGCATCAGTAGATGTTCAAGGGGCAAAATTTAGTGCTCAAAAAGATATAAAGATCGTGTCTACGCAAGGCAATATGAAAGTAGATGGGATAAAGAATACAATAAATAATCAGCCTTCTTCATCTTTAATTCAGAACATAAATAAGAAGAAGGCTAATATTGAGGCTAATATTATCTCTATTGAAAATAATCCAGAGTATATTAGCCAAAAGGCTTCTTTGGAGAAGCAATTAAGTCAAGTAGGCCCTCAAGGGGGAATTTCAGGACCTCCATTTCTTGTCGCAAATGCTCAAAAAGCAGCTAGTTTGAGAGAAGCTATAGCTAATTTATTTGGTATGGCTGGTCTGAAAAAAGAATTGGATATTATTAAGAATGATCTAAATAAATATAGCTCAGCAGTTAATGGTTCTGAGCATGCTGAAACAAATTTAATAACGAATCAAGGTAATGTTCTTTTAAGTTCTGCAAAGGGTATATCAATTAGTGGGGCAACGATCACTGCCAAAGCAGGCCAGATTGATATTGAAGCACAGGGTAGTTTAGGTCAACAATATACATCAACTGCGACTAAAGGCATTGATGGTAAGTCCACCCAATTAGATGCGAGTATGATTATTGATGGTCACACTAATTTTTATGATCAAGGTAATGAGGGGGACGAAAATTATAGCATGCGGACCTATATTAGTCCGACTGTAATTAATGGGGATAAGGGGGTTGCGATTAATGCGACAGGTAATACCAAACAGGATAATTTAGTTCTTCAAGCAGCAGAAATCAGATCAACAAATGGTGTTGTTAAAATTGAAGCTAATAAAAATATTTTGATTGATGCTGCTATTGAACAATCCTTTGATCGTGTAACAACAACAGAAAAGGATAAATCATGGGGGGGATTGAAAACAAAATACATTACTACAGTTTCAGAAAATAATCGGGCAGATGTAGCATCAGTAGATATTTCTGCGAAAAATATTTTCATTGAGAGTAAAGAAAAAAATTCAGCTAATAATATCGATATTTACTCAGGTAAATTAAATGCGAAGGGTGGAGAAATATCAATTCGCTCTGGTGGAAATATTAACTTATACACTGTTCAAAAATCTTCAAGTAGTAACGTTGATATCACCAAAAAATCATCATTTGCTGGTATCAAATATAATAAATCCAATACGAATACAACACGTACCCAGATTAGTGAATTGCCAGGTATTTTAAAAGCCGATTATATCGGTATCAAAGCAGAAAAAGATGTTCGTTTAGTTGGTACAGAGTTTGAATATTTGCAAGGAGCTAAGATAGAAGCGGGAAGAGATTTATCTTTACTTACAGCCTCAAGCACAGTTTCAGAAACTTTGAGTAAGAAAAAGAACTCTATAGTCTGGCAATCAATGCAGGATAAAGGTTCTATTAAAGAAACTGCAAAATTACCGAGCTTTAATGGTCCAGTTCTACCTACTTTGAATGCTGGAGGTGGTTTAAGTGTACAGGTTCCAATTAGCGAAAAAGATGCGAATAAAAAAGAGCTACGAGATGAGATTCTAAAATTAGCTGATCAGCCAGGAAATGCATATCTCAAAGAATTAGTTAATCGCAAAGATGTAGATTGGCAGACAATTTTATTAACCCAAAAGGATTGGGACTATAAATCACAAGGATTAACAGCAGCTGGAGCTGCGATTATAGTTATTATTGTCACAATTGTTACGATGGGTTCAGGTACTGCCGCAGCTGCTGGAGCAGCTGGTGGGACAGCTGCAAGTGGTACAACAGTTGGCTTGGGTGCAAGTATGATTGGCTCAGCTGGTATAACGACAACTGCGGCTGGAGCAATTGTTCCATCTACTTTGGGTGCTATGGCTAATGCAGCAGTCACTAGTCTTGCAGCTCAGGCAAGTGTTGGTCTGATTAATAATGGTGGAGATATTGGTAAAACACTTAAAGATTTAGGAAGTAAAGATTCAATTAAGAATTTAGCAACATCTGTTGTTACAGCAGGGGTCTTGAGCCAGTTAAGCAATACTGAATTGATGTCTGATTTGTCTAAAATGACAAAACAAGGCGAATTTATGAAAGAAATTGTTGGTAGAACAACTCAAGGAATCGTAAATGCTGGAGCTAGTTCATTAGTAAGTACCGCAATTAATGGTGGAAGTCTAAGCGAGAACCTAGGAAATGCTATCCTTGCTAATACTGCTATGGCACTACAAGCATCTTTATCTGGGCAAATTAAGACACTTGAAAGCAGTGAATTGGATATGGAGTATGTGCTTCACAAAGTAGCACATGCCGCAGCGGGATGCGTAGCAGCATCAATAAGTAAGTCTGAATGTGAGGCTGGAGCGATAGGCGCAGCAGTAGGTGAAATTGTTGCCGAACAGATGGACAAATCAATTGATAGTAAGAGTTTTAATAGTGATGCTGATATACAGAAGTACCAGCAAAAAGTACGTGATGTCTCAAAATTAGTTGCGAGCTCTGTTGCTACTTTAACTGGTTACGATCCAGCTACAGCTGCTAGTTCAGCAGAAGTTGCAATTTTAAATAATAGACAATTATATCAAAATGAAATAATCAAAATTAAAATGTTAGCTGCAGGTAATACTAATAAGGAAGCCCGCTATAATATTGCAGCATGTGCATTAGTACGATGTGCAGAAGGGTATGAAGGAACAACAGAGTATGCATATTTAAAAGCAATACAGGATGCAGGTAATTCTGCTGATTTCAAAGTGGAAAGGGATTATCTAACTAAACAAACATTTAGAACGCCTATTATGGGTAGCTTAACTACAAATCAGAAGCTTTTTGAATATACCTATACTGATAGAACTCAAGATGCTGTGGATTCTAACTTTAGGGAGTTAAATGGTAAATATCAGATTACTACTCGTGCTGGTGGGGCAGTAATGGTTGTTGGTGGAGGCGTGGGATTAGCTGGCTCTACTGCTTTAGGCACAACTTGTGTTACGGGTGTTGGCTGTTTAGTTGCTTTAGGGGGTTTTGTTTCATCTGCTGACTTAGTAATGACAGGAGCTAAGCAAGCTTGGTCTGGTAAATCTGTAGATACAATTGGTGCTCAGGTTATTAGTGCTACAACAGGATTAAGTACCTCCCAAGCCGAAATGATTTATGGCATGTTATCGATGGCTAGTGTTACCAATAGCATTAGAACAACAGCAAAACAAGCTGTACAAGAACAAAGGGTGTTGATTAATAAGCCCACAATTACTAATTGTGTAAATGGAACAACTTGTTTTGTAGCTGGTACATTAATTGAAACCAAAAATGGTCTTAAGCCTATTGAAGAATTTAATGGGGATGAGTTGATATGGTCTCGGAATGATCTTACGCTGGAATACGGTTATAAGCCTGTAATTGCAAAAAAGATTACACATAATCAACCAATTTTTGAGGTTGTTGTTCAAAATGCGTTAGGTGTAACTGAAACTTTAAAGACAACCGAAGAACACCCATTTTGGGTAAAAAATATTGGTTGGCAGAAAGCATCAATCCTTTCAGAGGGAATGACATTATTAGATCGTGATAATAATGAATTAACCGTTATTAGCCAAAAGTTGTTAGCAAAACTCGATACCGTTTATAACATTGAAGTTAAAGATTACCATACATATCATGTCGGTAAGCTTGGGGTGTGGGTACACAATTCTAATTGTTGTGATTTGATATATCAAAATATTGTAAAAGAAACAAAATATGGTGTGATTAGTAATCGTAAATTAGATAAAAATGCCATTGATTTAGATCTTAGTGTGGTAACTCGTGGCCAAGTTAAGCAAATAGCTAAAAATGGTGATCCTCTGGGAGTTAAGACAGAAGCATTATTTGAAAATGTTGTTAAAGAACAGGGTGGTAAAGTTTTATCTGGTGGTAAGTATGGAAGTAATAATGGCTATGATCATGTCATCATATTTAAAGATGCTCAAGGGAATACAAATTTGACCATGGTTGTTGATAGCAAACAGTTAGGTCAAAAAGGGATTAAGTTAGATCCTAAAGCTGCTGGTGGTAACATGCAGATGTCTGGTGAATGGGATACGGCTGTGCTTTCTAAATTAGACAAAAATAGTGAGGCATATAAAGCCGTTTTCGCTGCTCGACAAAATGGCACATTGGTTAAAGGTGCAGCATATGTGGATAAAAGTACGGAAAAGTTAATGTTAGTTCGTATTGATCCAACAACGAAAAAATAATTGGGAAAGAATTATGTCTGATCTAAAAAACAATGAAGCCTTCCAAAAAGCATTAGCCCATGTAATTCAACATGCTGAATTTGATGAAAATACAGTTAGTTTGATTGACTACATTACTAATAATAAAGGTGATGTGCCATTTTGTATAGGAATGTTAGGGAGTTATGCTGAAGCTAACGCAATGGTATCTTGGTTTCGCGATAAAGATTTAATTGGTTTTAAGCAATGGTGCTTTATTGCCGCTAAACTGAATCGTATGGTATTTCAGTTTGATGTTATAGAATGGTTTCCTGCCTATAAACATTTATATGCTTTATTATCAGATAATGATGAAATCATTTCTTGGTATAGTCAGCACCGAGTATCGTATGATCGACAAGGCTCAATTAAAGACCGTGATAATCCGCGTAAGCCAGATTTTCATGGGTATCAGTTGATATTAGCTCTTAATCATGAGTGGGATAAATTACGTGAACGTTGTGAACTCATTTTACAAACTGATTTAAAAAAGGATAAAAAGTATTTAATTGACCATCGTTTTTATCTTGCCTTAGCCAATGGCGATAAAACCGAAATGGAAAATGTTTTGACTGAGTTAACTAGTCCAAAAATTGCAAAAGTTCGTAATTTTGAATTTGCATTTACTTTTACTGAGCATTTTATTGCTACTCATGCTGTAATTTATAGCAAATTGGCATGGAGAAATGGATATCAGTTAAATATAGATACTTCTTGGATACCTAAAGAATGGTTGCCTGTAGAGCCTTTACTTGAATATCCTGAGCCTTGGGAATTTATGAAAGAATTTGATGTTTTTACTCCCTTTGATGGTGAGTGGAATGATTGGTCTCCGAAAAAAATAATTAAACGTTGATATTTTAGTTAATAAAAAAAGCCTGGTAATCCAGGCTTTTTTATATTTAATTATGTCCCATTTTATTGATTACTCGAATCGGTACAGTCACATTTGATTGGGTATTCGGACGAGCTTCTAAAAATTTCGTAATTGGACGTATTTTATCGGGATTAGCATATTCACCAACTTCAATTGTAGGTATTAATTCTCCAATTGCTTTTTTTGCATCTAAATCATAAATCCAAATATAACAATTGTATTGTTTATTGACATTCATGTCGAAACCAACTTGGTAATGCTTACCAGCCTCAAGTTTTACTCTAGTTAAGTTTGTATATTTAAAGCCGCCTTGTTGGCACCAAAGCTGTAGATCATGCTCACCAGCCTCTATTGCTAGCTGAGAATTCATTTGCCCTCGGCCATTTTCGATTTTCCTAAAATCAACTGCAAATACATATGCAATTTTATCAGCTTTAATTGATTGACTGATTTCAGTGCTACCGATAATTGTCGCTGTATTTGTTGATATATCAGGAGAAGAAAAATACGTGATAGGTTCTATAGGTCCTGTATTTCTAGTTGTTATGCATCCAGATACTAGTGATCCCAAAAGAGTTACGCTACACAATAAAATAATTTTTTTCACAATAATATCTCGTCTTTATTTTGAAATGATCACAGGGACAAAACTTACTGATGAAGGAACTGTAATACCTAATAATTCCTGCTTAGGTGTTACAACCTCACCTGTATCGAGATCTTCTACCCAAAATAATAAAGGTTCTTTATTAAACTTTATATCAGCTTGATTATTCTTAACTTGATAATGGTGTCCAGCTTTTGCGATAAAATTTAAGCGACCACTTGTAAAATAGTTTGGCGTATCTGATACAAGGCGGATGTCTGTCGGTCCTGGAGAAATCTCATAAACTTTTTTCCAGTCATTTGATTGATCTAAAGTAGCTTTATCATTGATATAAGTAAGATATATGCGAGCTTTAATAAGCTGAAGAGCGTTTAATTTTTGAAAACCTGCTAGAGTAGCTAGTTGAGTGGATTGTACATTTTTGGGGGGCTGATAAAGAAGTTCATCAGGTATTTTTGCGAAAAGTGTACTTATACCAGAGAAATAGAGAATCAAAGAAGCGGTAAAGCCTATAAATGATTTAGAAGTATTAGCCATTTTTGATAATAGTAATAAAGTGAAGTAAAGGTATTATAAGTAAGTTAATAGCTAATAGTCATGATTATGCACAAAACAACGCGGGATGAAACGGGTATTAAGAATGATGTCTTAAAAATACAGCTTATTATTCAGTTTGCTTTAAGCTTAATTGTTTAGCCTAAGTCGATTCTTTACGCTGCGTCTTAAAATTAATTCAAGTCGATCTTTAGCCACATTTCTCCCAATGTGGCTTTTTTTTATGCCTTAAAAAATACAGGAGTTTCCTTATGGGACAAGTCACTCTTCGTCAATAGCAAGCTTTTATAGGTCCACCTGTTCGAGCAAAAACCTATTCAAGTCGTAAAACACGGAGTAACAAAGCCAAACGCTTGGCAGAAACCAAACAGATGAGCCGTGAACAATGGCTACAAATACGAAAACAGGGGATTGGAAGTAGTGATGCAGCGACTGCTTGTAGACTCAATCCTTATATGTCGATGTTGGAACTGTGGATGATCAAAACAGGGCGAGTGAAACAATTGATTGAAGATGAAAGCGAAGGTCATGGACCCTTGTATTATGGTGAATAAATTGAAAAATTTACAAAAGAAATTGATGGGCATTTGGTGATGTTAGTTTTGACCCTCCACAGTTACATTTAAATGCTGCATAACCACATCTTCATTAATATATCGCTCATGTTGTAGATAACTACCAAGATAGAATATTCTAAAACATATGGCTCGGATCAGATTACACGGACATTTTTCAAAAAGGATTGCGCAGCATTCAGTTTGAAATTTTTCTTAGAAGGAGGTATTAACCTATCCTTCTCTTGTTTTGGAAAGTGGTTTTTTTTAAGTTGGAATGATAAGTAGTCGTATTTTAATTGAAAAATTTCATTAATTGCAGAAAGATGTTAAATTAAAGTATAAGCTTTAACCTACATTAACTTTGATAGTAATAAACAGGAAAGTTTTTTTAATACCTTAAGAAAGAAATGAAAATGGAACTTTATAAGCTCCTTGTATATTTTGGATGTAAAAATGCCCATAGAGAAAAGCGTATCTTTTAGGTCTCAACTAGTATCAAATTCTTTAGATCTTATTAGTGAAGCAGGATTAGTATGTGGCCGTACTCCTAAATTAATTGCAGGGATAGTATCTCAATTAGCAGCTTACACTGAAGAAGGAGTTCCTATGACTCCAACAGTATTTATCTGTAACTCGATATCAGCTTTGGTACAGATCTCTGGGGTAGGAGGAGAATTTGTTCCATTAATATCAACGGCGGCTCCATTAAACGAAAAGACGGGAACAGCCCTATTAAAAGCTGCAGCACCACTTTGTAAAGATAATTGGCGTATATATGTTGAAAGATCATCAGATGAAATAAACTGCACGTATGGAGTTTTTTGTGGCAGTACAGATCCATCTACACTAACAATTGATGAAGTTGTATTATCTGATGAAACAGCAGACTTTCCTATTATTAGGATTACACAAAATGCTATTAATAAAGTTGAAGTTCGTACAAATGTTGGAGGACAGATTGAATTTCGTTTTAATGATGATGAAGACACCAATGAACTAAATAATAAGAAGAAAATACTTGATTTAGCAGAGTGTATCGCTGCTGATGTTGATATCCAAAATGAAAAATTTAAGAATTTTGTTGAAAGATTGCTCATCTCATCAATTAAAAATAGCCATGGTACCCTGATTGCTGTAGTGGAAGGCAATACGCTACCAGAAGCTTTGCGAGATGTTATACCTGTTACGCCACATATCGATTTATTAGATCGTTTTAGACTCCATATAGATGAAGGGAGAACAGCTATTTCAGTAGGACGTTTGCAAGTAGCGGTAGAATTAGCTAGTGGATTCATTTGTAGTGATGGGATAACTATATTTAATACGTCTGGTTGTATTCTTGGATATAGAGCATTTATACAAAATAATGGAGGCTCTGCATCAGCAGGAGGAGCTAGAAGTCGTGCTTATGAAGCTATGCTTGATTTAGTTGGAGCTGATCTGAAAGCAGCTTTTTTCAGGTCTCAAGATGGTCGCACTGAGTTGCGTCAGGTATAAAAGTAATGAATAATTCTATCGCAGTATGGAAAGAACCAATAGGAACAATTGTCCCTAAAACAGCGGAAAATGCAGCTCAGATTGCTAATGTAGCAGTTAATTTAAGTTCTCGTGATCAGAAACAAATTATAACCGCTTTTGAATCAGCATCTTTTGAAATGCTTGCAGGATTCGTGTTGAACAAAGCACTTTCCCAATTGAAAAGAGCACTTGCATCTCTTGGTATGGCTTTTGTCGGTGAGATGTTAGGCCGAGCAGATATAGATGAAGATTCTGTACCTACAGTTAGTATTTCAAATTATGAGGCAATCACTTTAGCTAGAGAATTAGGTCTTATTAATTCTACTGACGCTAAACGGCTAACTCTGCATTTAGAGCTTCTAGCTCACTTTGATAGCCTTGATATTGAAGATGCAGAAGTAGAAGAAATGTCCAGAGAGGAAGCTTTGTCTTTCTTGAGAACATGCGTTAACGCAGTACTAGGGCGTGAAGGGAATATAGCGCCAGTTGAATTTGTTGAGTTTAGGACTCAGTTAGAAAGTAGGACATTTAAAACAGTTGATTTAGAAATCAGCACATTAAATGCAGCTCCATATTTTTTCAAAAAAACAACATTGAGTATCTTATTAGCTGGGATCAAAACTAAGACTGGTGCTCAATTTGAGCATTTACTTGGTAATGTAGTGGTTTTAATTCCACTATTATGGGAAGCATTAAGAGATTCTGAAAAATGGTCAGTTGGTCAATCTTATGCTGAAGCAGTGAATGAGGCCAATACCCCAACTGTGTTGGCTTTGAAGAAAGCACTTACAAGTGTGCATGGTTTTGATTATGTCCCAGAATCTTTAAGATCACAAACTTTCTCAGCGGCAGCGGCAAATGTTATTAATGTTCATACTGCAATGAATAATTTTTATAATGAACCTTCTGCAATATCAGCACTAGCAAAACTAGGTACAACTATTCCTTGGCCAGCATTTCCAATTTGTATGTCAGCGATTTTGGCAGTCTATCTAGGGAATTCTTATGGTTATTCTCATGCAGCCATTCCTGAGTCTAGTAAATTGTTAGAGAGATTGACTAATAATCAATGGGAATATTATTTAAATGAGTGCTTACAAGCTGATGAACTTATAATTTTCAAACTTATGGATTCCTCTAAAACTCAAGAAAGATGGTTTGATTTAGTTGAGAAGTTTAAACTTGATGAAAAAAATATAAAGATTAGGCTTGTTAATCAAATTATAACTGCTAGCAAATCTAGAGATCATAGTTATCTTACTCAGTACTCAGGAAGATTGCTTCGAGATTCTAGAATGTGAGCTGTAATGTTTAAATTTTAAGATATTTGGCAATTTAATTGATTTTTCTGAGTGGAATCTGAAGATTATTCTATATATATAGTTTGTGTATTGAAAATCATATTGGCTAAAAGTACGTGTGATTTTTAGGCATGAAGTAGGCGTGAGGTTTTATTGTGTCTTTAAATGATGAGCCATCTGGACAAGAAAAAAGTGTGGAAGTACTGAGTCAATACTATAAATTAGCTAATGATTTATTACGTACTATGAGGATTACTACTAATGCAAGATTTGAGGCTGCTAAACGTCTAAAACTGATTAACTCTATATGTTTTCTATCAACAACATTGGCTTCACTTGGATTGATTTTAATACCATTATTAGATATAGCTGGTCATAATAAAGTTTTTACGAATAGTAGCCTAACTGTTTTTCAAATTTTTTTAGCAGTATGTGTTTTAGTTTATTCTGCTGCTATTTCTACTGCTAATTTTTCAGTACGCAGTAAGGAGTTTCTTGAGTGTGGTGATAAAATAAAGACTATTGTTAATGATTTTAAATTACATTTAATTGATGCTAAGGATTTGGATCAGCCTCCACTATTGAAAAAATATACTGAACTATATACAAAAGTTTTGATTGGTACTGAAAATCATGAGGATGTTGATTATCTTAAGTCTTTGGCGCTTTATGATAAAAAAGAAAGTAGTAGAAATAAAGTTGAAAGTAGCGAGGAATATTCTAATCGGTTTTATGTGTGGATACTAAAGCCAATAATTTACTTGTTTAATAGTAGACAGAATTTTCAAACAATCATTATTTCTAACTTTAAAATATATATGCCTTTTATTGTCCTTATGATTTTAGAAGTGGTTTTTATAGGTGATATGTTAGGATATTGGGATCTATTAGAAAAATTTCATAAAAAATGAATGTATGTGACAGTTAATGTTAATTTAGAGTCATCAAAACTTATAAAACGCTTTAGTTTGTAAAGTTTTGGAAAATGATACCATATTGGTGAAAAAAGAGAACTTTAAAAGTTCTCTTTTTAAATTCATTTTATTCTAAAACTGTCAACTGACTTCGGCGTCGTAGTGCCTCTAAATTTTGATATTTAGAAACCAGATTAAAGGTAAGGTTACTAATCTCTTCTAGAGTTAGACATAAGTCATTTGTCAGTTTAGACAGATCAAAGTTTTCTTGAGCTAAAACTTTGAAGACTTTATCTAGCAAAAGAGATGATTCATGGGCAATTGGATTAGGTTCATTATTTCGCCCTCTTTGAGCTAATTGTTTATAGATGCTAGTTGCATTCCAATCAGTAATAATCCCTAGTTTATTATAGCGATAAGTTAATGCAGCAGCAGAAACTTGCCATATTTCTTTTTTGGATAAAATACTTCTTAAAGAGGGAATTTTTAAAGGATCAGCTAACAAGCTTCTACGAGGCATTAGAAATGCTGAAGCAAAAGCATTTGCTTCTTGTTCAATATGGATACCTTCAATTATTCCATGTTTATGCATAACTAAATGACCTAACTCATGTGCTAAGTCAAATCTACACCTTTCAGCAGTTCTAGAAGTATTTAGAAAAATAAAAGGGCGACCACTGGTCCATCTACAGCAGGCATCTACATCTTGTGCTTCATCAGTAAGAGAGAAAACTCTGATACCTTTAGATTCTAAAAGTGCAATTAAGTTGGGTATAGGCTGCTCCCCTAATCCCCATGCTTTTCTTACAGTATCCGCACATGCTTCAGGGTATGAGTATTCAAGATAATAATTAACTTCATTGTCAGTAGCCTCATCTATTGATTCATTAGTAATAGGATTAGAGAAATCACTTCTTAATTCATGTAAATCAGGAACATTAGGGAGGGGCAACTCAAAGTTCTGATCAATCCAATCACTGATCATTTCAGCTAAAATAGTCTGGCTAATTGCCATATCTCTTTTTTTAGCTGTCATTTTCGTAAGAGCCCTAAAACTGACAGATTCAGCATGAATTTTTTCTACGTCGCTTCCATAAAAGAAACTAAGAGGAAAATCGAGAATCTCAGCGGCTTTTTCTAAAATTCTCTCATCAATTTCTTGATTGTTGTACCAGTTTGAGACAGTTCTATCGGTTACGTCTAAACGATGAGCCAAATCTCTCTTAGTCAAACCACGACGTTGACGAGCGAGATCGAAACGACCCATATTGAACATATTATTGCCTCTTAAGCATTCTTGCGTCTGATTTCGAAATCAATCGACGGAGGGGTTGGTGCAGGGGAAAGAATATTATCAAATTCAGCCTCTGGGTCGAAACTAATTTCTTTTAAAATAATTCGCTCATGATATTCTGCAAAAAATTTACCATTGTCCGTAAGTTTTGACGGGCATGATAGTTCACTCCTAATTACTTTATTTTTATAATCAATATAGTACATTAGAACCCAACACCAAGTATCTATATCTGAATGTGTGGTTAACATATCACCGAGTAATTGAGGATTGGCAATTCTCGAAAACATACTTCCTTTTGGATTTTTATTACGAGCAATTTGATCGATTTTTAAGCTTTCTGTGTTGGATGGAACTTGTCCTTTTAATCCAACGCAAGCATTTCCCGTCATGAAGCTAATCAAAATACCTAATTTTTCATTACGAACCCATTCTGAGTTCCCTTGAGTGTATTTTGAATAACCCTTAGTTAATAGCCGCTCTCTTAAAAAAGCAGTTCCTTCAGCAAAATGTCTATAACCCCCATAAATTTTGGGGTGATTATTTGTTGTTTCATTGCGGGCAGCAAATCCATCTTCTATGACTCCAAGTAGAACTTTTGAGTCAAAACCAAAAACTTCTTTTATTCGGTTTTGGGCATGAAGTGGATCATCAATGGTTAAATATAATGGTTGCATAAAATTAGATCTATTAAGTTTTTCATCCATACAGCATACATAGTTTTTGGTTGAAAAAATAGAAATATGCATAATTTTGAGTAAAAAAAATAGAAAACAAATTGTTTCAAGATTTGTGAAAGCACTAAATGTTGATATAGAACCTTTTACAATGAACCTTACTTATGGATAAATTTATGATTTATTAACAAAGAATAAAATTTCTTTAAGCATGACTTTGTAACGTTTCTATTAACATTTTGATATTCATACATTAGTATCAAATGGCTGAATTTTCAGCTATTTTTTATGTGAGGTGAAAATGAAAGACGGAATTTATTTTGTAAAGTTCAAAAGTAATATCCAAGATTTCGGCGACGGCACTGTTGTAGTTAAAAATGGAGTAGTTAATGGCGGAGATTATGGTTTTACATACCAAGGAAGAATTGATGATAATTGCTTGAAGTTAAGTGCAAAACAGCATGACAAGAATGTTGTTTCAGTTTTCGGCAATATTACTGATTATGAAGTAGTGTTAGATATTAACTCACTTGGAAATGACTATGAGTTAGTAGGTAAAACTGATCTGGCTCCAGAAGTTATTATTCAAGTTCAAGCTAAGTTCATTGGTGAGCTTTTAACTTAAAATTTAAGTATAACAAAGGGCACATTAGTGCCCTTTGTTATACTTAAAGGTTGGTCTTGTTGGAGTTTTCTTCTAGTTCAATCAATGATTGAATAAAGTCCCATGTTTTTTCAGGTTTAATTGGAGCTTTTTCACAAACAGAACTATTGATGATGCCATCTAGTAGTGAGAGAAATAGATGAGTTAGAGCTATTGAGTCATTTACCTCTAATTGTTTAAAAATAGAGACCGTAATATTAAATAGCCAGCTTCGATATTCATCTAATTCAACCAGAATGGATGGGTATAGGTCTCCTACATCCATGCGAGCCTTATGAAATGGGCATCCCCTGGCATCATTTTGATTCACCCAATCAATGTACCAGATATATAGTTGTTCTAATTTTTCTAAAGGCTCCGATCGTGTTGAGATATGCTCTTCCACAGCTATCTGAATATCGAGTTTTAATTCCTTTAAGCAGGTGAATACTAATTCTTCTTTGGAGGGAAAATTCTTATAAAAAGTCATTTTTGCTACGTTAGATTCTGCAATAATACGGTCTACACCGACACTGATATAACTCTCCTGAATAAAGAGCTGAGTTGCTGTAGTTAGAATAATTTCTCTTTTTGTACATTTTTTTTTGAATTTTATTTCTGCATTCATAATGAGTTAGCACAATATTCTGAAGTATTTAGTTTTTATTTTAGTGTATTGATAGGGGATTCGGCTAGGCTTCAGAAGTAAGATTGATATAAAAAATAGACAGAACTGTATGTATTTTATAAAATACTGCAAAATATAACTCAGTCCCATAAAGATGTTGAACAGTATTCATCAAGTTTTAGATAGTTTGGGTATTAGCCCACAGAAACGTGCCATTCATATTCAATTTACTTCTCCGATATTGAATGACCAAGTATTTCTGCAAAGAATTGATGGTGTACATGCACTCAATGATGGCTTAAAAGCAGAACTTTTATGCCTATCAACAAATGCAACGATTCAACTAAAATCTTTTATTGGTGTTCAGGCCGCTGTAGATATAGTGACGGAGCGAGGTGAGTTAACCCGAGTTACAGGCATTATTACTCAAGCTCAACAGGGGCAGTCAGATGGAAGCTTGACTTTATATAAGCTGACCTTAGAAGATCCAACCACTTTATGGAAGTATCGTCGCAACTCGCGCGTATTTATGAATAAAAGCGTGGTTGAGATATGGGAAATACTCTTTAAAGAATGGCAAGTTAAAAATCCGCTATTTGCTGCAAGCTTAAGTTTAGATTTAAGCGGTTTAACACAAACTTATGATGTTCGTCCTTTTGTTATGCAACATAACGAAAGTGATTGGGACTTCCTCTCACGCTTACTTCGTAGTGAAAATATTAGTTGGCTAATTGATGAAGCTCAGCATATTGTTCCAAGTACAGATACACCTATTCAAGCTCAGAAACTCAGGTTGATTGATACCAATAGTCAATATCAGCCTTTAGACCGTAAAACGATTCGTTACCACCGTAGTAGTGCGGTGGAACAACACGACAGTATGACTCGCTTAACAGCCGAGCGTTCTCTTCAACCTAACGTTATGCATATACAACGTTGGCAAGCAGAAATATTAGAACAAGAAGAAGGGATTGGAAGCGTTCAAAGTAAGCATCAGCATAGCGAACAATATGACAATGCTACACTTGGCTTAGAGCAAGCTTGGAACTATGGGCCTGCATGGATTGGTGACTTAAAGGGTGAGGATGGGGTAACTAAATCTGGAAATCAACAAGTTGAACGATTAAACCAGAACCTCAACAATTATTACGATGCAAAATCTAAACGCTTTATTGCACAAACAACAGTCCGCGATGCCTATGTGGGTTACTATTTTGAATTAAATGAACACCCAGAAATAGACCAGCATGAAAGCTCTGATAAAAGCTTTTTGATTGTTTCTAAAAACTTCTTTAATCAAAATAATTTACCTAAAGATTTAAATGACCAAATTAATGGTCTATTGGCGCAAAGTAACTGGTCAATACAAAACCCCGAGAACAGTGATGAACGTCAAGCGAATCAGTTGATTTTACAACGTCGTCATATTCCAACAACACCAGGTTATAACCCGCAAATTCATAGTCCGGTTACGCATCCACAACGTGCGAAAGTGGTAGGTCCTGAAGGTGAAGAAATCTATGTAGATGAATGGGGACGTATTAAAGTTCGGTTCCTGTTTACCCGTAGTGATGACCATAGCCATGATGGTGGAGCAGGTACTAATAACAATGACACCGATTCAGCTTGGATTGACGTTTTAACACCTTGGGCCGGAGAAGGCTACGGTGCACGGTTTTTACCGCGTATTGGTGAAATTGTCGTTATTGACTTCTTTAATGGTGATATTGACCGACCATTTGTGATGGGTCGAATTCACGAGGCTCAGCGTCAACCGACCAAATTTGATAACAAAGGTAAACTTCCTTACACTAAAAAGCTGAGCGGTATTCGCTCCAAAGAAGTAGCGGGCGGTGGTTTTGGGCAACTCAGATTTGATGATACTACGGGACAAATTAGTACCCAGCTACAAAGTAGTCATGGTGCAAGCCAGTTAAATCTGGGGAAACTGAGTCATCCTAAAGATAAAGCGGAAAGTGAAGACCGCGGAGAAGGTTTTGAGTTACGTACTGACCAAGGGGGAGCTGTTCGTGCGGGGGCTGGATTATTACTTTCAACGTATAAACAAGCCCAAGCAAAAGCAGATCATTTAGATGTAGAGGAGACACAAAAACAACTGGAAGTTAGTCAGAAGAACACTAAAGCATTAAGTGATTTAGCCAAGAATCAACAAACGGATGAAATCGAATCTGTAGAGCAACTTAAAGTATTTGCAGAACAATTAGAAAAAGATATTGCCAAGTTTAAAAAATCTTTGATGCTCCTAAGCTCACCTGACAGCATTGCTCTGAGTACCCCTGAGGATATTCATCTATCAGCAGATGGGCAGATTAACCATTTTGCAGGGGATAGTATTAATCTTAGTACACAGAAAAACTGGGTGGGGCATGCGCTAAATAAAATTAGTTTATTTGCAGTTCAAGGTGATTTTAAGCTTGTTGCCGCACAAGGCAAATTTAGTATTCAAGCTCAATCTAATGCATTGGATATTTTATCGAAGTTAGGTATTCGTATTGCTTCTACTGAAGACCGTATTGAAATTAGTAGCCCCAAAGAAGTTTTGATTACTGGCGCCTCTTCACAAATTGCCCTAAATGGTTCTGGGATATTCCCCAAAACTGGTGGAAAGTTTGAGGTGAATGCTGGACAACACTTATTTAAAGGTGGTGCAGGTGCAAGTCAGTCTGCACAACTTCCAGAAGCAAAGCCATTAAAAGGCGCCCTTGAGCTATTGAAAAGCTATGGTGGAAATGACTTTTTTAAACAAACCAGTTTTAAAGTTCAAGATTCATTAGGAAAGCAAGTTTCGGGCACATTGGATAACAATGGCTTTGCAATGGTGACAGGAATTGCACCTGGTCCAGCAAAAGTTGAATTTGAGAAAGATCAACGGAGTTCTTGGGATCAAGGAAGCCATTTTACTACACGAGATTATACATGGTCTGATCAAGTCATTAGTCGTGTAACTCAAGGGGCGAAGGATGCAATGGGTTCATTAGGACAAAATATGATGTCGCAACTCAAGAGTAATCTCTTTTCCGGACAATCTTTGAATCTTAAAGATATGGGCAAACAAGCTCTTAATGATTTAGGACAGCAGACGTTAGGGCAGGTTAAAGACCAAGCCGTTACGCAAGTTTTCGGAGGTATTTCTTCACAGTTAAATACCCATTTGTCGCCTGAGCAAATGATGATGGGGCAAGTTGGTTTTAATCCAAATCCAATTGGTAATAAAGAATAAAGTTCAACTGCATTTTAAAAGATAAACAGTATTACAGATATGCTTTTGCATAGAGAAAGGGTTTTAGTTTTATGGCAACAAATAATATTAAGTCAACTTCAGAACAAAAAAAACCTGCGGTTGAACTTGCTGTTTTTAATTTAGAAAGTATTACTGAAGTTACAGACCTACAATTGATCGCAAAACAAATTCAGCAATATCTATTTGTACGCGGTAAAACTAATTTAGAACAATTACAAAATAGTGCTTACACACCAACTGTAGCAAATATTTTTGCATTAACGGGAAGTGTTTTAGATCTATTGCTCTATATAACTGATAAAAAGACTGGGGATGCAGGGACACAGCAAACAGCCCTATTGGGAGCAAATCTGATTGGATTATTTTTAGAGCCGAATAACCAAGCGCATGCCCGTATGGCTTTACGTCCTATGTTAGGACTCATGGCAGAATGTTTATATCCGGAAAACGGAAAAATGAAGAGTACGGATATAAAACGCTTGGGCCTACATTTAAATGCCATGATTGCGGGAGATTTAGAAAAATTCTTACAAGAAACTCTAGCTAAACTCCCAGAACTTTTAACAAATGCCACAATGTTGGGCCTCAATATTTTGCGCAGTCTTGGTACTCCTCCTTCTGCTGATTTTCCTATTACAAGTATTGGTTCAGCAGGCGCAAGTGCGGAAAAACGTGACCCTAAATTAAAATTTACCAATTGGGCTATACCTTTAATCGATTTAGTGGCAGCACCTAGTCAATCAGATGATTCGGCAAAAAATAAGGTAGAAGCAAGTAGTGTACTTATCCAAGATGCTTTACAGGCTACAGCTACTTTAAGTTCAGGACTTCAGCAGCAAGCCAATGCTGGACAAAAATATACATTAGCTTGGCTTATACAAGAAAGTTTAAAGGCGATCCAAGAACAACGGAAAAAAGCGAATGCTAGTGTTCCGGCTAATCAAACTGGGGAGCATGAACAGCATACGAAAGGTGATATTTTGGAGTTTGTCAGTCTACAGGCGAACGCTTTAAATGCTGCACCTTGTACAGGTGTAGATTCACAATCATCTAATAGTATTAGCTATTCAATTGGTGCTGAAAAAGTAGAACATATTGATTTTTCTCTACGTAAGATTAATTTCTCGTTCAGCCGTCATTATCATTCACAACGAGGTGAGTTTGATAACGGTATGATAGGTGCACGTTGGATCATGCCTTTTTCCAGTATAATAAAACAAAGCTCTCAAGGTTATATATTTATTGATGATCAGGGGCGAAAACATCAGCTTCCATCCTCAATAGTATACCAAGCTTATGCCGCACCATTCGAAAATCTCACAGTTCAACCATTAGAAGATGGAGATTTAATTCTAAATTTTGGCACAGAATGGAATTTGCAGTTCCACAGCTTTAATGAAGGTAAAGACTACCAGTTGATCCAACAGCTTAATGGCAGTACCCAAGAAAAAATCATATTGAGTTACTTGTTAGTAGGACAGGATGCTTATTTACAGACGGTAAATTTTCAATTTAAAAAGGCAAAGCATACACTTAAATTTGCTTTTAATGATCAAGTGAAAATTATTGGCATCTTTGTTGATGATCAAGTAGAGCCTTTAGCTAAATATGAATATGATCAATATGGTAACTTAATAAAAGCTTATGACCAAAATGGTCATACTCGTCAATATGAATACAACCAAGCACATCAACTTACTCGTTATACGGATCGTACCGGGCGAGGGAATAACATTCGTTATGACTCCATAGCAGTTAATGCAAAAGCTATTGAGGAATGGGCAGATGATGGTAGTTTCCACACCAAACTGAAATGGCATCCTCGATTACGTCAAGTTGCTGTTTATGATGCGTACGACACCCCAACTTACTATTACTACGATTTACAAGGTTTCACTTATCGTATTCGTTTAGCAGATGGGCGAGAATCATGGTATTCCCGTGATAAATATAAACGAATTACTAGACAGATTGACTTTAATGGGCAGGAAATCCAACAAGAATATAATGATAAAGGGCAATTAATTAAAATCGTACAGCCAAATAGTGGGGTGATTCGTTTTGCATATAACGAACAAGGACATTTGATTGAAGCTAAAGATCCAGAAGGAAGTATCTGGAAATGGGAATATGATACACAGGGAAATATCAGTAAAGAAATTAATCCTTTAGAGCAAATAACCCAATATAAATATAATAGTGATAATCAATTGATAGAAGAGATTGATACCAAAGGTAACTCTAAAAAAATCCAATACAATGACCTTGGACAAATACTTTCTTATACAGACTGTTCTGGGAAAAGTAGCACATGGGAATATGATGAGGATGGAGTTCTTAAGATCGAGCAAGCGGCTGATAAAAATGCCACTCAATATCAATACAGTACTCAAGGAAAGAATAAAGGGCAGTTACAAACCATCATTTATGCAGATGGACTAAAAGAATATTTCGAACATGATGAAGAGGGACGCTTACTTAAGCATACTGATACCAAGGGTTTTATTACTCAATATCAATACAATTCTGTTGGATTACTAGAAAAACGAATTGATGCTAATCAATCTCAAATTAGTTATCAGTGGGATAAGCAAGGGCGTTTGAATAAGCTTATTAACCCAAATCATGCTGAGCATCAATTTGACTATAACCACTATGGGCAGTTAGTTCGCGAACAGGCATTTGACGGCGAGGAAAAATTCTTTAGTTATACTGAAAGTGGACAGTTGTCTGAGATGCGACAGCCGAATATCTTGAGTCGTTTCAGCTATCACGAAGATGGCCAAATAGCATCAATAATCTATACAAATATAGAAACAAGACAGAGTCAAAAGCAAGAGCTTGAATACAATTTAAATCAACAGCTTATTAAAGCAAGTAATGAAGTAAGCCAGATTGATTTTTACCGTAATGCACTTGGACAAGTGATTCGGGAACATCAACACTATAAAGTTCCAAATTCTGTACCGCTAACAGCAGTCTTACGTTACGAGTATGATGAGCTCGGTAATTTAAGCAAAACGATTCGACCAGATGGGCAAGAGCAAAATCATTTGAGCTATGGCTCGGGACATGTCTATGGTGTTGGTTTCAATCAACAGGATATGGTGGCTTTTCATCGAGATGATTTACATCGTGAAACGACACGAATGCTGGCGAATGGGCTAATCCAAACCAAAAACTACAATGCTATCGGTTTATTAAGTTCTCAAATCGTATATCCTGAGTCGGAAAGCCAAATACCATTACAGGTTTTGAAATATCAAACAGAGCGTCACTATGAATACAATAAAAACTATTTATTGGCTCAAATAAAAGATAGTCATTTAGGGCAACTGAATTACCAATATGATGCAATAGGTCGATTAATTAAAAGCCAAGGGCCACAGCATAATGACAGTTTTTATTTCGATCCAGCAAATAACTTAATAGACTCCAAAGCCACTCAGGCTACTGATTTGACAAACAATTTAGTAACTCAATACCAAGGTAAGCATTATAAATACGATGCACAAGGTAATGTCACTGAAGTAAGTGAAACTGGAAAAACGCTCAAATTGAAATGGGATAATTTGAATAGACTCATTCGTACTGATCTTAATGGGCAGATTACTGAATATGGCTATGATGCATTCGGACGACGACTTTACAAGAAATCATCCCAAGAACTTACACTGTTTGGTTGGGATGAAGACTTAATGATTTGGGAGTCTGTGCAATATCAAGATAGTGAACAGAACTATACCAAACACTATGTGTACGAACCGAATAGTTTTATACCGCTATTCCAAACGGGCTACAGAGGTTTTATTCAGTTAATTGAAACCCCAGACTATTCTAAATTCCAAACAGAGGCTTACTCTATTCATAAAGATCCGGTTTGGCGTGATGATTCTAGGCGTAATAGAGCTGAACCAGAGCGAGTCAGCTTCTATCATTGTGACCAGATCGGTACACCACAAGCTTTGAGTAATGAGTTGGGTGAACCTGTTTGGGAAATTACTTTAAATACTTGGGGTAAGGCTCTCGACATAAAAACAATCAATGAAAATAATCCATTTGAGCAAAGTAATATACGTTTCCAAGGCCAGTATTACGATAAAGAAAGTGGATTACACTATAATCGTTATCGCTACTATGATCCGCATAGTTCAAGATATATAAGTAAAGATCCGATAGGGTTAGATGGTGGACTAAATACTTCGGCTTATGTAAGTAATCCAACTCAATGGGTCGACCCAATGGGGTTACAGCCAAAAGGTGGGAAAAAACCAGGATTAGGTATTGGCTTTTTATTCCCAAATACAATGGCTGGGTTCGCTAAAGATCCAGATGATGCTCGTACTTTAAGAGCATTAGGGGCGATACGAAATAATAACTTGGCTGCAGCATCAGTTGCGGGTTATGGGCCTTATGCTGTAGCTGGAACAGTTGCTGCTGGATCTGCTGCTGCACCAGTAGTTGGAAGATTAGCAGCACCATATATTGGTACTGGAGCACAATTAGAAGGAGCTGGTTTAACTGCGGGTACAGTAGCTAAAGCAGCGGGTACTTCTGCGTTGGTGGGAGGCGGGATGGATGCTGGTATGCAAGCATATACCTGTAAATGTCTTAAAGATATTAATCTTGTCCGTACTGGAGGAGTCGCTGCGGTCAGTGCTGTAACGAGTGGATGGGGAGCAACAACATCTGCAGCAGCTGGTTTTGGGCAAGTTGGTTGGAAAAGTATGGCATTGAACGCGCCAAAAATAGGTCAGTTCCTTAAGAATAACTCTTCAGGTATGGTTGTATTCGCAAATGAGCAAATGATTGGTCAAACTGGTTCAAGAGCGGTTAAAGCGGCAACTGAAAAAGACAAATCAAGTAAGAAATAAGGTGAAGTAATGTTAACGATGTTAGTAGAAGTGATCATGGGCGTTTTTATAGCGAATTTTAAAGCTTCAGAGCATCCAATTATTAATATTATTATACGAGGCATTATTATTGCTGTAGTTATGTTTTTATTGATGATCTTTTCAGACCTATCGAATGGTAAAGAAAGTTCTATTGGGCTAGGGCTGGCTATAAGTATTGGAGGTGGGCTAATAATTAGCTTAGCTGTTTTTTTAATTGAGATATTTGCAAATTATCTTGATAAGAAATAGTAATGCTGGCAGTGCTAGTTGAAGTCTTTATAAATTTCTTTTTGCTATAGCAGTCATGATCATGAGTCACTAGTTGGATAATTAATTATCAAGGATTATGTTCAAGTATATGAAACTTCTCCTTTTTTAAACAGATTAATAAGAAGTCTATTGATATTGGAATGATGAATAACTTAACTGGCTTATTTCCAATAAAGTTTTTAATAGATAGTTGTATATAAATTTTAAGATGAATTATGAACCAGAATTTTTTACCCACTTTTACGGTTAGTGAATTACATAACTTTTTAAATGCGACATTAGATGAGTGTATTAAACTGCGGAAAGACAAAGAAAAAATACAAATGTTTTGTGTGCGGGGTATTTTAAAAAATGTTGAGCAAGCAGTTGAAAACTCAAAATGGCCATCAGTCTATGATCTAATCATTCAAGATACAACAGGAACGATTGAAGTTGAGATGCCAAAACATCTGGTATCTAGTCTCAAAAACGGAAGTTATGTTGAAATACATGGAGTGCCAACATTTAATTTTTTTAGAGAGCAATGCACTAAAAGATTAAAGGGGTACACTATACGGGCGATTGAGGAAGATAGTGCAATACAAGCATTCCAGTCTAAGCTGTCAACATTAGATGTTTTAAAAAAGCATAGACCAAAGAGCCATACTTTCCCCAATCAATTTGATCTTTCAGTCGCTGTAATTTATTCCTCAGCAAGTAAAGTTGATATACAAAAAGACTTTTACAACTATCTCAATGAATATCGTGATGAGTTCAATTTTGATGAAAAGCCTGTCAGCTTGAGCAATGTTGATGCCTTATCACAAGTAATAAGCTCCTGTAGTGATCACGACGTTGTTGTGGTTATCCGAGGTGGGGGGAGTAGTGAGGCATTTGATATATTTAATGATGAAAAAGTATTAAAGGCCTTTTCTAATTTGAATGGATATAGAGTTGTAGGCTTGGGGCATAATTCCGATGTAACGCTTTTAGACTACTTGGCGGATCATTCTGCAATCACTCCATCAGATGCTGGAATACATTTAAAAGGGCAGTTTGATGAATTGTTTTCTAGAAATGACATCTTAGAGCAACAGAAAATTAAAATTTTTAAGCTAGAGAGTGACCTTAAAACAAAAAGTGATGATGTGATTGCCTTGTCTGCCAATTTAAAGCAATTATCTGATCGAAAAGATATACAGACATTAATAAACGAAAATAAGAGTTTGGTTGAGCTTAATCATGAACTAAGATTAAAAGGGAGTGAAAAAGAGATGCAGCAATCAAGGGCTAAAAACAATTTTATTTTAACATTTGCTATTGTTATAGTCTCAATGATTATAGGAGGAATGCTTGGTAGAATATTCTAATATTTTATAAAGTATTGATTGAACAAGCTGCTTCAAAAAAAATCAAGAGTTAAGTGATCAATAGTCTCTTCCAACACATCATTTGAATAAACCTAATATAATTTAAAGCTATTGTTTTTTAATATATAAGTACAAATATAAAGTGGTATGTTTTGATCAAAAATATGGGCTTTAAAAATAATTTACAAGATATTTTATTACTCAATGGAGGGTATATTGGTGGCACAGATTCATCCTTTCAACTCACAACATCTAGAAGCTATTTGTAGAGTGCTGGCTGATACTGAGCGAGGTCTAACTGGTACTCAGATTGAAAGATTATTACAGGAAATTAAGGTAGTTGACTGTTCACCAGGAATGACTAAATGGAAGCGACTTTTTAACGCTTTAGCAGGTGCGCAAAATCAGTATCAGGTTGGTAATCATTTGATCATGTTTATTAACCGTACAATGGATCCTGTAAGTTATACTCGCGACATCGCAACTTTTAAATGGCGTCGTGATGAGCTTAATGTCGTTTTAGCATTATCAGGCTTTCATGTAAGAGAGGATGGTAAAGTTATTTATGTTAATAAAGCGTCAACTTTAGATGCTGCTCGAGCTCGAGCAGGAAAGATGAAAGCAGCTTTAGAGAGTCGGAATGTACATGAAGAAGTGTTGAATTATTGTCGTGCTGAATTGCTGGATGAAAACTACTTTCATGCTGTTTTTGAAGCAACCAAAGGTGTAGCTGAGCGTATTAGATTATTATCTGGTTTGAAAAGTGATGGGGCTGATCTAGTAAATAAAGCATTTGGCGGTCAACAGCCTGTTCTTGGCTTGGGCTCTCTTAATACTGATTCGGAAAGAAGTGAGCAAAAGGGTTTTGCAAATTTATTAATAGGTTTATTTGGTGCTGTGCGGAATCCTCTTGCCCATGCTCCAAAAACTAATTGGCCTATGTCTGAGCAGGATGCTTTAGATATTTTAACTCTTATATCACTGATTCACCGAAAATTAGATAGAGCAATTAAATTTGTAACTGAATCCTGAGGAATAAGGTGGTAATTATGGATAAAGCAATAGTTGTTTTTTCTCGTAAGGGCTTATTCCAGACTACCCTTTCAGCGATTGATGTACGTAGTCGCGAGCATGCGCGTAAGCTATGGCCTTTAGTTTCAATTGATGAATCAAGACAAATAGTTACATGGGTCAGTCCTTCTTTTAATAATGGAAAGTTACGTCGCCGTTCTCATTTCAGAGTTTTACCTCATCAACATAACTATAATCCGAAAATGCATTTTGATGAGCAGGAGAATTTAAGATGGCGAGCTGTACAAGAAAGCCCAGAGCATCAACGGGCAAAAGAACTTGTAGCATTAGAGCTTTCTCGTAGGATCAACTCTAATTTATCAATGCCATGGGCATTCCGAGATAAAGATGCATCTGATTTTACAATTGAAGGTGATCTATTACTGGGTGCCGATAAAGTAATTCAAGAGTACCCATTGAGTACACCCTTTGGTTGCCAATTTCGTCTTGATATTGCAGTACTCGGACCACCTGTTCATACAGAACCAATGGTAATAGGTGGTATCGAGATTGAGTTAGGCCATGCCTTTGATGGTCGTAAAGCTTTGATTGGTAAATCATTAGGGTTTCCTCTAATATCGATTGATATTAGTGAGATGACTTTCGATGAGCTTACTCCTGAATGGGCTAATCAAGTATTAACTGCAACTACCTTTAATCATGAACAAGGACGAAGGCAGACTTTTATTTATCTACATGATTTGTTATATCCACTTTATGTACAATTACCTCTTTTTATTGATGACGAAAGGCGACATCAGTTTCTAATTTTTGCTGATGATAATACGTTAGATAAATTAGCTGATTGGATGAACAAACTTGCCAAAAAGTTGAATTATGCAAATGGTGAAATAGCAGTTGCAATAGTCAATGCTAAGAATGAAAAATCTTATAAAATGTTAGAAAGAGCAGGGCAAGTTGTTGGGCCAGATTGGTATGAGTTTAATAATAAAAGATGTTTGCGATTAACGGTCCCACGTCCGAAAGATTCGGCTGATTTGCGAAGTTATAGATTTCATATGACGATGGCTAGAATATTGTTATCACATTCAGATGCGCTTGTTGGTTATAAATATTGCAATGGTATAGATAATGATCATCCTGAAGAGGATATATGGATTAAACATCATCGAAATGTGGTTTCAAATACATTAGAAAAATATCACATATTACCTAAAAGATTAGCTGAACCAATTAATCGATTGATTGCAGTGATTTCAAGTTTACAAGGTGAAAATTTAGATTAAATGTGTGAGTTTATACGAGACTGACCTTTGCCTTTTTCGAAAGCTCATATTCCTGAATAGAATTTTTCAACTGATTAATTGGAAGATAAAACGCATCTTTAAAACCCAGTTTTTTCATAAAAGCTTGGCAATTGGGATTTGGACATTCTACTTCTAAATATTCATATCCAAACTTTTCCCCAAAAATATAGAGCTCTTTCAGTAAAGCTGTTCCATAACCATTTTTCTGTTTCTTAAATCCAATGCGAGCAACAATAATACATTTTTTATCTTTATGGTCAGCCAAGGGATATTTTCCGAACCTTAGATAAAGGTCAATTAAACTTTTATTCAATGCAATATTTACCCTTGGTTGGGGCATTTTTCTAATTAATTCTGGAGATGAAATTCTCATTCTTGAATATTTAAATTGTTCTGTGGCAAATCTTCGGACTAAACATGAGATTTCATTTTGTTCCTCAAGTCCAATTAGGCTATCTTCTTCTGATTGCTGGAATGGTTCTGTATTCATTTTTTACTCCAAAAACTATAATTCTAATAATTAATAACAATATTGTTAGCATTACACCAAGGTTTTTTAATTTTAAGTTATTGTAATATAGTCAATATTATTGATAATAGATCCAGTATATCAATGTATCAATTTTAATGACATTATTTTGAGTGCTACACACCAAGATGAGAGCATTATTGAGTATTCATAAAAGCAATATCCATGAAAAAATCAAGCTCTAAAAGCGAATCGAATAATCGAGCGATGTGTAAAGCTAGGGAAACGTTCAATGGACAAGTGCGGAGAGTAGAGTTAAGTTCAGCCAAAGATACAGCTTATGGGCTGCTTTGTAGTATCACCGAGTTTGTCGATCACTAGCGACGTGCAAATTCAACTGATCACAGGATGGATTCAGTATGGTTTGGTGCGGGAGCCAACATTAAATAACTTGGATTGGAGCAGGTACTAAGAATGATTGTGTAGAGTTGAATAATGAGCCTAAGTAGAGCTATATCAAATTTATTTTATTTAATTGCATCTTCGTATTTGCTTATTAAGTTGTAAGAATAAGCAAATACCCTTTAAATTGGATTAAAAATACCAAATTTAAAGGGGGCTCAAATTGTCAGAATAATTACAATTTTTTTTTGTTTAATAAACTAAATCATTTCATTAGTCTTTTAATTGAAATTGCTCTTGTGCGCAATGTGTTTGTTTCTTCCAGCCATGATTCCACTAAAAGCTCCCAATACTGCGATTATTGAAGTCATGAGTAAAGGTAGTGTCCAGTCACTAAAGAAATCAAAAAGCTTACCAAATATTAATGGCCCTGATGCTGCCATTAAATATCCAATACATTGAGACATGCCGGAAAGTACTGCTGCATCTTCGGTTGTGTTGGTACGCAATACGATAAAGGTTAAACCTAACATCATACTAGCACCACAGCCAAAACCGAGTATGAGAGACCAAAGTAATGCAAATTTTGGAGCAAATGCAAAACCGGCAAATGCTATAGCTGATAATAAACTGACCACAACTGCAGCTAAGCGTTGATCATTCATACGACGTAATGTTGCTGCTAAAATCAAACCGGGAATTGCTGTGGCTAATTGAAGAGAACCATGCATTGAACCTGCTTCAGCGGCTGATAACCCTTTGTTCATTAGAATTGTTGGTAACCAACCTACAGCGATATAAAAAGGCATCGCATTTAAACCCATAAAAAGAGTGACCTGCCAAGCAAGTGGAGATTTCCATACGGCGCTACTTGAGTGTGGATTGTTTTTAGATACATTAATCGTTTCATGATTCTTTAATTGAGGAATCCACACCAAAAGTGCTAGAACAGGTGCCAGAACAAATATGGACAAAGCAATATGCCACCCCCAAGCTGCTGTAAGTGGAATAACACTAGCTGATGCGATTGCTCCACCTGCACCCATCGTAATAGAGTAAGCACCCGTTAATGATGCAGCACGCGAATGGAAATTTCGTTTGATTAAGCCTGGTAATAAAACATTACCTAGTGCGATCCCAATACCGATTAGTAATGTTCCAGAGAAAGTCATCCATGCACTTTGTCCTGAGCGGATAAGAATTCCAAATGCTATCGTCATGAGTGCAGCAAATAGAGTACGTTCAATACCAAATTTTTTAGCTATAGACGCACTTAACGGTGAAAATATGGCAAAGGCAATGAGTGGTAAAGAGGTAAGAAAACCTATTGCAGTTGTACTTAAATTAAATTCTTTTTGAATCCAAGGTAATACAGGAGCAATACCCGTAAAAGGCAATCGCAGGTTTAATGCAATAAGAAGGATACCGAGAATAAGGAAGATGGCTTTAGGGTTAAGCGATTGTTTCAGACTACTCATAAATTAAAAAGGAAATGCAAAGAAATGCATTTTATGAGATATATTTTTGGCATAATACAAATGTTTAGACAAGATATATCTAAAATATGCCAAAAAATAAGATAGTGGTAAGCTCTAATGAAGATTTCGATTCAGATGTCTTTGAGCAAACAGCGATTGCCTTACAATTAGCTCCGCGGCTAAAACCCATTGAGCCAAAACAACATAATCACAGAAAGGGGCAATTAATTTTGTCTTTACAGGGGGCAGTTACATGCGAAGTAGCTAATGCATTATGGCTAGTCCCTCCGCAGCATGCTGTATGGATACCCAGTGGCATATCACATAGCTGTCGTGCTACTGAAAATGCTCAAACATATTTTTTATTCATTGATCCAGATGCGGCTTTAATGCCTGACGAATGTTGTACTGTTGCTATTACACCATTGGTTCGAGAGTTAATCCTTTATTTGGCCGAACAAGAGCCATCATACCCATCAGATGGGGCAACTGCACGTATTGTTACTGTACTCTTAGAGCAACTCTCAAAAGCCTCAATTCAAGAGTTACATTTACCGATTTCAGGTCATCCGAAAATAAAATATATGGTAGATACACTTATATCTGATCCAAGCAATCGAATAACTTTGAAACAATGGTCAAATCAACTTGCAATAAGTGAGAGATCGCTAGCAAGACTAATAGAAAAATCTACGGGACTAAGTTTTGGAAAATGGAGGCAACAGCTTCATTTAATGATTGCATTAGCTCAGTTAGCTGAAGGGAATTCCGTTCAGAATGTTGCTGGGAATCTTGGCTATGATTCAGTGAATGCTTTTATCACAATGTTCAAAAAAGCACTGGGGCAATCACCTACAAAATATTTTTCTTCACTAGAAAACAGAAGTCAAAAATTCTTTATTGATAATTAGTTGATCTGATTTTTATTGGCATAAAAAGCCATAAATTAATGCTCTCTTCTACTCTATTTTTCGATTTCTTGCGCTGATAGTGCAGGTCTAACTCCTAATTTTACTTCTAGATTTGTGAAGCCTAGCCATAATGCAGTTAAATTGTCTGCTGCAACTTGAGGTTCGCATCGTTTAAGCTCACCTTTAGCTATCGCTTGGATTAATAGTGCGATCAGCATTTATTGTATACGACCAGGTCTTGCTATAAAAAACGTTCAGATAAGTTTTGGGTGGGGTGATTACAGCAGATGCAATAGGGCGACCCCACCTTAAAATTTCTCTATTATTGATAAACTTAACATATCTCAATCCAAAGGATTTAAGAACGTCATACAAAGGCAAACCGAAGCTTTTTTCAAATTGTTCATCACTTATAGTGAGGTAAGACTCTAATCGAATGACACCTTCTAACAAGCACTCTTTATCTGAAAAATAAGAATAGATTGTCGATTTCGCTACTCCTGCGTCTAATGCAATTGCATCAGTTGTAACGTCTAAACCAATTTCGAGAAATAATTTTCGAGCTGCTGTAAGAATTACGATTTCTTTTGACTTGTCTTTGGGACGACTAGGGCCGCGACTTTTTTCTTTTGGATGATCGGTACTTACGGGCTTTTCAACTTTAATGAAATTGAAAAAGAAATGATCGAAGTTAAACGTCCAAATCCTAAGTTATTTTCAGTAGTTACAATACTTTATCATCTTATTGAGTCAGCCTTGGTTATTTTTAATCCTCTGGGCTATGGATGGGTTGGTGCTAGTGGTTTAATTATTTTCAATCTTTTAATTATTCCGTTTGGCCATGCTTTCTGAAAATTTAATCAACCTAAGCAAACCGCTGAATTTTATATTGCATTAGAACATATATCACTTATTGGTGGGTTGATGTTGGTAGCAGGGCAATGAATCTTAGCTCTGCCATCCATTCAGAAAAAGGAGAAGCTATGAGTGTAAGTCCTCATGTAATTTATCGAAATTCTGCCTAGCTTCACGAAAACGATCTGCATTTTCTACAATCCAGGTCCAGAGCGGGATCATACGAACGAGTAGCTCCATGCCTGTGTCAGACAATTCGTACTCGACTCTGGGGGGCATTTCTGCGTAATCATGTCGGAGTACTAAGCCATCACGTTCAAGTTGCCGTAAAGTCCTTGTCAACATACGCTGGGTAACTCCATGCATGCGTCTGCCGATTTCAGCATGGCGCAGTTTGCCATAAACGCCCAGCGTGTTGATAACACCAAGAGACCAACGACTTCCTGCATGCACTAGTACCTCTCGTCGTAATCCATCATCATCTTCTCTCAATCCATTACAAACGGTCTGTGAATATTGGAGTATTTCATCTCGATCCATTCATTTAGCTCCCAACAGTATCACGCATGTACCTTCTTTTATGCTCATTCTTGAATTGCTAGAGTACAACAATTCATTTTTTTATAGGCCTGTTTATGAAGAAAACAGATACTAATATTACCTCTAAAAATATTCTTGTACTTGGTGCTGGTGAGCTGGGCCTTCCTGTATTACGCAGCCTTGCGCTCCGTGCAAGGGATGAGGATGATGCTAAAATCAGCGTTTTACTGCGTGCAAGTGCCATTAAGTCCAACGAACCAGACAAGCGAAAACTTATCACCGAGATTAGAAATCTCGGAATTGAGATCATTGAAGGAGATCTTATTAACAGTTCTATTGATGAGTTGGCAGAAATATTTGCTCAATATGATACGGTAATCGGTTGTGCGGGCTATGCAGCAGGAATCGATACACCAATAAAGTTGGCGCGAGCTGCTTTACAGGCAAGAATCCCAAGATATTTCCCATGGCAGTTTGGTGCTGATTTTGATGAGATCGGTCGTGGTAGTCCTCAAGACATTTTCGATGCACAGATAGATGTACGTGAATTATTACGCAGTCAGCATGAGACAGAGTGGGTTATCATTTCGACTGGTATATTCATGAGTTATCTGTTTGAACCAGACTTTGGTGTCGTTGACTTGCAAAACGATACTGTTCACGCTTTGGGGAGTCTTGACAACACGATGACGCTTACAACGCCTGATGATATCGGGATGTTAACTGCCGAAATTGTTTTCTTCAAACCACGTATATGTAATGAAATCGTGTATATCGCTGGTGATACGGTTACTTACAGTGATGTTGCTGACAAACTGCAAGCTGCACTTGGCCGTCCCTTTAGACGCTTAGAATGGAGTGAGCAGTATTTGATGGATAAATTAGAACGTGATCCAAACGATATGATGAATAAATATCGTGCAGTTTTTGCTCAAGGGCGCGGGGTCGCATGGGATAAAGGGCGTACGTTTAACCATAAGCATGCTATTCCAGTTACTGATGTATCTTCTTGGATCAATACAAATCTTATCTTAAATAACAACAAGTCAATTTAATTTCTATTAGTAATAAACCTACTAATTAGTTCTGCTCTCTAGCTTTATAAGCTGGGGAGCAATTCTGCATCTAAACGTCATTATTTTAAGAAAACAGAAGAAATTACTGAAAATAAATCAGATCATTTACTGTTAATAATTTCGGCCATCCACTCTGAAAATACACGTATTGCAGGTGAAAGAAAACGCTGATGCGGATAAAGTAAAGTCACAGCAACAGGCGGTGGGCACCAGTCTTGTAATACGGCAATTAGTCTTTTTTCTTTTAAGTGTTCTTCCACAAGTCTTTCAGCAAGTTGAGCGATTCCGTATCCTTCAAGGCACATTTTTATATAAAGCTCAGTTTCATTAACAGCGGTAGTCCCACTCATTTGTACAGTTTTTTTCTCTCCATTATGTACAAAGCGCATTTCACCTACGTGTCTATTGTTCCCTGAAAAATAATGAACAGCACGGTGATGTTCTAAATCATAGGGAGTTTTTGGAATTCCATTTTCTTTTAAATATGCTGCTGAAGCACATGTTACCCAGCGGAACTCACCAAGAGGGCGGGCAACCAGCGTGGAGTTTTCTAAATTTCCCATGCGGATCACACAATCTACACCCTCCTTAATAAGATCTACTTGTCTATCACTGACGCCTATCATGAGGTAAATATCTGGATAACGGTGCTGAAAATCTTTCAGATTTGGCATGATCACCGAATGAGCAATACCTGCGGGCATATCAACTCTTAATCGACCCTGCGGCTGTTTGATGGCCTTAGTTAGGTTGGACTCAGTATGTTCAATTAGGTCGAGTATATCTCTGCACTGGATGAGATATTCTGCACCTTCTGGAGTCAGGCTAACCCGTCTCGTTGTCCTGTTTAATAGACGGACTTGTAAATACTTTTCAAGATTTTTAACTGTGCTAGTGACTGTTGAGGCAGGTAGGGAAAGTGCTTCTGCTGCGTGGATAAAGCTTTCAGCTTCTGCCACCCGAACAAAAATCTGCATTGCCTGAATACGATCCAATCTCATACCTTTATCCCAGTACCATCTTTATAGTCTTAGATTATTCGCTTTTGCTGAATAATAAAAACAGTTTAGTTACTTTTTAATTAAGCAGGTTGAAGACAATACAAAGTAGTAGATTTAAATCAGGAGGCATATACGTTCAACTGATGTTACGAGGTTTTGATAATCCTCGGTTTGAGGTGGGAGTAAAATAGTTTATATATTGATGAATAAATGCATTTGCATTAACGCTAGTAATCATAAAAATAGAAATACGCATTTTATTTTTAGTAAAGTTCATGCTGCTAAAAGTTGTTAGTCATGAGAATTTTTTTCTATAGATATTTGTTAAGTGTAATTTTTGCAACGCTACGTATGTTTATTTGTGCTTACGTGTCTATTTAAAAAGAACATACTAGACTGATGATATTTACGTAAGGAATCTTTGTATGCAGTTCGGGATTACCATGTTTGGAGATTTACGATTCAGCGTAGAAGAGCAAAAAATGCAGGCACCTAAAGAGCGCCTTAAAGAAATGATCGAAGAAATCAAATTGATGGATGAAGTCGGTCTAGATTATTTTGGTTTAGGTGAACATCATCGTGATGATTATGCAGTATCTGCACCTGAAATTATTTTGGCTGCGGCAAGTATACAAACTAAAAATATTATTTTAGGTAGTGCAGTTTCTGTACTTAGTTCAAGTGATCCTGTTAAATTATTCCAAGATTTTTCAATGATTGACCAACTTTCTGATGGCCGAATAGAAGTCATGGCAGGTCGCGGTTCATTTATTGAATCTTTTCCATTGTTTGGGTATGAATTAGAAAATTACAACGAATTATTTGAAGAAAAATTAGATTTATTGATTAAGCTGAATCAACAAAATCCGATAACTTGGAATGGAAAATTTCGCCCAAGCTTAAAACAGCAATCTATTTTCCCAAGACCGCAACAAGATCAATTACCTGTTTGGATTGCTGTAGGTGGAACACCAGAATCTATTGACCGTGCAGCTAAATTAGGTTTACCTGTAATGTTTGCGATCATTGGGGGTAACTATAAAGAATATAAGCCGTTATTTGATTATTATCGACAAAGCTATCAAGCATATGGTCACGATATGAGTGCATTCCAAATGGGTGTACACATGCATTCATTTTTTGTTGATGATGAAAAAGATTTAATGCAAATACATTATCCAAACTATGCAGCTCAAATTGATCGTATTGGTAAAGGTCGTGGTTGGCCAAGATACACACCACAACGCTATGCTCAAGGGCGCTCAAAGCAAGGCCATTTAGTAGTTGGTGATGTTTCGTCCACCCAAGATAAAATCTTAGAGATCATTGAAACATTCGGTTTATCGCGCTTTGCAGCACATTTAGATACAGGTGCTGCACGAAGTCATTTAGACATGATGCGTTCCATTGAAATATATGGAACTAAGATTATTCCTGAAGTAAAGAAATCATTGCATAAGTAGTTAATTGAAATCGGATTTTTTTATTAATAGGTGAAATATGAAAAATTTGAAAGATTTATCAGCGTGGAGTAAAGCATTACCCAATACGCCTGTTATGCCTGTGATCTTTGTTGGTCATGGTTCCCCAATGAATGCGATTCAAGATAATGAATTCACACAAGCATGGAATAAAGTAGGTCGAGAAGTCGCTCAGCCTACAGCGATTTTGTGTATTTCAGCACATTGGTTGACTCAAGGTTCAACTGCCGTTACTGCAATGGAGTTACCACCGACAATTCACGATTTTGGTGGATTTCCTGATCAGTTATTTCAAATGCAGTATCCTGCTTCGGGGAATAAAGCTTTGGTTGAGGCAAGTATAGCTGCAATTAATATGACACAAGTCCAAGAGGATCATCAGTGGGGGTTAGATCACGGTACATGGAGTGTTTTTGTTCACATGTTCCCTGAAGCCAATATCCCTATTGTGCAACTCAGCATAGATTATTCAAAAGATGCAAGCTATCACTATGCTTTAGGAAAAGAGTTAGCAGTACTTCGGAGAAAAGGTGTGTTGATTGTTTCTAGTGGCAATATTGTGCATAACTTACGAAAAATTGCTTGGGATAAAATGGATGACCCGCATTATGGCTATGATTGGGCTATAGAAGCTGATAAAAAAGTACAAAGTTATTGGTTGAATCATAATCATAATGCTTTGATTGACTGGGATAAACAAGGGCAGGCGATGCAATTAGCAATACCTACACCTGATCATTACTATCCGATGTTGTATAGTTTGGCGCTACAAGAGGAAAAAGATCAAATGGCGTTGTTTAATGCATCTAATACAATGGGATCATTAAGTATGACATCATTTATTTTAAATCATGAATCCTATCAATAGAGCACCTATTTGGGGCTCTCTTGTACTAAGGACTTAATTGCGAAAAAACATTGTTAATTAAAAGAGCATCATTCCGTAGAATTTCTTTTAGCTTATGCCATTCGAACAAATGTTATTCCGAGATTTATGTTGTGACTCCATGTGAACATGAAGTTACGTAAAGAGTTTTTATGGTTTCCAGTCGTGTAAATAACAGATAGCGTTTTCTTCTGGTTTCATTTTCTTTATATCTGTTGGATCACCAGATATAGGGTGACACATCCGTGTGGATTGCTCATTGTCTTGCCCTGGTGTATAGGCCCACACAGTGATTAAACCAGAATTTTGAATTGTGTGATTGCAAACCTTAGAATTAGATAAAACGAAATTGGAAACAGTAACGACAGAGATTCAGCTAAGCGATGCTTTAAATTTTTCAAATGAAATTTTAGATGGAAAAATAAGAGGCAGAGTTGTTGTAAAGCTATAATTTTTAGTTTTAAAAATTTTAGAGTGGATTTTCAAACTTAGAAATGGTGGAAATCTCATTTTTCAGATGAGGATTTCCCAATAATGATTCGTTCCCTTTATTTTATTTTTAGCCAATAGGGTGATTCAAATGGTGACCAGTACTCATAAGTGTGAAAGATACAGCATTTATAAAGTACTGGTGGGGCTAATTGATGATCTTTAAAGGAAATGTTATTTTTATTCTAATAAGGTTTTATTTAAAATGTTCGAGTAAAATATCTTCAAGAATATCAAAGGTTTTTTTTATACGCTTAGGTATAAGTGTTTGGTAGGGACGATAAAGATAAAGTTGCCAAGTCTCAAGTTTCAATTCGGGCAGAACTTCTACTAATCTTCCATTCTTAAGGTATTCCTTACAAGCTAAATTGCTGGACTGGATCACAGCCTTACCCGCTAATGCCGCCTGAATTTCAGCCTGAGAATCGGTAGTAAAGAATTCTAAATGGCGAGGAATGAAAGTATTCACCCCATCAAGCATAAATTCAAAAACCTTACCAGTTTCTGGATTAAGCAAGCCACTGAAAGGATAGCGTTGACGCAGATCTTCAAAGTCTATCGGTGCACCTAATTTTTCAACTAAATCGGGTGAAGCTAGTAGGGCATGCTTTACCATAGCAATGGGTTTTATTATAAAATTTGGATTAGGTTCACGTTCGATACGAATACCGATATCAATACGATGTTGAACTGTATCTAGTTTCAACATATCTAATCGCCAATCTATAAACAGCTCAGGATAAGGATGAAGGGCTGTCAACAACTTATATAAAACCTGTTCATGGCCGGGAAAACGAAACAGCGTAATTCTCACAATCCCTTTCATATCATTATTATCTTTAGGCGTCTGAAATAATGTTTCTGAGTCTTCCAGAAGACGCTTAGCTCTGGGTAAAAAAAGCTCTCCAAAACTTGTAAGTAAAATTGATCTAGTATTTCGCTTAAATAGTGGTTCACCGAGCTGATTTTCGAGCTCAGAAATGGTACGTGTAACTACAGAGGGAGAAATTGCAAGCTTGACCGCTGTTTCCCGAAAATTAAGTGTTTCAGCAGCCGTGACAAAAAATTTAAGCGCCTCAAGCTTGTTCATGATAGTTGTGTTTTTAGCAATTCTAATTTGCTAATTTAGCAATTTTTTAGCAATAAATCCAGTCGTATACTTAACTCGTCAAAATCAGTAATGATTAAAGAAGGGTAAGAATTGATCATGAAAATGAGAAGCCTAGGTAGTCAGGGCCTTCGAGTATCTGAAATGGGACTGGGTTGCATGGGTATGGACCATGGTTATGGCTATTCAGTTGAAATAAATGAAAGGACTAAGCTCATAGACAAGGCTATTGAACTGGGCTGCAGCCTTTTCGATACAGCCCCTATTTATGGCTTTGAAAACGAAGAGTTGTTAGGTATTGCACTTAAAAAACACAGGGATAACGTCGTCATTGCTACTAAATTTGGCGTGACTGGAATGGAAAATATTAATGGACAGTTAATTCCAGTATTAGACAGTCATCCAGACTCTGTTAGAGAACAATTAGAGGGTTCTCTGAAACGATTGCAGACTGATCATATTGACCTATTTTATCAACATCGTATTGATCCTAACGTCGAGCCAGAAGTGGTGGCGGGCTTAATGAAGGATTTGATATCCGAAGGGAAAATAAAATACTGGGGGTTATCAAATGCATCAGCCTCCTATATAAGGCGTGCTCATACTGTGTGTCCAGTTACAGCTATTGAAGATCAATATTCAATGATGTGGCGTAAACCTGAACAGGATCTGTTTGAAGTTTGCGATGAACTAGAAATTGGTTTTATGGCTTACAGTCCGCTGGGTAATGGATTTTTGAGTGGTCAGGTAACCAAAAATACTCAATATGGGGAAGGCGATTACAGAGGCATGATGGGTCGTTTTAAACCAGAAGTTGTTGAAAATAACCAAGCACTTCTAGATTTAATTGCTGAAATTGCTGAAAGAAAAAATGTTACATCAGCGCAGGTTGTTCTTGCATGGGAACTGGCTCAGAAGCCATATATTGTACCTATCCCTGGCACGACAAAATTACATCGTCTGGAAGAAAACTTCCAAGCCACCAACATTCAACTTAATCCAAATGAATTAAGCGATATCAATGAAGCATTATCTAAACTTGATATTGACGAAACATTCTTTTAAATAAAATAGAGGCCGAAATGAAAACTACTTTAATAGTTGTTCACCCTAATATTAATCAATCTCGTATAAATTCAGCATTAGCTAAAAATGTTGAATCTTTGTCAAATGTTAATGTACGTTATCTTTATGACTTATATCCTGAAGGTAAAATTGATGTAACCGCTGAACAAGCAGAACTCGAAAGTACTGATCGTATCGTACTTCAGTTCCCAATGCAGTGGTACAGCACTCCACCATTACTTAAACAATGGCTTGATGACGTTTTAACATTCGGCTGGTCACATGGTGGCGAAAAGCAGGCGTTACTCAATAAAAAACTTATGCTAGCTGTTTCACTCGGTGGTCCAGAATCGGCTTATCAACCTGATGGTGCTGCTGGACATACTGTAGGAGAATACTTACTGTCTTTTGAAACCATCGCTCAATATTTAGGTATGCAATATATTAAGCCTTTTATTACTGGTGGAAGTGTAACTATTACCGATCAAGAAATTGCGGTACAGGCTGAAAGTTATAAAGCTGTATTAGCATGATTATTATTTGATAAAGTCTTTTGGATACAAAAGTAAGATTGTGTGTGCCGTTCATGAACGGCACACACATTTTTATGGATAGGAGAAAATCAAATGTCGGTACAGACTGTTGAGTTGAGAAAGGCCTATCGTTTATTACAGGTTGGGCCTACTACTATGATTTCCGCGAAACACAATAGTAAATGGAATGTCATGGCTGCAGCTTGGGTTGGCCTTGTTGGAAGTAATAAAGTGATGGCTTTTATAGGGCCTCAGGCATACACCCGTGAGTTAATTGAAAAAAGTGGATTATTTGCCGTTCAAATTCCTGTTGTAAGTCAAATGGAAACAGTTCTATACGCTGGCGAACATAGTTATAAAGATAATCATGAAAAGAATAATAAAATAGCGACATTTTATCAGGAAGGATTTGATATACCTTTAGTGGAAGGGTGCGTTGGCTGGTTAGTGTGTAAGGTAATATCAAATGTTGACTATGAGAAGCAACACAATCTTTTTATGGGAGAAATTGTTGGCGCATGGAGTGATGACCGTGTTTTCCGTAATGGCCACTGGATTTTTGATGAAGCACCTGATGAATTACGAACAATACATTACGTGGCTGGTGGCCAGTTTTATGCTATCGGGAAAGGAACCAAATTTAATCATGGCCCAGGAAAAGATTAGGCCAAACATTGTATTAAGTTCTCTACTCACATCACCAGAAATAAGATTGGAACTATAAACCAGAGCATATACGTTAGATACATTATTGCTGTTCTGATACCAAATAAAAAAGAGCTAGGGTGGTGAATCTAGCTCCTCAAAAGTTTATTTGGCAAATATATTCGTCTTTCTGAGTAGTGAACGAATTAAATTACTGCAGTAGCGAAACGGTTTTCTGGTAAACCAGCGAATACTTTTGATTCTGCTCTTAACAATGCTCCATCATACTTTGATAGTGCAGAGATACCAACACTGGCAGTAGTGCAATAAAGCATAGTGAATTCCTCACCTGCTAGTGTCGGGCAAGTGCTCTGAATACCAGGAGAGGGTATAATGCAGTCTGTTATTCCGTCTGGGTTATAACGTACAATACGATTTCCTCCCCATTCAGCATTCCATAAATAACCCCTTGCATCTACGCATGAGCCATCAGGTGCACCTTTACCTTCTATTTCGACAAATGTACGCTGATTTTTTAGAGAAGGATAATCACAGCAGAAAATACGACCTTGCATCGAGTCACAATAATACATTGTACTTCCATCTGGACTGAAGCAGATGCTATTCGGTATAGCGACTTCAGGCAGGGGAAGCGTCTCTATTGTCAGTGTCGCAGCATTCAGCCTGTGAAATTTACCGATAGTTTTAACTGGATAACCGTCATCCATGGTTCCAAAGACAAAATTACCAGAGCGATCGCATCGACCATCTCCTATACGGGTACCTACTCTACCCGGTGATACGACTATGGAGGTAAAACTACAGGTGCTGAGATCATAAAACTTGAGTCCAGATGCCATTCCCATTAACAGTACATCAGCATTTTCGGTAAGGGCAAATGATCCTAGTCTTTCAGGCAGAGACCATCTCATTACGATATCATTGCCTTCTTCTGATGCAAGCAATTCACTACCCTCAATATCTGTCCAGTATATTCTGCGTGTTCTTTCACACCACAGGGGACACTCTCCCAGCAAATTTCTCACATCTGCTGCAACTGAAAACATGTTATTTCTCCAGAGATAAAAATAAGCATTGCGCTTAAACAAATGATTACGGGCATCTGCACTGAGGCAAACGTCCGTAATGATCGGCGCTTAGTATTTTATTTTGTTAGTGAAGGAAGCGCTCAGACAGTCGATCACCGAAAAGCATGACAACTAAACCAGCCAACATGACCAGCATTCCACCCAGTTTGATTAATGAAACTGGTCTTCTTACGGCGCCCAGCAGACCAAAATGGTCAATCATCTGTGATGAAAGTAATTGTCCAACAATTGCGAGTCCCAGTAAGGCCGAAAAACCGATTTTCGGTGCGAGTACTACATAGCTGAATAGAGCGCATGCACCGATCAGTCCACCTGCTAGACTCCACAGAGGTTGAGAAGGAATGGCTGCAAGCGAGGTGAATAATCCACCACGCAGCAGTGAGTAAATTCCAAGGCTGAAAGCCCCAGCAGAGAAGGAAAATAACGCTGCAGTTACCGAATCACCTCCAAGTCCTCGGGCCAGTTGGCTATTTAGGGTTGTTTGCAAGGTGATTCCAAGACCTGCGGCAAAAGCAATTACGTAATAAATCATATTCATACGTTTCATACCCTTTAGTTTGTCTGCTCCAATGGGAGGAACTTTTCTGCAAAAATGTCAGGTTCATACCCAGCGGCAGCAAACAGATACTGACGCGATTCATCAATCGCTGCATGAAGGAGCTTGCTATCGACACCTAGAACTTTACCGTTCTGCTTGACGATACGTCCGCCGATCATAACGGTATCTATGTTGCTGCGTTCTGTGGCATGTACAACCGTGCCAAAGGCATTCCCAGATGGGTAAAGGTTGATGTCACCAGCATTGATTAGGATCAAGTCGGCCTGTTTGCCTGGTGTTAGGCTACCAACTTTATCCTGCAGTCCAGCACAGCTAGCACCATCGACAGTAGCTGCTTTAAGGAGCTTTGCTGCTGGAAGCGTTGTTAGAGAATGTGAGGAATCACAGCAGTTCTGTTGCTTATGCATACCCATCACCCGCTGTAGATAAAATGCAACGCGCATTTCCATAAACATATCGGTACTATAAGACGTTTCATTATCCACGCTTAGACCAGGGTTGATACCATGGCGTTGAGCAGCCTCAATGGCAAACATACCATCTTCGATACCATAGTGTGCATCGGAGCGCGGGCATACATTTACCCGAACCCCAGCTTCACGCAGGATCCTCCATCCTTCATCAGGTAACGCCGTACAGTGATTGAAAATATTATCAGGGCCAAGAAGACCTTGTTGATGCAATGATTCAAGTTCAGAAGCCATTTCAGCTCCAAAGAACTCAGTCACGATTGGTAGCCCCAGTCTACGGGCCTCAGCCCATAATTCTGGTTCCAGTTGGGCCATAACACCAAGAGAAACAAGACTGTCAGGGGTGTTTGTAAAATACTTTTCTTGAAGGCGCTGCCAGTTTCCAGGCCAGTGTGCTCTATCCCATTCTCCTGATACAGGTGCACCAGAGGCATGGATGGCACGAATACCAGAGTCAAATAAGGCCTCTACAGCAGCGTCCGAATGTGCAGCGGTACGGCTGTTATGAGAATTATCGATGATTGTTGTTATGCCCGCATCAATAGCTCCCAGAGCTGTCAGCAGGTTACCAACATAGATATCGACAGGACGATAGTATTTGGCAAAAGAGAAGTGTGTAGCATTGCTGTAGTCATCCAAACATGTGGCATTAGGATTGATGCGGCGTAGTTGCCCTTCCCATGAGTGACGATGAGAATCAACCATTCCTGGCATTACAATCATGTTTTTTGCGTCTATGATGTGAGCATTTTGTGCATCCAGATCCTGACCGACGGCGGTAATCGTAGATCCAGTGATAAGAATATCGCCGTGTTCAATGTTGCCTACATTCTCATCCATGCTTAAGATGGTTGCACCACGAATCAGCGTCATTGGTGGGTTTACAGTCTGGTTATTAACAATATTTCTAATGTAATCGGTCATTCATACAGCCTTTCTCTAATCTATAAGAAAACGATATGTCACTTAATTAACTTGAAAAAGGTGCTTAATGCGTTTTCATAATTCAATATTTACGAATAATGATATTAAATCCAGATAGATTACAGAGGTAAAATAGCGAGTAAATACAGCCTATTAATTAGGCTACGTATTTATATATCGAAATCTCTTATCCATTAAAGGCTCCTGTGATCGGCCGGCTTATCATGTTCAGAAGAGAGTGGAATACATACTTTGAATAAGCCTTAAATATATAAAAGGTAACATATAAGCCATTTTATATTTTTTGGGAAAGTTTTAAATTAAGTTATTTATTATTAAAGTTTTTTTTATTTATTTTTACACGTCGAGCTTGCTCAAGATGTTGTCTCAGTATATCCGCAGCTTTAAGTCGATCACCTTTTTCTAAGTATTGAATAATTTGTAAGTGTTCTTCTGCTTGCGCTTTTCTTGGATGACGATCGACTACCTGATGATATTCAACTAAACGACGTAATTGATTAATTCTTTTAATATTTTGATAATGAAATCGATTGCCTGAAAATTCAGCAAGCATTTCATGAAATTGAGCATTATTTTCAAATAACTCTGATGGTGTCATTGTTAGATAATTTCCATCAATAATAAATAATTGTTTTTGCTTGCATAATTCTAATACTTCGTAATCGATCATAAATGTTGGCATTAGTATGCCAGCTGGTTCAGTTATCGCTCGGTAGGCATAACTTTCTTCATAAGCTTGTACTGAATCAATAAGAGGTAAAAAACACCAACCTTGTCCAGCACATTGTTCAATCCAACCTTCTTGCTGAATTCGGATTAATACATTTTTTAATGTACTCCGAGAAGTATTAAATAGACGAATAAAATCAGTTTCAGTAAATTTATCAGGTAATTCTCTTCTTAATCGACGTCTTGCAATTTCAATGTAGAGCGGGTCATCTACAGACTTATCAATTTCATTTGCGATATCAGCATAATAATTATCAGACTCGGCTAAAAAGAAACCTCTATTTTTATCGTGAATAAACATTCCTTTACTAGCCAAATATTGCAAAGCAAATTTAATAGGAGTACGCGAGATATGTAGTACTTTGCTAAGTTCTAGTTCGGTTAAATGTTGACCGGGTTGCAGTTGGTTTTGGCGTACAAAATAAACAATATCTTTCACCGCTTTGTTTTGTAAAGGAGTTAAGTTCATAGATATATTAAAAATTTTGCCCAATAGAAAAATTAAGTGAATATAATACTATTGTCTATGTATTTACGTTAGCCCTATTTAAAAAATACTCTTCCTAAGATATTTAGTAAGTTAAATTTTAAGTAGTGGAAATATTCCAAATAAAAGGGCTGTAATTAAAAAAATTAGACATGTCAAAATTGCCCACCAGATTGTGAATTTTTGATGTTCGTTAAACTCAACACTTGCTAGTCCACACAATAAATAAGTTGAAGGAACTAATGGCGATAAAACATGAACTGGTTGGCCAATTAAAGATGCTCTAGCAATTTCAAATGGTGTAATGCCATAGTTAGATGCAGCTTCTGACAAAATTGGTACGACTCCATAATAAAATGCGTCATTTGACATAAAAAAAGTAAGAGGAATACTAATTAGAGCAGTTATAGGTGCCATATATGGCCCCATCACTGGTGGAATTATTGCTGTAAATTCATGAGACATCGCGTCTACCATGCCTGTGCCAGTTAGAATTCCTGTAAAGACACCTGCTGCGAAAATTACACCAACTACACTTAGAGCAGTATTTGCATGTATTGCGATACGTTGCTTTTGCTTTTCTAGACAAGGATAATTTACAGCTAATGCCAAGCAAAAACCAAGCATAAATAAAATAGGCATTGGTAATATGCCTATGATTAGGCAAACCATCAAAATAAAGGTTAATGCTGCATTGAACTTTCTTAAATCTGGTCGATGTGCATCTGGATGTTTGGAAATCGAAATATTAAAGTTTCTTTTAATATTAATTTCATGAATTATCCCAAGACGCTTCTTTTCAAATTTTCCATATAAATAGGCAATAAAAATCAACCATAAGCACGCAATGACTAAAGCAGGTAACATAGGAACAAAAATATGTCTTGGATCTATATTTAATGCACTCGCAACACGAGCTGTTGGTCCTCCCCAAGGTACTATATTCATTGTCCCATTAGCTAGAATCATTAGTGCAGTCATGATAAGAGGATTCATACCAATGCGCTTATAAAGTGGAAGCATTGCGGTTACACAAATCATATAAGTAGTAGAACCATCACCATCTAGGGAAATAAGCATTGTTAAAATAACTGTACCAATAGCAATTCTTACAGGATCACCTTTTACACATTGCACGATCCAATTAACGAAAGGATCAAATAGGCCTGAATCAATCATTAACGCAAAATACATAATGGCAAAAAGCAGCATAATTCCTATCGGCGCTACCTTCTTAATACCCTCAAGCATCATTTCACCAAGCTTTATTAATTCAATATGACTTAAGTTTTCGAAATGAAAACCTAATAGCCAAGCAATAATTGAAAAAATAAATGGAATGAGGGTAAGAGCAACTAAAGCACTTAATTTTTTTGACATGATCAAATACATAAAGCAAATAATCATGCTTACACCTAAAAGAGTGAGCATGGTTGCAATCCTTAGCTTAAAAATTACACTTGCTAATATTGAACTTTTTTATAAAAAAATACAATTTTAAAAACTGTTTTATTTATTTGATTATTTTTTTAAATGCATTTTATTGAAAAATAAAGATTAATTATTTTATTGAAAAAATATGTATTGTATTTTTTTAAAAAAAAGAGCAATAATTTGTTATTATTAAGGAGCCTGATATGAGTATAAGTTGGTCAAAAAAAATTAAAATTTGTGATATCGAATACAAAATTATTGATATTGAAAGTGCTGTTAAAAGTATCGGTGGAAATTATGAAAAATTACCACTGAGCCATCGAATTATGGCTGAAAATATATTGAGAACAGAAGAATCTCCTATGGTGGCCTTAGAAGCTATTTTATTAAGGACGAAGGATAGCGATATTTCATTTAGACCAGCTCGAGTTGTTTTACAAGATTTATTAGGAACTCCTGCGCTTGTAGATCTTGCAGGTTTAAGAGATGCGGTAGCTGAAAAAGGTGGTAATCCTAAATCAGTGAATCCAATGACCCCAACCCATTTGGTTGTAGATCACTCGTTAAATGTTGAACATTGGGGAACTGCGGAGGCATTATCTCAAAACGAAAAAATTGAATTTAAAAGGAATAGTGAGAGATTCGCATTTTTAGATTGGTGTAATAAAGCTTTTGATAATCTTTCAATTATTCCCTCTGGAAATGGAATTTTACATCAGATTAATCTTGAACGCTTAACAACAGTTATTGGTACAAAAAAAATCAATAAAGAGTTGTGGGCGTTCCCAGATACATTAGTAGGTACTGATAGTCATACGACAATGATTAATGCAATTGGCGTATTAGGATGGGGAGTTGGTGGAATTGAAGCCGAAGCTGCTATGCTTGGAAAATCATTAAAAATGAGAATTCCACAAGTGGTTGGCGTTAAGTTAGAGGGTAAGCCACCCCAAGGTTATATTGCTACAGATATCGCATTGGCATTGACCGAAATGTTAAGGAAAGTTGGTGTAATTGGTAAAATTTTAGAATTTTATGGACCAGGCGTTGCTCAGCTTTCTCTAGCAGATCGAGGCACGATTTCAAATATGGCACCTGAATTTGGTGCAACTTCGGCTATGTTTGCAATAGATGACCGAACAATTGAATATTTAGAATTGAGCGGGCGTGGTGGTCACATTGCACAATTAACTGAAGAATACGCAAAGCAACAAGGATTATGGCATTCAATGCTTAATAATGTTGAGTATGACTATACAGTTAGCTTAGATTTAGGTGAAGTTTCACGATCAATATCGGGTCCAAAGCAACCTCACCAAAGAATTATTTTGAAAAACAAACAGCAGATAAGTAATAAGCCATCTGAAAATTTAGGAAATGGTTCTATCGTTTTAGCTGCAATTACTAGTTGTACAAATACATCTAATCCGAGAGCCGTTATCGCAGCAGCACTAATTGCTAGAAATGCTCATAAAAGAAATCTAAAACGTGCTCCTTGGGTTAAAACCTCATTTGCTCCTGGTTCTAAAGTGGTTTCAGACTATCTAGAGCGAGTTGGTCTAAATAAAGATTTAGATAAATTAGGTTTTAACGTGGTTGGTTTTGGATGTACAACTTGTAATGGTATGTCTGGTCCATTACTTTCACCAGAAATTGAAGATGAAATTCGTGATAAGAAGCTTGAAACTGTAGCAGTAACGTCTGGTAATCGTAATTTTGAAGGCAGGGTCCATCCTCTAGCTCGAGAAGTTTTCATTATGTCACCTCCATTAATTGTTGCGTATGCAATAGCAGGAAGCTATTTAATTAATCCTGAGACAGATTCATTGGGGGTCGATCAAGACGGAAAACCAGTTTATCTCGATGAATTATGGCCTTCTGACGATGAGCTAGATGCTATTGAGCGTAGTGCATTATCGGCTGATTTATTTGATCAAGCATATAAAAATGTTCCTCGTGAAGCTGGCTTGATCTTGTCTGATGTTCGGGCTTCTACTTCAGCTCAATACCAATGGGAAGCGGAAAGTACTTATATCAGAAAACCGCCATATTGGAATGATGATTTGGCTGCCATTAATCCTGAAAAGGATTTAAAAGGTATGCGTGCCTTAGTAATGTTATCGGATAACATCACAACAGATCATATTTCTCCATCGGGTGCAATTTTACCAGATAGCGATGCTGGCATTTATTTAAAAAGCTTAGGGATTGAAAAAGCTGAGTTCAACTCTTATGGAACTAGACGAGGAAATCATGAGGCTGCACAGAGAGCAACATTTGCTAGCCCTCGTTTAAAAAATGAGTTAATGCAAGACGGCCGAGAAGGTCCTTGGACAATGCTTTTACCTGAAAAAACTGAAACTACTATTTTTGAAGCCGCACGTGTATACGCTAATCGAAATCAACCACTGATTGTTATTGCAGGTAAAGAGTATGGTAGCGGTTCCTCTCGAGATTGGGCAGCTAAAGGTCCAAGATTACTAGGTGTTCGTGTTGTAGTTGCTGAAAGTTTTGAACGTATCCATCGAACTAATCTAGCTGGTTTAGGAATTTTACCACTTCAGTTCCCTGAAGGAGTAACAAGAGAAACTCTTAATCTTACAGGTTATGAAACATTTTCAGTTGAAGGTATTACTGATCATTTTAAACCACAAGATAAATTAAATTTAGTTATTCAGAGGGAAGACAACTCAATAATTTCTATAGAGGTAACCAGTCGTCTTGATACATATGAAGATGTGAAATTCTTTCGTCAAGGTGGACTATTGCCGCAATTGTTGAATGAAATACTTGCAAATCAGAAATTTACAAAATTGAGTAATTAATCATGACACAGAAGAGAATTCCTGCCATCTATATGCGTGGTGGTAGTAGTAAAGGCGTTTTTTTTCTAGATGAAGATGTTCCACCGCAGGGACCTGAGCGAGATGCATTCATACTTAGAGTTGTTGGCAGTCCAGATCCGTATGGAAAACAAATTGATGGTATGGGAGGCGCAACCTCCAGTACAAGTAAAGTAGTCATAATTAAAAAATCTACTAGAAAGGATTGTGACGTAGATTATTTGTTTGGTGCTCCAGCTATCGAGGATCCAGTGGTTGATTGGTCTGGAAATTGTGGCAATCTCAGTTCTGCTGTCGGACCTTTTGCTATACGAAATGGTTTAGTTAATGCTCCTAGAGATGGAGTGGCTACTGTACGAATTTGGCAGGAAAATATACAAAAGCAGATTATTGCCTATGTGCCTGTGAAAGATGGAGAAGTTCAAGAAGAAGGTGATTTTGTTCTAGATGGAGTCACTTTTCCTGGGGCAGAAGTAGTTCTTGAATTTCTCCAACCAGGTGGTACAGATGAAGGAATTCTACCAACTGGAAATGTAATAGATTTTGTTGATATTCCAGAGTTTAAAGAAGTTGAAGTCACTTTATTAAATGCGGGTAATCCCACAATTTTCATTAATGCAAAGCAGTTAGGGCTTGATGGGACTGAAACACAGTCTGATATCAATAATAATTTAAAACTATTGAACCTAATGGAGACAATCAGAGCAAATTGCACAGTGGTAATGGGCCTAGCGAAAACTCCTGAAGAAGCAACTAGACTTCGCCCCCATACTCCTAAGCTATGTTTAGTTGCAGAACCTGCTGACTATAAAGCTGCTGGAGGAAAGTTAGTTGTTAAAGATCAAATTGATGTAATTGCACGAATCATTTCAATGGGTAAGCTGCACCATGCAATTACTGGAACGGGGGCTATCGCTGTTGCAGTCGCTGCATGTTTAAAAGGAACTTTAGTTAATAAAATTGTGGGAGAAATTGGAAATAGACAAGTTCAAATAGGTCACACTGCTGGGACTGTAAATGTTGGGGCGCAGACACAATTTATTAATGATCAATGGATCGTAGAAAAGGCAATTATGAGCCGAAGCGCGAGAGTTATTATGGATGGGTATGTACATATTCCTAATTCTCTAAATTCTTTTTCATTTTAAGTACAGGATATAGAAATGACTCAAGAGCCTCTCATGGAAAAATTTAATAAATTATTGATAGCTCCAACCGGGATATTAAGAATTGCAATTAATTTAGGTAATCCTGTTCTAGCAAGGAAAGATGGTCAAGATAAACTAAGCGGTGTATCCGTTGAATTAGCTAAATTATTTGCTGAATATGTGAGTTTGCCATATACATTGATTCCATTTAATGCAGCAGGAAAAGTTTTTGAAAGTTTGGAGGAAAATCTATGGGATTTAGCTTTTCTAGCTAATGAGCCTAAAAGAGCTGAAAAAATTGCGTTTTCGCGACCATACGTAATTATTGAAGGAACCTATTTGGTAAAAAAAGATTCAAATTTTAATACAGTATCTGATTTAGATAGGGCAGGTATTAAAATTAGTGTGGGTAAAGGCGCTGCTTATGATTTATTCCTCAGTAGAACTTTAGAGCATGCGGAATTAATTCGAACTGATACATCTGAAAGTGCAATTAACTATTTTGTAGAAGGAAATGTCAATGCAGCAGCGGGTATACGCCAGCCTTTGTTTAGAACTAGCAATACTTATTCAGGCTTTAGGGTGTTGAATGATAGTTTTACTCAAATTAAGCAAGCGATGGCAGTTCCACGAGAGCGTGAATATTTAGCAGAGATAGTCGATGCCTTTTTAGTAGGTCAGTTGGAAAGTGGACAAATAAATCGATTGTTTGATTTAGATGGACAGAGTGATATCTGTATTCCCAATGTGACTTGAAGTATTTTTAATAAATAATTTTATTAAAATGCTAGAAATATATTGAAGAAATATGGATCGATTTTTGTGAATATTATATAAATCGATCCGTTAAGTATTAATTTATTAAATTTACCAGCTGTAAATGGAGCTTTTCAGTGGAATAATGTTTATTGTCTAAAGGAAAGTACTGTGAAGTGTAAATTTTTATGCCATTACTGGTGCTGAAGCAGAGGTAGAGAAAAATTTATCATATATAAATAAAAAAAATAGTAGACAAGTGGGTATCATGGTTTTGAACATTATTACGTTAGAAAAGAAATCTCAACATATAAAATAAGGACTCTCAATGAATTGGTCTTCTCCATGCTGTAAATGGGTTAGGGTAGAAATAGTAAGGTTAAAAAATATCTATCTGACCTGCTAATTACATGAGCGCTATAATCAGATGAAATTTGGGGGGAATGCACTTTATGAAAAGTATTCGCTTCAAGAAAATCACATCATAGCTGATGAACTTTCTGAAAATTTACTATCAAGGTTGCACTCTCTTTATCTGCTGCTTATAACAAAAAGATTGTCTACTTTGATTGTAATAAAGCAGATGCCAATGGAAAAAAGATAGTAAAAGCGCACAAGTATTTTTCTTTCTCGCCACGTGAGATCGCAGAGTTCGTCAAACCCACACCAAATCAAGAACATGAAATTGACCCGCTACTTGCGCAACAAGTGTGGGAAAGGGCTAAACCCATTTTTGAAATGAGAATGGAGTTTGCTGAAAAATTCGCAAAAATTGCGGCTGAAAATCAAGATTGGTATCAACCATCAGAAAGAACTGCTAAGCAAATTGAACGACTTGCTAAGTGGCATTTTGAACGTCATGGATTACACCAATTTGATAGATATGAGCCGGAGAGGCTGCTTTATAATCCAGTACCATTTAAAGGTGCGAACAGTTCATGGCGGTTAAAAGATAACCCTATAGTTAAAAAGAAGCCTTCAAACAATGAGCTGGCTCATCTAGTTGCTACACGAGGGAAGTATTGGACCAGATATGAAGAGGATTGGTTCTGTCCTTGTTGTTCTAGGGATAAATATGATTGTGTGAGGCCTTCAAAGAAAAATTCATGGATATTTGAGGTTAAAACAGCTTATCTATTTTCAATCGAAGAGATGAATTTCGATTCCAACCCTGCTCCAATGTGCGTTGATTGTATCGATATGGCATTAAATTTTGGGCGGGAAGTGTTGGGGTTAAGCGGAAAGCGTTCGATGATCCACTTTCCTAGTTCTGTTCTTACCTTAAAAGAGCTTCGAGAAATTGTAATTTCTAGACCACACTCTCAACACAAGTTTAAGAATGAAGTCATTGATCGTATCATTCCAGAGATTGTACAAAGAGTCGTTAAGTTCTGTGATAGTTTGCCATGACGGAGAGTATGGGATATCCTCGAAAATGGTGCTGTTACAGCAAGAAGCTCGATAAATGTACGATCATTAGAAAGAAATCCATTGCAGTAAAAATTGCAGTAAAAAATTAAATTTAAATATATAATTCTTTATAAATGATATGGTTGTTTCTTTAATTTGACTGACACCGCTTCCGCCAAATTCAAAAAGCCCCTGTGAAAGCAGGGGCTTTTTTATATCTGTTATTTACTACTCAACTCAATTGGTCGATCAATATGCTGAAGCTGATCAGCATTATCAACAGATAACCAGTTCCTGCGAATTCACATCCAAGTGTCATGATGTATCGTATGCCAAGACAGCGACTTAGCTATCAAGCAGCCTATTTGCTGTAATCATTAGCAAGAAAGCGATAACCATCTGCTATGGCATAAGATCTTAATTACAGGCTTCCGTTGTCAAGATCCGAGCATTTACCAGTAATGGTCAAAGCACAGGTTGTAGAACAGTAGGAGCCTGTTTTTACTTAGTATTTGCGAACAACATAATGTTGATAAGGGATTTAGTTCTTGAGCGGAAGGATTCACATGGATTTTCATCAACTAGAGAGGTCGCCATAATGCCTTCTAGAGAAGAGAATAGAAGTTCTGCCATATTTCTCTTAGACTCGATACTTTCATGTAATTCCTTTTTGTTTTTAGCTGTGTGCAAAATATCTTCTAACCAATCAATATTTTGTTTGGCGAACAACCTCAATTCGCTTACACATGGCTCTTGTTGGAAAGAGGCTTCTCGAACCATCACCAGATACAGGCATAGGCGGTTTTGATCGTTTAGCATCTCTGCGAAAAGTTCGGAATAGGCATGCAGTTTTTCGGTTAGTCCATCCAGTTTTTCAATTTCGCTTAATTGGGAAGCTTGTTCTTCTCTGTACTGCTGAAGAGCACCTCGTGCCAGTTCATCTTTAGACTCAAAATGATAGTAGAGACTGGGTGCCTTGATCTGCAAACAATCAGCGATTTGTCGCATGCCAAGTCCACTGAATCCATGTCTTTGAAACAGATGGATTGCGGCCCCTAGTATTTTTTCTCGCGTTAATGGTGGATGGGTCTTCTTAGTGGATACCATAATATTATTCCGTCAGTTCAATGCCGCCATGATGTGTAACGAATAGGAGAGTATCCTCTAGTGCAAATGCCTCATGTTCATCGGTACCCTGAACTTGCAATACATCTCCAGCCTGCATTTCCACAGTATTGAAGCGGATCACACCTTCCAGAACGATGATTTGCTCCCATCCAATATGAGTATGTTTAGGAAAACTCGCTCCGGCCTGAAATTTCGCCAAATAACTTCCATCACCATTTTTACTAACCCAAGTTGGACAAGTTTGAACTCCTGAGATACCACTTTCAGACCAAATACGATCTTTTTGTTGAACCAAAATCATTATGTAATTACTGAGATCATTGAATTTTGATTAATCTAACTAACGTTCGTTAGAATGTCAATGTGAGATAAATTTTTACTTTGGAAGATTGGGGAGTTATGACTGTTTTGGAAGCAATGGTCAGTTTATCTAACAGTGCAATCGTATTGATCTGCCTGATTGATCAAATGTTGTAAGTCGCCATCGTAATTCGGAGCGTATGAAGCATCAATATGCCATCTCAGTCATTTGAGACTTATTTACTAGATTATTTAGAACAATTAAACATAATGCTTTATTTTTTAATACTCTTTAATGTTAATATTATCTCGAGAGTAATTTATAATCCTTAATAACATTATAATTAGTATTATGAATAACTGTTTTAATCATTTCTTTAGTGAGTGGTATCTTTTAATTTTAATTAATAATTCTGTGGTTTTATAGCAAATAGTTTTTATGTGAATTTAAGCATATTTATAAAGTAATTTTTCTTTATTACTAAAACGTGAATGAAAACTAGGTGGGTTTTTAATTTTTTGAAAGATATAATCTGCATAAATCTGCCAATGCAATTAATAAACATCAAGTGTTATATTTATTTTTAAATCTAGATCATCATAAATGATTAAACCTTAGCTCATTTATTAAAAAATTGAACTATAAACGATATACAAAACTGATTGATATCTTTTAGGTATTTAGTTCTATACCTCTAGCTTATAGCATTAAGCAAAGTGCAGATGGAGTTGTCGGGTTTTTATTAGATGATTGATAATCATTGAAATTATAGGAGATTTTAAATAGTAAAAATGATTGTGGAATTTTAAAATTCTCAAAATTAATAAATAACTATTGTTGGATATATTTTAGGTGACTTTTCTTTTTATTGTGAATCAGTAAGCAAGTTTTAATATAAAAATATACGAACAAACTACTGAAATTTTAAAAATTGAGACAGAAGCTTATTTGATATTTATGGTTATAAAGCCTTTATCTTCAATAGGACTAAAAATTCTTAGAGGCAATAATAATCCAAGGTGGTTGTTTTCTTTAAATATGTGGAGTAGCTGTTTAGCTATCCATACTATGTAAGTAATAGGATGAAAATGTTAGAAACTGATGTTTTAATTGTTGGAAGTGGTCCAGCTGGTTCTTCTGCTGCACTTATGTTAAGTACTTATGGAATCAGAAATATCATAATAACTAAATATAGATGGCTGGCAAATAGTCCTCGTGCCCATTATATAAGTCAAAGAACAATGGAAATTGTTCGAGATTTAGGGATATCTGATGAAGTAATAGCAAAAGCAGCACCAAAAGAAGTTATGGGAGATGTTGTTTATTGCACAGCTTTAACAGGTGACGAAATTGGACGCTTTCCTTATGGAATGAATCATCCAGCAAGAATCTCGGAATATGTTAAAGCTAGTCCTTGTGAACAATGTGATCTTCCTCAACACTTATTTGAACCTATTTTGCTTTCAAATGCGGCATCACGAGGGAGTCATCCAAGATTTGATACGGAATATTTATCTCACGTACAAGATGAGAATGGTGTAACAGTTACTGTTTTAGATAGATTAACTAAAGAAACATACTTAATCCGATGTAAATATTTAATCGGGGCTGATGGTGCGAGCAGTAAAGTCGTAAAAGATTTAGATTTACCTATGGCTGGTAAAATGGGGAAAAGTGGCAGTCTCAGCATTATTTTTAAAGCCGATTTAACAAAATATGTCTCGCATCGACCTGGCTACCTCTGGTGGATTATACAACCGGGAGCAAACATTGGAGGGATCGGGTTAGGATTATTGCGGATGGTCAGACCTTGGAATGAATGGCAGATCGTTTGGGGTTATGACATTGAAAAAGAAGAGCCATCTCTTACCGATGATGAGGCAATTGCGATTTGTAAACAGCTTATTGGTGATAATGACATTGAAATATCCATAAGCAGTAAGTCGCTGTGGACAGTAAATGAAATGTATGCAGAGCAATATTCAAAAGGCCGAGTTTTTTGTATTGGTGATGCGGTCCATCGCCATCCACCTTCTAATGGACTAGGTTCAAACTCTTCTATACAAGATGCTTATAACCTATGTTGGAAGTTAGCATTTGTATTAAATGGCAAAGCGGGTAGTGGTTTATTAGACAGTTTTAATGATGAAAGAGCGCCTGTTGGTGAGCGAATTGTTAAGCGAGCAAATCAAAGTGTTAGAGAGTTCTCTACAATATTTTCTGCTTTAGAGTTAGATGGAAAGTACAGTACAGAGACGATGCAAGGAAGCATAAATGCCTTAAGCGAAGGTAATCAAAAAGGTGCTGTTAAACGTCGTGATTTAAGATCTGCAATTGAATATAAAGCTTATGAGTTTGCTGCTTTAGGCGTAGAAACTAATGTACGGTATCATTCATCTGCAATTATTGAAGCAGCGTACAATATTGAAAATAAAATAGATTCTTGTAGAGATGAAGATCTTCATTATTATCCTTCATTTACTTCTGGTCATAAACTCCCTCACACATGGTTAGTCAAAAATCATAAAAAAATATCAACCTTAGACTTAATTGGAAATGGAAAGTTTACGTTTTTCTGTTGGTTACAAGGTGACAAATGGAAGTGTGCAGTAGACAAACTTAATAGCCAGCTTAACTTGGATATTAAAGTTATACAGGTAGGTCCAAAAAGAGATGTCGAAGACTCTTATGGAGAACTTTCTCGCTCTTGGGGTAATGATGAAAATGCTTGCATGCTGATTAGGCCTGATGGCTATATTGCTTGGCAAAGCGACAAAATTGAATCGGCGGACAATGAATTGCACAAAGCTATGTCATCAATACTTAGCTTGAATTAGGATTTCACCGCTTACGTCAAATTTGAAAAGCCTCTGTTAAAAGCAGAGGCTTTTTTTACTGAGCAACCCATATAAAAAATTTTGATTGAGTTGGGCAGGATTAAGATTTCAGTTTAATTTTATATTTTGTAGTTAATTGCATCCTCATAATGGTCAATATCTTGTAATTGTTTGAAGAATTCTTTCGGGTCAACTATTGCTGCTATATGTATAATTATGGGTAGAATAGCTCCTTATAATACTAAACCCTTTGCATCCCTAACTTGCAAAGTAAAATCGATCTCGGTATACGCTGAATTTAAATTAATAGATATGGATAGTTCATGAATTTAATAAATCACTGTAGTAAGTTATTTCTTGCAATTTTTCTTATGATGAATCTTTCAAATACATATGCAGCAAAAATGCAGGCTGTAGATGCTGCAGTACAGGAGAGTGCTGTAGAAGCAATGGAAGCTGCTGGAGCAGAAGCTGTAGAGGTTGGTGGGCAAGAGGCTATATGCCGTGCTGACGAGGCGTGTGATATTGCATCTGCTGTTTCTGAGGATGAAATGTACGGTGGCATTCAACAGGAATATATTGTAAAAGGCTGTAAGGTAACAATCTACAATGATGGGCCTGTGAAAATGGTCAATGTAAAGACGGATCAACCCTGTGATGCTCCACTTCCTAAAGACCATAAATTTTCTAGATAGACTCTGTGAACCTATAAATTATTTTGTGCGCCTTTAAAAATGTTTTAGTACTTAGAAACCCATATAAAAATTTGGATTGAGTTAAGCTGATTTATATTTCAGCTTAATTTTATATTTCATAGTGTCTTGGGACTGAATCCTCATTTTCCACTATTTAATCTTTAGCATGTTGTTTTTTCTCAAAATCATGAACCATTCGAATACGCTCTTCAGTTGCAGGATGAGAGGATAAAGTATCAAGAACAGCTGTAGATAATTTATTAGCTGAAGATTTTTCTTGAGAAGCTGGTGGGTTGGACTGATTTTTTTTATCGATACCTTCTTCTGTTGTATCACTTAAACGTTGTAAGAAATTTGCGAAGTGCGAGACTTCGATATGTTTCCTATCCATTAGTTGTAAAGCATATAGATCAGCTTCGGACTCAAATTTACGTGAGTAATTTGCACCAATCATAGCGGCAGGTAATGACGTAAATAAGTCTGAATTATCTCCTGTCATTGCAATGTATAATATACTTAGGCCTAAACTAGTTAACCCTTGTTGTAAACTATGGCGATAAACCAAATGGCCTTGTTCATGGGCTAATACGCCTAAGATTTCCTGATTAGTATGTGCCATTTTGATCAGTTCATCTGTGATGATAATCGTATTATTTGGTACCGCTACAGCATTTGCCCCTAGTTGATCGCCTTTACGGAACACTAATTTGGCTGGTCTGTTTTCAGCAATAATATTCAAATATTGCTTAGTAATTTGATCTTTTTGAGTTTGTGCTAATTGGCTGGGTGCAGTCCAATTATTTAATACATAATTCTCGGCTTCATCACCTAGTTTCTTTAAAGTATTCTCAGGTAATTGAAAAGCAAGATAATGGGATGTGGCTGGAACACCCCATTTCACTAGACTGATCGCGAAAGTAATCACAAAAATTACACTAAAAAGAATAAGACCCGGAGAACGTTCAAATTTCCAGATCGAATGTTGAACCTTTTTCGTTGTGTAATTAAACCATTCAGGTAATGCACTATGAAATTCAATCCGTGCATCATCAGATAATTCAATCACGGGGTGTAACTGTCCCAACGCACCAATCAATTTCATATCAGTATATTGATAATGACGCTGTTGTTCTAATTGCTCACCATACCGAATGAGAACTTCAGATTTAGATTGAGCTGAAATCTGAGCACGGTGGGGTTTAGACACTATGCCATCATAGAAAATGATATCTACTGCTTGGGACATAAATTATTAAACTCAGATTATTATAGAGAGATGTCAATATCAAAAATATCACTGATTTCTTCAGCTAAAGCACTTTGTTCTTGCTGAGCTAGATTCATCATTTGATCTGGATCATCTAATAAAATTAAACTCATCGATTCAATCTGATATTTGTGAATACGAACTGCAGCCCAAGCAGACATTAAACCTATGGTTAAGATTTTTACAATCCAGTTTGAAGCTATAATCCATGCAAAACGCCATTGATTACAGTCTGTTTTAAATTGACTGTTTCCAACTGTAGTATTGTTCCATGTCGTAATAAAAAGACGTGCAGCAATTAATGGGTAAATAAATAATCCAATAAATGCATATACCATAAACATTCCGAAGACTACAGCGTTCGGTGAGAACCCAGAAATTGTTCCTGCAATACTAAAGTAAATGATTGAAAAAATAGCAATTATACCAATTGCAATAAAAACTGGTATATAAACTGCAGCCATATATGCAGACCATTTCGCGTTTAATTTGAAATTTAATTGTCCAGCATATAAGTTGTTAAGATAATATTTTTTATATAGCCAAATAGCGACAGGCGTAAAGATTCCTAATGTGAAAATATATACCAATATACTTAAAAGAAAGACTTTATAAGATTCTTTTATCGTTCCACCAAAATAAAAGCGTGCGTTACCAAACTTACTATTTCGTGCAGTAAAACGCAAAGTAGCGCGAATTAGCCAAGGTACTGCTGTATATAATGCAACTAATCCAACCACAGTCGCAATCATTGAATACTGTGATGAAATTGCAAATACTGCGTAAATTCCTAATGCAATTAAACGTCCAATCAAAATCTTGGTTGGAATCCCTGTAAAATCAAAGCGGCGTTCAAAAAATTCTGTATTGCCATAGAAATAACGTAAGCGACGAACTTTAGCCCACGGTGCATATAAGCTTAAAGTAATAATAGTCAAAAGAATATTAACGATCCAGATTCCAAAATATTCTGAGGCTTTACCATGAAACTTAAAATGATAAATTCCTGATTGAGAATTTGGTGGGGACGTAATATTTTGATCCTCATTCAAATCTTGAGGAGATGAGGGTAAAGCTTGTTCTTGCATTTTATTCTCTTTATTGAAACTAAATGATCTTGATTGAATGTAATAGATAATTAGAAAGCTATTGAGAATATTATATATTTTTTATAAATTTAAATAAATAGAATGAAAAGAAAACAACAAGTTACTATTATCTTTTTATTGAGTTGTTCGAAGTAAAAAGCTTATTGCGAAAAGTGTACTTAATGGTTTTGAATAGATATTGATGCTTTATTGCGATTGTAAATTTAGTCGTAATTTTAATTTGAACTGGAATTTTTCTACATCATTTATTTCATGCTATTCACTTTACTTAGAATTAATCAAATCTATTGAAAAGTATTGTAGTGTGTTCTGTTCTCTCCGCGTTCACCAAACTCAAAAAGCCCTGATGAAAGTAGGGGCTTTTATATGCAAAAAATATAAATTACAGCATGATTTAGCTTAAATATTCATAACAAATCCTGAAAATTTCATATAAATCAAATAAGTATATAATTTAATCAAAATTGCTTTATTTATATAATATATTTTTTATTTTCAATATCTTAGTGTGAACGTTTCTATATATCAGAATTGAACAAGTTATTTGTAGAATATTCACTTATTGATATATGATGAGCCAATATTTAGAAACTGATTCAAAACATAATTCTATTGTTCAGCGAGCAAGATCAAGGAAGAAATTAGGCTGAAATCAGGCTTCTAAACCCTTATATATCTGGAAATTATTTCCAGCCAAATATTGCATTTCGACCCAATGGTTGGGAATGTCTCACTCTTTTGTAGTAGGCGTTTCCTATTTTAGGATGTATCTATGAAAAAATTATTTAGTGTCTTGTTCAGCGCATCTGTACTCACACTGACTGCATGTAATAAACAACCTGCACAAACTGAAAGTACAGCACCAGCTAAAGACAAAACTGAGTCAGTTCGCACGATTAAACTTGTTTCAACAGGTTCAGATACCGACGTGTGGAAATATGTTGCAACGCTTCCTGAAACTGCTCAAGCGGGTATTAAACTCGAAGTGACCAACTTGACTGACTACGTTGTGTTGAATACATCTGTAGCAAGTGGCGAGCAAGATGTAAACGCGTTCCAGTCATTTAACTATTTAGCGGCTTATAACGCTTCAAATACTGCTAAAGTTGCTGCTGTTGCGACAACTTACTTGGAACCAATGGGCCTTTATGCAAATAAAGTTAAAACTGTTGATGAGTTCCCGCAAGGCGCTACAATCGCGATTCCAAATGATACTGCTAACGAAGCACGTGCATTAACATTATTACAGTCTGCTAAACTCATTAAACTTAAACCAGACTTTGACCCTGTAAAAGGGACAACCAATGACATCGCTGAAAACCCTAAAAATTTGAAATTAAAACCAATTCAAATGACTACGGCAGTTCGTGTTAAAAACGATGTAGATGCAATTGTATTGGGTAATACATTGGCACTTGAAGGCGGTTTAAACGTTCTGAAAGATTCTATTTTCCGTGAACCTGTAGACCAGTCTACAAAGCTTTATGTGAACTTATTGGGTGTAGCTGAAGCCAATAAAAATGACCCGATCTATACGAAACTTGGTGAGCTTTACCACTTACCTAAAGTTCAAAAGTTTGTGAGCGAAAAATTCGGTGGTACAAAAGTTGAAGTCAACAAACCTGTTTCAGAGTTTACAGACATTAAATAAGTAATTTTTTAATTTAAAATTATTTTTCAAAGCTAAGTCACGGTAATCGGGACTTAGCTTTTTCTATTTAAGATTGTGTATTTAAATTAATTTATTTGTAAAATAATAAATGATTTTATTTCTATAATTCATGTAATGTTCATTATATTAAATAAATATGTTATACGAAGAAAAGCTCTTAATGTATCCTTATAAAATTCTAGTAATTTGAGTAAATTTATGTGGGCTACAGTCATTCATGTTTCTATTTTTGATCATTGGCTTACAGAAGTAGAAGCTGATCAATCGAATATCATTTGCTACGATATCTCATTGAAAAATAATAGCTTGGATGAATATTTAAATGGGGAAGAAAAATTCCTAAACTTTTACTATCAAATTTTTGATGAATATTCTTTTAAAGATAATAAAAAAATAGATTTTGATGAATATAAAGCCACTGTTATACAAAGTCTAAGAGAAGAACGGTTGATGGATATTTATGTTCAAAATGGAAGAATAAGGCTACAAGGTGGATTTGATAGGACTGATCAGCTCTTTTTAGCTAATATAACTTTGATCCCAGATATTTTAGAAAAAATAGAAATAAGTAAATTACACGTTTTAGAGATAATGAGTTATGAAGATCATTTAAAATTAACGTAATGCAGCTTATACGAAATCTTTCTAGCTTAAAGCAGCCTATAATCAATGGGCTGTTTTGATTTATAGTCCTTTAAATAAAAGTCTAACTCCAGAGGTAGAACAGGTACTAAATGATTTAGAGCATGAATTGGAAAATTATTAGAAAAATACGACTCAGCCTCCTTAAGGGAGGTTAATTTCTGAGAGTAGTCATTCTATGAAATAAGCTCAAATTTTTATGAAAGCCAATTCTCAAGATCATTTAAGAAAGTGGGCCATACTTCTTTTAGGTCTAATTTAGAAATACCTTCTGAAGCTAGATATAACTCATCATCATAATAATTTATGAAATCGTATAAATCTTCATCTTCAGTATATCTGGATATTTTTAGTAAGATCGCAAATAAATTAGAAATTAATTCTATTGAATATCCGATAGATGGTGGTTTTTCTAGCCATTTTTTTAACACATCATAAAGAATTTTTTTCCTCAGAGTAGGCTCTAAGTTAGTTTGGGAAATGCTAATATTATTAAAATAATCTAAGACTTCTTCATCTTTAGAGAAAAAACAAATGTCCAAAGCTAATAAGTCTGCTGGATTTTTATCTAATCTATCTATAGCCCAATTTTGAATGTCTTTAGCAGATTTTAAGTTTAATGTTAATTCCAGTTTGAACTGAAATTTTTCTGCATCATCCATTTTATTTTATTCACTTTTTAGCATTCATATAGTATACCTATACACAAATAGTCTATCATCAGTAGGCTACCTTATTTTATATAAAATAAGATTTTAATATGAAGAATTTCTTACCTTTTTAGGCATTCCGCAATGCTTACAATTTCTTCTAAATACAAGGCTTATTCCATCCGTTCCAAAACCTTCAGTAAAAAAACTCTCTTTACACCAAGGACAAATATCTTTAGACAAGAAAAAAAAGCTACTAAAAAGCATGAGTAATAAAGCTACTATAATCAAAACAAGTGTAGTCACTGAAATATTAACGTTAAAGTAGGTGAGAAGCTGAAAGATACAAAACAAGAAAAAAGGATTTCCAAAGAGTGTAAAAATAACAAAGTACTTTCTAATTTTCAAAAGTCGCTTATATTCTTGATACATTCAAAGACCTATATTTTAAAGATATTCTAGAATTAATAACATACACCTTATACGAAATGCTTGCGTAGACCCAAATCAAAAAGCCCATAAATCACTAAAATTTACTGAATTTCTATAACTTTATAAACTCCACTTTAACAATAACTCACTCATTATTTATCCTTACTTTTTAATGATCTATTTTAAAACAAATGTCATTTTGTGTGCTTGACTACAAGAGGGTGGAATACTATTCTTCGCATGCTGGCCTACATTGCCAGTCGGTTGTCGCAGACCGTGAAAACAAAGTCGATATGCAAAATTTTTATTTTGTGTGTCGGGAACTCGTTCGCCCCCTTTTTCTCTACGGTAGGGCGGAAGGGGGACACCCTCGGGTGTGCTGGTTCCTTTGTTTCCAGTCTGCGAACCCCCTTTCGTTCTGCCACCATAATTTTAATGTTTTGGCAGAACTCCCAATAATAAGGAGTTGGCTTTGCACATTCTTAATTTCTTGGCAGCCATTGCCAAAAGCTATAACAACACAACTTAGTTTTCTTTAACGAGTTTGATTGCCACTAGGCTTATCAGACTTTAAATCGTCACGACTAAAAAACTTGCATCAACAATAAAACTTGAGATGTGCCAAGCACAGTCTTTACGGCTTTGCTATGCCTTTTTTCTCCCAAGAAAAGGCAGTGGGTTTTATATCTCATTTATATACAACAAAAAATTTATTCTATAACGGTAAAACTATGCCACATTCAGATCTCCCACTTCGTGCTTTAAGTGTGCTTCATACATCTCGATATCTTTTTAATAACTATGGCTTTCATAAAGTCGGAGTAGACCGAATTATTGAATCTGCAAAAGTGCCCAAAGCGACTTTTTATAATTACTTTCACTCAAAAGAACGCCTCATTGAATTGGGTTTAACATTTCAAAAAGATGGATTAAAAGAAGAGGTACTTTCAATCATATATTCATACGACTATCCAACAACAATCGATAAACTTAAGGAAATTTATCTGTTACACACCGACTTAGACGGCCTTTACCATTTGCCATTTAAAGCTATTTTTGAGATTTCAAAAACACATCCCAAGGCATATCAGATCGTAATCGAATATCGAAATTGGCTCATTAATGAAATCTATAATTTACTTTTAACAATCAACACAACGGCTCCAAAACAAGATGCCTATATGTTTTTGTTTGTGATTGATGGAGCGATGGTTCAGCTTTTAGATCCTAAAAAGGCAGAAGAAAGAGAGAAGTTGTTAGATTATTTTTTAATTTCTTTGGGGTAAGTTAAGGGGAAAAGATACCAATGTAAACAAAACATAAAATACCTTAAATTGAGACAGACTGGTCATTCTGATAAGCTTGTTTAGTTAATAATAAAGCGTGCATCATAATGTTGAATAATATCTTTGGTATATTGGAAAAAATCGGATTTGGTGCTCAGAAACGGGCGATTACTATCCAGTTTTCAAATACAGAGCTTAATTCTCAGGTCATGTTGCAACGTATTGATGGTTATCATTGCATTAATGATGGACTATCAGCAGAGCTTATTTGCTTATCTACAAACCCATATATTGAATTAAAACAATTTATTGGATGTCAGGTAGCAGTTGATCAGGTGGCAGATTCTGGTCAACTTTTTAGAACAACTGGTATTGTAACTGGCGCTAGCCAAGGGCAAAGTGATGGTGCTTTTAGTTTATACCGATTGACTATGCAGGATGCGACGAGCTTATGGCATAAACGACGTAATAGCCGTGTATTTGTGAATAAAAGCGTTGTCGATATTATCGAGGTCATTTTTAAAGAGTGGCAAAATAAAAGCCCCTTGTTCGCATCGAGTTTACAGCTAGATACGAGTGGTTTAACTAAAACGTATGATGTACGCCCGTTTTCTATGCAGTCAAATGAAAGCGATTATGCATATTTAACGAGGATAATGCGTGAAGAATCGATTAACTGGCTTCTCGATGAGTCAAGCTATGTTGTAACTAGTAATAGTCAAGGCATTGAAGCACAAAAATTACGCTTAATTGATGATAATGCTCAATTTCAATCGCTTGAACGTAAAACCATTCGTTACCATCGTTCAAACGCTACTGAACAATATGACAGTATCACCAGCTTTATCGCTCAGCGACAGTTACAACCGACAGCTGTCCATGTGCAACGTTGGCAAGCAGATAGTCTAAGTCAAGAAGATGCCAGTGGTTCAGTCATTAGCTCTCATAAACACAGTTATCAACGAGATAATGAAAGCTTAAGTCTGGAACAGGCATGGAATATATCTCCTGCTTGGATAAATGATCTTAAAGGAGAGGATCAAGCCACTGCTTCAAGTAATAGTCAGTTAGATCGACTTAATATGCATCTGAATCAGTATCAAGCCTTACAAGCCAAATATTTTACAGTGCATAGTAGTGTACGGGATACTCAAGTCGGTTATTGGTTCCAATTGCTTGATTATCCAGAATTAGAGAAAAATCATAGCCAGCATGATAAGGAATTTTTAATCCTTAATAAGCACTTTTATAATCAAAATAACCTACCTAAAGATATACAAGACCAAGTTGAAAAACTATTGACCTTAAGTCACTGGCAAAGCAGTAAAGACAGTGAGCAAGAACGTCAAGCCAATGAATTTAAAGTGGTGCGTAGAGGCATTGATATTGTGCCTGAATATGATCCTTTGAAGCACCGACCTATTGCACATGTACAACGTGCCAAAGTGGTCAGTGATGGTGAAGAAATCCATGTAGATGAATGGGGACGAATTAAAGTTAGGTTCTTGTTTACACGTACCGAAGACCATGCTCATGATGGTGGTGCAGGTTCCAATAATAGTGATACAGATTCGGCATGGGTAGATGTTCTTACTCCGTGGGCTGGTGAAGGCTATGGAGCGCGTTTTTTACCGCGTAAAGATGAAATCGTAGTAATTGATTTCTTTGATGGCAACATTGATCGTCCCTTTGTGACGGGCCGTATTCATGAAGCTCAGCGTTCCCCAACGAAGTTTGATCTAAAAGGACAATTACCTGACACTAAAAAACTTAGTGGTATTCGCTCGAAAGAAGTTGGGGGTACAGGGTATAACCAACTTCGTTTTGATGATACAACTGGCCAAATCAGTACCCAGTTACATAGTAGCCATGGCGCAACACAGCTTAATTTGGGGAATTTAAGTCATCCTAAAGCTCAAGCTGAAAGTGATGGACGTGGTGAAGGATTTGAACTAAGAACAGATCATGCAGGTGCTATCCGAAGTAAAGGCTTATATATATCGACGTTTGTTCAAAATAATGCAGCAGACATACATTTAGAAGCAAAAGAAGCAGTCCAAAACTTTACTGAGAGTTTGGAGAGTATGAAAGCTTTGTCTGAATATGCAGTAAAACAAAAAGCTGAAGCTGCTGACATGCTTGAAAATATTGATCGTTATATTAAAACGATTGAATCTCAGTGGTCTGATTTAAAAGCTACTAAAGAAGCTTTAATGTTATTGGCTTCTCCGGAAAGTATTTCTTTGGTTTCAGGAAAAGATATACATATTAATGCTTTGGATAGTGTAACAGTTGGTGGAGGGCAATCAATTAATGTCAGTACAGATGAACATTTAATCTTAAATGCTAAGAAAAAAGTAAGTATGTTTGCAGGGGAGGAAGATTTAAAAATTTATGCAGCAAAAGGGAAATTTGATCTGCAATCGCAAGATAATGTATTAGATGTGTCTGCAAGACTTGATGTAAAAATAACTTCTTCTGAAGGCAAAGTAGAAATTCATAGCCCAACGGAAATCGTATTTAAAGCAAAAGACAGTGCGTTAAAAATTAATGGTGATGGAGTCACAATCATTACACCAAGTAAATTTACTGCTAAAGCAGGTCAACATCTCTTTACTGCAGGTGCAAGTGAAAGTCCAACACTTCCGATATTTCCAAATAATATTTGTTGGGAGTGTCTTGCTCGACGTGCTGCACAACGTGGAGCCTTCATAAATAAAGGAGATGGAATGTAAATGATGGTTAATCAAAGTCTCCAGTTTTTATTTCAAACATTTGAAAAGTATCCACTTGATCAAGTTGGCTTAAATATTTATGCACTAGCTGATGCAGCTCAAGATAAAAAGTTTTTAAAGGTTTTAGAGCATTTACGTCAAAAATGTCTACTAAAAGAAGCAAGCGGTGAAAAAGCTAAAGAGATTTCCCCACATTTAATTCAGCTCCCTAAAAACTTTACTGCACTTGAATGGGAATGGATTGAAAGTAATATCGCTGGTACTACCAAAATGACGATTATTATCACGCCATTAACTTTTGATTATTTATATAAACACTTAAGAAATTTTTTAGATGTCGAATTTGATGGGGGACTCGAAATGATGCTGGCATTTTGGGATCCTACTATCTTGGCGACATTGGTTGGACATAAAGCTGATAAGACTTTATATGTACAAGGTCCTGTATTTACCCCCCACCAAATTGAAGTTTTACTTAAACCTATTCAAAGCTGGTGGTATTGGGATCGCTTAAGCAATCTGCAAGGAATATTTGGATTAAATGAGCGAGTTGAAAGGCTACCATCTATAGAAAGGCCATTACATTTTACGGTTGAACAAGAAGAAATGATGGTCGAGGCAACTTTTCCCGATAATTTAATTTATTACCTCAAACTCAATAACTCATTTTTGGTTGATAAAATTGATGATGAGTCATTATATGAATTTGTAATTGAAAGTATCCCTGAAGCAAGAGATCACTGTTTATCGGGTACTCGCGATATTTTAAATTTTATCTGCCTAAAGTTGATGTATGGAGTCCAATTTGAATCGGACCATAACCTACAGTATTTATTAAATAATCTGAAAGATAAAAAGCTAACAATGGATCAGATTATGAATAGCTTAATGTCTGAAGCTGGATAATTAATTTTTTAATTATGGCTAATATACTTTTATTGAAATAAATTAATAAGAGTTCTAAATGGAGAGAAATAATGAAATATAAAATACTATTTATTTTACTTGTGACATCCGTGATTTTATCAGGTTGTAATTGGATGTATGGGCAAATTTAAGTGATGGTAAAGAGTTCGATGGTATAAGTATTTATCATCTGCATATTTGTACCCTAATGATACAGTAGAAATTACCACATCTAATAATTGACCAAGTTCAACTGCAAAAGGTCTAAGATAGCAAGAAGAAATGAGGAAATACCATGAGTCTCAAAAAGTTTTTACTCTTACCGATTAGTCTAGTATTTAGTGCTGCGGGCTGTGCAGGTATTGGGCCAAATGCAACATATTATATGGGGACAACATCTGTTAATTATAATCCATTATATAATACTTATGATGTGAAGCTAAATAATCATATTATTGGTGGAGCGTTAGGTTCAATGAATACTTCGCCTGTGATACTAGGTTTACAGAATGTAACTTGGAAAGATGCAAAAACTGGTGAATTACATACAGCAAAAAATCAAGTTTTTTTAAAAAAGAATGATGTTAAGAATATGAAATATCTTATTGTCCATTTATATCCTGATGACACTATTGAAATAGCTACATCTCTTAATTGGCCAAATCCAACTGAAAAGGGTTTAAGGTGGCAAGAAAGAATAAGAAAGAGTGAGGCTAAATAATGTTTAAAAAAACAATTATTAAACGAACACTAGAAACTAATAGTGATGTTCCAAACACCTCACCTGCGGCAAAACAAGATTGCTCAGATGTGGTTCATATTTCTGTCTTTTTTGATGGTACAGGTAATAATAAAGATGCAGATGAAGAACTAAAGAAATGGTCAAATCCTGCAAGGTTATGGAAAACTGCTGACCAATATGCTCAAAAAAGTGAAAGTAACGGGATTAGGACAAATTACTCAATATATGTATCAGGTGTAGGGACACGTTTTAATGGAGAATTAAATATCTTCCAACGTGCACTTGCTATGATCCAAGATCATGGTGGTTTGGGGCTTGGTGTTGGATCGGGAGGTACTCGACGGCTCGATTATGGAGAAGATCAACTCAATGATGCTTTAAAACAAGTCATGATTATGAATGCGAAAAAAGCAGAAATAGACACGAGTAAATATGCTAACGAAAAAAAAGTTTATAGTTTTGCCGAAGTAGAGAAAAGTTTAAGTCAGCATCGTTTAATCAAAAAAATTAATATTTCTACTTTCGGCTTTTCACGTGGTGCTGCTTTAGCACGTGCTTTTACCAATCAGTTTATGTGGCAATGTGAATCTGATTGCAATGGTTTAACTTATGGTACTGGAAAATATCCTATAGAGTTTAAATTCATGGGAGTCTTCGATACAGTTGCTTCTTTTGGCTTACCGGCGACTAATTTAAATAATAATTTAACTTTTGAAGGCCGTGATATGGTCATTGATGAACGGGTAAAAATGTGTGTTCATCATATTGCGGGAAATGAACAGCGTTTTGCCTTTCCTGTTGATTTAATTCATAAAGAAAATGGTGAAATTACGAATCCTAACTGGAAAGAAATTGTTTATCCGGGTATGCATTCGGATGTTGGGGGAGGTTATGCCCCTGGTAGTCAAAATGTAAATGATAACTATGCTCGCATTCCACTTAAGGATATGTTGGAGGAAGCGGTAAATGCGGGTGTTCGTATGTTTGACTATGATCAATTAAAAGAAAAATATGGGGCTTTATTTGCTGAGCAGTTTGAAATTCAAGATAAAACCCTACATTTATATAATGCAGTGAAAGCAGAAATGCAGTCTAGCGGAAAAATTCAAGATCAAATTATTGCTACCATGAAAGTCTATTATGCGGCTTACGGGGCTTTAGCTGAAAAGAAAATTGTCTCTGTGAGTCAGCAAGCGCGTAACGACAATAAAATTCGTGAATATATTCCGATTGGCCCATCAGATATGGCAACCGAAATTGGACGCTTGGAAAAACTACAAAAACTTACTGCACCCGACAAAACAGGAGGAATTAATATCTTTAGATTATTATCTCCAGTTTCAAAGGCTTATGAATTTTACTTAGGTATTGATGAATGGGAGTTTGCAAGTTGGAGGAAAGGAGCAAGTCCAGAAGTTATGGACTTTTATCAGAATTATATACATGACTCCAAATATGGTTTTATTAGCAATGCTGAACCCTTTAGTTATTTCCGACAACGGACGGTTTATGAATCCCGTCGTAGTAGAAAAGGCAATGAGATAGATAAAAAAGTTGCTGAAGATAAGGCTGTATGTAGTGTAAGCAATCACGAGATTAAACAAGAACAGTTTTTTGATGAATACCAACGAGCGCAACTGGGCTTACAAACAGCTAGTTAATTCAATAAGAATGAGGCGGCAAAAAATTTCATGATATAAGAAATAATGCCTATATTTATATGGTTGTGTTGATATTGATTATAGTAGGAGAGCTAGAGCAACTAGTTCTCCTACTTAATTCGCTTTACTTCTTTTGCTTAAAGCGGTATTTACATTTTAGGCAGCGGTAATCCTGAAAAATATTTTTGTCGATCATGACACCTGCTTTTTTCCCAAAAATATTGCCAACCACACCGCCAGTAATTCCTGCACTAATTGCACCGACAAAAGTTCCTACAGTTCCACCAACAATCACACCTAAAGGGCCAGCAATTGTACCAATGGCTGCACCAACGGAAGCACCAGTTGCAGCACCACCTACAGTGCCTGCTGTTGTGCCAGCAGCTGTGAGTAAAACACCGCCAGTTGTTCTAAGTAATTTGTCATGGTCACGTGCTTCAACTTCTGTAGAACCACACTTAGGACATTGCAGAGCTTTTTCCATAAAATTTCCTGTCTTTCATCATTGAGTGACACAGTTGACGGTGCTAAATCAGTAAAGTGGGTAAAGAACATACTTCCAATGAAGTGTCTTTTTCCTATTGAGTGATCGCAAAGATAAACTGGTCTGCTTCGATTTTAGCTGAACATTGACACAAATATTTATAGATCATGTAAACACTTGTACTTTAATAATTATCCCATTAAATACCAATATTTAGAATGACTAAGGTTTACATATCAATGTGTCTGGCAGAGAACAATTCAATAATGATGAATAGAATGTGAATGGTTTTTTGAGTAGATTTTCTGAAGTTACTTAGGAAGATACGAGCTATTCAATGATGAAAGGCTTATCCTGTTTGAATAAGCCTTCTTTGAAAATTAGAATGATTTTTTTAATCTTAAACTTTTATATAATCCAAACATGAATGCAATCCATATTGGAATTAGAATTACAGATTTTTCAAACCCTTGAGTCCACATAATATATAAAATCATGCCAATGAAAATCAAAACGACATAGTTACTCAAAGGTGAGAACAGCGCTGGGAATTTGGCAACTTTACCTTCAAGTTTCATCGCACGTTTAAACTTCAAATGGGTAAAGCTAATAATTGCCCAGTTTAAAACTAAAGCTGCAACAGCCATATACATGAGATAGCTTAAAGCTTCTTCTGGTATGAAATAGTTAAGTAATACACAACCAAAAATTAGAATAGAAGAAAAGATCACAGCAGGTTTAGGTACGCCTTGTTCGCTGAGTTTTGCAAAAACTTTAGGTGCATTGCCTTGTACTGCTAGCCCATAAAGCATACGGCTATTGGCATACATACCGCTGTTATAGACAGAAAGCGCAGCAGTTAAAATAATAAAGTTCAGTAAATGAGCTGCCCAACCTATACCAAGTTGACTAAAAATCATCACAAAGGGGCTTTTATCTAAACCGCCTAAGTCAAGTTGATTCCATGGAATGAGTGACATAATAATCGCAAGCGAAGCCACATAGAAAACCAAGATTCGAAAGATGACTTGGTTAATGGCTTGTGGAATACTTTTTTCAGGATTTTCAGCTTCAGCAGCAGTCATCCCAATCAGTTCAATACCACCAAAAGCAAACATTAAAAAGGCGAGCATATAAAACAAACCCGAGAACCCATGCGGGAAAAATCCGCCATGCTGCCATAGGTTTGAAAAGCTAGCTGTAGAGTCGCTACCCGCTGTAAGCAATAAATATAAGCCAAACACAATCATTGAAATGACAGCAGCGACTTTAATAATGGCTAACCAAAATTCAGATTCACCATAAAATTTAACGTTGCCTAAGTTCAAACAAGTAACCAAAACAAAGAAAAATAATGCTGATATCCATGCAGGAATATGCGGCCACCAGTAATGCACATATTTGGCAACGGCTGTTAGCTCAGTCATCGCCACTAAAATGTATACAACCCAATAATTCCAGCCAGATAAAAATCCAGGGAATCTTCCCCAATATTTTTGTGCAAAGTAACTAAAAGAACCGACAACGGGTTCTTCTACGATCATTTCACCCATTTGGCGCATAATTAAAAATGCAACCAAACCAACAATGGCATAACCTAAAATAATGGAAGGGCCAGCGGACTGGATCACTTGTGCAGAGCCTAAAAATAATCCTGTCCCGACAGCGCCACCCATAGCGATTAACTGGATATGGCGATTTTTAAGTCCGCGTTTTAATTGGGAAGATGAGTTGCTCAAAATATATGCGCTGAATAAAAAAGCTGGCGCTATTGTAATAGATTGGCTAGGGATAACCTAGTTTGAAAAGTGATATTGCACTTATATAAAAGGATTCGTACAAAGCTATACGAATCCTTCATTAGAAAAAATGACGTTTTTCTAAATTAGAAAGACACCATTTTGCCCGGGTTAATCATTGCTCCAATACCATACATGCTTTTAGCGAGTGGAATAACAACAGGGGCAAGGGTGCGTCCAAACATAATATTTTGATGATCAATTTTATATAACATTTCAAAATCGTTAGATTGCCCAACAAAATCATCTGCAATGGCTTTACCAATACGAACCGTTTGTGCAACGCCGTGACCGCTCCACCCATGAACAGCGTAAATTGGGAATTTATTGCCAAACTTACGGCTGTCGACTGCACCATTTACCGTTAAATCAGTCGTTCCACTCCAGACAAAATCCATTTCTAGATTTTTAATTTGCGGAAAAACTGTATTAATTCGATGCTCTAAATAATTTAAGGTTTTCTCTGGTCCCCAACATGTTCCAGTGCCTTGGCCACCAAACAGTAGTCGGTTATCAAACACAGGGCGATAGTAATCAATCTGGAACTGAGTGTCGTAAACTGGATGCCCAAATGGCAGTAGCTCTTTAGTATCCAGTTCTAAAGGAGCAGTCGTCGCGACATAGGTATAAAACGGAATAGTGGTTTGTTTTTGCTCAGACAAAAGTTTAAACGAAGCATGATGAACCGCTAAAACCACAGATTTTTTAGCTTTCACGACAGCATTTGCTGTTTGAACATAAATACCATCTGCTTTTTCTTCTATTGAAAGGACTTCTGTTTGTTCATAAACAGAACCGCCATTTTGGCAAAAGCCATAAATTAAGCCACGGTTTAAAGCTAAAGGATGGATTTGACCACCCAACTCATCAATTAAACCACCTGTGTAATAATCAGACTTAATAAAGTCCATGAGTTCGTGTTTACCCACAATACGGGTATGGTCTTCACCTAAATATTTTCGTGCATCGGCGCCTTGTGTTAAGCCTACCAAATGTCCTTCATGAACGGCGGCAGTAATATGACCGTATTTTCGGTCAAAATTGAGCTGGTATTTTTCCGAGATGTTGTCAATAAGTTGCATGGCTTCAGTAGAGGTAAAATGCCACAGTTTTTTGGCATCTTCATAACTGAGTCGATCGGCCATTTCTTGAGCTTCCCAGCGTGCCAAACCAGGGGTAAGTTGCCCGCCATTTCTGCCTGAAGCTGCACTACCAACTCGATTTTTTTCTAATATGACGGTATCTACGCCTTGTTCAGCTAAATGTAAGGCTGTAGATGAACCTAATAAACCGCCGCCAATAACGACAACATCACATTCAATGTCAGCCTTTAAGCTGTCAAATGTATGCCAGTCATTGAGTGAACTTTCATAGTAGTTCGCTGGATTATCTATAGACACATCTTCATTTGTTATGTTTTTAAATTGTGCATGTTTTGGATTTAACCAGCTCCACTCTTTACCCATTTGAAGAGATTTGCTTGGTTTATATTCCACGTCTTTTAAAAGCTGAGGTTTAGAAATAATGTTCATGTTTAAGTTCCTTAAAAATTAATAAGCATTACTAATCGCAATACTTTGTTTTTTAATCGTTTTATAAATGAATAACAGAATGCCCAAAGATAACCAGAAACATCCAAAAATCAGTGAAGATGAGTCGAGGTTAAGCCATAGACAAATAATGCTGACGACCGATAAAAGCGGTAAAAATAGATTTAAAAATTTGTTTTTAAATCCGAGGCGTTGTTTATCTTTAATATAAAACTTCATGAAAACTGAGAAATTAACAGCGGTAAAAGCCACTAGAGCACCAAAGCTGATGAGGCTTACGACTTGTGCTAAGTCTAGAAAAACGGCGGACATCGAAATAAGACCAACAAATAAAACCGAAAAAAATGGTGTACCTAATGAGATGTGAATTGTCCCAAAATACTTTTTAGGGAAAATATTATCGGAGCCCATTATATACAGTAAACGCGAAGCGCTGGCATGAGAGGCAAGGCCAGAGGCGACAGTGTTCATAATTTGCCCGCATAAGAATACGGATTGGAAAAATGCACCGCCGACATACAGCACAATTTCAGGTAGCGCCTCAGTAGGGTGCTGGAAGCGCAGATTGTTTGGGAAATAAAGTTGAATAAACCAAGCGGCTGTAAAGAAAATGAACCCGCCAGTAAGAGTCGTTAACATGACTGCGCGAGGAATATTTTTGGTGGGTTGTTTAGTTTCATTTGAAAGTGTAGTAACCGCATCAAAACCTAAAAATGAAAAGCATAAAACCGAAGCACCAGCTACAAGTGGCAAGATGGATTGGTGCTCATGCCAGAGTGGAGCCAAAGTAAGCACGTGCTCATAACCTTGAGTCGAACCAATACCTCGAATCACTAAATAGACAAAAATGACCATGAGTATGATGGGGGCAAACACAAACAGTAGGCTTAAGTTGGCAAGTAAGCGAATGCGGAAACAGTTGACTAAAGTGATGAGGCCAGCCGACACCATGACCCAAAACCAATAAGGCAGACTTGGAATAAGTGCTGTGAGGTAAATTGCGGCAAGTAAAACATTTATGAGGGGTAATAACAGATAGTCGAGTAGGGAACACCAACCGACAAAAAAACCACTTTTAGGGCCTAGGCTTTCGGCAGTGTAACTATATGCTGAGCCTGATTTTTCTGAATTTTTACTGAATCTCGCATAGCTCCAAGCAGTAAGTAGCATGGCACCAAGTGCGAGTAAATATGCCAGTGGTACATGTCCATTGGTAATGCCAGAGACAATTCCAAAGGTGTCAAACACTGTCATTGGTGTCATATAGGCAATACCAATGATTGTGACTTGCCAAAGGGACAATTTTTTTAAGGAAGACGTTTTATTTTCCATGTCATTTCAACCTAAAATTTTGTTGTTCTGCTTTTCATCCAGAAAGGCGATGCTATTTTTGGGCCAAAAGTTCCCCAAGACCTGAATAAACGAGTCTGTTTGAAGAAGTTTTGAACAAAATTAGGAGCTTAAAGTGCTAGTTCGCCTTGGTGGCACACTAAAAGTAAAGTCACTTGCTCATGCTGTTTTACTTCACTTTATAGAACGACCAATTGAAACGATTGGCACGGGCGCGAAGTAAATTGTTGAGCAGTCTGTTCCTTAAATAAGGTCCCTGTTCTGATGGTGACGTCATTTGAAGTAATGACTCGAGAGGAATCGTTGAGCACAACGGCTTTTTGTTTAATGTTCTTTAGTTTAGGCATCAACAGCTTTTCTAGTGCCGAAACTAAAATATCGGTGGCAATGACACCAATAAATTGATCACGAATCATGACCGGATGAGCAAGGGTAATGGTGTAAGCGCCATTACAAATATAATCGACGTAAGGGCCATGTATGCATGGGCTTTTATTTTGAGCTGGTTTGTGGAACCACTCAAATGAGCGAAAATCTAAAAAACGTTGTGCATTTTGGTAGTTTTCAAGCTTTGCTTGCTGTAACTGGTCTTCTTTTTTATACCACCATTCAAGTGTCCAATAATCTTGTTCATCTTGCGTTGCTGGACTATAACTTGCGAAGCCAATTCCTTGACTGTAATGGCTTTCATTTAGTGCATTTTTAATTTCTTTTTGCAAAGCTGCACGTTCTGAACCTGAAAGCTTAATATCTTTAGTCTTTTCTGGCTGATGTTTAGAGAGAATTTTGCTCGCTTTAACCGCCAGTTTTTCTGTAATGGCTGTCGTTTCGTCAACCACCGTCTTTAACAAATTTTGAAGCTCTTCTATATCTAGATGTTGGGTCATTCCTATAACTCCTAAAATTCCATATTTCTAACTCGATATTTTATAAGTGCTCTGATTTATTATTTTTATTCGCTAGATAACTTATATCGAAGCATTTGATCCGTTAGCATCGAAATTATTTTTCGTGCTTGCGTAACAGCTTCATCTTCGTTGCTCTGAACGAATGATGAAAAAAGTTGGTGGTATTGATTGACGATCTGTTGATGAAAATCATTATCTTGATAAAGCACTGCAATGAGTGGTGCCCATTCTGCTTGTATCGTTAACTCCTGATTTGCCAGTCGTGCTGATTGGGCAAAAGAGGTGAGGGTTAGCAAACAGCGTAAATCAAGTTGAGCACGTGTGTCGGCTTCAACTGCTTGTTCAAATTGTTCAATCAGTTCTTTGATTTTGTTAAGTTCGTATTCAGTGGTTCTTTGAGCTGCCAAATACGCACTATGACTTAAAATTGCACTATGAAACTCGCCTAGATCAGCCAGATATTCATTAGAAGCTTGACGCAAAGGATGTTTGTTTAAGAGTAAGTCCGAAGGCAATTCACAAACAAAACTTCCGCCGTTTCGCCCGCGCTTTGTATCAATGAGACCTTTTACGCGTAAAGTATTAAGAGCTTCACGAACGGTAATGGGTGACACACCCATTAAGCGAGCTAAATCCGCCTCGTTAGGGAGTTGTTCATTGCTTTTGAGCAATCCAGAGATAATTGCATTTTCCAAGCGTTCTACAACTTGTTCCGATCGAGTTGCCTGAGC